>Ga0156330_1255_pt2 | contig 15252 bp, 10 predicted proteins | sample RifCSPlowO2_12_FD_107978 | JGI IMG/M metagenome (GOLD analysis project Ga0156330, IMG submission 107978) | Acidobacteria bacterium RIFCSPLOWO2_12_FULL_67_14b | reverse complement strand
GCGATCGCCAGGTCCCAGTCTTCGCCCTCGTGGTGCTGGGGACTCACTGACAGCGCAAGCAGGCGGCCGTCGGGAGACCAGTCGGGGTAGTAGTGCCAGCGAGACGGATCGGCGCGCAGGGTCCGGGCGCCGCTGCCGTCGGCGGCGCGGACCTGAATCAGCGACGGCTCTTCGGCCAGCAACACACTGGCGATCGCGCGGCCGTCCGGCGACCAGGCCGGCCAGCACGCGCCGCCGCTGTTGTCGAGCGCGCGCGTCGTGCCGGTGGTGAGATCGAGCACGTGGATCTGGAACTCCCAGAACTGCAGGCGGGCGAGCGTCTGCGCGGCAAACGCCACGGCGCGGCCGTCGGGCGACACGTCCGGCATGATCGCGCGGCCGACGAAGTTCCGCGTGAGCCGCTCGACGCGGCGATCGGCCAGCCATACGCGATACAGGTCGCCGCGGCTGTCGCGCTCCGAGCTGAAAATCAGGCTCCGGCCATCGGGCATCCATGCGGGGTCGTGATCGTGCGCGGGATGATCGGTCAGGCGGACGGGGCTTCCACCATCCGCATCCATCACGTAGAGGTCGTAGGTGTTGCCCCCGCGGTTGGACTTGAACGCGATCCGCCGGCCGTCCGGCGACCAGCGCGGGTTCTCATCCCGATGATCGCGGCCGTGGGTCAACGTGGCCACCGTGCCGGTGGCGAGGTCGAGCGTGTAGATGCGGGTGCGGCCCTGCGGGTTGTCGGGGCCGGCGATGTCGGATTGGAAGACGAGCGTGCCGATCAGGCCTTTTGGGAACGGCTGCACCGTCGCCGGCCGCACCGCCCCCTGCGCCGACACGCTGCCTGGTTCGATGCCGGGAGCGCGGGACTTCAGTCCCGCGAAGACGGTGACCGCGATCAACAGGATGATCGCCACGACCCGGACACGAGCGAGGAGGCCCATGTCCGAGCGTAGCGCCATTCGAGGAGAACTGCCTCGGCCGTTACGCCGCGGCCTGGGCCGGGACGGGACGCCGAGCGGCCAGGTTGGCGAACCCGCCGAGCACGCCGATGGCGAGCGCCGCCCACGCGATCGCGGCCGACGAAAGTGCGGTCAGGCCAACCGCCACATCGAGCGAGTAGGCGCCGGGGCCGGTGAGCGCGAGCGCCGCCGCGGCGGCGCCGTAGAGCAGCGGCATCTCGACGCCGTTGTTCTGCGCGAACAGCCCGTGCTGCCAGTGCACCGTCGCCGCCGCCACGATCATCACCGAGACGATCAGCGCCGGTCCGACCGGGCCGAGCAGCCCGAGCGCCACCAGCAGGCCGGCGCTCACTTCCGTCGCCGCCGCGGCGCCGGCGAAGAGCTTGCCGGGGCGGAAGCCCAGCATCTCGAAGAACCCGGCGGTGCCCGCCAGGCCGTGGCCCCCGAACCAGCCGAACAGCTTCTGCGAGCCGTGCGCCGCCATCAACAGTCCAAACACCATCCGGGCAATCAGTAATCCTGCGTCCATGGGTCCAATCTCCTTCAGTCGTCCAGCGAGGATCTGGCGATCCGCGCTACCGAATATGAATCTACTATACTATATATAGTTACTAGGATGCCATGGTATTCTGGAGGTGTCAACCGCCATGAAAGACACGAACCAGGCGCCGCAGCTGTGTACCCGCTTTCACCGGGCCAGCGAGCTGATCGGCCGCCGCTGGTCGGGCGCCATCCTGTTCCTGCTCCTGAAGCAGAAATGCCGGTTTGCCACGCTGCGCGCCGCGATTCCGGACATCACCGACCGGATGCTGAGCGAGCGGCTGCAGGAGCTCGAGCAGGAAGGCCTGGTCGAGCGGACCGTGGTGCCCGACACGCCGGTCCGGGTCGAGTATTCGCTGACGAAGAAAGGGCGGGGGCTCACCGACGCGATGAACGCGATCGCCGATTGGGCTGAGAAGTGGATTCCCCTCGAGGCCGCGCCGTCATCACGAACCGAGAAGGCCGCGCGCCCTCGCAAGCGGGCCTGATCCTGCGTGATCACTTCGGTCGGTTCAGTGAACCTCATGAACCCCTGAACCTCTGAACCCTTGAACCCCTGAACCCCTGAACCGACAAGGATCAGATCAAGCCTCCCCCGCCTTCCACAACGGCCTGACGACCGCGATCAACGCGGCGGCACTGACTGCAAACACCGCGGTGAGGCCGAGCGCCGCGCCGGTGCGGCCATAGAGGAAGTTCCCGACCGCGAACAGCGACGACCAGATCGCCGTGCACCCGGCCAGCCAGCCGAGCAGGGCCCGCGGAATATTCTCCGCCGTGCCATCGTCTGGCAGCGGGCCGGCCTCGGCGCGCACGCGCGTCCACCCCGGGCCGAACGGCCGCACCTTGCGATAGAACGCGCGCAGCACGGCGGGATCGGTCTGCGGGCCCAGGTACGCCGCCGCGATCCAGCACACCGTGGTGATCGCCACCGTGATCATCAGCGCCTGATGCGTGCTGAGATCGAGGCCGCGCCGGGCCAGCACGAGCAGCCCCACGGACACGAGGAACGAGCTCGTCATCGCCACCACTTCGCTCGCGGCGTTCACCCGCCACCAGAACCACCGGACCAGGTAGAGCAGCCCGGTGCCCGCGCCCACTTGCAGGATCATGTCGAACGCCTGCTTCGCCGTGTCGAGCAGGTAGACCAAGCCGGCCGCGCAGACGTAGAGCAGGACGGTCGTGATCCGGCCGGCCCGCACGTAATGCTGCTCGCCGGCATCGCGTTTGATGAAGCGTCGATAGAAATCGTGAACCAGGTAGGACGCGCCCCAGTTGAGGTGCGTGAGGATGGTCGACGAGTTGGCGGCAATCAGGCCGCCCACCATCAGGCCGATGAAGCCGACGGGGAGGAAGCGGAGCATCGCCGGATAGGCGATGTCATGTCCGATCAGGTTCGGATCCAGGTTCGGGAACGCGCGCTGGATGTCCGACAGCTCCGGGTAGACCACCAGCGATGCCAGCGCCACCAGGATCCACGGCCACGGCCGCAGCACGTAGTGCGCGATGTTGAAGAACAGCACGGCGCCCAGCGCGTCGCGCTCGGACTTCGACGCCAGCATGCGCTGCGCGATGTAGCTGCCGCCGCCGGGCTCCGAGCCCGGATACCACACCGCCCACCACTGCACCGCCATCGGCATGATGAACACGGCCACGGCCATGTCCCAGTTGTTGGTGAAGTCGGGCAGGATGTTGAGGTACTGGAGATTGCCGGGCCCGCGCAGGGCCTCCACCTTGGCGATGAGCGTTGCCAGCCCGCCGACTTCCGGCGCGTTCACGGCAAAGTAGGCCGCCGCGATCACCGCCGACATCATGATGCCGAACTGGATCATGTCGATCACGAGCACGCCCCACAGGCCCGCGTGCGCGGCGAACACGACGTTGAGCCCGCCCACCAGCAGCAGCGTCTGCCAGCGATGCAGGCCGAACAGCACCGCCGCGATCTTGCAGGCGGCCAGGTTCACCGTGGCCATGATCATGCAGTTGTAGAACAGCCCGAGATACACCGCGCGGAACCCCCGCACCACGCTCGCGGCCCGGCCCGAGTAGCGGATCTCGTAGAACTCGAGGTCGGTCAGCACGCCGGAGCGCCGCCACAGGCGCGCGTAGAAGAACACCGTCGACACGCCGGTCAGCGCGAACGCCCACCACACCCAGTTGCCGGCCACGCCGGTACGGCGGACGATGTCGGCCACGAGATTCGGCGTGTCGCTGCTGAAGGTCGTGGCCACCATCGAGAAACCGGCGAGCCACCACGGCACCGCCCGCCCCGAAGCGAAGAACTCCGACGTGCTGCGTCCGGCGCGCCGGCCGAAGAACAGCGCCGGCACGAAGCACACCAGGAGCGTGGCCAGGATGATGAGCCAGTCGAGCAGCTGGAGGCGCATGCGGGGACAGTTTAATCGCGGAACTAAAGTTCCGCGCTACCAGCCGCGCTACCACCCACGCGGAGACATCTGCGATATCATTTGTGGTTTACCGCTATCGCCAAGGAGTCACGAGTGGCCAAGATTAAGGTCAAAAACCCCGTCGTCGAGATGGACGGCGACGAGATGACGCGCATCATCTGGCAGAGAATCCGCGAGCAGCTCATACTTCCGTATCTCGACATCGACCTGAAGTACTTCGACCTGGGCATCGAATCCCGCGACCAGACCAGCGATCAGATCACGATCGATTCCGCGAACGCGACGCGCCAGCACGGGGTGGCCGTGAAGTGCGCCACGATCACGCCGGACGAGGCGCGGGTCAAGGAATTCGGCTTGAAGCAGATGTGGAAGTCGCCGAACGGGACCATCCGCAACATCCTGGACGGCACGATTTTCCGCGAGCCGATCATCTGCAGGAACGTGCCGCGGCTGATTCCCCACTGGGACAAGCCCGTGGTGGTGGGGCGCCACGGCTTCGGCGATCAGTATCGCGCGACGGACTTCACGTTCCCGGGCGCCGGCACCATCACGCTCAGCTGGACCCCCGCGGGCGGCGGCGAGCCGATTTCGCGCGAGGTCATCAAGACCACAGGGAGCGGCATTGCCCTGGGCATGTTCAACCTCGATGCCTCCATCGAGGGCTTCGCCCGCGCCTGCTTCACCTACGCGCTGGGCCGCAACTATCCCGTCTACCTGTCCACGAAGAACACCATCCTCAAGATCTACGACGGCACCTTCAAGAACACCTTCCAGCGCGTCTACGACGCCGAGTTCAAGCCGCAGTTCGAGGCGAAGGGCCTGACCTACGAGCACCGGCTGATCGACGACATGGTGGCGTCGAACCTGAAGTGGAGCGGCGGCTACCTCTGGGCCTGCAAGAACTACGACGGCGACGTGCAGTCCGACACGGTGGCGCAGGGTTACGGGTCGCTCGGCCTGATGACCTCCGTGCTGATGTCTCCGGACGGCAAGTCGGTGGAAGCCGAAGCGGCCCACGGTACCGTGACGCGTCACTACCGCATGCATCAGCAGGGCAAGCCGACGTCGACCAACCCGATCGCCTCGATCTACGCGTGGACGCGCGGCCTGCAGTATCGCGGCCGCTTCGACGGCACGCCCGATGTCGTAGGGTTTGCCGAGAAGCTCGAGAAGGTCTGCGTCGACGTGGTCGAGTCCGGCCGCATGACGAAGGACCTGGCGATCCTGATCCGGCCGGACCATCCTTATCTGACCACAGAAGAGTTCCTGGCCGCGATCGACGGCGAGCTACGGTCCCGAATGTAGAGCGCCACGTGCTCCACCGCCCTCCAGGAACTGCCGCCGCTCAGCACCGCCGCGCCGCGATCAGACGGCCGCGTCGTCGGACGGCCGATATTCGAGCCGGTCTCGCCTGAGCAGCGCGGCGGCGATGCCGCCCGCAATCAGCGAGCCGGCCATGACGGCCGTCTTGGCCGCATCCAGTAACGGCGTTCCGGCAAAGGCCAGCGTCGCCACAAAGAGGGACATCGTAAAGCCAATGCCCCCGAGCCAGCCACACGCGTGAAGCGTCAGCCAACTCATGCCGCGTGGCAGGTCGGCCCACCCCGACCGGACCACGAGCCATGCGGCCAGCGTGATGCCGACGGGTTTTCCGATGGTCAGACCCAGGATCGTGCCGGCCGCCAGACCTGGGTCCGGCACGCTGACGGTCATGGCCACGCCCGCATTCGCCAGGGCGAACAGCGGCATCACGGCAAACGCCGATACGGTGTGCAACGCGTGCTCGAGCCGCAGCAACGGCTCGGCGACCCCTTCGCTCGCGCGCTCGATCGCGAACAGGGCCTCCTGCTGGCCCTTGCTCGTCAGCACCAGGTAATCCCCGGTCTCGGCCCGATCGAATTCGTCCACCAGGCCCCGGACCTCGGTCGAGAACTGCGCGGCGTTGATGCGACTCCTCGTGGGAATGGTCATCGCCAGCAAGACGCCGGCGACGGTGGCATGCAGCCCGGACTCGTGGACGAACCACCACAGCGCCACCCCCAGCACCAGATAGAGACTCAGGCGCCGTACCCCTGCGCGGTTCATCCCGACGAGGACCATCAGGATCGCCGCGACGCCCGCAAGCGCGCTCCAGGACAGTGCCTGCGAGTAGAAGAACGCAATGACGACCACCGCACCCAGGTCGTCAACGATCGCCAGCGCCGACAGAAACACCTTGGCCGACAGCTGGGCCTGGGGCGCGACCAGCGACAACGTGCCCAGCGCGAAGGCGATGTCGGTCGCCATCGGGATCGCCCAGCCGTCGGCCGCAGGCCGGCCGAAGGTGAAGGCCCCGAAGATGGCCGCGGGCACCACCATGCCTCCCACGGCTGCCGCAATCGGGAGCGCCGCCAGGCGCGGCGCCGCCAGTTCTCCGGCGACACACTCGCGCTTGATCTCCAGACCCACCAGAAGAAAAAACACCGCCATCAGGGCATCGTTGATCCACTGGCGCAGCGTCAGGGAGAGACCGTGGCCAGCGGCGGCGATCGAGATCGGGAGGTGCCACAGGCGCTCGTACGCCTCCGCCCATGGCGAATTGGCGATCGCTAACGCCAGGACGGCCGCGACCAGCAGCATCGCGCCACCAGCCGCCTCGGTCCGGAAGAACTGTTGAAAGGGCCGCGGCACCGAACGCTCTGCCAGAACTTGAGGCGTCAGAGTCACGACGAAATCATATCGTGCCCCCGGCCCATGACATACAGTGTGACGCATGATTCGCTTAGTCCGATCCCGTCTTGTGTTCGTGCTCGTCACGTTGATGGCGGCACAGACGGCCGGCGCGCAGCAGGACGAGCGCGCCCGCCGGCTCGATCAGCAGATCGATCGCATCTTCCAGGCGAACGAATACACGCTGCCGCGGTTCGGGCCCGCCCGCTGGCTGGCCGACGGCACCGCGTACACCACCGTCGAGCGATCGCCGGAGCCCGCCAAGGGCTCTGACATCGTCCGCTACGACGCCGCGACCGGCGCGCGCAGTATCCTGATCGCGGGGTCGCGTCTGGTGCCCGAGGACGGCACCCCCAAACCCGAGGACGGCACCCCCAGAGGGGGTGCCCTACAGATTGCCGACTACGTATGGTCGGACGATGGCACGCGGCTGCTGGTGTTCACCAACACGCGGAAGGTGTGGCGGCAGAACACGCGCGGCGACTACTGGGTGCTCGATCTGAAGAGCGGTGGGTTGAGGAAAATAGGCGGCGCCGCGCCGGCCTCGTCCTTGATGTTCGCGAAGTTCTCGCCCGACGGCACGCGCGTCGGTTACGTGCGCGCCAATAACATCTACGTCGAGCGGATCGACGACGGGCGGATCACGCAGCTGACGAGCGACGGATCCGAAACCACGATCAACGGCACCTCCGACTGGGTCTACGAAGAGGAACTCGGCGTCCGCGACGGGTTCCGCTGGAGCCCGGACGGCCGCTCGATCGCGTACTGGCAGTTCGACAGCACTGGCGTCGGCATCTTCTCGCTGATCAACAACACCGACGCGCTCTATCCGACGATCACGCGCATTCCGTACCCCAAGGCCGGCACGACCAACTCCGCGGCGCGGATCGGCGTGGTCAGCGCCGACGGCGGCGACACGACGTGGATCAGGACCGACGGCGATCCGCGCAACACCTACCTGGCCCGGCTGTCGTGGATCGATGCGAACACCGTGGCGATCCAGCAGCTCAATCGCCTGCAGAACCGCAACGACTTCCTGACCTCGGACGTCCGCACCGGCGAAGTGAAGCGCGTGTTCCGGGACGAGTCGAAGACCTGGGTGGACGTGGTCGACGAGGTCCTGTGGATCGACGGCGGCCGCACGTTCCTGTGGATGAGCGAGCGCGACGGCTGGCAGCACGTCTACCGCGTGCCGCGCGAGGGCGGTGACGGCCAGCTCGTCACGAAGTTCGACGCCGACGTCACCGACGTGGCCGGCGTCGACGAGGAGGGCGGCTGGCTCTACTTCGTCGCGTCGCCGCAGAACGCGGGGCAGCGTTACCTCTATCGATCGAAGCTGGATGGCAGCGGCACGCCCGAGCGCCTGACGCCCGCGGCCCAGGCCGGCACCCATCGCTACACCGTGGCGCCCGGCGGCCGCCTGGCGTTCCACACCTACTCGCGCTTCGACCTTCCGCCCGTCACCGACGTCGTCGAACTGCCGGGGCACACGCCGCTGCGGACGCTCACCGACACCGCGGCGGTCGTCGCGAAGCTCGCGCCGGTGCTGGCGCGGCCGGTGGAGTTCTTCACCATCGGCATCGGCGACGGGGTCGTGCTCGACGGGTGGATGCTGAAGCCGCCGGACTTCGATCCCGTGAAGCGCTACCCGGTGATTGCGCACGTCTACGGCGAGCCGGCGGGCCAGACGGTGAACGACTCGTGGGGCGGCGGGACCGGGCTGTTCCACCGCGCCCTCGCCGAGGCCGGTTACGTCGTGTTGAGCGTCGACAACCGCGGCACGCCGGCGCCACGCGGCGCCGACTGGCGGAAGGTGGTCTACGGCACCGTCGGCGATCTATCCTCGCGCGATCAGGCGGCGGCCATGCGCGCGCTCGTCGCCGCGTATCCGTATCTCGATCGCGATCGGATCGGCGTGTGGGGGTGGAGCGGCGGCGGCACCAACACGCTCAACGCGATGTTCCGCTTTCCGGAGATCTATCGCGTCGGCGTGGCGGTGGCGCCGGTTCCCGATCAGCGGCTCTACGACACGATCTACCAGGAACGCTACATGGGCCTGCCGCAGGACAACGTGGCCGGCTACAAGGTCGGGTCGGCGATCAACTTCGCCGAAGGGCTGCACGGCAAGCTGCTGGTGATCCACGGCTCCGGCGACGACAACGTGCACGCGCAGGGCACCGAGAAGCTGATCAACCGCCTGATCGAGCTGGGCAAGCCGTTCGACTCGATGGTCTATCCGAACCGGACCCACGCGATTGCGGAGGGGCCGGGGACCACGCCGCACGTCTACAAGCTGATCGCGCGCTACTTCCTGCAGCACCTCAGCCCGGGCGGAGTGTAGAGGCGGAACTTCAGTTCCGCCTTCCTCCCTGTCTCTGCAACCAGCCTCGCGGCAGGGCGGCCTGCGCCGCGCGCACGTCGTCTTCGGTGAATGCCGCGGCCAGAAAATCAATGCCCTCGAGCATGGTCGCCACGTCCTTCAGCGAGAACCCGAGCGACTGAAGCCGCGCGGTGTCGATGAACAGCTGGTTGTTCGCAGCGTCGCCGTAGTACTGGATGATCTTGCCTTCGGGATCGAAGCGCTGGTTGACGAGGGGAATGATCTGATCGGCATGGTGCCGGCGTCCCGGCAACGGCTCGCCCGGCGTGCCGTGATCCGCCGTGATCACGATCAGGCTGCGGCCCGGGCCGGCCTTCCGGTCGGCGAGCGCGAGATAGGCCGCCATCTGTCGATCGAGCTCGGCGAGCGTCGCCTGCAGCTCCGCCGATGCCGGGCCGTGCGCATGCGCGGCGTAGTCGGGGCCCTTCATGTTCACCATCACGAAGTCGGTGACCTCGTCGGCGCCGGCGGCCGACGCCTCGACCACGGCCAGCAGCGCCTCGCCCTCGAACTTCTGGAACAGGCTCGACGCGCGGAACTTCGAGGCACTGGCGATGTCGTGGCCCATCCAGGTGCCGTTCACCGCCTCCCAGACCTTTCGTCCCACGAACGGCTTCAGCGCTTCGGACATCGCGTAGCACTCGGGGTTGGTTTCCCATCCGCCGTCGGGACCGCCGTAGCTGGCGGCCAGCACTTTCCTTGCGCCGATGAGGCACGATCCGCGGCCGACCAGGCCCGCGGTGGCGCGAATGGCGCCGCCCTGGCCGATGATTACCGCGCGGCCGTCGGTGGCGAGGTTCCAGCCGTCGGCCAGCGTGAGCGCCATCAGCTCCCGCGGATCGAGCGCGTCGTAGGCGGGCTGCACCTTGCCGGTGGCGCGGTTGTAGAGGTTGTTCACCGTGATGCCGTGGAAGCGGGGATCGGTCCCGGTCCCAATCGTGGCGTGGCCGACGCCGGTCACCGTGGGCAGCACGCTGGCGCGCGCTTCGGAGAACCAGGCGCCTTCGCGACGCATCCGCGACAGCGTCGGCATGACGTCGGCGTAGGTGTCGAAGTAGTCCGCGCGCATGGCGTCGAGGACGATCACCGAGACAAGGCGCGGACGCCCGGCGCCCGCGTTGATCGCGCCGGCGAGCGCCCGGCCCGTGTAGGTCGAGAGCACCGGCGCCCCGACGATCGATCCGAGCGTGGGCGCGATGTCCTGCTGCGCTGCCGGCTCGCTCCGCGGTCCCGCCTTCACGAACGGCGCCCCATGGAACAGCAGGGGAATGCGCGTGTCGTAGTCCCAGGGCGACCCGTGCATGAACTGGTAGAGCGGATCGCGCTCGGTGATGAAGTCGCCCTCGCGCGCGACGATGAAGATCTGTCCGCTGCGGCCGGGGAAGTACCCCCGCGCGAACATCTCGAGCCACTGTTGCCGCTGGAGGGGCGCGGTGGGCGTGGCCGCGGGCCGCGGGTTGGCCGCACCGCAAGCGGCCAGCCACACTATCAGACCGGCACACGCCAGGCGATGCATAGGATTCAGATTATGTCGCAAGTCGGTATAGGCTTGGCGCATGAAGAATCGCGTTCGGCTGTCGATCCTGGCCCTTCCCGTCCTGTTCGTGATCTCCACCGCCGGCCAGCGCCCGGCCGATGCGCCGGCCACCGCACCCGGCGGCAAGGCCCCCGACACCGTCAAGCTCGAAGAGCTGACCTGGGCCGAGGCCCGCGACCTGATCGCGGCCGGCTGGACGACGGTGATCGTCGGGACGGCGGGCACCGAACAGAAGGGCCCGCACATGGTGGACGGCGAGCACAAGTTCGTCATGGACTACACCGCCGACAAGATCGCGCGCAGCGTCGGCAAGACGCTCGTCGCCCCCATCGTCACCTATGTGCCCGAAGGCAGCTGGGAGAACCCCGGCGGCCACATGGGCAAGCCCGGCACCATCACGCTGCCGGAAGAGCGGTTCGTCGACCTGCTCGTCAACGCGGGCCGCAGCCTCAAGGCGGGCGGCTTCAAGAAGGTCCTGTTCCTCGGCGAGTCGGGTGGCAATCGGACCGGCATGCGCTCGGCGGCCGACAAGCTCAACGCCACGTGGCAGGGCGCCGCCACCGCGTACTGGGTGGACGACTACTACACCAAGGCGCACGCCGAGCAGAACACGTATGCGGCGAAGCTGCTGAAGGTCGCCGACGATCAGGTCGGCAACCACGCCAACATCCTCGACACGTCGGAGTTACTGTTCGTCGCGCCGAAGCACATCCGCCGCGACCGGCTGACCGGCAACGACTATCCGAACAACGGCGTCAGCGGCAATAACCAGTCGAAGGCGACGCCCGAAATCGGCAAGGCGCTGCTCCAGATCAAGATGGACCTGGCACTCGCGCAGATCAAGCGGATGATGGACGGCACCGAGCCGCCGGTGGCGCCGCCCCAGGCGCCGCGCGCGGGCGGCGGCGGCGGACGGTTGCAGAACGCGCAGCCGCGGCCGACCGGTCCGACCATGGAGACCGCGCCCGCGGGCCTGACGCCGACCAAAGCGCCCGACACCGTGTTCATCGACGAGCTGACGTGGGAAGAAAACCGCGATGCGATGAAGGTGGGAAAGACCGTGTTCATCGTGCCCACGGGCGGAACGGAAAAGAACGGGTACCACATGGTGCTCGGCAAGCACAATTACGTCGTCACCTACGCGTCGAACCTGATGGCGCGGCGGCTGAAGAACGCGCTGGTGGCCCCGACCATCCAGTACGTGCCGGAGGGCGATCCCGATCGGCAGAATGCCGGCGCGATCTCGCTGCCGTCACCGGCCTACGACCTGCTGCTCGACGCCGCGGCGCGCAGCCTGAAAGCGCACGGTGCCACCGACATCCTGTTCATCGGCGACAGCGGCGGCAACCAGGCCGGCCTGACCAACGTGGCTGCCAAGCTCAACGAGGAATGGAAGGGCGGCCCCACCAGGGCGTACGCGCTCACCGACTATTACGAGGAAGGCCGCGTGCACTACCGGGCGTGGCTGCAGGCCGCGTTCGGCTACGACGACAGCGTGATCGGCAGCCACGCCGGCATCAGCGATACGTCGCAGATGCTGTTCGTGCACCCGGCGGGGGTCCGCAAGGATCGCATCATGCCGTGGGGCGGGCCGAAAGACTCGGGCGTGTCGGGCGACCCCGCGAAGTCGACCGCCGAGATCGGCAAGATGGGGATCGAGTTCAAGGTGAACGCGGCGATCAACCAGTACAAACTGCTGAAGAACCCGCCGCCGCCGCGCGGCGGGCGTCCGGGCAACCGCTGATACGCTTGGCCATGTCGCTTGGTTCCGCGGCGCCCATCTTCCGGATGGGGTGCCGGTCGTGCGTCGGATGAAGACGCGAGTGCTCGTCGTGCTGGCGATGCTGGCGGCGGCGTCGTCGCTGCAGGCGTGGGGTGGGCAGGGGCATCGGCTGATCGGGCTGGTTGCCGCGAATCACCTGACGGCCGTGGCCCGGCAGAATGTCGCCTGGCTGCTCGACGGGCAAACGCTGGCCGCGGTTGCGAGCTGGGCTGACGAGCAGCGGACCGATCAGCAACAGACCGGTTACTGGCACTACCTCAACATCCCGCCGGACGCTGCCGGCTACGACCGCGATCGCGACTGTCCCCGCCAGCCCGAGGTGGCGGCCGGTTCCCGCGGCGACCGGTGGCGCGACTGCGCCGTCGATCGCATCACCTACATGGAGCAGCGCGCGGCCGACCGCGCGCTCGATCGCGCGGACCGCGCCACCGCGCTCAAGTATCTCGTCCACTTCATCGGCGATCTGCACCAGCCTTTTCACGCCCTCGGCGTCGGCCGTGGCGGCAACGACGTGCTGGTGCGCCTGTTCGGCGCCGCCAACTGCGGCAACGACCCGGCGAAGCCGAGCCCGTGCAACCTCCACTCGGTATGGGACGGCCGGCTGATCGCCCATCGCGGCCTGGACGATCCCGCCTACCTCGCGATTCTCGAGATGCTGATCGCGCAGAAGCAATGGGCGGGCCGGCCGCCTGGCACGCCGGCGGAGTGGGCGGAGCAGTCGTGGGCGCTCGGGAAGGCCGCGCTGGTGAAGTCCGACACCAACATCGACGAGGCGTACTACCGTGCGCAGCTGCCCGCGATCGACGAGCGCCTCGCGCTCGGCGGCGTCCGGCTCGCGGCGGTGCTCAACCGCACCTTCGTCGCGCGCCCGTAGTCAAACAGACCACGAAGACCACGAAGATCATCACGAAGAACACGAAGGACTTTTCCTAAAGAATTCTTCGTGAACTTCGGGGTTCTCTTCGTGAGCTTCGTGGTTTTATTTCGCGGTCTGATCGACGGCGGCGCGCACCGCTTGCGCCAGCTTCGCGGCCGGTCCCTGTCCAAAGTAATGCAGGAAGATGACGGCGGGCTGCACGTCGGTCATGTGGTGATGGATGGCGACCACCGCGAGGCCGTTGGCCCGGAGCGCCTTGAGCACCGGCGTGACCTCGCGGTCGCGCATGGCGACGTCGCCGGCGACGATGGCGTCGGCGTCGGTGCCGGAGAAGGCCGCCCAGGTATTGAGGCCCATGCGCGCGTTGATGCGGGCGCCGTGGGCGCGCAGGTCGATGTCGGGCCGGCCGATCGTGATCTTGTAGACGGGTCCGTTCTGCTCGCCGTCGTGCCCGATGACGCTCGCGAGCGCCTTCGTATCCAGCGTGCCTGCCGCGGCGGTGGGCGGCGCGGGCTGCCCCGCCGAAGCACCGGCGTGTTGGCGGGCGTCGATCAGGGCGATGGCCGGCTTCAGCCGCTTCGCCAGGTCCGCGGCCTGGCCATGTCCGTGCACGTGCATATAAAAGATGCGCGGCTGTTCCCAGAAGAAATGGTTATGGAGCGCCGTGACGTCGAGCCCGTTGTCGAGGATCGCCGACATCACCGGGTTGACCTCGTCTTCGGTGAGCACGAGGTCGCCCATCATCACGTCGGCGCCGCCGGCGTCCCTGGTCAGCGCGACCCAGCCGCCAAAGCCGAACGGCGTCGGCGCGCTCCGCCCGTTGATCGTCACGCGCAAGTCACCGCGCGGGATGTTCACCTTGAGCACGGCGTCCTTGAAGTCGCCGGTCCTTCCGAGCGCGGTCAGCACCGCCTGGTAATCGGTGGGCATGTCCTGTCCCCGCGCCTCAGCGGCAACGACACTGCAAAGCGCCAGCACGGTGGCAATGTGAAGACGGGTCATGGTTATCCCTCGAGCCCATCGTATACGCTAACGCCCGTGACCCACACCCCCCGACCCCTCAACACGCCCGGCCAGGTCCTGTTCGCCAGCATGATCGGCACGACCATCGAGTTCTTCGACTTCTATATCTACGCGACGGCGGCGGTGCTGGTGTTCCCGCGCTTGTTCTTTCCGTCATCGGACCCGGCGACGGCGACGCTCGCCTCGCTCGCCACGTTCGCCATCGCCTTCGTGGCGCGGCCGATCGGCTCCGTGCTCTTCGGCCACTTCGGCGACCGCATCGGCCGCAAGACCACGCTGGTGGCGGCGCTGCTGACGATGGGTATCTCGACGGTGATCATCGGCGTGCTGCCGACCTACGAGACGATCGGCTTTGCCGCGCCGCTGCTGCTGGCGATCTGCCGCTTCGGCCAGGGCCTCGGCCTCGGCGGCGAGTGGGGCGGCGCCGTGCTGCTCGCCACCGAGAACGCGCCGCCCGGCAAGCGCGCCTGGTACGGCATGTTCCCGCAGCTCGGCGCGCCGGTCGGCTTCGTGCTGTCGGGGAGCGTCTTCCTGTTGTTGTCGCGATACCTCCCCAACGAGCAGTTCTTCTCGTTCGGCTGGCGCATCCCGTTCCTGGCCAGCGCCTCGCTGGTGCTGATTGGCCTCTACGTGCGCCTGAGCATCACCGAAACGCCGATCTTCGCCGAGGCGCTGAAGAAGGACCAGGCGCGCGTCAGGCTGCCGATCTTCGTCGTGCTCCGCGACCATCCGCTGACGGTGCTGCGTGGCATCCTGATCTCGGTCGTCGCCTACGCGCTGTTCTACCTGATGTCCGTGTTCAGCCTCTCGCACGGTACCAGCAAGCTGGGCTACAGCCGCGACGAGTTTCTCGTGATGCAGCTGTTTGCGATCCTCTTCTTCGCCGCGACCATTCCGATCGCCGGCATCCTGGCGGAGAGCGGCCGCCGCCGCGCCATGATCTGGATGGTGGCCGGCGCAATCGTCTTTGGCCTCGTGATGCCGGCGCTGTTCGAGTCGGGCACCGCCGGCGCGGTGACGATGCTGTGCCTCGGCTTCGGGTTCA
>Ga0156330_1091_pt1 | contig 15253 bp, 13 predicted proteins | sample RifCSPlowO2_12_FD_107978 | JGI IMG/M metagenome (GOLD analysis project Ga0156330, IMG submission 107978) | Acidobacteria bacterium RIFCSPLOWO2_12_FULL_67_14b | reverse complement strand
CCGGCGGTCGGCCCCTCCACGATGAAGCCGTCGACCCGCCCGCTGGCCCGCCGCTGCAGTGTGTGCGCGAGGATCTCCGAGGCGATGATGGCAAGAAACGCCGGACGCTTGAGCGGTGTACCCAAACCGATCGCCAAATCGCCAGGGTCGAACCGCACGGACACCTCGTCGCCGGGCAGCGCGCCGGTAACGGTCAGTGGGTAAACGACCGGCTCGTGCCGCGCCAGGCGGTCGAGCACGCTGGGGATCTTGAGCGGAATGCCGGCGCCCATCAGGACGTAATCCACGCCCGCTAGCATGGCGCCGTAGATCGACGTGAGGTGCGGGATCTGGATCTTCTCGAGATAGTTGATGCCGACCGGGCCGTCGTGACCCTCGCGCGCGAGGAAGACCTCCACGAAGTTGGCGACCACGCACAACTCGACGAGCTCGCGCGGGTTGTCTTGCGCCTGCGTCGGCACCAGCCGGTAAGCCTGCCGGGCCGGACGGCCGCCGGCGAGGTAGTAGGTGTCCCACACACGCTCGGCCATGGGCCGGTCGGGAAAGGCGTCCAGGCCGCGGCGCATGTGGCCGCCGATGTCGCCGTCCTGCAGGCGGCGCGCAAGCACCTGGTCGAGGGCCGTGCCGCTCACCACGCCAAGCTGGCCAAGCCGCGACACCGTCCGGGCCAGGCGCCAGTGGGAGATGCCGACGCCCATTCCCCCCTGAATGATTACCGGCATCAAGTGATTTGGATCCGGGAACAGCGTGGTCTCCTGCCCGCGCAACGGCTGGGCGTAACCATCATGCGCGCACTGAGCGCGGGGATCAATGACGGGCGTCATACGGGAGCCGATCGGCGCCGCTCTTCTGGCGTCAGGTGGCCGAAGCCTCGTCCAGGGCGCTCCGATCGAGCACCACGAAGCCGTCCTTCTCCGTATGCAGCACGCCTTCCTTCTGCCAGCGGCTCATGATGCGGATTGCGGTTTCGATGGTCGTGCCGGTCAGGTCGGCGAGCTCCTGGCGCGACAGCGGCATCGGGACGAACACACCGCCGCGCTCGCTCCGCCCAATCTGATCGCACAGCTTCAGGAAGAGGCGCGCAAAGCGCGTTTCGACGCGCCCCCCGGACAGTTCCGCCAGGCGGCGCGTCAGCTCGGCCAGGCGGAGCGTCAGGCCCGACAGCAACCCGCGTACCAGCGCGGGGTCCTGCTCGAGCAGGCGGAAGAACGCCGCCTGCTCGACCCGCAGGCACTGCGTGGGCTCGAGCGTGAGGGCCGACGCCGGGAACGGCACGCTCTCGTACACCGCCACCGCCCCCAACGGATCCCCGGCGCCGAAAATCTCGAGAATGATCTCCTTCCCGGCGGGCGTGGACTTGAACACCTTCACACGCCCCGTGACGATGGCGATGAAGGCGTCGGCGGGATCGCCCTCCGCGAAGATGAGGTCGCCGCGATCGTACGCCCGCAGGTGCGCCACCTCCGCCACGCGGGCGCGGGCACCGGGCGACAGACGCCGGAACAGCGCGATGCGTCGAAGCAGGTCATCATCCGGCACAGACACGGGCGCATGATAGCCGACTACGGCAGCCGCCGTTCGAGCTCGAGGGCGCGCGGAAACAGGACCTCGTTCTCCGTGCGGTGGTGCTCGCGCAAGTCGGCGTCGAGGCGCGACAGATCCGCCAGGCAATGCCGCCAGCGTTCGGAGGCGCCGTCGGACGCCGTAAAGGCGTGCGTCATCCCCTGCAGCCGATCCAGCGCGGCCTCGATGCGCGCGTGCTCGGCTTCCATGACCCGAATCGGGTGCAGGACGGTTGGGAACGCAAGGGCGGGACGCGCGCGGCCTTCTCGATCGGCCTCGGCCAGCGCCTCGAGCGCGGGGAACAGCAGGTTTTCTTCCTTGGCAAGGTGCGCCTGGACGGACTGGGCGAGCAGTTCGAACGCATCCCGCGTGCCGGCGACCGTGCCGGCCGGCGGGCCTTCGGCGTCGGCCATTCGCGCCAGCTCCGCCCGGATCAGCGGCAGCGCGCGGTGCAGATAGGCGTGGTGCCGGGCGACGATGAGATCGCACAACTCGTCGATCGGACGCCCCGGGTCGCCAGCGTCGCCGCCCAGCCGATTCTCGTCCATCGGTGTCCGCACTCTCCCTTTCACTCGGGGGCGTTCGCGCCTGACCCTACCCTAGCGAGAATGCCGGGGGCGCAACATGACGGCTGTCATACGGCCCCCGGGGCCTGATAGACTTAGAATTGAGATTGAGTCTCACTTTGAGCAACCGCCCCATAGTGACCGCAAAGCCTGGTTCCCTTGCCGCCCTCCCTGTTGGCGGATCCGCGGTCGTCTGTCGCGTCCGTGGCGACCGCGCCGTTGTCCGCCGCCTGCTCGAGGTCGGCCTCGTCCCGGGCACGAAGGTCACGATGCGGCGGATCGCGCCCCTGGGCGATCCGATCGAGCTGAGGGTGCGGAACTTCGCACTCTCGATCCGCCGGTCCGAAGCGCTCGGCATCGACATCGAGTGACGCCGTTGGCGCCGGTCGTCCTGGTCGCGGGCAACCCGAACTCGGGCAAGTCCACCCTCTTCAACGCGCTCACCGGATCCCGGGCTCGCGTCGCCAACTACCCCGGGGTCACGGTCGATCGCATCTCCGCACCATTGACGACCAAGGACGGGCGCGTCATCGAGCTCGTCGACCTGCCGGGCACCTACAGCCTGAGCGCGCGGTCGCGCGAGGAGCAGATCGCCGTTGACGCGCTGCTCGGCCGCGGCCTGCCCGCGCCGCGGGCCGTGGTCGTCGCGGTGGACGCCGCCGCGCTCGGCCGGGCGCTGTTCCTCGTCATCGAGATCCTCGCCACCGGCGTGCCCGTGGTGATTGCGCTCAACATGTCCGACGAAGCGGCCCGCGACGGCATCGCCATCGATGTGGCGCGGCTCGCGGCGATGACCGGCGCCGAGGTCGTGCGCACGGTGGCGACGCGGGGCGAAGGCATCGCCGCGCTGGCCGCAGCCATCGCGCGTGCCGCCGCCAGGCCCGCGTCCGACGCCCCGTTTCTCGATCGGCCCGACGCCCTCAACCTCGACATCGCCGAGCTCGAGGCCGCCATCCTCGAGGAGCGCGTGCTCGACCGGCACGGCGCCGCGCGGGCGTGGGCCACGTGGCTCCTCCTGTCTCTCGACGACCAGGGGGGCGACGACCTGCTCGGCATCCCGCCGCGGCTGCGCACTCTGACCCTCGCCATCCGCGACCGCGCCGCCGCCGCCGGCAGGAACGTCGACCTCGAAATCATCTCGTCCTCCTACCGCCGCGTCGACACGCTGGTGGACGCCGTCGTGCGCCGCTCGCCCGGCACGAGCCGAAGTCTCACCGATCGCCTCGACTCGGTCCTCACCCATCGCTTCGCCGGCGGCGTCGTCTTCGCCGTGGTGATGATGCTGGTGTTCCAGGCCCTGTTTTCCTGGTCGGAGCCGGCGATTGCGTTTGTCGAATCGCGCGTGGCCGGCGCCCAGGCGCTGGTCACGGCGGCGCTGCCGCCGGGGCCGCTCACCGATCTGCTGGTGGACGGGGTCATCGCCGGCGTCGGCAACGTCGTCGTCTTCGTGCCGCAGATCGGGCTGCTGTTCCTCTTCATCGGATTGCTCGAAGACTCGGGCTATCTCGCGCGCGTGGCGTTCGTGATCGACCGGCTGATGCGAAGCGTGGGCCTGCACGGCCGCGCATTCGTGCCGATGCTGTCCGGGTTCTCGTGCGCAGTGCCCGCCGTCATGGCCACGCGAACCATCGAGAGCCGGACCGATCGGCTGCTGACCATGCTCGTGCTGCCGCTGATGTCGTGCAGCGCGCGGCTGCCGGTTTACGTGCTCGTGACGGCCACGGTGCTGGCGCCGGGGGCGCGCGCCGGTGTCTTCAGCGCCGGGGCCGTGCTGCTCTTCGCCATGTACATGCTGTCGGTGGTCGCCGCGCTCGCGGCGGCCGCGGTCTTGAGGCGCACGGTGCTGAAGGGGCCGGGCGCCACGCTGGTGCTGGAGCTTCCGCCCTACCGCCTGCCCTCGGTGCGCGTGCTGTTCTTCAACGTGTGGCAGCGCGTCCGGTCGTTTCTCATCGACGCCGGCACCCTGATTCTCGCGCTGACGATCGTGCTGTGGGCGCTGCTGTCGTACCCGAGGGCGCCGGCCGGCGCCGGCCCCGGCGAGGAGCTGCGGCAGAGTTTCGCGGGACGCCTGGGCCATGCCATCGAACCCGCGATTGCGCCGCTCGGCTTCGACTGGCGCATCGGCGTCGGCATCATCGGCGCCTTCACCGCGCGGGAAGTGTTCGTGTCGACGCTGGCCATCGTCTTCGACATCGAGTCGGCCGACCCGGTCAACGAGCCGTTGCGCGACGCGCTGCGCGCGGCGACATGGCCGGACGGGCGGCGATTGATGACGCCGTTGACCGGCGTGTCCCTGATGGTGTTCTTCGTGCTGGCCTGCCAGTGCATGAGCACGATCGCCGTCGTCCGGCGCGAGTCGGGCACGTGGCGATGGCCGATCTTCATGTTTGCCTACATGACGGCGCTCGCCTACGGCGCGTCGCTCTTCGTGTATCAGGTCGGCAGCCGGCTGGGCCTGGGGATCGGCTGATGGTGCAGGAAATCGGCGTCGCCGTGATCGTGATTGGCGCCGTGGCGTTCCTGGCGCGCCGGCTTTTTGGCCGCGCGTCGGAGAAGCCGAAAGCCATGACGTTCGTGCCGATTGGCAAGCTCAAGAAGAAGCCCGACGAGCATTGTCATTAGGATGCGGCCCGGGCTCGAGTCATGCGCGGGCAACCCCTTTCGGGGCGGGGTCACCCGCAGAGAGATGGCACCTGACGCGGCCGAGCCGCGCCGCGCTTAACGCCTGCGGCGATACCGGAGCCCCTGAACGCAACACGGGCGGGCCTGCGAGGCGCGGCCCGGCTACGCAGGCCGGCGGGGCCGCACCCGGTGCCGAACGAGCACCGCCAGGCCGAACAGCACGAGCGTGCTGCCCTGATGGGCCACGGCGAGCGGCACCGGCACCACGTACAAGAGCGTGATGATGCCGAGCGTGAACTGAACGATCGGCGACCCCAGCAGAAGATGCGCCGCCGTACGTGTGGCCGCCGGTCGCGCCGAACCTGTGAGGGGCCACCAGAGCAGCAGGCAATCGACGGCCGCGTGAAGGTCTTCACCGACCCGCTGGCGTCACCCACCGGGTTCCCGTTCAAGGTGGCCCGACTCCCCGGCACCATGTCGGAGGCAACGCGCTCATCGCCACCGCCAGTCACCCGCAGGTGCGCGCCGGCAATTCTTGTGATCCGCTTGGGTCTTGGTACAGTCACGGCCCGGGAATCGGCACGCGTGCTTTCAGGTCCTCGAACCGGTTGAGGATCAGGCGAATCTCTCGCAGCGGCTCTTGTTGCCATGCTTGGCAATAATGAAGCGACCATCGGGACGCACGGCGTATGTGCGGCCTTGCGAGGTCAGAACGCCATCATCCGCGTGAACTTCACCACGAGGCCGCGGCCCGGCGCGATGGTTGGGCTGTTGGTGATCTGCTGCTCGTTGAACACGACGAACAGGTCGCTGAGCGGCCGGTGGATGAAGTTGAACCGCAGGTTCGCATTGAAGCGGTGCCGGTCCTGGTCGTACTGCAGCAGCGAGTCGAGGAACATGTTGGTCGAGAACGAGTAGTTCGCCCTCGCGGTCCAGACCCCCGTCACGAACTCGGTGCCCGGCACGCCCAGGTCGGCGCTGGTCCGGTTGACGCTCGTACTCACCCTGAGGCGATAGGTCGGGCGCCAGGTCAGGCCGGCCGTCACCGTACGCTGGCTGCCGCTCCAGAGCCCGCCCGCGACTCCGGTGAAGGTGAACGACAGCCGGCGGCTCGAGTCGCTGCTGAAGCGGAGCTGCCACTCGTCCCAGGCGTATCCGCCCGGCGCGAGCGGCCGCACGTTCGACGCGAGCCTCAGCGGCGCGGTGATCTCGTTGAACTCGGGATTCCACGACAGCTCCGTGTAGCCCCCGTTGTTGAAGAACACCGTCACCCCGTTGTGCTGCCGCTTGCCGACCAGCCGGCCGCCCATGTCGGTGTAGTAGTTCCACAGGACGTGGGGGTGGACCTCGCGCACGCCCCGCCGCTGCCACGACGCCGGCCGCGGGCGGATGCCCGTGTCGAGGAACCACTTCCGCGCGCCGACCCGGCGGTAGTAGCCCATCTCGTCGTTGAAGCCCTCGCCGATCGACATGAGGCCGCCCTTGCCGTGGAAGAAGTTGCTCTCCCGGTTCAGCGACGTGCGCCATGCATACTGGCCTGCCTTGACACCGGGTGTGTCGGTCCGGATCGCGTACGAGTTCCAGTCCGTCGTCCCGAGGAAACGGATGTTCGCGTCGACGCCGTACACCCGGTTGTAGTCGCGGCCCGATTCGGCCGACTGGCGGCTCATGAAGATGGCCCCGAGGTCGGAGCCCGGCCTCAAATTGCGCCGCGCCCTGAGCACCGTGTAGTTGTTGCCCGGCGTCGTGTCGGTCGGCCGCACCTGTAGGCTGAGGAGTCCGAGCTCGAAGTCGCCGGCGCGGCCCGTCAACCGTGCGCCGCCGTAGATAGGGAGGGGCGTGCCGTTGGCCCCCAGGCCGATGCGCCGGCTGTGGAAGAGCAGGAGATCCTCGTCGGGCGTGGGCGTGGTCGTCACGCGGTTGTTGCGCGCCGCATCGCCCATATAGAACGTGCCAGAGTTCTCGATGAAGAAGTCGCGCTTCTCGGGATAGAACGTGCTGAACTGCGTGAGGTTCACCGTCAGCTCGTCGGCCTCCACCTGCGCGAAGTCGGGGTTGGCCGCGAGATCGAGGGTGAGGGCGGAGGTGACCCCCCACTTCACGTCGAGCCCGACGCTGGCGTCCTGATCGAACGCGGTGGCGAGTCCGGTGGGCCGCACGGTCTTGCCGAGCAGGTAGGGCTTCACCTTCAGGTTGCGCCCGGGCGACACCGAGGGCAGGCCGGACAGGTTGCCCGCCAGCGACACGCGGGCCAGGTTGTAGGCCCGTGGCACGGGCGACCAGAAGTCCACTTCGTTCTTCCGCCGGATGCGGCGGCTGAAGTTGATGCCCCACACGTCCTGGAGGCCCCGCTCGAAGCGGAGCGACCGGAACGGCACGGCCATCTCCACCGTCCAGCCGTCGGGGCCCTGCCGCGTGCGGACGAACCACACGGCATCCCAGCTCGTGTTGATCTCGCGCCCCTCGTTGGCCACCTGCTGATCGGCCCTCGCCCCCTCGCGGTTGGTGATGAATACAAAGCCGTTCCGCCGGTCCGCGAACGGGTCGACGATCACCTCGAAGGTGTCCTGGTCGGTGCCCCGGAAGTCCTTGCGGATCTCGTTGACCATGCCGAGGCCGGGCTCGCTCTCGTGGAGCGTGGCGGCGATGTAGAGGTGGCCGTGGTCGTACGCCAGCCGGACCTCGCTGCGCTCGGTCGCCGGCTGGCCGTCCTGCGGCTCGCTTTGCACGAACCCGCCCACGGGCTCCGCCCGCTGCCACACCTCCTCGTCGAGCGCACCGTCCACGACCATGGGCGTCGTGGCCTCGGTCGCCACGACCAGCAGCCGGCCGTCCGGCGAGCGCGTGGCGACCGCCGCGGGCGCCGCGGCCCCTTCCGGGGTGTCCGCCGACTGAGCGAAGGCGTTCGAGGCGACGACATGAGACACGAGCAGGGCGGCGAACAGGGTGATTCTAGAGGAGCGTATCAACGATTTCTCAAGTACCGGGCAAGGTCTCTCGGCCAACACTTTCGGGCCGTTCCTACGGAACGGCCCCTGTGTGAATCGAACGTACACTCCACTAGACATCGGTGCGACCGGCAACGAGCGACCGGAGGGGACAGCCGGAATCGCCACAGGGCGTTGGACACTGATTGTACCGCGAGGCGTGCCCGCCCGCGAATAGCCACGGCGCAGGTATACTTCCGGGGTTCGGGTCGCGCTGGTCGCCAAGTCCCCCGCTGTGTGCTGCCGGCCAGCCAACCTGGGAGGTCCATCCATGCGCGTGCTGGCGCTCGCCTTCTCCTTCAGCCTGGCCGCCGTCGCCCCGGCATCGGCGCAGCTTTCGATTGCCTTCGACAAGTACCATTCGTATGCGGAGATGACGGCGTTTCTGCGCGAGGCGGCGCAGAAGTACCCGGATCTCGCGAGCCTCTCGTCGATCGGGAAGAGCTACCAGGGCCGCGAGCTGTGGATGCTCACCGTCACCAGCCGCAAGACCGGCGCGCCCGACGACAAGCCGGCGCTCTATGTCAACGGGTGTCTCGATTCGTCAGAGGTTGTTACCAGCGAGGGCGTGCTCTTCACGATCAAGCACCTGCTCGAGAGCCACGGCCGCGATGCGCGCGTCACCCGCCTCCTCGACCGCCGCACCCTCTACATCGTTCCGCGCATCATGCCCGACCAGACCGAGCTCTACATCACCACGCCGCAGAACGCGCGAAGCCAGAGCGCCGAGCCCATGGACGAGGACGGCGACGGCCGGATCGACGAGGATGCCGACGACGATGTGAACGGCGACGGACACGTCGTCCAGATGAGAATCGCGGATCCGAACGGCGACTGGAAGATCTCGGATCGCGATTCCCGGCTGATGGTCCGCCGGCAGCCGGGCGAGTTCGAGGGCGCCTTCTACCGCGTGCTCGCCGAAGGGATCGATGACGATGGTGACGGTCGCTACAACGAGGACCGCGTGGGTGGCATCGATCCGAACCGGAACTTTCCGGGCAACTGGGCGCCCGTGCACGTGCAGAACGGCGCGGGCCCGTACCCGCTGTACGTGCAGGAGGTGAGGGCCGAGGTCGAGTTCCTCGAGAAGCACCGCAACATCGCCGGCTACCTGAATCACCACTCGTCGGGCGGCGTGGTGCTGCGGCCCTCGACGACCCACGACGACAGCACGATTCCCGCCGGCGATCTGCGCGTCCTACGCGTCCTCGCGGCCAAGGCACTCGACGAGACGGGCTACTGGCTGGCGACGTCGGTGTACGACTGGCGCTGGCCGCCGGGCACGCCCGACATGAAACCGGGACAGACGTGGCGGCGGCCCGACGGGAGCCTCGGCAACGATCCGCGCGAGGCCGCCGGCGGGCCGGGCGGCGGGTTCGGCGCCGATGCGGAGATCGACCACGTCGTGCCTCAGGCCGAGGGCGAGGCGACGCACGCCTACGCAGCCTACGGCGGATCGATCGAGTTCACCTACGAGATGCTCGGCATCATCTCGTACGCCTCCGAGCAGTGGCGCATGGCCTGGGACCACGACCTCAACAAGGACGGCGCCATCAGCGACCTGGAGCGGCTCGACTGGAACGACCGGCACTTCGGCGGGAGCCTGTTTATCAACTGGACCAAGGCGCGCCACCCGCAGCTCGGCGAGGTCGAAATCGGCGGCTGGAAGAAGTACACGACGAGCAGCCCGCCGCCCGGCAAGTACCTGGAGGAAGAATCGGCGCGGCAGCTCAGGTTCAACCTGCTAGTGGCCGACATGCTGCCCCAACTCGACGTTGCGTCGGCGGAGGCGACGGCCCTCGGGGGCGGGGTGTACCGCGTGAACGCACGGGTGCGGAACGCCGGCTACATCCCGACGGCCACCGAGATGATGGTGAAGGTGCGCCGGGCCTCGCCGGTCGTGGCAACGCTCTCCGCAAAGGGCGAAGTCGAGTTCATCAAGGGACCGGCGGCGCAGCCGCTCGGCCACTTGGAGGGAGCACCGGCGGGCTCGGCGGGCGCCGAGTGGATCGTACGAGTGAAGGGCGCCGCGCCCGTGGAGGTCACGGTGACGGCGTCGACGCCAACCGCCGGCCGCGCGTCGCGGTCGGTCATACTGAAGTAGCGTCTGGCCACGGCCGGACCTGTCCTGGGAACGCTCATGCTGCTTCGTCGCGTCTCTCGTCTCGCGCTCATTCTCGTCTTCGCGACCGCCGCGGCGATTCCGCTCCAGCCGCAGGGGCTGGAGCAGGTCAAGGCGCGCTACACCAAGCAGGAAATCTACGTCCCGATGCGGGACGGGGTCCGGCTGTTCACATCCATCTACACGCCCAAGGATCGATCGACGGCGTACCCCATCATGCTGTCGCGGACGCCCTACAGCGTGGCGCCGTACGGGTCGGATCAGTACCGGTCGAGCGTGGGGCCGTCGCCGCTCTTCGCGGACGAGGGCTACATCTTCGTCTACCAGGACGTGCGCGGGCGGTGGATGTCCGAGGGAACGTTCGACGACATGCGCCCGCACCGTGACCGCAAGTCGGGGCCGGCCGACATCGACGAAAGCACCGACACCCACGACACCATCGAGTGGCTGCTGCAGCACGTCGACAACCACAACGGGCGGGTCGGGATGTGGGGGATTTCGTATCCCGGCTTCTACACGGCGGCCGGCATGATCGATTCGCATCCGGCGCTCAAGGCGGCCTCGCCGCAGGCGCCGGTGTCGGACTGGTTTTCGGCCGACGACTGGCACCACAACGGCGCGTTCCTGATCGCGCACGCGTTCGGCTGGTTCGCGGGCAACGGCTGGCCGTTCACGCGACCGTCGCCCGAGCGGCCGGGCACGCCCCTCGACCTCGGCACCAACGACGGCTACCAGTTCTACCTGAACCTGGGACCCGTCCGGAATGCCAACGAGCGCTACTTCAAGCGCGAGATGCCGTTCTGGAACCAGATGATGGAGCACGACGCGAAGGACGCCTTCTGGCAGGCCCGCAACATCAACCCGCACCTGCGCAACGTGCGATCGGCGGTGATGACCGTGGGCGGCTGGTACGACGCCGAGAATCTGTACGGCGCGCTGGCGGTCTATCGCAACACCGAGCGCCAGAACCCGGGCGCCACCAACATCCTCGTGATGGGCCCGTGGGTGCACGGCGGTTGGGCGCGCGGCAACGGCGACGCGCTCGGCGACGTGCGCTTCGACGCCAACACGGCCGAGTGGTACCGCCAGCACGTCGAGCTGCCGTTCTTCAACCACTACCTCAAGGACAAGGGGCCGATGCGGCTGCCAGAGGCCACCGTCTTCGAGACCGGCACCAACCAGTGGCGGCAGTTCACGGAGTGGCCGCCGGCGACCCTCCAGACCCGCTCGCTCTACCTGCACGCCAACAGCCGCTTGTCGTTCGACCCGCCCTCCGCCGACCCCGCGCCGGGCTACGACGAGTATGTCAGCGACCCGACGCGGCCGGTGCCCCTTACCTCCGGCATCCATCGCGGGATGGAGCAGCGCTACATGGTGGACGACCAGCGGCACGCCGCGCGCCGGACCGATGTGCTCGTCTACCAGACCGACGTGCTGGCCGACGACATCACGCTGGCCGGCCCGATGAGGCCGAGCCTGTCGGTGTCGACCACCGGAACCGACCAGGATTTCGTCGTGAAGCTCATCGACGTGTACCCGAGCCGCTACCCCGACGCGGACGGTCACCTGCTCAACCCGCTGGGCGACTACCAGCAACTCGTCCGCGGCGAGGTGATGCGCGGCAAGTTCCGCAACAGCCTCGATCGGCCCGAGCCGTTCGATCCCGGCAAGCCGGCGAAGGTCGAGTTCGAGGTGTCGGACCTGTTCCACACGTTCCGGCGCGGCCACCGCATCATGGTGCAGATCCAGAGCACGTGGTTCCCGCTCATCGACATCAACCCCGGGACGTTCATGAACATCTACCAGGCGACCGAGGCGGACTTCCAGAAGACAACAGAGCGGGTGTATCACAGCCGGACCCTGCCCTCGTCGGTCGGCGTGGGCGTGCTCCCACGCTGACCGTGCCGCTCCGAATGGATGTCATGATCGAGTGGGCGCTGGCGCTGTTCAGGACGTCGGATCTCGCGGATCTGTCCCGACACCTGCGGTTCGAGACGACCCCTCACGGCTGGCTGGGGGCGCAGCAGGCCGACGCGCGCGCGGCTGCGCTCAAGGCCTTCGGACCGCCCGCCTGGAAACGCCTGTACTTCGGCCACGAGTTCTGTGAGCGCCGGGCGCCGGCGGTGGGCGACGTGCGCCGCGCGTACGAGGCGGCATCCTCGGCCGGCCTCGCCTTTTCGCTGCTCACCGGGTATGTCACCGATCGGGGCCTGGATCGGCTTCGACCTGTTCTCGCGTGGCTGGCCGGGCTCGACGATCTTCGCGTCGAAATCGTGGCGAACGACTGGGGCGTCGTGCGCGTGGTAACGGGCGACTACGCCCCGCTGCGGCCGGTGCTCGGGCGGCTGATGAACCGCATGCTCCGCGACCCGCGCATCATGCCCGCGTTCGTCAGCGCGCGCGCCTCCGGCGACGCGCTGGCGGCCGTGCGCCAGTCGTCGATCTCTGCGCCGGTGTTCCGCCGCCTGCTCGCCCGGCTGGGCGTGGAGCGCGTGGAGTTCGACAACCTGATCCAGGGGCTAGACATGGACTTCGCCGGACTGGGCGTGGCTGCGTCGGTCTACGTGCCCTATGGCTACGTCGTGACCGGGCGGGTGTGCGCCATCGGGTCGCTGGGCCGGCCGGCGTCGGACCGGTTCCACGTGGGCGCTGACTGCCGCCGCGAATGCCAGCGCTACACGATCACGCGGCAGGCGTCGGCGTCTCCCTTTGATGGCGGCCATCGCGAGTACCTGGAGCGCGGCAACACCTGCTGCTACTACCAGGACCCCTCGTCGATAGCCTCGGCGGGGGAAATGGCACGGCAGGCCGGCATCAGTCGCGTCGTCTACCAGACCGATCTGCCCGTGTGAGCACGATGAAGATTCTCTCGCCCGTGAGCAGCCTCGACGAAGTGGACATGCTGGTGGAGAGCGGCGCCGGCGAGCTGTACTGCGGCCTCGTGCCTCAGGACTGGACCAGCGCCTACTCGGGCGCGCTGTGGATGAACCGCCGCAGCCCGGCGGGCGCCAACCTGTCGACCTACGAGGCGCTCGGCGCGCTGGTGGCGCGGGCGCACGCCCAGGGCGTGCCCGTGTTCCTGACGCTCAACGCGCCGGTCTACGTGGAGCGGCAGCTTCCGTACCTGGCCAGCCTGGCGCGCCGGGCGGTCGACGAGTGCGAGGTCGACGCCCTGATCGTCTCGGACCCGGCGCTGCTGCTGACGCTGGCCGAGATGGGTCTGGGCGGCAGGGTCCACGTCAGCTCGGTGGCCAGCGCGCTCAACACCGAAGCGGTGCGGTTCTACCAGGATCTGGGGGTCGGCCGGGTGATCCTGCCGCGCGGCCTCAGCCTCCCGGAGATTGGGAGGATCAGCGCCGGGGTGGCCGGCGCGGTTCCGCTCGAGGTCTTCGTCCTCAACGACGGCTGCGCCTTCGAGGAAGGGTTGTGTCACACGCTCCACCACCACCGCGTGGGCGCGTTCTGCGTGGACATGGCGGGGTGGAGACTGGAGGTCGAGCGGACCGACGGCCGCCCGGTCGGAGAAGACGAGTCGGTGCGGCTGGAGGCCCACTTCCAAAGCCATCGCGAGTGGATCTGGCACCTCAACGCCTGTGGGTCCACGCTGTCGTCGGGCGGTGTGCCGCTCGGCGCGTGCGGGGTCTGCGCCATTCCGGCGTTTCACCAGTTCGGCATCCGCTCGGTGAAGATCGCAGGCCGCCAGGGGTCGCCGCTCCGCAAACTGCTCGGCCTGCGCCTGGTCCGCGCCGTGCTCGCGCGTGTGGAGGCTGGCGCGAGGCCCGAGGAGGTGGTGGAGTGGGCCATCCACGCCCGCGGGGCGCGGGCCACCTGCGAGTCGGGTGTCATGTGCTACTACCGCGGGCCGTTCACCATGGAGGGCGCGAGCCCGAGCCATGAGGCCGGCGGCGGCTAGGAGTCTTGACCCCAAGAAGTGTGACTGTTTGAGTCAAGTTTTTCAGGCGGCACGTGCGACATCGGCTGGGTACATTGCCGATTGGCGATCGACCGATCGGGTGACTGTTGGGTGATGGCCGAATGGGTGATTTGGCGACGGCGATTGCGCAATTGACGATGGCGCAATTGGATGATTGCTCCTGGTCGGCTCCCCCCTTCGCCGTTCGCGCGATCGCCACTCCGAATCACCCGACCGCGAAATCGCCCGATCACCAAACAATCGCTCAATCGGTCAGTCGGCCATCGTCAATGCACGCGACAACGCGACCTGACCGCCAGGCTCGGCGGTCGGAGGTCCCCCTCGCTAGAGTTCGGCTAGAGTCGCGACAGCGCCTTCCGGGCGGCCCGCCGCCCAGAGGCAGGCGCCCGCGGCGACGACCGATGCCCGATGTCTCGTGCTCATGCCGTCCTCCGCTTCGCCTCGCCTCGCCGGATATGCCACCAGGTTGATCCACGAGAGCACGACGGCGAGTTCGCGGAGGCCGAGCAGATGGCACGCGATCGCGACGACCCCCGTGGCCATGGCCAGTGCGAAGTACGCCGGGTGCATGATAGCCAGCCGTGCCCTGAGGTGCGCGCCGAGCGGCGAGCCGGAGCGCTCGCAGGTCCCGGCATGCCCGCCATCTTCTACCGCGCGCGGATTCTCGAGAAGATGGGGTGCTGACGGTCTTGACGCTCAGGTCGAGCCGCGCCGCGATCTCGGAGACCGAGCGCGCCGACGCCAACAGGACGAGCACCTCGTACTCGCGGGGCGACAGCAGCTCGTGCGGCGGCTCGGATCCGGATCCGGCAAGGGCCACATGGTCGGCCAGTTCCAGGGCCACGGTCTCGCTGAGATAGCGCTTTCTCTGGAGCACGCTGCGAATCGCCGCCAGCAGTTCCTCCGGGGCGCGATCCTTGGTCAGGTAGGCCGAGACGCCGACAACGTGAACAGAATCGCCGGCAACGTGGCGAGGCGGATCAGAAACAGCAATCGGCCGCGCAGCGAGAAGAGCGACGCCAGTACCCGTTTCCGACGGCTCATGCCAACCCCCATGAGATCCCCGAATCGTGACTGGACCACAGCCTACATCATCGCTGGCGCATCGTGCGACCTGCCACGGCGGAGACATACCGAAACCCATCCACCCTGACAACCATGCGGCCTTCGAGGATGGAGCCGGTGTGGTTCCGCCCGGCAGCCATCACAGCGTGCGCACGGAGATCGTGGCGAGGATCAGGACCATGCGCATGGTGCGCACCTGTCAACGATTGTAGAGACTCGGGCACAGCCAGTCGTTGTTCCGGCGCAAAGGTGGACACGGGCGGACGGTCTGCCCGGCCGGGCGCTACAATGGGCCGCAGCGATCAATGCGGCTTCTGCTCCGGAACAGCGAGACGGTCGGGCGGCTGCTCCAGCGCTTCTCTCAAGTCCGGTTGAACATCATGCGTGAGACGGC
>Ga0156330_1007_pt1 | contig 15323 bp, 11 predicted proteins | sample RifCSPlowO2_12_FD_107978 | JGI IMG/M metagenome (GOLD analysis project Ga0156330, IMG submission 107978) | Acidobacteria bacterium RIFCSPLOWO2_12_FULL_67_14b | reverse complement strand
GTCAAGGCCCGAAGCCGCGCATATGCACCCGCGCGGTCGGCGCGCAGCGCCGAGGCCTTGACGGCGCCGAGCCCAGCTTCATACTCGCTCGCGTGATGGCCGGCTGCATCTGTGTTGACCAGGGCAGGGAGAGGCACGGATCCGCGCACTGAAAGTCCAGCCACTCAACGATGAAGCTGACATGCACGCGCTTGGACCGAGACTGGAGAGACATTGGTCCCGAACACGGTCTCGCCACGATCGATCCGACGCGCATCGCAACCCGCAAAGCGGATCTCTGTCCCGCGCGATGGGCGCGTGTTGGCGGAATGATCTGCGGCGTCAATTCACGCAGCATAGCGTTCGCGGACCGCGCGGGATAAACGGCCGTATGCCACATGAGCAGGCGCGTGCGCAGCGGGGGCGTGAGCGACCCTCCGGGGTCAGGCGGCAGGGCACTTGCCGCGCTTGGGAGGGGGGTCGCTCACGCCCCCGCTGCGTTGTCGCGCTCTATCGCAGACGACGACAGCGGACTCGGGCGGCAAACGCCGCCGCCCGTCATCGTCGCTTGTAAGTCTCGCCGGTATCAAAGGATAGGACGGCCCTTTGCTGTCACCGACAGTCGGTGATCGCGCAACTCGGCCAGTCGTGTCGATCTGACGGAAGGGGGAACACTCCGCCGAACTAGCGTTCCCCTCAGCGTTCCCCCTCCGCAACCCCATCACGAGGTCTAGACCAGCGGGACGGTTGATAGGTACGTCTGCAAAAGCAAAGGCCAAATTCGGCATTCCCGCGTGAGTTGCCGCCTTCGACGCCGGCGTAGAACGCGTGCGATGGCTTCATCGTCGCGCTCCAAGGCGTGCGCATCGAGCAGGTCTCGGCCGTCCTTCGTGAGGACCACCCGCGCTCGTCGTCGCCAAGGTCGACTGTCGCGACGAGCCCCTCGTTGCGGAGATGGTCGACAGTGCCCTGGTCGATATCGAAGATCCTGTTTGGGCACGACTCGGAAGGTGCCGACGGCGGCCAGGGTACGGCTGTCCTCGCCGTTCAACTCGTAGAAGCGGTCAGCTACCTAGTCTGATATGGCCGTATCAATGCTCGTTGGTGTTGCGCTGGCAGCCAGTTCCTTGCCGGTTCGACATGCGCTACAAACAGATCCCGCGCGAGCCCTTGCGCGGCTGACACCGATAGGAGCTCCGCGGTCGTGGTATCGTCGTCCGAGGAGAGTCGCATCATGGATGTCACCGTCCCTAAGAGCCTCGAGGCGCTGGTCCGCCGAAAGGTCGAGGAGGGTCAGTACAGCACCGAGGACGAGGTCGTCGCGGATGCTCTGCGATTGATGCAGGCACGTGACGAGGTGGCCCAGATCAAGCTGGCCCGGTTGCAGGATGCGATCGATCGCGGCTACCAAGACGTCGCGGCAGGCAAGGTCCTCCGGCTCGAAAGCGACGACCAGATCGACGCCTTCTTCGCCGACCTGTGAGGCGCCTCGATTTCACCGAGATCGCTCGGGCGGATCTGAAATCGATACGCCGCTATTCCCAAAAAGTCTGGGGACCGGATCGCACGGTTCAGTACATGGCGGGGCTGCGCGACACGATCAAGGGACTCGTCACGGGGACCGTCGTCAGCCGCAACCGCGATGACCTCAGGCCCAGGCTGCAGATGGCTACTTGGGGCCGCCACTGCGTGTTCTTCGAAGCCGACCAGTCACGCATTCTTGTCGTCCGTGTGCTCCACGACAGGATGGACTACCAGCGTCACCTCGGAGCTGAGGCCGGTCCGGACAGGGATCGGTAATTCCGCTCAAGCCCGCACGCCTGAGCTCGTCCACGGCTCGCAACCAGGGGACGACGCGGTTCCAACTGGCAAAATCGAGGCTCCGGTTAACGACTATTAACCCGCCAGCTCAACTGCGACCCTTGAACCGTACGGACCAGACCAAGAGGGAGTGGTCCCGTTCGCCGAGCGCCTCACGTGTGATTCGTACGAAGACACCGTGAGCGCGACGACGGACGGTCCGCACTGAGACTCCAGCTCCACGGCGAGCGATGGCACTCAATCCTGGCGAAGGGCGATCATTGGGCTGATCCGTGACGCTCTCCGGGCCGGTCCGTAGCCGGCCAAGAGCGCCGCGCACAGGAGAATCGTCACCGCGAACGCCAGCGTCGCCGGATCGTTGGGCTTGGTATCGAACAGGAACGATTGAATGACTCGTGACGTGCCGAGGGCAATCGGCACACTGATCGCCAGCCCCAAGGCGGCCAGTACACAGACCTCGCGCAGCACCATCCAGACAACGCTGCCTCCTCGGGCTCCGAGCGCCATGCGGATTCCGATTTCACTCGTGCGGCGCGCGACCCCGTAGGCCATAGTGCCGTAAAGGCCAACGCACGCGATGATCAGCGCCAAGACGGCAAATGCACTGCAGAGCCTTGCAAAGACGATCTCTTGATTGATCGTCTGATCGATGTCCGCCGCCTGTGTCTTGACATTGGTAAGCGGCACACGCGCGTCGGCCTCGCGCACGATCTGACGGACAGCGGCGACGTACCGCAGCGGGTCGCCGTCCGTGCGCAACGCGTACGTCATCTCCTCCAGTTGCGGAGAGGGAACCTGCGCGTACGCCACATACACGACCGGTGGAATCTCGCGCTTGAGACCGCCGTATCGGGCGGTCGCGGCGACGCCGACAATTTCCAGAACGACCGGTGCGCCACGGACCCTCATACTGCCGCCGACCTCGATGCGCCGCCCCACGGGGTCCTCATCGCCGAAGTTGGTTCTGGCAAAGAGGTCGCTGACGACCGCAACGGGCAGCGTTCCCTGGCGATCGCCTTCCGCGATCTCCCTCCCCCGCAACATCGGAATCTGCATGGTCGTGAAGAACCGGGGCCCCGTATAGAGGATTCGCGTGCCGCGCGTCGGCTGGCCGTCGACGGTGATCGGGTACGCCCTGCCGGCCCTGATGAGCGAGGCGTGCGATAGCGTCGCGTCGCGCACGCCGGGAACCTCGCTCAGGCGACGCCGCAGATCGGCATAGAACGCGGCGACCCTGGACTCGGGATAGCCGGCCTGCGGGGCATTCAACTCGAACAGCAGCACGCTGTCGCGATTGAACCCCAGTGAAATCGACTGGAGATTCGAGAGGGTCCGCACGAACAGGCCCGCCGCGACCAGCAACAGCAGCGAGATCGCGATCTGCGCCACAACCAGTGCCTGGGTGAGGCTTAGACGCGGGACCCGGCCACGCAGGCTTGTACGCGGCTCACTGACGGACCGATCCTTGAGCGCAGGCATTAACGCCGGACGGGTCGATTGAATCGCAGGAGCCAAGCCAAACAACACGCCGCACAGCAGCGAGAGCCCCAGCGTTACGCCGAGCACGTGCCAGTTCAGTTCGGCATAGAGCGTGAATCCCTCCTGCCCGTTCGCCAGCAGCAGCGTCAGCACACGGATGCCGACAACGGCGATGAGGATGCCGAGCCCGCCGCTGAGTGACGCCAGAAGCACGCTCTCCGTCAGCAGTTGACGCACGACACGCAAGCGTCCGGCGCCCAGGCTGAGCCGCACCGCCATCTCGCGATTGCGTGCGACGGCCCGCGCGAGCAACAGATTCGCCGTGTTCGCGCACGCGATCGCCAGGATCAGGCCCACCATCGCCAGCAGCACGTAGAGCGGCTTCGAGTACTGGCGCCTGAGGCTGTCGAGTCCACCCGCTCCTTCCTCGAGGCGCAGCACCGGCAGATTGGCGCGCTCGCGATCGTTTGTCGCCGTCGGGGCCACCCACTGCTCGAAGGGGCCTGCAAGCGCAGCCTGAGCCTGCGCGCGGCGAACCCCGGGACGGAGGCGTCCCATCATCTGGACCCAGTAGTAGTTCTGGTCAAGGTATAGGCGCGCGGCATCTGAGTCGAATAGTAGATTGGCGCGCATGGGGAGATACACGTCGGGCGCCGCGCCGGGATCCACGCCGAAGAACTCGGACGGCGTCACGCCGATCACCGTGAACGCCACGTTATTGATCAGAATCGGCTGACCGGCCGCCTCAGCGGCGCCGCCGAAACGCCGCTGGCTGTAGCCCATGCTGATCACTGCCACGGGGGGCGCGCCGGCGCGATCATCGTCGGCAATGATCAAACGGCCAGCGGCCGGCGACACCGCGAGCCCGCGAAAGAAGTCGCCCGAGACGTATTCGCCATCGGCAAGTTCCGCCTCGCCTTTGATCATCACGTTCACGTTCCCTGCGGGGAAGTAAGCGAAGACGCTGGACAGGACCGGGGCCGACGTCTGCTGCAGGCGCTCGAACGCCGGGAACGGAAAAATGGCCGCAGTGGTGCCCGCAGAGTCGCGGTAGGTGCGGCCGTCAATGGAGTGCATGACGAACTCGGACCCATTCGTTGCGGCCATGTTGAACGGTCTGCTGCGCCATTTCACTACCACCAGCGATGCCGGATCGCGTACGGGCAACGAGCGCAACAGGATCGAGTCCATGAAGCTGTAAATCGCCGTGTTGGCGCCGATCCCCAGCGCCAGCGACAGTGCGGCCAGCGTGGTGAACACGCGGTTCTTGAACATTGTCCGTAGGCCGTAGCGGACGTCCTGCCCCAGCTGCTCGAGCAGGATCCACGTCCAGAGCGTCCGAGTGTCTTCGTGCACCAACGTCACGTTGCCCAAGTCACGGTGGGCCGCCCATCTCGCCTGGTCTTCGGCGACTCCGTCGGCCTGTCGTTCGTGTGTTTCCTCGTCAAGGTGGAATTGCAATTCTTCGCGGAGCTCCTCCTCCTTGCGCCGACGCTGTGCCCACCACGTGAACTTCCGAAAGAGCGAACTCATCGTCCCTCACCAGCGGCGGGCTTCAGAAGCAAACCCATGGCGCGGGCGAATGCGTCCCATTTCGACTGTTCGCGGGCCAGCTGCTTCCGCCCCAGAGGCGTGATTCGGTAGTACCGGGCGCGCTTACCCTTCTCGGACTTCTCCCAAGACGCGGCGACCCAGCCATTGGCCTCGAGCCGATAGAGCGCCGGGTAGAGGGAGCCTGTTTCGACTTGCAGCAGATCTTCCGAGGTCCGTTGAATGTGCTTCGCAATCGCGTGGCCGTGACTCGGTCCGGGCAGCAGCGTGCGCAGGATCAGCAGGTCAAGGGTGCCGCGCAGGAGCTCGACCCGAGACGGTGGCTTCAGAACCATTCTGTAGGAACTCTACACGTTATTGTGTAGAAAGTCTACTATTGGAATCGCGCGAGTTGTGGGTGCTCGTCGCTCTGGCCGCGAACTGGATCCTGCACGACTAGCGGTGAGCATAGAGCCGTCGGCGACTCTCAGCTACTAGTAGAAGGGAATCAGCAGCGCGCCCGGCTCAGCTCGCAGTTGCTCGCAATCTGTCGAGTGCCAGCAACCAAGCGGCGATTTGGTTCCAACTCGCGAACGTTAGGGTCACCAATAAGTCCCGGGTCTATTCCGGAGACACGGTCTATTCCGGAGACACAGATTATTCCGGAGACATGGGTAACAGTTTCGGGCCGAAGGGATTATCGATCGGTTCGAGCGGGTAGGTCTGGTCGTCGAAGAATCCCAAGTCGAAGTCCATAAAGGTGACCAACCACACGCGGTCACCGGTCTGCTTCACCCCGAGCTTCTGTCCGGCGAAGACCTGGCTGATGTTGATCTTGCGTCCCTGGATAGCTTCCGGGCGCCATCGAGGCCCAGGGCGGCCGGCTGGCCGACATGGAGTTCATCGCGCGCACGATCACGGCGCGGAAGCCAGCCGCTCCGCCGCATCGATCGCAGCGCTCATGCGCGCGGGGTCGCCCTCGCCTTCAGCGGCGGCGCGGAGCGCCGCGAGCGGTGCCAACTCGAGTCGAAGCGCGACAGCCGCGACCATCGTCGTGGCGATCACATCCGACGGAAGCTTGCGCGGCGCAGCCGAGGGATCGAGCCGCTCGACGCGGCGCTCGTCTGCCGTCAGCTCGATGCCAGCGAGCGCGAAGATGCGCGCTCCCGACACCAGCCGCGAGAGATACGGCGCGGCCTGCGCTCGGCCCTCGGGCGAGAGCACCACCAGCGCATCAGCGGCCGCCACCGTGGCGTCTTCGATCGGCGCCGGCGAGAGCACGACCTCGGCCAGGCTGTAGCCGGTCTTCACCGTCACCGGATAGTCGCGGCGCTCCGCCGCGAAGAGGTCCGACAGGATGGCCGCCCGACACAGCATGTGCGCGGCCGTGCCGACGCGTCCGCCCGCGGCGCCCGCGAGCACGAGGCGAAACGGCCGCGTGAGCGACGAACGGAACCGCGGCTCGATGAGCGTCGAGGCGACCGAGGTCGCGGCCGAGACGCCGCGAGCGGCGGCGCGGTAGACCGCGCCGTACTCTGGCGCTTCGCTCTGATGCATCAGCCCGCGCTCGAAGCCGAGGCTGGCCATGAGCTCGGTCGTGGCCTTCTTGCCCAGGCGGTTACGCGGCGCGAAGTACGCCGTGCACGGCTCCCAGATGTCGAGCAGCGCAAAGCCTGGATGCGCGACGGCCTCGCCAATACGGCGGCCGAGATCGGCGTCGAAGCTCGTGGCGCGGCAGACGTAGGTTGCCCCGCTCGCCACCGCCGTGGCGCACAGGTCCAGCGGGCGTTCGAGGTGCCCGCCGGGTGTTGTCGACGTGAGCGCCCCGGCCGGCGTCGTCGCTGAGTGCTGGCCGCCCGTCATCCCGAAGTTGAAGTTGTTGAACACGAGCACGGTGAGATCGAGGTTGCGCCGCGCCGCCGCCAGCAAGTGCGCGCCGCCGATGCCCGTGCCACCGTCGCCCATGATGACGATCACGGTCAGCGACGGGCGCGCCAGCTTGAGTCCGGTGGCGTAGGTCAGGCTGCGTCCGTGCAGCCCGTGGAACGCGTGAGTGTCGAAGTACTGATCGGACAAGCCGGAACACCCGATGTCGCTGACCAACACGATCTCGTGCGGATCGCGGCCGAGCGCGACCAGTGCCTCGTTGAGCCGATCGAGAATCGGGCCGTGACCGCAACCGGGACAGAACGGGTACGGCGTGTCGTTCCGGTAGGTGGACAGGGGTGTGACCGTCACCGGCGCGGGGCTCATACGATCGCCTCCAGAACCTGATCGGACGTGAGCAGCCGGCCATCGATCCGCTGCAAGCCCACCACCTCACGCGAGCCCGCAAGCTTCTCGATCTCTCGGAGGTACTGTCCCTGATTGAGCTCGGCGACGACGACGCGTTCGATCCCGTGGAGCGCGGAAGCCAGGGCCCGCTCGGGGACAGGCCAGAGACTCTGGATGACGAGCGACGAGACGGCGTGTCCCGTTCGGCGCGCCGCGCGCACAGCCTCGCGCTGCCCACCCGCCGTGACGCCGTAGCTGATGACCAGGGTGCGAGCCTGCGGAACCAGGTCGGCCTCGACGAGCTCGATCTCGTCGCGATGCTGCTCGATCTTTGCGGCGAGATGGAGGTTCAATCGTTCGACCTTGCGCGGATCCTTGGTCAGGAAACCGCGCTCGTCGTGAGTGGACCCCGTGAAGCGGACGAGATCGTCACCACCGACCGGCGCCAACGCGGGCACCGCGTGCGCCGATGCCGTCGGCGTGCCGACACCTCCGGCCTCGCCGGCTTCGATCGTGTTCGTCGTGAGGTTCAGCTCCTTGTCGCTCACCAGGAAGACCGGGCAGCGGAATCGCTCGGCGAGCTCGAAGGCCCTGCGCGTGAGCCGATAGCAATCGGCGATCGAGGAAGGCGCCAACGCGATGATCGGAAAGCCGCCGGAGGTACCCCAGCGCACGAACTGCACATCGCCTTGCGCGACGGTGGTTGCGCCGCCGGTGGCCGGACCAAGGCGCTGCACGTCGACCACCACCAGCGGCACTTCACCCATGATCGCCAGGCCAAGGTTCTCGGAGTAGAGGCTCATTCCCGGGCCGCTCGTGGCCGTCAACGCGCGGGCGCCCGCCATGACCGCGCCAATGCACATCCCGATGGAGGCGATCTCGTCTTCGGCCTGGATGGCGACGCCTCCGCGCGGCGGCAACTCGCGCATCATGGCCATCAGGATCGGTGAGGCCGGTGTGATCGGGTAGCCGGCGAAGAAGTCGCAGCCCGAGTCGAGCGCACCGCGAACGATTGCCGTCGAGCCGTCGATGAATTCGCGCACGACTCGACCATCGTGTCGGAATTCGTCGCGCACGGCAAGAGCCGGCCGGCGCTGCCGCCTCGCGGCTGACCTCGAAGAGCGACCCACTCCTGGCGATCACGGGACGACGAGCACTACGTCGGTGTTGGCGCTCTGCCCGCACGGAACGTATGCCCTTCAGTATCGCTACGATGCCAGCGCCATTCTGATGCTGCGCGTCTTCCACGGCCGCGAGATGCGGTAGCGGCGCTGCCCGGGTCAGGCAGCACTGCGAAGTCTCTCGAGTTGGCACAACCAGCCGGTGATCTGGTTCCAACTGGCGAACGCTAGGGTCACCACACTTTCTTACAGCCGACGCGCATCGTAATCGGCTTGCAGGCGCGCGAGGGCTTGCTCGGCCGTCGCGAATTCGCCGCGGGTCGTTACCGTGCCACCTGGTTGGGCGACCAGCAGCCGCCAGCCGCCCCCCGGTGCCTGGCGGACAAACGCGGATTGGCCGGCGGGTAACCCCGAGACGTCGTAGGCGCTGACACGCGTGGCCTTCCCTTCACCCGGGTTGGGCATTCGCGACGGCCGCAGGATAAGCGTGGACATGCGGAGTTTCCGTGCTGGCGCCTGGTAATCTCACCGCTGCACGAACCCACACCGGCCCGGCCGCCGAATTCCGTCAGCTGCGCGCCAGATCTGAATGCGTGCCCGGCCGAGGCCTGGGAGATGCGCCGTAAACCATGCTACCGCATTTGGTACCAGGCTTGCTCTGTCGCGCGGTCATGGAGAGGGTGCTTCCGGCGCCATCCCGGCTGTACGAATGGTTGCGGCACGTCCGCACCCCCAGCCTCGGACGCATCGAGGAAGTGAACAAGGAGCTCTGGCTGCTGCTGTCCCTGTTCTCGATCTGCCTGCTGCTCAATTACCTGGTCGCCTCGCAGCGGCTGGTGCTCAGCTTCTATACCTTCCCGACGCTCGTCTCCGCCTACGTCTACGGCCGCCGCCACGCCACGCTGACGGCGTTTGCCAGCGTCCTGATCGTCGTGCTGATGACGCTCCAGAACCCGGCGCTGCTGGCCGCGACGGCGCCCGCCGCCGCGTGGCTGGATCGCTGGCTCGACGTCACCGCGTGGGGCAGCACCCTGATCCTCACCGGCTACCTGATGGGCACGCTCTACGAACACCGCAGCGCGCAGCTGCGCGAGCTGCGCGAAACCTACGACGGCGTGCTCCTGCTGCTGCGCCACTTCATCTCGAAGGACAAGTACACCGAGAACCACTCGTATCGCGTGTCGGTGTATGCCGCCCGGATCGCGGCGCGCCTCGACTTCAGCCCCGCGCGCATCGAAGACGTGCGCGCCGCCGCCTTGCTGCACGACATCGGCAAGCTCGAGATCAGCCGCGAGCTGCTCTACAAGGCGGCGCGGCTGACGAAGGAGGAATTCGAGCAGGTCCAGCGGCACGTCGACAAGGGCGTCGAGTTTCTCGAGTCGGTCGGCGGCTCGCTGCGGCGCGTGCTGCCGATCATCCTCGCGCACCACGACAAGTTCGACGGCACCGGCTACCATCCGCTCCGCGGCGACGAGATTCCGATCGAGGCCCGCGTGATTTCCGTTGCCGACGTCTACGACGCGCTGACCAGCGACCGCCCCTACCGCAAGGCGATGTCGCCGTACGATGCCAAGGACATCCTCCTGAAGGGCACCGGCACGGACTTCGACCCGCGCGTGATCGACGCGTTCGTGGAGGCCCTGAAAAAAGGGGAGATGGAAGTCGCCTTCGTGCAGGTCTGACGCTAGCGATTCCCCTGGACCGGAACCACGTCCTCGACGGTGAACGACCAGTTGACGTGCGCCGACTCCACCAGGAAGTCATAGGTGCGCGGCGTGTCCTCGAAATCGACGACGCCCGAGCCCTCGCCCTGGTGATCGACGGCGACCTGCAACGTCCGCCCGCTGACGCCGCTGCGAATGGTCAGCCGGAACGTGCCGCTGCCCATCGCGTCATCGTCGCGCGTGTCCCAGCGGATGCGGAAGTGGCCCTCGCTGTTCACATCCCCCAGCGTCATGTTGCCCTTGCCCTGCCACGATCCCACCAGGCGATAGGCGGCCGTGCGCGCCGGCGGTTGATCCCTGGGAGATCCGCACCCGGCGCCGGCGATCGAGACGAGCACGACGAATGGGATCCACCGCATGGGCCGATCCCATTCTATCGGGCAGCGTCAGCGTCCGAAACGAAACGTCACGCCGATCACGGCGCGCCAGAAGTTGAAATCTTCGAACCCGAAGTCCTCGTCGATGAAGTCGTCGTCTGCCGCCGGGTCGTCATCCTCTTCCTGCTCGAGCCCGCGGAAGTAGCGGACGTCGGCGCGCAGGCCGACGGTGTCGCTGAGGAACGCGATCAGGCCGCCGCCGACGTTGATGCCGAGCTCGTTCGTGCTCAGGTCGTCAAACAGATCCCCCGGGCTGCTCAAATTGGACCGCATCAGGCCCACGCCGCCACTCGCGTACGGGCGGATGCCGCGGCCCGTCGTGCCGCCAATCGGGGCGCCGACGACGAGGTTGCCCATCAGCGTCTGCATGCTCGAATCGAAATCGAGCAGCTCGATGTCCTCGGTCGGGCCCTTGATCTGGAAGAAGTTGGGCGTCACGTTGTAGTCGACTTCAAAGCCGAAGATGCCGTTGCCCATCATGCCCAGGCTGCCGCCGAAGTTGAGGCGCTGCTCGAACTGATCGTCCAGCTGATCGATGTTGAAGGTATTGGCCGAGCCGCCGAACACCACGCCGAGATAGGGGGTGAAGAGCCAGTCGGCGCGCGCGGGTGCCGCGGCCGTGCCGAGAAACAGCATCACGAGGCCCGCTCGCAGGATGGATTTGAGTCCGTCAGTCATTTGCAGTGCTCCTTGCGCAGGAGACTGCAAATGGGAGGCCAACGGCCGGGTCAACCGGCCGCCGGTCCCACGAAAATGCCAGTGATGAGTTAGCGCAGGCGCGCGGTGCGGCCCTTCAGCGTCTCCGCCAGCGCCGTCAGGCGCGCCGCGTCGCGGCCGGTCGCCACCTTCGCGTCCGCCTCGATCTCGGTCGCCACCGCATCGAGCGCGTCGAGCGTCGCCGTGGCGTTGCGCTCCTTGCCGGTGCGCAGCGCGTCCACCTTGTCGAGGCCGTCACGCACCGCGCGGGCGCGCTCGGGACGGATCGCCTTGTTGCGGTTCAGCTGATCGAGATACGCCTGGGCCACCACCGATGCGGCCGGCCAGACGATCTTCGGCTGGTTCTGCGAGTTGAACTCGGTCGACCGCACGAGGATGGCGGCGTCGATCTCGTTCTGCGTGAGGAACTCGCCCGGCTTCAGCCGGAAGATGTCGATGCCGCGGGCGATTTCCGCTCCGTAGATGTAGCCGTTGTACCAGTAGCTCGACCAGTAGCCGCCGCCGACGAGCTCGGTCGGGTTGATCGGGCCGCGATCGAAGAACGCGATCTCGGTCGGCTTGGCCGAATCGGTGAAGTCGAACACCGACACGCCGCCCTGGTACCACGACTGCACCATGATGTCGCGGCCGGGCACGGGAATCAGCGAGCCGTTGTGCGCCACGCAGTTCTCCTGGTCGGTCTGCGGCGCGGGCATCTTGTAGTAGCCGGCGAACTTCAGCTTGCGGTCGGGCGTGATGTCGAAGATGGCATCGGCGCCCCAGTTGAGCAGGTCGGTCGGCCGGCAGCGCGGCCGCGAGCCGCCGCCCCATTCGTCGGTGAACACCACCTTCGTGCCGTCGTTGTTGAACGTGGCGGAGTGCCAGTAGGCGAAGTTCTTGTCGACGACGTGGTCGAGGCGCACGGGGTTCTTCGGATCGCGGATGTCCATCAGGATGCCGTTGCCCGAGCAGGCGCCGGCGGCCAGCCCGATCTCCGAATACACCGTGATGTCGTGGCACTGGTTGGTCAAGCGCGAGCTCTGCGTGCCCGGCCCGTGATCGCCGCCCTGCCAGAGGCCCGCGAGGTTGCCCGTGGCCGTGTCCGCGAAGACCCGCGGCCGGTTGACGATCTTCGCCTGCTGCGGCGCCGCCCGCGGCACCTGGATCACGTCGATGCTGAAGAGCGCCGTGTTGGGGTCTTCCTTCGGATCGAGACCCGAGCACCCGGCCAGCTCGTCGCCCGATCGGACCTGCCCCGTGCCGGAACCGTAGACGTAGAGGTTGGCCTTGTCGGCGGGATCGATGATGAGCGTGTGCGTGTGCGATCCGCGGCAGGTCTGCACCGCGGCCACCTGCCGCGGGTTGCGCAGGTCGCTGATGTCGAAGATGCGCACGCCGCGGAACCGCTCGGCGCTCACCGGCAGGTCCACGCCCTGGAGGCCGCAGTCGATCCGCCCGCGCGTCTGCTCGACCGACATGAAGAGCAGGTTGCCGTGGATCGAGACGTCGCCCTGGCCGCCGGGGCACACCACCGACGCCAGCAGCCGCGGCTTGTCGGCGCGCTCGACGTCATAGGTGTTGAACCCGTGGTAGTTGCCGACGACGACGTTGGTGCCGGTGAAGGCGAGGTCGGAATTGGTGTAGCCCGAGCCCGGCGGCGGCGGTGGTGGCGGCGCGTTCGGATCGCGGGCCGGTGGCGGCGTGCGCGGCGCCCCCGGCGGCGGCTCGGGCGGCGTCACCGACCCGGCCGGCGCCTTTGGATCGAAGAAGCCGTCGGGTTTCGGCAGGTTGGCCACCAGCTCCATGTTCCAGGCGGCCTGGCCGCCGTCGCGAAAGCCGGGCTTCAACCCGATGCGCGGGTCCTTGGGATTGGGCGCCGGTTGTTGCGCGGAGACCGCGATCACGGTCGCGATCGTCACGGCCAACACAAGGAATGATTTCTTGCCGTTCATCGTTGTCTCCTCTGGAACCGGCGCCCAATAAAAGGGGCGCGCTACACCGAACCATCAATTATTGCCGTCCGCTCGTCGCCGTCGTCGTGGGCAGCGAGCTCCACTCGGGTGGATTCTGCCCCATCAGGTGTCTCACGAAGAAATCGAAACGCTTGCGCTCGCCGTAGTCGGCGTAGTCGCCGCCGCGACCGGCGTTGTGCTCGGCGCCCGGAATCATCAGGTAATCGAAGTTCTTGTTCGCCTTCAGCAACGCCTTCACCACCTGCAGGGTGGACGCGGGGTCGACGTTGGTGTCGAGCTCGCCGACGATCAGCAGGACCTTGCCCTGCAGCCGCCACGCATTGTCGACGTTGGACGACTCCGAGTACTGCGGGCCGATCGGCCAGCCCATCCACTGCTCGTTCCACCAGATCTTGTCCATGCGGTTGTCGTGGCAGCCCGCGTACGAGACGGCGACCTGGTAGAAGTCCGGATGGAAGAGCAGCGCGCCGAGCGAGTTCTGCCCGCCGGCCGATCCCCCGTAGATCCCGACCCGCGTGATGTCGTACCACGGGTTCTTCGCGGCAAACGCCTGGTGCCACAGGATGCGATCCGGGAAGCCCGCGTCCTTGATGTTCTGCCACGCCACATCGTGGAACGCCTTGGATCGGTTCGACGTCCCCATGCCGTCCATCTGCACGACGATGAAGCCGAGCTCGGCCTGGGCCTGCATGCCGGTGAACGCGGAGAACGACTTGGGCGTGTGGGTGCCGTGCGGGCCGGCGTAGATGTACTCGATCACCGGGTACTTGCGCGACGGGTCGAAGCCCTTCGGCTTCCACACGAGGCCCCAGATGTCGGTCGTGCCGTCGCGGCCCTTGGCGACGAACACCTCGGGCGCGCGCCAGCCGGTCTTCGTCAGCCCCGCAATGTCGCCGCGTTCGACCTCGAATGGAGGGAGGGGGCTTAAGCCCCCTCCCTCCGAGCCCCCTCCCTCCGAGCGTCTGAGCTCCATCACCGGCGCCAGGTCGACGCGCGAGTAATGATCGACATACATCGTCATGTCGGAGGAGAACTCGACGACGTGATTGGCATCCGCGGTCGTGATCGGCGTGAGCCCCGTGCCATCGAAGTTGATGCGGTAGTAGTGCTGGAAGTACGGATCCTTGCCGGCCGTCATGCCGCCGGCGCTGAACCACAGCTGCCGCCGGTCTTCATCCACCTTCACGACGTGGCGCACGGGCCAGTCGCCCCTGGTGATCTGCTGCTTCACGGCGCCGGTGGCGCCGTCGATCAGGTAGAGGTGGTTCCACCCGTCGCGTTCCGACATCCAGATCACTTCCCTGCCGTCGTTGAGGTCGTAGCGGAAGCGCTTGCCGGCCTGCAGCGTCGCGGCCGAGCGGTTGTAGTAGAAGAAGGTCTTCGGCTCTTCCGAGATTACGGCGCGGGCCGCGCCGGTCTGCGCGTCGACCTCGATGACCCGGTAGACCTGGTGGCCGCGCTCGTTGTACTCGAAGCTCACGGCGCGGCTGTCCTTGCGCCAGACCAGGTCCGACAGGTCGTAGGGGTTGGGGAAGAGCCGCGAGTCCACGCGGATCGCCTTCGCGGCGCGAACGTCGAACAGCACCGGCTGCTCGAGGTCGAGCAGGTCGCCGGGCTTGGCGTACTGCAGGGCCCAGTGCTCCGGCTGCAGTTGATCCTCGGGCGACGACGACACGTAATGCACGAGGCGCCGGTAGCCCGGACGCACGCGATACGCGGCGATCCGCGTCGAATCGGGCGACCACACGATCGACGCCGGATCGTAGTAGTGGCCCTCCGAGCCGTCGGTGCTCAGGATGGTCCGCTTGTCGCCGCCGAACGGGCGAATGGCGACGTTGTAGTTGTCGATGAACGCCATCCACTTGCCGTCGGGCGACAGCCGGGGCCGGGGCGTGATGCCGGACTGGTCGCCGCGCACGGGCCCGGTAATGCCGCGGCGGACCTCGCCGGGCCGCGGCAGCTCGGGCGTGCGGCACACGTAGTCGGCCAGCGTGCAGGTCCAGCGCGCGCCGGCGATGGTCATCTCGATGGCGCTCAACGCATCGTTGAAGGTGAACGACTGGAAGGGCAGCCGGTTCGGCTTGTGGCTCTCACCCGAGCCCTTCGAGAGCGCATCGGCGAGCCGCGCGTGATCGAAGGCAGGCTGCTTGACCCCCGAGTCCGCATCCATCAGCACTAACTCGAAGCCGTCGGCGCGCGTCCGCCGGTAATAGAAGCGATGCGTCGTCCCGATCCACGTCGGCGTGTCGGGCACGTTCACGGCGAGCGTGTCGTAGTGATCGCGCAGCGACTGCGCGCGGTCGTAATCCGCCTTGGTGACCTGCGCACCGGCCAGGGCCGGCAGCAGGG
>Ga0156330_1058_pt1 | contig 15435 bp, 9 predicted proteins | sample RifCSPlowO2_12_FD_107978 | JGI IMG/M metagenome (GOLD analysis project Ga0156330, IMG submission 107978) | Acidobacteria bacterium RIFCSPLOWO2_12_FULL_67_14b | reverse complement strand
CGCCGCGTAACGCAGCGAGCCGGTCGAGAGACCGAGCGAGCCAAGTGTGCCGCTGGCGGCGCCGCCGGTGGGCGCCGTTCTCGTGATGATGTTGATGATGCCATTCACCGCGTTGGCGCCCCACAAGCTGCCGCCGGGCCCGCGAATGACCTCGATGCGCTCGATCAGGTCGATCGGCACGTCGAGGGCGTCCCAGTACACGCCTGAGAACAGATCGGAATACACGCTCTGGCCGTCGATCATCACCAGGAGCTTGTTGCTCCACCGGCTATTGAAGCCGCGCGCGGTGATGGCCCATTTGTTGCCGTCCATTTGCGCGACCTGCAAGCCGGGCACCAGCCGCAGGAGGCCGGGGACGGTGTTCGCGCCTGAGCGCCGAATGTCATCGCGGGTGAGGACGAAGGCCGCGGCGGCCGTGTCGGCCAGACGCTTCTCGCGTTTGGAGGCGGACGTCACCTCGACAGCCATCAACTCGTCAATGCTTTGCAGCCAATCGGGATCCGGTGTTTGGGCGAAACCCGTAGCCGGAACGAGCAGCAGCGCCAGGGTCACCAGGCGCATGCGCGACCCCATGTGGATCCGCGGTTGTGTGAAATCCATAATCATTGTCGTCCGAGAAATTGGCGGATTTCCAATGCCGCGCTATCCCGGAGAGCAAGAATGGGGCCGCGTGCGAACAATGGCGGAACACGCCGAAACACGAGGAATATTGCCGATCACGCGTCGCTGCCTGGGTGTGCGGCGGGTGTGCGCACCACGCCGCGGTCAGAGCGCGGCGTCGAGGATCTCGCGGACCTTGGTATTCAGGGTGCTAGGCGTAAAGGGCTTCTGAATGAAGGCGACGCCGGCGTCGAGTATGCCATGGCGCACGATCGCATGGTCCGTGTAGCCTGACGCGTACAGCACGCGGATGCCGGGACGAAGCGATTTGACGGCCTCAGCCAGCTCGCGGCCGTTCATCGCCGGCATCACGACGTCGGTGAGCAGGAGGTCGATGGCGCCGGCATGTCCCTGGACGACGGCCAGCGCCTCCTCGCCGCTCGAGGCTTCCAGCACGCCGTAACCCATGCGCCGCAAGGCGGTCGACGCCACCAGCCGCACCTCGGCCTGATCTTCCGCGATCAGGACGGTTTCATGGCCCCCGAGGGGGTGGGCAGGCTCGGCGGGCAGCTGGAGACGCGACGGCGCGCTGGTGAGCGGGAAGTAGACCTTGAACGTCGTGCCTTGTCCGATCTCGCTGTACACCCAGATCCAGCCGCCGCTCTGCTTGACGATGCCGTAGACGGTGGCGAGGCCCAAGCCGGTTCCTTCGCCCCGCTTTTTGGTCGTGAAAAACGGCTCGAAGATTTGCGCTTGAACCTCGGAGGGCATGCCGACACCGGTGTCGGTAATTGCGAGCATCACGTGGCGACCCTCGCGCGCGGCGGGATGTCGCGCCACGTGCGCGCGGTCGAGATCGACATTCGCGGTTTCGATCGTCAGCATGCCTCCGGTCGGCATCGCGTCGCGCGCGTTGATCACCAGGTTCATGATCACCTGCTCGATCTGGCCCGCGTCGGCGCTGATCGGGTCGACGCCGGCCGCCAGCCGCAACACGAGATCGATGTCTTCGCCGATAACGCGTTGGAGAAGCGCATCGATGTGGCGGACCACCGCGTTCAAATCGAGAACTTCAAGGTGGAGAATCTGCTGGCGGCCGAACGCGAGCAGCTGTTTGGTGAGCGTGGCGGCACTCTCGCCCGCCCGCTGGATCTCGACGATCGCGGAGCGGTTCGGATCGTCCGCGGCCAAGTCCTCCAGCAACATGAAGCTGAAACCGAGAATCGCCGTCAGCAGGTTGTTGAAGTCGTGCGCCACGCCGCCGGCCAGGCGCCCGACGGCCTCCATTTTGTGCGCCTGCCGAAGCTGGATTTCCAGGCGCCGCCGCTCCGAAATATCGGTGATGATCGTAATGAAGTAGGCGGGATTGCCCGCGCTGTCGCGATACAGGCTCACGAACATTGCCACCCAGACGAACGTGCCGGTCCGCGTCCGCAGCCGGCCTTCGCGCGCGAATTGCTCGATGGTGCCGGCGAGGACCTGCCGGCGTCCCTCGCTGTCTTCACCGAGCTCGTCGGCATGAATCAGCATCGCCAGCTCGACTGCAAGGAGTTCCGACGGCGCATACTCGAGGAGTGCGCTCAATCGACCGTTCACGCGCAGGAGTCGACCGTCGAGGCTGGTGTGGGCGATGCCGACCGGCGCCTCATCGAACGTCGATCGATAGGCGCGCTCGCTTTCCATCAACGCCTCCACCGCCTGCTTGCGCTCCGTGATCTGCGCTTCGAGGTCGTCCTGCGCGGCGGCCACATGGGCCGCCATCGTGTTGAAGTCCTGGCCAAGCTGGCCGATCTCATCCCGACGCCTGATGGCGACCCGCTGCGAGTAATCGCCTGCCGCCATCGCCGCAGCGGCGCGACTCAAGTTGATCAGGCGTGAGGTAATTCGCCGTGTCACCAAGCGGCTAAGGATCAGGGCCAGAGCCACGAAGATCAGCGCCGCGATCGTCGCGCGCCTCAAGAACTCGCGTGCGGGCTGGAGGATGGCCGCCCGCGGATAGCCGACCCAAATCGTCCACGGTGATCCGGACACGTCGGAGAGCGCGCCGATGCGTCGCGACCCGTCCGCGGCCCAATCTTCCATCACGCCACGCAGCTGGCTGACATCCACGTTCGGCGGCTGAACGAGATCCTTGAAGTTAGTCCACGCCCCACCGCTCCTCGCTCCCAGGAGAACGGTGCCAGTGCCCATCAGGCGTTCGAAGAGATCTGGTGGCGTGAGCGTGAGTAACCACCGCGTCACGAGGTATGCCAACGGCCGCGCCGACACCGCCGGCGCAATCCCGCGTCCGGCCGTCACCTCCACCACCGTCTGCGTGAAGAGCCGGTTGTCCGCGCGCACGATCTCGGTGGCCCAGCCCTTCGGCGCCACCCTGTCGACGCCCGCGGCCAGCCCGCCAACCGGCGTCACCGACAGCAGCAACTCGCCGTCCGCGCTCCAGAGTTCCACACTGGTGCGCAACGCTGCGAGCGCACGCTCGGCCGCCGCTCGATCGCCGGTCGTCGGATCCTGCGCAAATGCCCGGATCGACTCGTCCGACGCGGCCCGGACCATTGCTCGAAATCGCTCAGCGCTTTGGCCGGCGAACAGGTTGCTGATTTGGTCGGCCGAGGTTTGCGCCCGATCGCCCGCGACTTGCAGCACGGTGCGCTCAACCTCGCGGTAGGCGAGCCACAGAAACACGCCCAACACGATGGTGGTGGCGGCGAAGACGAGCAGTGGAAGCTGCGATCGCAGAGAGTGGCGCCGATCGGGAGTGGAAGGTATTACTGACACGGTACTCCAGGCGTCCGCTGGCGTATCTTAACAGCGCCGCGACGAGTTGCAACCGCGGAAGACTGCCGGCTTGTTCCGCCGGCGCCGTCACGCCGGCGGCGCGTTCCCGGACGTTCGAAGAAGGGCGCGCAACGCTGTAGCGACACATGAAAACTCGCGCTCGAGTCCGGCGGCGAGGCGCGCATCGACGCTCGCGGCCACCGCGGTGCGTTCGAGCTCATCGCTCAATGCGGCCATCTCAGTCGCGCCAATGGCGCCGCACATCCCGCGCAGACTGTGGGCGGCGCGCTGCGCTTGGGTACGATCGTTTCCAGCCACTGCCTGCCGAAGGTCGGTAAGGCGCGCTTGTGCGTCTTCGAGGAAGGCGACGGTCAGTTGTTCGAACAGGTCAGGCCCTCCGGGCGTCTGCAGTTCGCGCAGGCTTTCCACGACCGTGAGATCCAATGCCGGCTGTCTCGTGTTCATAGGCGCGGGAACTGCAAAGAGCCTGCCGATCAAGAAGCCGCCAGATCTGTCGTCGTTTGACCCGGCCGCACTGTGCGGCCCCGTGCGCCCAGAGTGTGCGCACGGTCCTGACGCTTTGCGGCGTCGCGGAAGCGGCCGGAAACGACCCGAGATGACAGGATAGGACTCGGCACGCTTCGTGCTGAAGAGGCACGTGGAGTAATCATGATCGAAGCCACCGACCCCACGCGCGGTCGATCCGCGACGAGGATGCCGTTGCGGCGCACGCCATCGTGTGCACCTCGATCGCAGGAAATATTCGCGCGATATATGCGGGAGCACCGTTTGGCCAGTGAAGTCGAACTGGCCGGCGCGGTTGAAGAGACGTCCCGATCCGCGACGACCCTCGTCGACGCCGTCGTTGCGTGCGGATTGATGTCAGAGGACGCGGCCTATCGCGCCTTGGCCGACGCCCACGGCGTCAAATTCGCCGATCTCACAGGCGTCGTCCCGAGCGCGCTGGCGCTGCGGCTGGTGCCCGACCGCGTCGCGAGCCGTCATGTCGTGCTCCCGCTCCTGGAAGACAATCGCACGCTCACCTACGCGTCCGCGGTGGAATTTGACGACGAAGCGGAGCGCGATCTGGCGTTTGCATCGGGTCGCCGGCCCGAGCGCGTGATCGCCGCTCGCTCGCAGGTCGTCGCGGCGCTCAAGGCCGCGTACTCCGAAGAGAGCGATGTTGAACAGCTGATCGACCGGATCCGTCATTCGGGTGCGGTCGAATCGGCCGAGATCATGACCACCGCCGCGGCCGGCGATTCACCGGTTATCGACTTGTGTAATCGCATCCTGGCCGCGGCGATCAGCGCGGGCGCGAGCGACGTGCACATCGAGCCGGGCATCGCCGGCGCCGTGGTCCGCCATCGCGTCTGCGGAATCCTCGAGCCGCTGTTGACTCTGCCCCCCGCGGCGGTGGGATGCGTCACCAACCGCTTCAAGATTCTTGCCGGCACCGACATTGCGACGAAGCGCAAACCGCAGGACGGCGCATTCCGCGTCTCCGTCGAGGGTCGGCCGCTGGATGTCCGCCTGTCGGCGCTGCCGACGACCCACGGCGAAAAGATCGTGATGCGCGTCATCGATAGTGCTGTGTCGTTCGAATCGTTCGAAGCCCTCGGCTATGACGCCGTGGCCACCAAGCGCGTGCACAGCGCGTTGAGCAAACCCGACGGACTCGTGTTGTTTACCGGCCCCACAGGCTCGGGGAAGACCACCGCGCTCTATGCCGCCCTTCGGTATCTGCGGACCGGGAAGGTCAACATCGTCACCGTGGAGGATCCGGTTGAGCGGTATCTGGAGGGTGTGACGCAGATTCCCGTGAACTCAGTTTCCGGCAACGGCTTTGCCGGCGTCTTGCGGTCGGTGTTGCGCCAGGATCCCAACATCATCATGGTGGGTGAAGTCCGCGACGGTGAAGTGGCCGAGGTTGTCGGCCAGGCGGCCTACACGGGCCATCTGGTACTGAGCTCGCTTCATACCTCCGACGCCGCGTCGGCCATCACCCGGCTGCTCAATCTCGGTCTGCCGCCATTCAAAGTCGCCGAGAGTCTGAACGCCGTTGTCGCCCAACGCCTGGTCCGGACGCTGTGTCCGCTCTGCCGCATCGTGAATGACGACCTCACGGCGCGCCGCCTGGGTGTGCAGGCCGGGATTGCCGCGATGAAGGCGTCGGCCGGCGAGGGGTGTGACCGCTGCAAACATAGCGGGTACCGCGGGCGTGTCGCGGTTCCCGAGGTGCTGGTGCCGAATGACGAGCTGCGGCAGGCGATCCGCGACGGCGCCGGCGCGAGTGAGATTCGCACGGCAATGCGTGGCGCCGGTTGCGCGTCGATGCGCGAGACCGCGCTGCAGCTCGTCGCGCAGGCCGTGACCTCGCTCGAGGAAGTCGATCGCGTGTTGACCGACCTGAACGAGGACACGGGTCAGCGCGCGGCGCCGCGGGCCGGTCAACAGCCGCGAGTCCTGGTGACCGATGACGACCGCATGATTCGAATGCTCGTCAGAATGCTGCTCGAGAAAGAGGGCATGGAAGTGTTTGAAGCCGACAACGGCGCCATTGCCCTCGAGGTGGCGCGTCGCGAACGGCCCGATCTCCTGCTGATGGATCTGATGATGCCCGGTATGGACGGCTTCCAGGCGCTCGAGCGGCTCCGCCGCGACGTGTCGATGGCGTCGCTGCCGGTCATGGTGCTCACCTCCGAAACCGGCGCCGGTGTCGAGAAGCGCGTGCTCGAAATGGGCGCTGATGATTACCTGGTCAAGCCGTTTGAGGCCGATGTGCTCATTTCCCGTGTTCGCGCCATGTTCAGGCGGCTCGCAAGAGCGGTCGCCTGACCGCGCCAGGATTACGGAGGCAAGCCGATGGAATTGATTCTCATGACGGCGGTCGCCGGCTTAATCGTTGCGTGCGTGGCAATGCGGCGGTGGCAGCGACGGGCCGAGGTTGCGCAGGCGAGCGCGGAAGCGGCACTGTGCGCCAGCGAGTCGCACTTGCGCCAGGCGCAGCGCATGGAAGCCATGGGCCGCCTGGCCGGCGGCATCTCGCACGATTTCAACAATTTGCTGACCGCGATGCTCGGCTTCACCGAGCTCTTGCTGCAAGACGAGTCGTTGTCGGCTGGGGCCCGCCACGATGTGGAACAGATCCACCGATCGGCGACGTCGGCGGTGGCGTTGACGCGCCAACTCCTGGCCTTCAGCCGCAAGCAGCTGCTCAATCCGACGACGCTCGACTTGAACAGCGTCGCGACCGATTTTAGCGCGATGCTTCGGCGCGTGGTCGGGGAAGACGTGATGCTGCGGACCACCGTCCCCGGCGAGGCCGCCTACGTGATCGCCGATCGCGGGCAACTCGAACAGGTGTTGATGAATCTCGCCGTGAACGCACGGGACGCGATGCGTGGAGGAGGCCGGCTGGATCTCGTGATCCAGACGAGCGCCGAGGAGGTGACGCTCGAAATGCGGGACAGCGGTTGCGGCGTTCCCGCGGAGCACCTGCTGCACATTTTCGAACCGTTCTTCACCACCAAGGGCGTGGGCGCCGGCACCGGCCTCGGGCTCGCAACGGTCTATGGAATCGTGAAGCAAAGCGGCGGGACGATTCAGGTCGAGAGCCCTGCCGGGCGCGGCACCTGTTTCCGGATTGCACTGCCGCGGGCCGCCCCGCCGCGCGTCGACAAACCTCTGGCTGGCACGGCAGTGGCACCCGCGCGCGGCTGCGAAACCGTGCTCGTGGTGGAAGATGAGCCCGCCGTGCATACGTTAATCCGTTTCGCACTCGAACGGCACGGCTACACCGTGCTGATTGCCGAGAACGGGAGGGCCGCGCTTGACATCATCGGCCGGCAGGCACCGGCGATCGATCTCGTGCTGAGTGACGTCGTGTTACCGGAGATGAGCGGGACCGAAATCCTCTCAGTGGTCGGGGGGCTGCAGCCCAACCTTCCAGTGATGCTGATGTCGGGACATTCGGCGCAAACCTGCCGGACCATGCAGGACCTGCCCGACGGGGTGACGTTCATTCAGAAACCCTTCACTCCAGCCAGTCTCGCGACCAGCGTGCGCCAGACTTTGGACAGGTGCAGGCCTGCGGCGCTGGTGACGACCTAAGCCTCCAGGCGGTGCTTTTCGATCAGCCGATACAGCGCGCGACGACTGACGCCGAGACGGCGCGACGCCAGAACCTTGTTCCCCCCCGCGCCGTGCAGCGCGGCAGAGACCTGCTCTTTCGAGGGCGGCACCGCGGGAGGCGCCGCGTCGTCGGTCGCGCGTGATCCGCTTGCGCCGCCGCTTCCCAGCGCGCCCACGAGGTCGCGCTCCGTCAGCAGGTGGCCTTCACAGAGCAGGCAGGCACGCTCGATCACGTTGCGGAGCTGCCGCACGTTGCCGGGCCACGCCCCCTGTGCCAGCACCGTTTCGGCGTTCGGCGTGAGTCCGGGAATCGCCTTGCTGAAGGCCGCCGAGTACTCACGGAGAAACGCGGCCGTAAGGTACGGGATGTCCTCGACGCGATCGCGCAGCGGCGGCACCACGATCTCGACGACGTTGAGGCGGTAATAGAGGTCGCTGCGAAATCCGCCGCCTTCGACCTCCTTTTCAAGGTCGCGGTTCGTCGCCGCAACCACTCGCACGTCCACCCTTCGTCCCTCGACTGAACCGACCCGCTGTAACTCGCCCGTCTCGAGCACGCGCAGCAGTTTGCCCTGAACGGTCGCCGGCAACTCACCGACTTCATCCAGAAACAGCGTCCCGCCGCTGGCCGCCTCGAAAAATCCCGGTTTGTTGTCCGACGCCCCGGTGAAGGCGCCGCGGACATGTCCGAACAACTCGCTTTCGAAGAGGGTTTCGACAATCGCGGAACAGTTCACCGTGACAAACCGCTTGTCACGGCGTGGCCCCAGCCGATGGAACGCGCGCGCGACCAGCTCTTTGCCCGACCCCGTTTCGCCCCTGATCAACACGCTGCGGGCATGCGGCGCCAGCCGGCGGATTAGGTCGAATAGCTCCGTCATCACGGGCGACCGGCCGATTATGCCGTGGAACTCGAGTTGTTCCGCCAACGCCGCGTCGCTCTTGTGGATGGTCGTGCGCGTCTCGAACTGCCACCGGATGGCCTGCATCGTCTCCGTGACCCGCGGCAGATCGAGCGGCTTCGGTAGGTAGTCCTCGGCGCCCAGTTTCACCGCCTGAACCGCCGTGTCGATCGAGGCCATACCGGTAATCAATGCGACGTGGGTCGAGTCGCTGGTTTCCTGGGTCGCCTTCAAGACGTCGAGCCCATTGACGTCCGGCATGTGGAGGTCGAGGAACATCAGGTCGATGTGACGGCGCCGGAGCATCTCGATGCCTTCCAATCCGTTGTCGCAGGTGAGGACGTCGAATCCCTGGCGCTTGCCCAGCGCCGCGAGCAGCGTGCGCACGTGCGAGTCATCATCGACGACCAGCAGGACCGGCTTGGGAGATTCCATGACGATTGCGCGCAGTTTACCCGCATTGCGCCGCGGTGTGCGGCTGTGTGCTCCGCACTCCCCTGAGATGGGCACCGCCCACATAGGCGGCCGGGGCGCGGGAATTCTAGCGTGAATCCGTGCAACTGGCGGCAACGATGCCTCGTCGATCACGGCTCGGGCTTTGCAGCAACGCCATCAGTTCGCTGCGGCTGGAGCAGTTTTTTGGGAACAACACCATGATGGTTGACAGGTCGATATTGCAGGACGCACGCGGCACGGGACCAGTGACGACAGGCGCTCGCGCCGTCCTGCTGGCGGCGGTGCTCCTCGTCGGCGCGGCGCCTCAAGCGTATGCCCTGAATCCGTTCAAGGCGATTTCGCAGTACGTCCATTCCGTCTGGGACACGGACCAGGGGTTGCCACAGAATTCCGTCAGCGCAATCGTTCAGACCCGCGATGGCTACATCTGGTTCGGCACCCAGGAAGGCCTGGTGCGGTTCGACGGTGTCCGGTTCGTCGTCTACGACAAGAGTCGCGAGCCGGCGTTTCAGCACAATCACGTCACAGCGCTGATGGAGGACCGCCACGGCACGTTGTGGATCGGATTCAATAACGGCGGCCTCGCACGATATCGCCACGGCCGGTTCAGCGCGGTCGGCATTCACGTTGGTCGGTCCATCGTGGCCGTCGTCCAGGATGCCTCGGGCGATCTCTGGATTGGCACGCGAGAGGACGGAGTCTATGTCTCGCCTGCGGACCGCGTCGAGGCGGCGCGCCGAGTCGACGGACTGCCGTCGAATCGTATCCAGGGGCTGCTTGCCGATCCGGAGCGCGGTGTATGGGTGGCGACGTTGAATGGCCTGGCGCTGGTGGCGGGCGGTCGGGTGGGGCCGCACTATTCCATGGCGGACGGTTTGGCCGGTGCGTCCGTCAAGGCCCTGTGGCGCGAGGACGACGGCACGTTGTGGGTGGCGAGCGAGGGCGGCCTGGCGCGGTTCGAGAACGGCCGCTTCGTTCCGGGGACCGCCGATGGGTGTCTGCCAAGTCGGGAGCTTCGCGCGGTGATCAAGGATTTCCATGGGAATCTGTGGCTCGGCGCTAACGGCGGCGGCCTCACCCGCATCACGCCGGCTGGCTTGTGCAGCACATTCGACTCTGACGACGGACTGCGCAACGACTCCCCTCAGGCCCTCCTCGAGGATCGCGAAGGCAATCTGTGGGTGGGCACCAATGGCGGCGGCCTCAGTCGATTCGGCGACGGCAGGTTCGTCGCTTACACCACAGCGCAGGGCCTCTCGAGCAACGTCGCGTTCACCGTCCTTGAGGACCGGCGCGGCGATGTTTGGCTTGGCACGGTTCGCGGCTTGAATCGTCTTCGCAACGGCGTGATGCAGTCGTTTGCCGACCGGCCCGGGTTCCGCGGCCGCATCCGGGCTATTCATGAGGCCGCCGACGGCGCGCTCTGGTTTGCCAACGATCATTCCATCAATCGGCTCGAAAACGATCGCATCACGCTTGGGCTCGGGCGCCGCGAGGGCTTGCCCGGAGAGATGGTGAACTCGATTCGCGAGACCGTCGACCGCGACATCTGGATCGGCACTGATGCCGGTCTGGCCCGGCTCCGCAATGGCCGGCTTCGCGTCTTTACCACGGCCGACGGCTTGACCAGCGACCTGATTGGCCCGCTGCACGAGGACCGCGCGCAGCGGTTGTGGATCGCGACCAAGGGCGGAGGCGTGTCGCTCCTCGCCAAGGATCGGTTCACGTTTCTGCCCGGGCTCGAATCCGCGATCATCACGGCCTTCCACGAAGATGGGGACGGGACGATGTGGATCGGCACCTCGGGTGCCGGACTCTACCGGTTTCACGACGGGCGTCTGACGCACTACACCGCCGCAATCGGCTTGTTCGACGACAAGGTGCACCACATTCTGTCCGACGACCGCGGCTTGATGTGGTTCTCGTCCAACAAAGGCGTCTTCAGCGTCAGCCGCCAGCAGCTCGGTGCCTATGCCGCCGGCAGCGCGGCGCGAATCACCAGCACGGCCTACGGAACCGCCGACGGGATGAAAAGCTCGGAAGCCAACGGCAGCGGCAACGCGCAGCCGGCCGGGTGGCGGACCCGCGACGGACGGCTGTGGTTCCCGACGCTCAAAGGTGTGGTCGCCGTCGATCCCACGCCGCGCGCGGCCGATCGAATCGAGCCGCACGTCGTGATCGAGGACGTTCGTCTGGACAAGCGTTCGGTGCCGATCGACGCCATTCGGGCGCGCGGCGGTGCGCGAGAGATCGAAATCGCCTACACCGCCACGCGGCTGTCGTCACCGCACCTGGCGGCGTTCAAGTACCAGCTCGAAGGCTTCGACGACGATTGGGTGGAGGCCGGCACCAGGCGCGTCGCCTATTACACCAACGTGCCGCCGGGGTCGTACAAATTCAGTGTGATGACGGCCAGCGGCCCCGTGGGTGCGGCATCGCTCACATTCAGCATTGCGCCGCGGTTCCATCAAACCGCGTGGTTCTATGCCGTGTGCGTCGTCGGTCTGGTCGGCGCCGGCGCCGGCCTGCACCGCTACCGCGTTCGGCTGATGCGCGTTCGCGAGCGGCAATTGGTGTTCACCGTCGATGAACGCACGCGCGAGCTGCGGGCGGCGCGCGACAGCGCGCAGGCGGCGAGTCGTTCCAAGAGTGAGTTCCTCGCCAACATGAGCCATGAGATTCGCACGCCGATGAACGGTGTCCTTGGCATGACCGAACTGCTGCTCGATAGCGAGTTGTCTGCGGTCCAGCGCGACTATCTGCAGATGGCGAAATCGTCGGCCGACTCGCTGCTCGTCATCATCAACGACATTCTCGACTTCTCGAAGATCGAAGCGGGTCAAATCGATCTGGACCCGCAGCCGTTCGACCTTCGCGCGTCGCTCGGCACCACCACCAAGAATCTGGCCCTGCGCGCACATCAAAAAGGCATCGAGCTGGTCTGCGACGTCGCCGCCGATGTGCCCGAGCGCGTCGTGGGTGATGCCCATCGCCTCGGTGAGATCCTGGTCAACCTGATTGGCAACGCGATCAAGTTCACCGAGCGGGGTGAGATCGCGTTGCGGGTGTCGATCGAGAGCGCGTCAGACGAGCGTGTCGGCGTGGTCTTCGAAGTCCGCGACACCGGTATCGGCATTCCGGCCGACAAGCAGGCCACCATCTTCGAGCCGTTCAAGCAGGCGGATGGATCGACGACCCGTAAATACGGCGGTACGGGATTGGGGCTGAGTATTTCGATGCGGCTCGTCGAAGTGATGGGCGGGCGCCTCTCCGTCACCAGTGCCGAAGGCCGCGGCAGCACCTTCCGCTTCTCGATTTCATTCGCGGTCGCCAGCGCCGCCGCTGCCAGCGAGACCAGCACTCGCGACCGCGCCGACCTCTGCGACCGTGCGGTTCTGATCGTCGACGACAATGCCACCAACCGCGCCATCCTTGCGGCGATGGTCACGCACTGGCAGATGAAACCGACGACGGTGGCCGACGCCGACGGAGCCCTCCAGTCGTTGGCGGACGCGGCACGGCGCGGCGAGCCATTTTCGTTGGTGCTCCTCGACCGCCAGATGCCGGGGACTGATGGATTTGGCATGGTCGGCGCCATGGCGGCGCGTCCGGACCTGGAGTGCCCAACGATCCTGATGCTGACCTCGGACAATCGCGCCGGCGACGCGGCGCGCTGCCGCGAGCTTGGCGTCACCAGGTATCTCGTCAAACCGCTCACGCAGGCAGAGCTGTTGCGGGCGATCCTGGATGCGCTTCGATCCGGAGCGCGGCCGGAGGACAAGAGCCCAGTCCAGAACGCGCCGTCCCGATCGCCGGGCTTGCGCGTGCTGATCGCCGAAGACAATCTCGTGAACCAGAGGATCGCGGCCGCGCTCTTGGAGCGCGACGGACATCACGTCACCATCGTCGATAACGGCGAGGCGGCCGTTGCCGCGGTGGCCCACGGAGCGTTTGACGCGATCCTGATGGACGTGCAGATGCCGACGATGAACGGTCTGGACGCCACCATGGCGATCCGCGAGTTCGAGCGTGGCCGCCTCACGCGCACGCCCATCATCGCCATGACGGCCCACGCGATGCAGGGCGACCGTGAGCGATGCGTCAACGCCGGGATGGATGACTACGTGACCAAACCGGTATCCGCGGGCGCGCTGCGCCGAGCCTTGGCGCAGGCCGCAGCCTGATGCCGATGGCGTTCCCGACGGGGCGCGACGGCGCTAACGGCGTTCGCTGATTGCGAACAGGTGCGTGCGGCTGCGGAGATACAAGTCGGCGGCCCATCGTAGTTGGCGAGGCGATAAACGACTGGTCGTCCATCGTGTTGGCCGCGGCTCGAAGGCCTGCTGGCCGAGGTCGTACCGCGCATGACCAATCAGACGCTGGCGCAGGATCCGGCCGAGTTCCGCCGCAAGTTCAAGGGACTGCGGCAGCTCTACCTGCGAAGCCACGCGGTATACAGCCCCGGCGGCACGCGCGCTGTGAGCGTCTTCACCATTTCAGGATATTTCGTCAGCGTCCCGTAGGGTTCGCACGAGGGCTCGATACGTTTCGGTTCTGTGCCAAATCGGCCGCTCGCTCAGGCGATCGTGGCCGCGTCGATCGTGGCCGGCTGGCCTCCCGCCGGCCGGGTCTGAGAACGGGCCTTACGGAACGGGCCTTACGTAAAGCGGGGGGCCCGTAATACGGCCTATCGTCTTAAGGAAGGCGGCTCCACTGGCTACTGAGTAAGCGTCAGGGCGTACCCGGCCGCCGCTCCGAAGTAGCCAAAGACGCGCAGGCGATAGACACCGGCGTCGAGAGCCGAGTAGCTCACCACTTCCGTGTTCGAGGTGCCGTCGGACTTTGCAAGCTGTTGGCCCGTTGGAGAGTAGAGGACGAGGTCCAAGTCCCCCTCGGCATTCGCAAAGTCGATCTGCGCTGAGAAGGCTCCTCCCTCACTCGCAACCGTGATGGCGAAGAAGTCCTCGTCTTTCACGCAGACGCGGCTGCCCACGATCGTCCCAGGGCTGATCGGGTAAGCCTTCTCGAAGGTGTCGTTGGGCTCCTGTGCGTCGCTGCAGGCAGGTTCGGGAGGCAGATTCAGGACGATTGTTCTGCGGCCGGATGGCGTATCGAAGATTTCAACCGTGGCGATCAGGTCGGCACAGGGGCCGAGAGTGGAGCGAACGACCCCCCGGATCTGGAGCCGCGTCTCCAGGCCCCGCCCTCGCTCAGCAAACGGAAGATCGATAAGGATGGCTTCCCCGGCGCGCAGAGTGCCGCCACCGGAGGCGACCGTCCGCCCCACTGAATCGATGAAGCTCAGCTCGACCGGACAGCCAGCGTCGCCGCGGCCGTCGGGCGGACGCACGAGCTGCGCATTCACAACATTGAGCCGCGCGGTCTGCCCGCGCGCCAGGCCGACCATCCCGAACCGCTGAACGCTGCTTCCTTGGGCCGGTTTGGTCTCCTGCGCACCGGGGGCGGCGCCGTTGCCGGAGACGAGCATCACGAGCCATGTAGTTATGCTCAGACGTTGCACCATTCGAGTCATGGGGCTCCCTGATACACGTACAAGTGCGGCTCGTCAACGTACATAAGGTGATGGGGTCCGCCCGGGCCTCCGCTTCTTTCTTCGACGACGAACGGAAGCTGACCCGAAGCCCCTCCGCCGCACCGATAAAAGCGGTCGATTGCAAGCCTTCGGACGCGCGCTACTGGAACAGTACCTGTTCGTCGTCATCCCGAGCACCGTCGCCCAGGAGAGCTGGAACCTGCTGTTCAATCCCACGCGAGCGGCCGGACGATACGAGCTGAAAACACAGAAGCGCTTCGCGCTCGGTGTCCCAAACTGAACATCCTCCCATCGTCGCGCGTTGGATACTGGATCGAACGGTGGTACTTGCTGTGAAGATGATGAAGCTCGTTCTTGGAATCGTGGTGGCGGTGCTCATCGCGTTTGGCGTCGGGTGGACGTGGGGTGGCTCCGGCAATTCGGAGCTCCATCGCGCCCTCGAAGTCGCCGAGTTGCAGAAGAGCCTGCTCGAGGGGCGCGCGTTGGTACTCGATGCGCGCCTGGATATCTACAGCGTCAACTTCGGGGAGGCGAGCCGTCATCTCGAGATGGCCCGCAGTGCGTTGGGCGTTGCGGAGGCGCGGTTCAACGCCTTGGGCCGCCAGGAGGACTCGAAACAGCTGGCGCTCGCCCTGACAAAGATCGCCGAGGCCCAGCGCATGGCCGGTGAGCTCAATCAGGATGCGAACGCCCTGGCCGCCGACGCAGCGAAAGCGATCGACGACGTGCTCGGAAAGACCGGAACGCGCTGATGTGCGCCTGCACCTGGTCGGCGAAATCGTGGATATCACCGGAACCATAACCGGGCGCAGGGGGAAGCCGGGGACGATCACAGTTGACATCGACGTGAGCGAATCGCGCTCGACCGATGTCCAGGTGGCGAGTGGGAACAAGGACCTGGACGTGACGAGCAAGAAGTTCGATGACAAGCCTCGGCCCGCGGGGACATCCACATCCGACTCGACGCTCACAGTCTCGCGGCCGGTGTACAAATTGGACGTCGAGAAGGTCGGT
>Ga0156330_1001_pt1 | contig 15454 bp, 13 predicted proteins | sample RifCSPlowO2_12_FD_107978 | JGI IMG/M metagenome (GOLD analysis project Ga0156330, IMG submission 107978) | Acidobacteria bacterium RIFCSPLOWO2_12_FULL_67_14b | reverse complement strand
CGGGCCAGGCCTGAGACACGGTCCCCGCCCGCGCGATTTCCGCATCGTCTTCAGCCGCAAGGATGACGAGCGCACGCGAGACGCCCGCGGCCCGAGCACGTTCGACGATGGCGTCGAGGTCGGCCGCGAACTCCTGACCGGCGATGTGGCAATGCGAGTCGGTCATGTTGGAAAAGGGATGATTGGGGTCAGGCCCCCGAAATCACTGTTGGTCGATTGACGAAAGGGTGATTTCGGGGGCCTGACCCCAATCATCCCTCACCGAACTCGGGTACCGGGCGTGGCGGGCTCGGCATTGAGCACGATGGCGGCGCCGCCCTCCGGGCTGGCCGCGAGGACCATGCCGTTGGATTCCTGGCCCATCATCTTCCGCGGCGCCAGGTTGGCGACAATCACGACCGACTTGCCGATCAGGGCCTCTGGTTCGTACGACTCGGCGATGCCGGCCAGAATGGTTCTTGGCTCGGCCTCGCCCGCGTCCACCTTCAGCTTGAGCAGCCGTTGCGACTTCGGCACCTTCTCCGCTTCGAGGATCCTGGCCACCTTCAAGTGCGCCTTCATGAAATCATCGATCGTGATCACGGCAGGTGCGGCAGGTGCAGCAGGTGCTTCAGGTGCCTTCGGGGTTTCGTCGCTCACGCTCACCACTCCCTTGTCTGCTTCAATCCGGGGCCACAAGGCACCCGTGTTCAGAATCTGTTTCTCGCCCGACGTGCGCCACGCCGTGTCGGCGTCCAGCCGGCGGTCCCTCTGCGCGCGATCGTCACCCAGCCGCCGCAGGATCTCGGCCGATGACGCGGGCATGATCGGCGACAACAGGACCGCGGCAATGCGCACCGCTTCCGCGGTATCGGCCAACGCGCCGTTGAGCTGACCGGCCTTCGACGGGTCTTTCGCGAGCGCCCACGGCTGCGTTTCGGCGATGTAGTTATTGGCCGCGCTGACCAGGCGGAACGCCGCCGCCGCGCCGTCGTGCAGCGCGTGCACGTCCATCGCGGTTCGGTAGGCGGCCACGCTGTGGGCCGCGATCGCGGCCAGGGCGCCCCCACCCGTGGCGGCAACCCGCCCGCCCTGGTAGCGCTCGGTCATCGACGCCACGCGATTCACCAGGTTACCGAGGTTGTTCGCGAGGTCGGCATTGTACTTCTCTTCGAAGCGTTCCCAGGTGAAGTCGCCGTCGCCGCCGTACGGGATCTCCTTGGCGAGATACAACCGCAGCGGATCGGGCCCGAACCGATCGGCCGCGTCCAGCGGATCGACGATGTTCCCCATCGTCTTGCTCATCCGCTCGCCCTTGAAATAGACCCAGCCGTGGCCGAAGACCTGCCCCGGCAGTTCGACCTTCGCGCTCATCAGCATCGCCGGCCAGATCACGCAGTGGAAGCGCGTGATGTCCTTGCCGACGATGTGCAGGTTGGCCGGCCACCATTTCTTGAAGAGCGCGTCGTCCCACCCGTAGCCGACGGCGGCCGCGTAGTTGATGAGCGCGTCGAACCAGACGTAGACGACGCTCGACGGATCGAACGGAACTGATATACCCCACGACTGCCCCGCGCGGCTCATCGAGATGTCTTCGAGGCCGCCCTCGACGAGGCGGAGGATCTCGTTGCGGCGGATGTCCGGCTGGATGAAGGTCGGATGCTGTTCGTAGTGCTTCAGCAGCGGCTGCTGATACTTCGACAGACGGAAAAACCAGTTCTTCTCGCGGATCCACTGCGGCTTGGTGTTGTGGATCGGACAATTCCCCTCGACGAGGTCCTTCTCCTGCTTGAACGCCTCGCAGCCCACGCAGTAGAAGCCTTCGTAGGATCCCTCGTAGACGTCGCCGTTATCCAGGCAGGCCTGCGCCATCGCCTGCACCGCCGGCTTGTGGCGTTTCTGATCGGTCGTCCGGATAAAATCGTCGAACGACAGGTCCAGGCGCCGCCACACGTCGCGGAACACCTGCTCCATCTCGTCGCAGTAGGCGAGCGGATCCTTGCCCTGCTCGATCGCCTTGCGGAACACGTTCTGCGAGTGCTCGTCGTTGCCCATCAGGAAATGGGTGTCGAAGCCGGCCAGGCGCCGGTAGCGCGCAATCACGTCGGCGGTGATCTTTTCGTAGGCCGTGCCCAGGTGCGGTCGGCTGTTCACGAAATCGATCGCGGTGGTCAGAAAAAACTTCATCGTTCGAGCCACGCCTTTTGCGCGAGCGCCTGGACGTCCTTTACCGGGATGCCGCGCTCGGTCGAGAGTTTCGTCAGGTCGTCGAATTCCGGTTGCGCGTTCAGCACGCGGCCGCCGCGGCTGGCCACCTTGAATCGCACGGGGCCGATCGGGGTCGGCACGATCACGATTTCCCGCTCGAGACACTCCCGCGCCAGCTCCTGGTAACGAATGCCGATCGTCGTCGATTCCCGGAACACGAGATCGGTGAGCGTCTCGCGATCCTCCGGCCGCGCCACGATGGTCATCAGCGTGCCCGGTCGGTTCTTCTTCATCTGCACGGCCGAATAGAACACCTCGAGCGCGCCGGCGGCATACAGGAGATCCATCAGCACGCCGAAGATTTGCGGATTCATGTCGTCGATCTCGCATTCGAGGGTGACGACGCGCATGGCCTGTGGCGACACACCTTTAGGTGTGTCGCCACCCGTACCGACCAGGACGCGGACGACATTCGGCGTCTCCGGTAGATCGCGATCGCCGGCGCCGTACCCCACGCGCTCTACCGTCATCGCCGGCACCGGGCCGAAGGCCGACGCGTACTCGGTGAGGATCAGCGCGCCCGTCGGCGTCAGCAACTCCGCCTGGATGCCGCTCGAATAGACCGGCGCCTGGCCCAACAGCCTGACCGTGGCCGGCGCCGGCACCGGAAACACGCCGTGCGCGGAGCGCACCATGCCGCCGCCGACGTTGAGCGGCGACACGACGACGCGGTCGGCGGCAAACCACTCCATGGCGAACACCGACCCGACGATGTCGATAATCGAGTCGATCGCGCCCACCTCGTGCAGGTGCACCTGATCGATCGGCATGCCGTGAATATCCGCTTCCACCTCGGCCAGTCGTCCGAACATCGCGATCGCCCGCGCCTTGCCGGTATCCGGCAGCGCTGACCGGCCGATCGCCGCTTCAATCTGCTTCAGGGAATGGTGATGGTGATGATGGCCGTGCTGATGATCGGAGCCCGGCGCCCGGAGCCCGGAACCGGTGTGTGTAGGCTCATCCGCCTTCGCGGCCGAAGGCCGCTTCGGCGGGACCTCGCTGAAGCTCGCCATTGAATGCTGGGCGAGCGCAAGCGGGTGTACACGGAACTTCGTCGCGGTGACGCCGGTTTTCAGCACGCGATCGACCGACACATCCCAGCCGTCGACCGCCAGGCTCCCGAGCGCCCGCTTGAGCTCGTCGAACGGCAGCCCGGCATCGAGCAGCGCGCCGAGAATCATGTCACCGGCGGCGCCGGCAAAGCAGTCGAAGTACAGGATCCTCACGCGGTCCGGCCCTCAGAAAAACTGAAGTAACACCCGTTGCCCAGGATGATGTGGTCCTTCATGTCGATGCCCATCAGCTGCCCGGCTTCATACAGGCGCTTGGTGACCAGGTAGTCCTGTTCACTCGGCAGCGGATCGCCGGACGGATGGTTGTGAAACACGATCACGCCGGCCGCCGAGGCCAGCGCGGCCGCCCGGAAGACCTCCCGGGGATGCGCCAGGCTCGTGTCACCCGATCCGGTCGACAGGATGATGGTCCGTATCACGCGGTCCTTCTGATCGAGCAACATCACTCCAAACCGTTCCACGCGCACACCCGAATAGCGCGGCAACAGGAACGTCGCGGCGTCTTTCGGCCTCGTAATCTGCAGCCGCTCGGGCACCACGGGCGCCATGGTCCGCCGCCCCAGCTCGACGGCGGCCTGCACGCGGGCCGCCCGCGACTCGGCCACGCCGCGCACCCGGTACAACTCGTCGAGGCCGATCCGCGCCAGTCCCTGCACGCCGTGCGCGGCCTCGAGAATGTCCTGCGCCACCGTGAGCGCGCTCCTGAACCTGGTGCCGGTGCCCAGCACCAGCGCCAGCAGCTCGTTGTCGCCAAGCGCTTCCACGCCCGCGCGCGCCAGCTTCTCGCGCGGGCGGTCCACGGCGGCGAGCCGCGCCATCGCGCCGGACCCTTCATGGTAGCTGATCGATGCGCGATCCGGCGCGGGTACGCGCCGATTCCGCCGTGACGCTGTCGTATACTCGTCACGAATGGTTCGTTTTGCCGGCCTTCTGGCGCTCGCCATCCTCGTCCTTTCCGCCAGCAGTTGCGCCGCGCCCCCGAGCAAGGAAATGAACCAGGCCCAAGGGGCGATCGACGCCGCCCGGGCCGCCGCCGCCGATCGCTTCGCCGCCGCCGAGTTCAGCGCCGCCGTCGACGCCCTCAAACGCTCCGAGCAAGCCGTCGCCGCCAACGATTACCGTCTCGCCCTCGGCCTTGCCATTGACAGCCGCGAGCGCGCGCAGAACGCCGCGAAGATGGCGGTCGAAGAGCGCGCCAACGCCCGCGGCGCGGCCGAACGCGCGATCTCGGAGGCCGCCACGCTCGTGCAACGCGCGAAGGCGCAGCTGAAAGACCCCGACCTCGCGACCCTGAACCCGAGGGTGCTCCGCTCGCCGCGGATGACCGTGGAATCGGCCGAGAAGGTCCTGCAAGAAGCGCGCTCGGCCCTGGAAAAAGAGGACTACCCCGCCGTCACCAGGGCGCTCGGAGGCATTACCGCCGAACTTCAGGCGGCTTTGAGCCTGATCGACGCCGCCGCCTCGCCCGGCCCCGCGCGTCGCCGCCGCTAGGGCTCTCGCCCGCGCTTCGCAATTCCCGCTATGGCGGCGTTGATTACGTGTTGAGATTTCTGATCAGCCAAGAACCACCGAGAAAACAGGCCACGTCGTGACACCCGTCTCGGTGGCGCGACTAATGGCATGTAAGTTCGATATCTAAAGCGGGCCGTTCCTACGGAACGGCCCCTGTAGCCTCGTTGAGCGACGATGCCAAATACTTTCGATTTCGTTGATACGCTCCACTAGAACAGCCGCGGCCCCAGCACCATCACCGTCGTTACGATCACGACGAAGGCCACGAGGTCGAGCATGACGCCGTGGCGCATCATCTTGCCGATCGGCACGAAGCCCGAGCTGTAGACGATCGCGTTGGGCGCGGTGGAGACCGGCATCATGAAGCCCATGCTGGCGCCGAGCGTGGCGCCCAGCACCGGCTCGATCGCGCGGATCCCGGCCGCCTGCGACACCGCGATGGCAATCGGAATCACCATGTTGGCCGACGCCGTGTTGGACGCGGCCTCCGACACCAGGATCGCCGCGCCGGTGAACAGCATGGTCAGGGCCAGGGTCGACTGCGACGGCAGCCAGCTCGTGATGCCCTCGCCCAGCGCCTGGGCCAATCCCGTCGAGAACGTCATCTCGCCCAGCGCCAGCCCGCCGCCGTACAACAGCGTGATTCCCCAGTCGATCTTCACGGCCTCATCCCAGGAGAGGGTGAAACGGCGCTCGCGCCAGTCGACCGGCAGCACGAACAGCAGGAAGGCGCCGAACATCGCCGCCACGCCTTCGGGCATCGCCCGTGCATACCTGAGGGCGAACCACGTCTGGTCCATCTGGAGGATGGCCAACACGCCGGGGGTAATCCACAACGCCACGGTGACCCCGAACGCGAGCAGCACGTTGCGCTGCCCCACGGTCATCGGCCCCAGCCGTTTCAGCTCGTCGTGCACGAGCGCCGTGCTGCCCTCGGCGACGTCGAGCCCGCGGACCGAGGTCCAATAGAACTGCAACAACAGGTAGCCGAACAGAATGACGACAACCGGTACGCCGATCGCCATCCAGGAGAAGAAGGGGATCTTCGATCCGACAATTTTCTCCAGCATCCCGATGCCGATCAGGTTCGGCGGCGTGCCCACCGGCGTGCCCATGCCGCCGATCGACGAGGCGAACGAGGTGATCAGCATCAGGCCCAGCGCGAACGAGCGGACCTGGACCCTCTGCCCCGTCGCCGTCCGGCCCAGGTGCGCGATGATCGACAGGCCGATCGGGAACATCATTGCGGTGGTGGCGGTGTTGCTGATCCACATCGACAGCACCGCGCAGACTGCACCGTAGACCAGGAGGATCCGGAACGCGCTCGTCCCCACGCCTCGGATCGCGAGCGCGGAATACGCGATCCGCCGGTCCACGCCGTGCACGAACATCGCCTGCGCCAGCATGAAGCCGCCGATGAAGAGGAAGATGATCGGATCCGCAAACGGCGCCAGCGCCTGCCGGCCGCTGGCGATGCCGAGCACGACGGCCAGGCACGGCCCGAGGATGGCCGTGACGGCGAGCGGCAACGCCTCGGTGAGCCACAACGTGACCACCAGGCCCATGATCGCGGCCATGCGATGCGCCAGCACGGGAATGTCCCCAAGCGGCGCCAGCAGCAGGATGATGAAGATGGCGGGCGCCAGAAACAGCCCCGCCGTCCGCCGCCGCCGGTTGAACCGCTCTTCGGCCGGCGAAAACGCCTCGACGGCTTCCAATGCTGTGTGTGTTCGCAGGCTCAATCGGGCGCTCCGTTGTCGCGCCCGCGACGAGGCTTGCGAGCTACTGACGCTTCATGAAAAGTCCGCATACGCCGGCACCCAGCGGCCCTCGAAGACGACCTCGGCCCATCCGGTGAGGTAGATACCGTCGCTTCGCCATTCGACGCGCTGGGTCCCCCCGGGGGCGATCACCTCCACGTCGCGCTCGGCGCCGCCGTGCGTGATCGCCGCAATCGCCGACGCGCACGCCCCGGTCCCCGACGCCATCGTCGGTCCGACACCACGCTCCCAGATCAGGATGCGCACGCGAGACGGCGCCTCCACCACCGCGAACTCGACGTTGGTGCCTTCGCTGAACCGGGGATGGGTGGCCAGCGCCGGCCCAAGGCGATTGAACCGGGCCAGGTCCGGCAGCTCCGCCATCAGGGCCACGCACTGCGGGTTGCCGATCGCCAGGGTCGTGACCTTCAGCGACTCGCCTGCCGCCTCGATGCGCTCCTCGAATACGCGCTCGGGCGGGCCCATCGCCGCGCGGAAGGTGTAGCGTCCGCCCTGGCGGCTGATGAGCGAGAGCGTCTTCCATCCGGCATCGGTATCCACGCGCACGTCGGTGATCGGCACGGTGTTGCCGGCTTCGCGCTGGTGCAGGACGAGCGCGGCGAGGCAGCGCAGCCCGTTGCCCGACAGCTCCGACGGGCTGCCGTCCGCGTTGATCAGCTTCATGCGCGCCGTACCGTCGGGCGCGGTGGTGTAGTAGATCACGCCGTCGCCGCCGAGGCCGGTGTGCCGTTCGCAGAGGCGGCGCGACAGCTGGTCGAGCTTCAGGCCCTCGGCCTGCTCGGCGGGAACGAACAGGAAATCGTTGCCGTACGCGTGGGCCTTGGCGACCGACAGCATCACGGCACGCGGAACGCGTTGAAGACCCAGGTCAAGCCGGCCGTGAACCCGATCTCCGGATCGCGGGGCGTGAGCCCGAGCAGGATGCCGCCGTCGAGCCGGACGCCGGCACGCGTGTAGCGCATGCCGAACCGCATCAGGCCGCGGTCTTCGGCGCCCGGGGTCACGATGTTGGCGAAGTTGGCGCGGCCGACGAACTCGCCGACCACCTCCGCGCCCGCGCTGATGGCCCGGGCCACCGACAGGCTGTAGACCAGCAGATCATCCTGCGCCGCCGCCTTCGTCGGATTGCCGAGAATGAGGAGGCCGATATTGGCCACCACGCGGATCGACTGCACGGTCTTACCGACCAGCAGCGAGGTCGTGAAGTCCTGCACGTCCTTGCCGAGCCCCGATTCGTTGCTCGCGTTGGGCAGGCGCGTGGAAAAGCGCACCGCCATCGACGGACGGCGCCCGGCCGACTCGCTGACGAAGCGAATCTTCGCGCCGATGTTGAGGTCGTCCACATCGGACGTGCTCAGGCCATCGAGCGCCAGCAACGGCGAAAACGGCGCATTCGCCGTCTGCCCGGTGATGGACAGCTTCTGGTAGAGGCCGCCGTCAATCTGGATCTCGGCGATCGAGCTCACGCCCACGCTGATTCCCATCGGCGGCACCGTCAACAGGTTGCCGCGCAGGCCCGAGACCGGCAGGAAGACGTCGCGCTCGTAGTCGATTCCGGCCTCGAAGAGGATGCGGCCGGCGCCGATCACTTCGGGGTCTTCCGTCTGCAACGGACGCTGTTGAGCGAAAGCGGAGGGGGCCGCCATGACGATGGCGGCCGCGATCACGGCCGCCTGAACACATGAGCGCATCATCGGATCAAAACGTCTTCCGGCTGTCGAGAAGGATGGTTACGGGCCCGTCGTTGGTCAGCGCCACCTGCATCATGGCCTGAAACTCGCCGGTCGCGACGCGCAGCCCACTGGCCTGTAATTCTCGCACGACATCCTCGTACAGCGCGCGCGCAATCTGCGGCAGCGCCGCGGACGCAAACGACGGCCGCCGCCCGTTGCGCGCATCGCCCGACAGGGTGAACTGCGACACGACCAGGATCTCGCCCTTGATGTCGAGGACGGAGCGATTCATCTTCTGGTCCTCGTCCATGAAAATCCGGAGGTCACGAACCTTGGACGCGATGTACTGGACATCGGGTGGGCCGTCGGCCCGATCGACGCCGACGAAGACCAGAAGCCCCTGGCCGATCTCGCCCGTCGTGCGATCGCCCACCGTCACCTTCGCCGAGGTGACGCGCTGCACCACAGCTCTCACGGTTTGGCCAGCATCAGGGGAATCAGCGGCACGTGCGCCGGGACATCGTCGTACTGCTCGAGCTTCGCCGACACCGCCTGTCGGATGTCACCAGCGGGGTTGAGGCGGCGATCGAGCAGGTGTCGCGGCATGACGTTGCCGAGCGCCTTGATCATCGAGGCCTTGACGTCGGGATGCTCCCGCTCGAGCTCGACGATCAGACGCTTGACGCGCTGGCGCTGGAGGCTCAGGTCTCCGCAGGCCGGGCAGCAGCAGCCGATGATCGGCAGCGCGCTCTCCTTGCAGTACGCGCCCGCTTCGGCTTCGGTCACGTAGACCAGCGGCCGGATCACGACGTGGGCGCCGTTGTCGGAAATGAGCCGCGCCGGCATGGCCTTGAGGGCGCCGGCGAAGAAGAGGTTCAGCAGGACGGTTTCGACGAAGTCGTCGAGATGATGTCCCAGCGCGATCTTGGTCGCGCCCGTCTGCGTCGCCAGCCGGTAGAGCACGCCGCGCCGCAGCCGCGCGCAAAGCGAGCACGGCGTGTCGTCGCTGTCGAGCTTGTCGTCGATCACCGCGCCGATCGAGGTGCGCTCGCTGTGGAATTCCCACCCGCGCTCGCGGCAGGCCTCGGCGACCTGTTGGTGTTGATAGCCCTCGTAGCCCGAGTCGACGTTGACGGCGACGATGGAGAAATCGATCGGGGCGCGCTGGCGCAGCACGTCGAGGATCTGGATGAGCGCCCAGCTGTCCTTGCCGCCCGAGAGCCCGACCATGATCCGATCGCCGTCCTCGACCATGTTGAAGTCGACAATGGCCTTGGTCGTCTTCTTGGCGAGGCGCGTTTCGAGTGGAGAGCGGTAGCCCATGGAACGTCAACAGTCTAGCAGGCGAGTTGCGCGGAGGCCATTAACAGGAGATTAGAAGATCAGGAGGTCAAGAAGGATCTCATTCTTCCTTCTGATCTCTTGATCTCCTGTAAAGGATTCTCGTGATCTCTACAGCAACAGTTTCTGGACGGCCCCCGCCCAAGTCATCTTGCGCGCATCGAGGTTGCCGGCCTGCCCCATCCTCATCGCCAGGTTCCGATCGTCCATCACCCGGCGCATCGCGACCGCCAGCGCTTCCGCCGTCGGCGGCGTCACGAAGCCGCTGTCGCCGTCCCTGACGAGCTCGGCCGGCCCGCCGCTGTCATGACACGTGATCACCGGCTTGCCGCACATGAACGCCTCCACCGTGACGAAGCCGTAGTCTTCGCTGAACGGCGGGAAGATCACGGCGCGGCAGCGCGCGAGGTGATCGATCAGGGCGGCCTCGGTCAGCCGGCCGACGAACTGGACGCGATGGCCCAGCTCGAGGTCGCTGCGCAGCCGCATCAGGGCATCGGCCTCCGCACCCTCGCCGGCGATCACGCACTTGATGCTCGCCGCCATCGGCTCGGCCAGCGCCCGCAGCACGAGATCGAAGCGCTTGAGCGGCGACAACCGCGACACGCCGAACAGGTAGTCGCCGTAGGTGTCGTGGCGATAGTCGCGCCTGGGCGGCGGCGGATACAGGACGTCGGACTGGATGCCGCCAAAGCGGCGCAGGCGGGTCTGCACCGTGCCGGAGATCACGAAGCGCCGCTTCATCTTCGACAACAGGTAGCTGTCGGCGCGGTGCAGGATCGCGCGGCGCGTGCGCTCCTTGATCTGCTGCTTCCACGTCAGATGCGAGCGGAACTGATCCCACAAATCGTAGTACTCGCGCATGCGGTGGTTGAGCCACAGCACGTGATTGGGATGCCGCACGGCGTAGCCGGGGAAGCGCAGGCTGATCACCTGATCGACCGGACGCTCCTCGTGCGCCAGGCCGACATCGGTGCACCACGCCGCCAGGTAGGCGCTCGCCTGCCGCCCGAACCGGTTCTGCGGCGTGACCACGAGGCCGGCGTGATGCCCTTCCTCCTGCAACGCGCGCACGAGCTCGCGCGCCATCACGAGATGGCCGCCTTCCGCGAACGGGGGACTGGAGGTGACGACGGCGATCGTCGCCACTACGGCTGGCCCTCATAGTGAGGTACGAGGCGCACCATCACACCGAGAAAGCGGCTGTCGGGACTGCCCGCCTCGAACATCGGCACGAAGCCGCTGCCGGAGGTGATCGTCACCATGTAGACGTAGTTGGTCGGGAACCGCGGATCCGGGCGGTACGGCACGCCCGGCGGCATGAACAACTCGAACGACTGCCGCGAGCCCGGCGCCATCTCGACGACGCGCCGGTCGGCGCCGCTGGTCACGATCACCCGGTTGGCCTTCGGCCCGGTCTCCAGGTCCACAGTCAGCTTTTCGATCCGCAGCGACTGCCGCGGCGACACCGCTTCCTTCGTCTCGATCGCGATCGGCGCCCGCAGCAGGATGTCCGCAGTCGATTCCCCGCGCACCCAGAACGCCTCGCCCTCGCGGTTGAAGACGCTGTCGTCCAGGAAGTAGGCAAACACCGGCGGCGATCCGCTCAGCGGCTGCCGGGTGCGCGACGGCGTCACATTCACCGGCAGGTCGTTCACCATCGTCAGCTCGGTCGGCAGGCGGCGGAACAGGCCCGTCTTGCTGTGCTCGGATGGATGGGTCGAGGCGTAGAACGGGTTCGACAGGATCGGCGCGACAAACAGCGCGCTGATGGCCATGGCCGCCAGCCCGGGCACCGCCGTCTGCAGCGGCGGCACGAGGAAGAGGAACAGGCCGTAGGTGCCGAGGAAATAGCGATTGCCGACCGGCCCGCCGCCCCCCGAATACGTGAACGGCATGTACAGCAGCAGCACGACCGCGGAGCCGAGCCCGGCCGCGAGCGTGAGCCACTGCCACACGGCGCGATCGCGCGTGGCGAGCAGGAACAGGAACACGGCCATCATGCCAGGGAAGAAATACACGGCGAAGCCCGTGTGGCGCCCGATGAAGAAATACGCGAGGTTGTGGCGGAAGACCTCGAACACGGCATCGCGGCTGGTCAGCACCTCGAGCTGGACGGCGTTCGTCGTGCGATCGAGACCGACCGTATCGAACGACTGGGCCTCGGATTGATACGGGAACCCGCCGCCTTCGGTACTGTAGAACGTCTTGCGATCGCCGCCTTGGTAGTTCCACTCGCCGGTGATGGCGATGTTCAACGCGAACAGCGCGGCCGTCACCGCGCCGAACACCCCGCCGATCACCAGCGCCCGCTGCCATTGGCGGCGCAACAACGCCGACGCCAGCAGCGGCGCAATCAGCATCACGTGCGTGGGCTTCGAGAAGGTGGCGATCCCCAGGAACACCGCGGCCACGATGTCGGACCTTGGCGAGAGCAGCCACCGCGTGCGAAGCGACCTGTCCGACGCCAGCGGGCTCGGGCCCGCGACCTCCTTGTAGCACCAGAAGAAAAACGCGAAGAGCACGATCGCGAAGTTGAAGAAGTCCGGCGCAATCTGCACCATGTATACGGGCGCCACCGACACGAACAGGAACGCCGCCGCGAAGATTAGTGCGGCCACCGGATGGCTGCGCGCCGACAGGAACGCATAGGCGCACAGGAAACAGCCCGCCATCAGCACGCCGTGGAGCACGAGGAATCCGTTGGTGCCGAAGAGCCACACCAGCGGCGCCGCGAACAACGGGTAGATGTACGACTTGGCGTAGAACAGCTTGAGCTCCCGCCCGCGCTTCAGGAAGAGGCCTTGCGGTCCGCCCGGGAACTCCTTCCACACGCGGACGAGATCCTCGCGGCGGTACTCGAAATCGAAATCCCCCGAGAGGCTGTGGGCCAGGCTGTAATACGTGGCGCCGTCGCCGAAGAAGCCGCCGGACGAGGCCTTGACGAAGTCGACCGAAAGCGCCCAGGCCATGAGCACCACGAAAATGGCTGCCGTGGTGCTGGCACCGAGACGCCACGCCAGGCTTCTCCCCTGCAGACGGGACGCCACGCCGGTGTCGATGGTCATCGTTTGGTGGCCAGGAAGCTCAAGTCCTCTTGCAGGATACCCGCGCGGCGCGTCCGGCGCGAGTTCTCGTGCAACAACTCGTAGAGCCGCTCCATCTTTCGGACGAACGCGGCAATGTCGTAACGGGCGCCGGTCGCCCGGGCCTCGTTGCCCAGGGCGGCGGCCACATCGGGCCGGTCGAGCAGGAACGAGACCGCATCGGCGAGCGGCCCGGCGTCGCCTTTCGGCACGACGATCGCATCCTTCCGATCCGTCAGGACATCCAGCAGCCCGTCGGCATTGGTCGCCACAATCGGCTTCCCCATCGCCAGCGCCTCGAACAGCGTCAGCGGCGTGCCCTCCCACAGCGACGGAAACACGACGAGGTCGAGCGCCGACAGCGCGGCGGCGACGTCGCGCGTGAACCCGGTAAAGACCAGGCGATCGCCCAGCCCGAGCGCGCGCGCCTGGGCCTCGAGCTCCGGCTGCAGCTCGCCCTCGCCGACGATGAAGAAACGGACGTGGGGATGGTGCTGGAGGATCTTCGGCGCGGCCTCGATCAGGTACTGATTGCCCTTCGACGGCATCAGCCGCGTGATCGTGCCGATGCTCGTGGTCCCCGGTGCGATGCCAAAGGCCGCGCGGGCGGCGGCAATCTCGTCCGCGGTTCGCGGCCGGGCGAACTCGTCGAGCGGCGCGCCCAGGTAGACGACCTTCGTCCGCTCGGCCGGCATCAGGCGCGCGCGGGTCGTGAACTCCGCCGTCGACTCCGACACGGCGATCGCCAGGTCCGTGTGCGGCGCCAGGATCCGGTCCGCCACCTTCTGGAACCAGGGCGTGTCACCGAGATTGGCGTGTTCGTGGAGGATCGCGGGCACGCCCATCCTCCAGGCGCAGAGCCGCCCGAACGTGGTGGCGCCGTAGCCGTGCATGTGCAACACATCCGCGCGCTTGTCCCGCAATACCTTCAGGAGCGTCGCGTAGGTGCCGGGATCGAACTTGTGACGCGCCAGGTAGGTGACGTCGATCCCGAATTCCTCGAGCGTGTCGGCCGACAGGTCCTGCTTGCGCAGGCTGATCAGCGAGACGTTGAAACGCGACTGGTCGAAGCGCGGAATCATCCACGCAAACAGGCGCTTCACGCCGTGCATGCGCGACCCCTCCCACCCCAGGTGATCGCAGATGTGGACGACATTCAGCCGGGCTCCCCTCGACTCCGCTCGGGGCAGGCCGGGATCCGGGCTCCGGGATCCGGGGCTCATAGCAACCCCTCACTCCGATACCAGGCGGCCGTCCGCCGGATCCCCTCTTCGAGATCGACCATCGGGGCGAACCCCAGTTCGGTGCGGGCGCGCGTCGTGTCGAAGGCGCGGCTCTTCGTATAGAAATCCACGCGGCGGCGATACAGGGGCGGTTCGATCCGCAGCGGGATGCAGACCATCTCGCACAGCAGGCCCGCGGTCCAGACCGGCCACACCGGCAGGTGCACCTTCGGCGGATCGACCTTCAGCTCGGCTGCGACCAGGCCAATCAGCGCCTCGAGCGTCGTGTAGCGGGGACCGGCCAGTACGTAGGTCCGGCCCCTCGCGCCAGGCACGGTGCCGCACAAGCGGAAGCCCTCAACCAGATCGTCGATGAACGTCAGGTGATAGAAGACCTGGCCCGACCCGATCAGGGGAAATCGCCCACGCGCCAGGCCGCGGAACATCCGGAGGAACCGGGTGTCGCCCGGGCCGTAGATGCCGATGGGCCGGGCGACGACCACGTCCAGCCCCGTCGAGGTGCCGAACTCGCGCGCGAGCCGCTCGGCCTCGAGCTTCGTCTGCTGATACACGTCACCCGGATTGAAGGGCGCGGCCTCGGTCGCCGGCGGATGGGCGATGTCACCGTGCACGCCACCGGTACTGCAATGGACCACGCGGCGGACGCCGGCCTCGCGGGCCGATTCGAGCACGTGCCGGGTGCCCTGCACGTTGATCGCACGGTACGCCGAATCGGGCTGCCCGGCTTCCCGGTAAGTCGCGGCGATGTGGTACACGACCTCGATGCCCTCGGTGGCCCTGCGCATCGACGCAGCATTGGTCAGATCGCCTTCGGCCGCGGTCACGCCGGCGGCCGAAAGCGGCGATCGATCGAAACGGGCGCGGCTCTTCGGTCTCACCAGCGCCCGCACCTCGTCACCTCGCGCGGCCAGGGTGGCGGCAAGGTGGCCACCGGTAAAACCGGTTGCGCCGGTCACGAGCACTTTCACCGGGGCGCGAGCTCCCCGGTTTTCGACAAACCTAAAGGTTTGTCGCCACCAGTCCCTAAAGGTTTGTCGCCACCAGTCCCTAAAGGTTTGTCGCCACCAGTCCCCAGGGGGTTGTCGCCACCCAACCTCTCGTAGGCCTGCGCGGTGCGCCTGACGTACGACTCGCGGCTGTACTTGTCCTGCGCCACCGCGCGAGCCGCCGCGGCGAATCGCGCGCGCTGCTCCGGATGTTCGATCAAGTCGAGCACGGCGTTCGCAAACGCCTCGGGCTCCGGCGCGACGAGCCTGGCGATCTCCGGCGTCAACACCTGTGTGTGCGTCAACAGGTTGGTCGCCACGATCGGCTTGCCCGATCGCAGGTACGAGTAAATCTTGAGCGGCGTGTTGGTGCAGCGAATCCTCGGCGACACGAGCAGGTCCGCCGCCGCCACGAAGCCGGGAATCTCGCGCGGCGGTTGCTGCCCGGTGAAGATCATCACGCCGGCCGCTCCGGTCACGGCGGCCCGGGCCTTCGCCGCCTCCACCTGCG
>Ga0156330_1093_pt3 | contig 15524 bp, 13 predicted proteins | sample RifCSPlowO2_12_FD_107978 | JGI IMG/M metagenome (GOLD analysis project Ga0156330, IMG submission 107978) | Acidobacteria bacterium RIFCSPLOWO2_12_FULL_67_14b | reverse complement strand
TTGATGTCGCGGATGGTCTTGACGCCGGTTTCGGGGTCCTTGTTCCAGACCACGAGCCGGATCGTCACCTTCAGCGGCACGGCGTAGGTCATGCCGCGCTCCTGGCACTCGTCGACGTCGTACTTCAGCTTGAGGGCCACGGCGTGGCCGCAGATGTCGCAGACATCGCCGCGCGCCTGGTTGCCGGTGCCGCATTTCGGGCACAGGACGTCCTTGTCGCCGTACGGATCGCAAATCAGGGTGTGGCCGCAGCTCTTGCAGGGCTTGCGCAGGTGGTGCAGGCCCTGGAGCTTGCCGCACTTGCACTCCCAGTTGCCGATCGAGTACTCGATGAACTCGAGCGACGAGTTCTCCCGGAAGTCGCTGATCGGGAAGACCGACTTGAACACCGACTGCAGGCCCTGGTCCTCGCGCTCGGAGGGCAGGCGGTTCATCTGCAGGAAGCGTTCGTAACTCTTCCGCTGGATCTCGATCAGGTTCGGAATCGGAACCGTCGTCTTGATCTTCGAGAAGTCCTTACGCTCGCGGTAGACGTTTTTCGGAAGGCTGTACATGCGTCGCTCGGGGTCCCGGAGGGTGAAAAAACCTACGGCGGACACCGGAGGCGCACCCCTGGTGTCCGTCACCACTGACTACTGCCGCGTCGGTCGGGGCTTACTTGATCTCGACCTTGGCGCCGGCTTCCTCGAACTTCTTCTTGATGGCGGCGGCCTCGTCCTTGGTCACGCCTTCCTTGATCGCCTTGGGCGCGCCCTCGACGAGGTCCTTGGCTTCCTTGAGGCCGAGGCTGGTGACTTCGCGGACGACCTTGATCACGTTGATCTTGGCCGTGCCGATGTCGGTCAGGGTCACCGTGAACTCGGTCTGCTCCTCGGCCGCGGCGGCGCCGCCGCGGCCGAGGAGCAGACCGAGTTCACGGTGACCCTGACCGACATCGGCACGGCCAAGATCAACGTGATCAAGGTCGTCCGCGAAGTCACCAGCCTCGGCCTCAAGGAAGCCAAGGACCTCGTCGAGGGCGCGCCCAAGGCGATCAAGGAAGGCGTGACCAAGGACGAGGCCGCCGCCATCAAGAAGAAGTTCGAGGAAGCCGGCGCCAAGGTCGAGATCAAGTAAGCCCCGACCGACGCGGCAGTAGTCAGTGGTGACGGACACCAGGGGTGCGCCTCCGGTGTCCGCCGTAGGTTTTTTCACCCTCCGGGACCCCGAGCGACGCATGTACAGCCTTCCGAAAAACGTCTACCGCGAGCGTAAGGACTTCTCGAAGATCAAGACGACGGTTCCGATTCCGAACCTGATCGAGATCCAGCGGAAGAGTTACGAACGCTTCCTGCAGATGAACCGCCTGCCCTCCGAGCGCGAGGACCAGGGCCTGCAGTCGGTGTTCAAGTCGGTCTTCCCGATCAGCGACTTCCGGGAGAACTCGTCGCTCGAGTTCATTGAGTACTCGATCGGCAACTGTGACGAGCTGCGAGAGCTCCATCACGGAAATGCCCTTGATGTAATCGATCACCTGCTGCTGGTTCACTTCGGCCATTGCTGTCGCTCCTTAAGAAACACTCGTTCGCCGTCAGCCTTCAGCCTTCAGCCGTCGGCCTGCATTCTCGATAAAATTCCGTTACGCCTTTTTCTGTTCCGCCTGCACCAGCACGCTCATCAGGTCCCGCGGCACGGCGTTGAGCACGCGCACCAGGCTGACCATCGGCGCCTGGAGGACGAAGAGCAGCTTCGCGTACAGTTCCGGCTTGCCCGGCAGCGTCGCGAGGGGCGCCACCTCGGCCGCCTTCAGGGAGTGCCCCTGCACCACCGCCGCCTTGATCTGCAGCGCCGGCACGGTCTTCATGAAGGTCGTCAGCGTCTTGGCCAGCGCCACCGGATCGCCGTTGGTATAGGCGACGGCGGTGGTGCCTTCAAAATGCGACGACAGGGTCTCGAACGTCGTCCCCTTCAGCGCGCGCTTGGCCAGCGAGTTCTTGACGACCCTATAGCTGGACTTCGCCTTGCGCAGCTGCGAACGCAGTTCGGTGACCTGGGGCACGTTGATGCCCTTGTAGTCCACCAGGATCGCCACGTCGGCGCCCTTGAACATGCCTTCCAGTGTTTCCACTGCGGCGGTCTTGTCGGCTCGTGTCACTGCCATGGTGTCTGTTCCCGCCTACTTCTTGGCGGCTGTTTCCACGCCGCTTTCGTCAATCTTCACGCCGGGGCCCATCGTCGACGACACGGTGATGCTCCTCAGGTACTTGCCCTTCGCCGCCGCGGGCTTGGCGCGGACGATGCTGTCGATCAGCGCCGCGGCGTTGTCGACCAGGTTCTGCGGGGGGAACGACGTCTTCCCCACCGGCGCGTGGACGATTCCGGTCTTGTCGACCCGGAACTCCACCTTGCCGGCCTTGATCTCGGTGACGGCCTGCGACACGTTCGGCGTCACGGTGCCGGTCTTGGGGTTGGGCATCAGGCCGCGGGGGCCCAGCACCTTGCCGAGCTTGCCGACCGCGCGCATCATGTCGGGCGTCGCCACGACCGCATCGAAATCGGTCCAGCCGGCGTTGATCTTCTCGACCAGCTCCTCGCCGCCGACGATGTCGGCGCCGGCGTCCTGCGCTTCCTTCTGCTTGTCGGGGCCGGCGATCACGAGGACCTTCTTCGACTTGCCCAGGCCGTGCGGCAGCACGACCGTGCCACGCACCATCTGGTCGGCATGCTTGGGGTCGACCCCGAGCCGGATCGACAGCGCGACGGTCTCGTCGAACTTGGCGAACTTGATCTTCTGCACGAGCGGGAGCGCGTCGGCGAGCGGATACTGCTTATTCTCCACCTGCCCGCGGGCCGCCGTGTACTTCTTGCCGTGTGTTCTCATATCTCTCAGCCTTCAGCCTTCAGCCATCGGCCATCGGCCAAAGCCTTCCCACTAACCGACAACGTCCAAACCCATGGACCGCGCCGTGCCGGCCACCGTCTTCATGGCCGACTCGATGGAATCGCAGTTGAGGTCGGGCATCTTCAGCTTCGCGATCTCCTCGACCTGCTTCGCCGTGACCGTGCCCACCTTGTTCTTGTTCGGCACCGCGGAGCCCTTGGCGAGGTTCGCCGCGCGCTTGAGCAGCACCGACGCCGGCGGCGTCTTGGTGATGAAAGTGTACGAACGATCCGAGTAGATCGTCACCACCGCCGGGATAATCAGCCCGTCGTCTTTCGCCGTCTTCGCGTTGAAGGCCTTGACGAAGTCCATGATGTTGACGCCGTGCGGGCCGAGGGCCGTACCCACGGGCGGGGCCGGCGTCGCCTTGCCGGCCGGAATCTGGAGCTTCACCATTGCCTGAACTTTTTTTGCCATCTTTCAGCTTTCAGCTTTCAGCTATCGGCTCTCGGCTCTCGGCCTACAGCTTTTCCACCTGCAAGAAATCCAATTCCACCGGCGTGGCGCGACCGAAAATCGTCACCATCACCTTGAGCGTGTTCTTCTCCGGGTTCACTTCGTCGACGACGCCGTTGAAGCCCGAGAACGGTCCCTCGTTGATGCGGACCTGATCGCCCTTGTCGAAGGTGTACTTCGGCTTGGGTTTCTCCGCCGCCGTCTTCACCTGGTCGAGGATCTGCTCGACCTCTTCCTTGCTGAGCGGCGTCGGCTTGGCGCCGGCGCCGACAAACCCGGTGACCTTCGGCGTGTTCTTGACGACGTGCCACGCGTTGTCGGTCATGTTCATCTCGACGAGGATGTAGCCGGGGAAGAAGCGCTTCGACGAGACCACCTTGCGGCCGCCGCGCATTTCCACCACGTCCTCGGTCGGGATGAGGATCTCGCCGATCTCGTCGGCCAGCCCGTAGGCCTTCTTCCGTTCCTCGAGCGACTCGGCCACCTTCTTCTCGAACCCCGAGTAGGTGTGGACGATGTACCAGCTCTTGGTGGCGACGTCGGTCATCACGCCGCTCCGAGCCGCTGGAACAACCACTGGACGGCGTTGTTCAGCAACAGGTCGACCCCGAACAGGTAGAGGCCGAAGAACACCGAGGTGAGAATCACCACCACGGTCGTCGCATAGACCTCGCGCTGCGAGGGCCACGTGACCCGCTTCATCTCGTTGCGGACCTCGGTGAGGAACTCCCGGGTGCGGGTCCACCAGCCAAGGGGCCCCCGCAGGGACCGTTCGCCGGACTGATCTAGGGTCTCGGTACTCATTGCTTCTTAGTGAGCTTCTCTCAGTAAGCGCGTTTGGTTGCGCAGTTCAGGGATGGCAGGCCAGGAGGGAATCGAACCCCCAACCCCCGGTTTTGGAGACCGGTGCTCTGCCAATTGAGCTACTGGCCTCCGCGCCTACTTCTGCTCCTTGTGCGGCTGGTGCTTCCGGCAGAACCGGCAGAACTTCTTCAGCTCGAGCCGCTCGGTCGTCTTCTTCTTGTTCTTCGTCGTGCTGTAGTTGCGGCGCTTACATTCGCCGCACGCCAGCTGGATGATGTCTCTCATTTTCCTAAATCCTTGTCGGGCACCGGGATCCGGGCGCCGGAATCCGAAAATCCACGGCCGCCGGAGCCCGGTTCCCGAAGCCGGTCAAGCAACTATTCGACGATCTCGGTGACCGAACCGGCACCGACGGTGCGGCCGCCTTCGCGAATGGCGAAGCGGGCGCCCTTTTCGAGCGCGACCGGCGCGATCAGCTCGACGCTCACGCTGGTGTTGTCGCCCGGCATGATCATCTCGACGCCCTCGTTGAGATTGAGCGTGCCGGTCACGTCCGTCGTCCGCATGTAGAACTGCGGACGGTAGCCGTTGAAGAACGGCGTGTGACGGCCGCCTTCATCCTTCGAGAGCACGTAGACCTCGGCCTTGAACTTCGTGTGCGGCTTGATCGAGCCGGGCTTGGCCAGCACCTGGCCGCGCTCGACGTCGTCTTTTTCCACGCCGCGGAGCAGCACGCCGACGTTGTCGCCGGCCTGGCCCGAGTCGAGCAGCTTGCGGAACATCTCGACGCCGGTGACCACCTTCTTCTCGGAGGGCTTGAAGCCGACGATCTCGATTTCCTCGCCGACCTTGACCTGCCCGCGCTCGATACGGCCGGTGACCACCGTGCCGCGGCCCGAGATCGAGAACACGTCTTCGATCGGCATCAGGAACGGCTTGTCGACGTCGCGCTGCGGTATCGGGATGTAGGTGTCAAGGGCGTCCATCAGCTTGGCCACCGACTCGATGCCTTCGGGGTCGCCGTTGAGCGCCTTGAGCGCCGACACGCGGATCACCGGGACGTCGTCGCCGGGGAAGCCGTAGCCCTTGAGCAGCTCGCGGACTTCGAGCTCCACCAGGTCGACCAGTTCCGTGTCGTCCACCGCGTCGACCTTGTTCAGGGCGACGACGAGGTACGGCACGTTGACCTGCTTGGCGAGCAGCACGTGCTCGCGCGTCTGCGGCATCGGGCCGTCGACGCAGCTGACCACCAGGATGGCGCCGTCCATCTGCGCCGCGCCCGTGATCATGTTCTTGATGTAGTCGGCGTGGCCCGGGCAATCGACGTGCGCGTAGTGCCGGTTCGCGGTGCTGTACTCGACGTGGCTCGTCGCGATCGTCAAGATCTTGGTTTCGTCGCGGCGTCCCTGCGACTCGGAGGCCTTGGCCACCTGGTCGTACGACACGAACTTGCCCCAGCCCTTGTCGGCCGAAACCTTGGTCAGTGCCGCGGTGAGCGTCGTCTTCCCGTGGTCGATGTGGCCAATGGTGCCGACGTTGACGTGGGGTTTGGACCGATCGAATTTCTCTTTCGCCATGACTCGCCTTCGCTCGCTTCTGTTCGACCCGGCCCCGTGCCGGCGTCGGGTAGTCGTTAACCACTCGTGCCTTCAGCTGGCTTGCCAACCGAAGCTCTTACCCTTCACTGCGGTCCACCTTCGCGGCTTCGCCGCTACGGTGGACAACCTTCGCCCGATCCAGAGCGAAGGTTGGAGCCGATGACCGGGATTGAACCGGTGACCTCGTCCTTACCAAGGACGCGCTCTGCCAACTGAGCTACATCGGCCTTCGCCTCGGCTGGATCCTCGCCTCGGCTACGGCCGACAAGTCGGCCTGCTGTCTCAACCGGGCGACGGCCATCCGAGTCGCCTGACCTCAATCGCCTTCGCGACCTGGCTCGCCATCCGAAGCTCGCCAAGTGGTGCGCGAGCGAAGGATGGAGCGGGAGACGGGGATCGAACCCGCGACCAACAGCTTGGAAGGCTGTGACTCTACCACTGAGTTACTCCCGCCTTCGTCCCTTCGGGACTTCGGCGGGCAAGCCCGCTGTCCCGCGCCTCGCTACCATTTCACCGTCTCACTCGTTCGCCGATCCTGCGTCATCCGCGAAGTTCGCCGACCCTGCGTCATCCGCGAAGGTTGGCCTGCCAACCGAAGCTCGCCGCCGAGGAGTGCGCGGTGAGCGAAGGTTGGTGGGCAGGGAAGGATTCGAACCTTCGTAGCCACTGGGGCGACAGATTTACAGTCTGTTGCGATTGACCGCTCCGCCACCTGCCCCTTGTATTCCCCGGCTCCAGACCATCTGCCGACACGGCATGCCGGCACCCGCGGAAACGGTTCAAATGTCTTCGTTGTTTGAGGATGCCCCTGTTCGTCGCGCCCCGTCTGGCTCGTCGTCGCTCAAAATGATGGAGCTGGCGAAGGGATTTGAACCCCCGACCGGCTGATTACAAATCAGCTGCTCTACCGGGCTGAGCTACGCCAGCCTAGACAAAACGGAAATTCTAGCACGTCTTGTGCCAGACATGCAACCGGAAGGCACAATTGTTCCTAAGGCCAAATCCTACTCTCCTCCGGGGTGCGAACGGCTGGTCCTCAGGACCTGGGCCTCCCCCGGCTCCGGCTCCGCCGCTGCCTCACTGCCTCATAGAGGACAATGGCAGTTGCGGCCGAAACATTAAGACTTCCCACGTGGCCAAGCATTGGGATGCTGACCACCTGGTCACACCGTTCCCGCACGAGCCGTCGCAGCCCGTGACCCTCGGCCCCGACGACGACGGCCGTTGGAAGGGTGAGATCCCATTCATAGTAGGGCATTTCCGCCTCGGCGTCGAGCCCCAGGGTCCAGACCCCGGCCTTTTTCAGCTCTTCCAGGGACCGGGCGATGTTCACGACGTCGGCCACCCGCACGTAATTGACGGCGCCGGCCGAGGCCTTGGCGGCCGCCCCGTCCAGGGCGGCAGCCCGGCGTGTTTGCCGGACCACACCCGTGGCCCCGGCGGCATCGACGGTCCGGAGAATGGCCCCCACGTTCTGCGGGTCTTCGACCTCGTCGAGGACCACGATAAGGGCCGGCTCCCCCGCCCCGGTCGCGAGGTCGGCGAGCGTGACTTCGGCGGGCCGTTCGACGTCGGCGACCACGCCCTGGTGCGCCCCGCGCCGGGATTCCGAATCGAGGACGTCCCGCGACACGCGGCGTACCCGCACACCGCGATGCGCGGCCTCGTCGAGCAGGCGCTGGAGCCGTTCGTCCGCGCGTTCGGCGACGCGGATCTCCCTCACGCGGCCGGCTTTGATTGCCTCCGCGACCGGGTTGATGCCGTAAATCAGCATGAACAAGGCAGAATGCAGAAGGCACAAGGCAAAAAGCAAGGGCGAAACTTCTGCCTTGTGCCTTCTGCCTTGTGCCTTCTGCCTTGTGCCTTCCTAACGCTTCGGCGAGACCAGCTGCTCGACCTCGTAGAGCCGGCCGTTGGCGATCACGCGCTTCACGTTCTTCGTGTGGGCGATGTTGGCGAGCGGGTCGCCGTCCACCATGATGATGTCGGCCAGCTTGCCGGGTTCGATGGTGCCGGTGCCCACGCCCAGCGCCTTGGCGGGATTGACGGTGGCCGCCTTCAGCGCATCGAACGTCGACATGCCCGCCATCGTGTAGGCCATCAGCTCGCCGTGCAGGTTCACGGCGTTCGGCGTGTCGGTGCCGGCCACGACGAGGCCGCCGGCCTTCATGATGTCCATCACCATCCTGCCGGCGCCGCCGGCGGGATCGCCGCCGCCGCCCGGGGCGCCGGAGGCCGGTTGCGCCGCGACCTGTCGCTGAATCCACTGGGGATAGAGCGTGAAGCGGGGATCGGTCTTCAGGGCCGGATCGGCTTCGAAGAGCCGGCGCGACCCCGCGCCCGAGATCATCGGGCAGAAGATGCGCTGGCTCTGGCCGAACAACTGCACCACATCCTCATAGGCGGTCTGCAGGGTCGCCATTTTCGGGTAATAGCCGCGGCGGCTGGTGGCCGCCGTGTGCTCGGTGTTGTCGACGCCCACCATCGCCGCCGGGAAGATCTCGTGCGTCGCCACCGGCACGCCGATGCTGTGCGCAAACTCCACCATGCGTTTCTGCTGCAGGTCGGGCAGGCGCACGTAGCTCTTGATCAGGTCGTGCTGCAACACCTTGGCGCGCTGCAGTTCCATCTCGAACTGTGCGACGTTGGAGATGGCGATGCCCATCTTGTAGTAGACGCGGTTCCACTCCATCAGGTAGCCGGTGCCGTACACGCGCGGGCCCGGGCGGACGCCGGCCTCGTTGGCCTCGCGATCCTCGACGGCCTCGTAGGGCGTATTGCCCGGGCTGCGCACGGTCGTGACCCCGAAGGCCAGCCACGCGCGGCCTTGCGCTTCCCCGTAGTCCTTCTGCAGGTGCGAGTGGAATTCCGTGAGGCCCGGCATCACCGTGAGGTTCGACGCGTCGACGACCTGGCCGCCGGCGTGGTTGGCGGCCGCATGCGGGCCGACGGCGACGATCCTGTTGGCCACAATCGTGATGTCCACGTTCGTGCGCGCGGCGGGGCTCTTCATGTCGATCAGCCGTCCCGCGTGCACGACGAGGCGCGTCTTCGGAATCGCCGGCGTCCACTTCAGGTCCATCGGCACGGTCTTGGTCTCGCCGGTCAGGATGTCGACGATGCGCAGTTGATCGAGGGACTGGTAGAGGATGTGCTGCGAGTCGCCCTGCCAGCTCGGCGAGTGGGCGCTCTCGGACGTGACACGGCGCGGTGGGCCCAACGGCTCACCGGCCGGCGACACCGGCCACACCGCGAGCACGCCCTCGTAGATGGCGGCCATCCTGGCGCCGTCGGGCGACCAGGCGGGCCCGCCGCCGCCGCGCGAGTCGATCGATAACATCGGGATCGGCGCGTACCACTTCACATCGCCGCCCGCGGCCGAGATCGTCTGCACCTGGTTGGTGCCCTCGCGGAACCGGACGGTCATCGGCGCGATGCCGGCCAGCGCGATGCGCTTGCCGTCGGGCGACCATGCCGGCGCGCCGGGCTGCGGCAGCGAGTCGTGGATCTTGGTCACGCGCCCGCTGTCGACGTCGAGGATCGACATCTCGGCGACGCGCCACATGCCGTCGACGTTGAAGAAGACGATCCGCTTGCCATCGGGCGAGAACGCCGCGCCTTGCGGCTGCGTGTTCAGGTTGGTGACCCTGCGGCTCTGCCCGCTCGTCATGTCGCGGATCCAGAGCTGCAGGAAGCCGCCGTCCTTGTCGGACGAATACACCAGCGACGAGCCGTCGGGCGACCACGACGGATCGGTGTCGAGCGCGGCGTCTTTCGTGATGTTCACGGCGCCGCCGCCGATGGGCATCACGTAGATGTCGCCGACCGCGGCAAACGCGACCTGCGTGCCGTCGGGAGAAATCACCGGGTGGACGATGCCGAGCGCCGGCCGTGGGGTGGCCGACGTGAAGTCACGCACGCGCCTCGTGTACTGAGGGCGCGTCACCGGCATGGTCGCGGTGAACTCGATCGTCGTCATCGGCAGCCCGGCGACCGAGCGCCGGCGGATCCTGCCGTCCGAGACGTAGACGAACTCCGACGGCGAGGCCCACGAGGCGCGGAACGCGAACACGTTCTCGCTGCCGGTCACCGCCTTGCCGTCGATCTCGAAGCGGGTCCGGCCGCCGGCGGTGACGTGATACAGCAGCTGGCCGCCGGGGCCCCACGACGGCGCGTCGACGCGGCCACCGGTGACGGTGCGGAGCTTGCGCTCGGCGCCGCCGGCGAGGTTGATCGCCCACAGGCCCTCGTAGTTATCGCGCGACGAGGCGAAGGCGATCTCGGTGTCGTCGGGCGACCAGGACGGCATGAAGTCCTCGGCCGCGCCCTTGGTGACCTGGGTGATGGCGCCCGAGCGCGTGTCGAGCACGAAGATGTTGTAGTCGCTGCCGAGCGGGTTGCCGCGATCCGACGAGAAGGCGATGCGCGTGCCGTCGTGCGAGAAGGTCGGCTCGCGATCGTCGAACGTGCCCCAGGTCAGCTGCCGCTGGTTCGACCCGTCGGGATTCACCGCCCACAGGTCGTAGCCGCCGTCGCGGTACGCGAAGAAGGCGATGGTGCGGCCGTCGGGCGACCACATCGGCTGCCGCGCGTCGTTGAAGACGTCGGTGATCCGCTTCATGGCGCCGCCCGACGCGGGCAGGGTCCAGATGCTGCCCTGCATGTCGGTCGCGAGCGTCTGGCGATCCGGCGAGATCGCCACCGACATCGAGGTGCCCTCGCGGACGGTGACGTCGATCGACACCGGCGCCGGCGTCGCGGGTTTCCGGGGGCCTTGAGCGGCGGCGAGGGACACGCCAACCAAGGCTGCGAGCAAGACAGAACGCGTCATCACCATCCTCCCGGGCGAATCTTACAGGAGGTCTTGTGGGCTTGGGGCTTGAGGGCTTGGGAGCTCAAGCCGCCAAGGTCCTCGCAACCCACTGGGCCCGTTCTCGACAACCGAACACCTCAGCGAGGCCGCAATCACGCGGAAGCTCGGCCGCGCGCTCGATGGCAGGGACGATCAAGTCCAGTTCCGGGCCTTCGTTCGCCCCGGTCAAGATCACGCGAATCGGATGAAACAGGTTCTTCCCTTTCAATCCGGTTCGGTCCTTGACGCGGGCCGCAACCGCCCGGAACAGGTCTTTGTTCACGAGCCGAGACCCACTTCCAAGCTCGTCCGCCAGCGCGACGGCAACCTCAGGCAATCCTGGTTCCTTTTCAAGCGGAGCGGCCGGCCTGCGGAATACGGCTTCCAGCCGGTCCGCCAGTTGCGGCAATCGATCGATCGACGCGGCCAGCCCCGGCAGCACCGCTTCGAGCCACGCGCCGGCGCCGGCCGACAGGTCACCGACGATCTGGCCGCGCTCGCGCAAGAACGGCTGGGCCAGAGCGGCCAGACGATCCGGCGCGCAGAGTCTCAGGTAGTGGCGATTGGCCCACGCCAGCTTGTCCTCATCGAACACGCCGGCGCTGTGCGCGACGTTCTCGAGCCGGAAGCGGCGCGCCAGTTCAGCGGCAGGCAGCAACTCGTCGTTCTGGCCCGGCGACCATCCGATCAGCGCCAGGTAGTTCACCAGCGCCTCGGGCAGGTAGCCCTTGTCGCGAAACTCGCGCACCGACGTGGCGCCGTGACGCTTCGACAGCGGCGCGTGGTCGGGACCCATCACCAGCGACAAGTGCGCGAACGCCGGCGGGGTCCAGCCGAACGCTTCGTAGAGCAGGATCTGCCGCGGCGTATTCGAAATGTGGTCCTCGCCGCGGATCACATGCGTGATCGCCATCAACGCATCGTCGATCACCACGGCGAAGTTGTAGGCCGGGAAGCCATCCGACCGCACCAGCACCGGATCGCCGATGACGTCGGTGTGGAACGTCACCGGACCACGGACGACGTCGTGAAACGTGACCTCGCGGTTCTCGGGCACCCGCAAGCGCACGACGGCGGGCTCGCCCGCCGATCGCCGGCGCGCGGCTTCGGCCGCAGGGATGTTGCGGCACGTGCCCGCGTACTTCGGCGGCAGCGATGCCGCGAGCTGCGCCTTCCGCTGCGCCTCGAGCGTTTCCGCCGAGCAGAAGCAATAGTAGCCCTTGCCGTTCTGGAGCAGCCGATGGGTATGGTCGGCGTAGATCGGAAACCGCTCGGTCTGACGGTAGGGCCCATGATCGCCGCCGGCCTCGACGCCTTCGTCCCACTGCAGGCCCATCCAGCGCAGGTCGTCCAGGATCGCCTGCTCCGACTGCCGGGTCGAACGCTCGGCGTCGGTGTCTTCGATGCGGAGAATGTAGGTGCCGTTCTGGCCGCGGGCGAGCAGCCAGTTGAACAACGCGGTGCGCGCGTTGCCGACGTGCAAATGTCCGGTCGGAGACGGAGCGAAGCGGACTCTCATCGACAACTGGCGGGCTCCGGGATCCGGGCTCCGGGATCCGACGACATCAATATCTCTCCAGCAGCGCTACCGCGTGGCAGGCCATCGATTCGCCGCGGCCCATGCTGTCGACGCCTTCGTTGGTCTTGCCCTTGACGCTTGTCGCCTGCACCTCGACCTGCAGCGCGGCGGCCAGGTTGGCGCGCATCGCCTCGATGTGGGGCAGCAGCTTCGGCCTCTGCGCAATCACGGTGACATCCACATTCGAGACGCGGTAGCCGAGCGATGTGATCCGGGCCATCGCGCCCTTCAGCAGCGCAATGCTGTCGGCGCCCTGCCACGTCGGATCCGTGTCGGGAAACAACCGGCCGATATCCCCCGCCGCTGCCGCGCCGAGGATGGCGTCGGTCACGGCGTGGCAGACGATGTCCGCATCCGAATGGCCGGCGAGCCCGAGCTCGAACGGAATGTGAACGCCGGCCAGGATCAGCGGCCGGCCGGACGCCAGACAGTGCAAATCGTAGCCGGTGCCGACCCGGATGAGGCCGGGGCCGCGGCCCACCGCGCGGTCCTGCGCCTCGATCAAATCCTCGGGCGTGGTCACCTTGATGTTCCTGGTGTCGCCCTCGACCACGTGGACCGGCAGGCCGAGACGCTCGACCAGCATCGCTTCGTCGGTCGCATCCATGTTGTTCCCGGATTCGAGCGCGCGCGCCAGCACATGGCGCTGAAATGCCTGCGGCGTCTGCGCCAGGAACACGGTGTCGCGGGCGATGGTGGTGCGGATCGGCCGCGAGCCACCGATGGCGTCGCCCACCTGCTTCACGGTGTCCCTGACCGGAATGGCGGCGATGGCGGCGCCGTGCACCTCGGCGGCGGCGATGGTGCGTGCGATCACCGCCTGGGTGACGAACGGGCGCGCGGCATCGTGAATCACGATCATGCCGGCGCCAGGCGAGGTCCGGGCAAACGCGTGGGCGACCGAGTCTTGGCGGCGCCGCCCGCCCGCGACGAACGTGAGCGGCTTGGGCGACTGCTTCGCGAGCGCCGCCGCCGTCGCTGCGAGATGATCCTCAGGCACCGCCACGACGATCTCGTCGATCAGGTCGCTGCCGGCGATCGCCTGCAGGCTCAGCTCGAGGATGGATCGGCCGCCAATCTCGAGAAATTGCTTGGGACGATCGGCGCCGAGCCGGGCTCCCCGTCCTCCGGCCGCGATGATGGCTGCTACGCGCATGGGCGAAACGAGGATTGTACTCCTGCTAACATCTCCTCGAACCTGACGGGAGGCGATTCTTGTCGGGAGGCACCACTGGTCGGGATGGCAATGCTTGTCGGGAGCCCCGCATATGAAAACCAGCCTTCGCACCTTTCAACTCGCTGCCCTGGTCCTGCTATCGATGTGGGTCGCGTCGGCGCAACCGCCTGGCGCCGTCACGATCGACACGTTGATGGCCACGCCCTTCCCCACCGATCTGGTGGCGGCGCCGACTGCGGGCCGCGTCGCGTGGGTGTCCAGCCAGAGCGGCGTGCACAACGTGCTCGTCGCAGATCCGGCGCCCGGCAGTGCAGCCACCGGCGGGCGGCCCGATCACAAGTGGCGCGCCGTCACCAGCTACACGGGCGACAACGGACTGTGGATCACGGAGCTCGGTTGGACCAGCGACGCCAGGACGCTGGTCTACGTGCGCGGCGATGGCGCGAACCGGCAGGGCGAGTCACCGAATCCGGCGCAGCTGCAGGATGGAACCGAGCAGGCGGTGTTCGCCGTGGCGGTCGAAGGCGGGACGCCGAGACGGCTCGGCCCCGGCAGCGGTCCTGCACCATCACCGCGCGGCCAGCGCGTGGCGTGGGTGTCGCGCGGCCAGATTTGGAGCGCCGATCTTACGAGCGCGGACGCCCCGGTGCGTCTCGTGAATGCCCGCGGAAACGCGTCGGGCCTGGCGTGGTCGCCCGACGGCACCAGGCTCGCGTTCACCAGCGGACGCGGTACGCACAGCTACATCGGCGTGTTCACGCTCGCGTCGCGCGAGCTGCGCTTCATCGATCCCTCGCTGGATCGCGACGGCACCGCGGTGTGGTCGCCGGACGGCTCGCACATCGCCTGGATCCGCCAGGGCGCCGCGCCACGCCCGCCGATGTTCTCGCCGCGGCGCGCGGTCGACGAGCCGTGGTCGCTGCGCGTCGCCGACGTGAAAACGGGCCAGGGCCGTCAGGTGTGGAAGGCCGACAAGGGCGACGGCAGCGCCTTCCAGGGCGTCGTCGCCGACAGCCAGCTCCAGTGGGCCGCCGGCGATCGCCTGGTGTTCCCCTGGGAGAAAGACGGGTGGCTTCACCTCTACTCCGTGCCGGTGGCCGGCGGCGCGGCGACGCTGCTCACCCCTGGGACGTTCGAAGTCGAGTACGTGAACATCACGCCCGATCGATCGCGGATGATCTACAACTCGAACCAGGACGACATCGACAGGCGCCACGTCTGGACGGTGCCCGTCGACGGCTCGAGCAAGCCCGTACGGAACGCGGTCAAGTCGATCGGCAGCGAATGGCAGCCCTCGGTGACGAGCGACGGCAGCATCGCGATGTTGCACGCCGACGCGCAGCTGCCGCCGCACGTCATGGTCGTCTGGCCTGACGGCAACGCCCACTCGCTGCTCGACAGCATGCTGCCGCCCGGATTCAACGCCGCGGCGCTGGTGCGGCCGCAGCCGGTGATGGTGACGGCCACCGACGGCATGCCGATCCACGCGCAGCTGTTCCTGCCGCCGGACCTGAAGGCGGGCGACCAACGCCCCGGCCTGATCTTCTTCCACGGCGGATCGCGCCGGCAGATGCTGCTCGGCTGGCACTACAACTACTACTACCGGAACGCCTATGCGATGAACCAGTGGCTCGCCAGCCAGGGCTACGTGGTGCTGGCGGTCAACTACCGTAGCGGCATCGGCTACGGCCTCGAGTTCCGCGAAGCGCTCAACTACGGCGCGACCGGCGGCTCGGAGTTCAACGACGTGATGGGCGCGGGGCTGTACATGAAAGGCCGGCCGGACGTCGATCCGGCGCGCATCGGATTATGGGGCGGCTCCTACGGCGGCTACCTCACCGCGATGGGCCTGTCGCGCGCGTCGGACCTGTTCGCCGCGGGCGTGGATTTCCACGGCGTGCACGACTGGAACCAGGGTATCCGCACGTTTGTCCCCGACTACAACGTGCTCGACAACCCGGACTTCTCCCGCCGCGCCTTCGCGGCGTCGCCGATGGCGAGCGTCGATACCTGGAAGTCGCCGGTCCTGCTGATCCACGGCGACGACGACCGCAACGTGTCGTTCATCGAGTCGATCAATCTGATTGTGGCGCTGCGCCAGCGCGGCGTCGAGGTCGAGCAATTGGTGTTCCCGGACG
>Ga0156330_1201_pt1 | contig 15564 bp, 10 predicted proteins | sample RifCSPlowO2_12_FD_107978 | JGI IMG/M metagenome (GOLD analysis project Ga0156330, IMG submission 107978) | Acidobacteria bacterium RIFCSPLOWO2_12_FULL_67_14b | reverse complement strand
CCATCCGGTCTTCGATCGAGAACCGCACGTCCGGCATTCTCGACTGGGCCTTCGCCACCAGCGCCGCAATCTCCGCGCGCGTGCGGTCGAGCCCTTCCTCCATCAGGAACCGCCGATCGAACACCGCCCGGCAGCGATCGGCCACGCACGGGCTCGGCACGTCGTCCACCGGCTGGCCGCCGTCGATGCCGTTGGTGTTGATGGTCGCGTGCCGCGAGCCCTCGGGCACCACCGGCATGGTGGTGACGCGGCCGGCGAGCGCGGGGCCGAGCTCGTCGCGCACCAAGTCCAGCAGGTGGGACATCCCATCGATCGCGCTGACGCCGAGGTACGGCATGCTGCCGTGCGCGGTCCGGCCTTCGGCGACCACCTCGAACCAGTAGACGCCGCGATGGCCGACGCACACGCGGTCGACGCCAAACGGCTCCGGGATGATCACCGCGCGCGTCCGCTCACGCGACAGCCAGCGGTTCTCGGCCAGCCAGGCCACACCGGCAAACCCGCCGCTTTCCTCGTCCACGGTGCCGCTGATCTCGATCGGCGCCGCGTGGGCGACGCCGACGCGGCGAATGGCTTCGGCCGCAAACACCGCCGCGGCGAGGCCCGCCTTCATGTCGCAGGCGCCGCGCCCATAGAGCCGCCCATCCACGACGTGCCCGCCGAACGGATCGCGCGTCCAGCCCTGTCCGGCGGGCACGACGTCGAAGTGGCCGTTAAGGTGCACGGCCGGACCCCGGCCGTCGAAGCGGCCGACGACGTTGATGCGCGGGTGCTCGGGCGTGTGTTCGAATCGGCCGATCGCCGGCAGCAGTTGCACGTCCGCGCCGTGGGCCCGCAACTGATCGCCGATGAGGTTGGCACAGGTCTCGTATTCGTCGCCGGGCGGATTCACTGTGGCGATGCGCACGAGCCGCGACGCGAAGTCGACGATCTCATCGGCGGCACGGTCGACTTCCGCGACGATGCGATCGATGGCGATGGACACGCGTGAATGTTATCCCGACCCGAGACACCCTCCCGACAAGAAGTGCCTCCCGACAAGAAGTGCCTCCCGACAAGAAGTGCCCTCCCGACAAGTATCATGGGTCGTATGTTCAGCCTGTCAGGCAAGACCATCGCCGTTATTGGCGCCGGATCGGGCATCGGGCAGGCGGTGGCCATCGGCGCCGCACAGCAGGGCGGGCACGTCATCTGCCTCGACCTGAACGCCGACGGCGCCGCGGCCACGGCGGCGACGATCACGAAAGCGCGCGGATCGGCGGATTCGGGCGCCGTCGACATCACCAACGTGACGTCGGTGCGCGATGCCCTGGCGAATTCCCTGCATGGCCGCAGCGGCCTCGACGGGCTGGTCTGCACGCCCGCCATCAACGTCCGCAAGCCAATCCTCAAGTACACCGGCGAGGAGTTCGACCGCGTCGTCAACGTCAACCTGCGCGGCAACTTCAACGTGCTGCAGGCGGCCGGGCAGCTGATGGTGCTGCAGAAGTCCGGCAGCATCGTGCTGTTCTCGTCGATCCGGTCGCTCGTCACCGAGCCGGGCCAGTCGGCCTACTCGATGACCAAGGCCGGCATCGTGCAGCTCGTGCGCACGGCGGCCACCGAATGGGGCGAGCAGGGCGTGCGCGTCAACGCGGTGGGCCCCGGCGTGGTCGAGACACCGCTCACGGCGCCGATCAAGGCGCAGCCCGAGTGGTACAAGGCGTACGCCGACAAGACCCCGATGAAGCGGTGGGCGAAGGCGGCAGAAATGGCCGGGCCGACGATCTTCCTGCTCTCCGACGCGGCGAGCTACGTGACCGGCACGATCCTGTTCGCCGACGGCGGCTGGCTGGCGAACGACGGGCGATTCACGCCACCGGGAATCTGACGGGAACCCTCTGGAGCACCCGCATGTTCGTGTTCGCTCGCGCCGTGACCTACGCCACGATCTTCATCGCCCTGGTCCTGGTGTTCCTGCCGGCCAGGATCCTGTCGTCGGCCGGCGTCACGCAGCCAGCGGCGCTTGGCCCTGGGCAAATCGCCGGCATGATCGTCGGTGCGCTCGGCGCCGCGGTCGTCGTCTGGTGCATTCTCGCGTTTGCCGTCGTTGGCAAAGGCACGCCGGCGCCGTTCGATCCGCCGCGACGCCTGGTGGTTCGCGGTCCCTATCAGTTCGTGCGAAATCCGATGTACGTGGGCGCCGGCATCGCGCTTGCGGGCGCCGCGCTGTTCTACCAGTCGTGGGCCGTAGTCGGCTACATTGGCTTCCTGTTCGTCGCCGCCACGCTTCTTGTGATGACCTACGAGGAGCCCACGCTGCGGAACCTGTTCGGGCGCGAGTACGACGCGTACTGCGAAAAGACCGGGCGATGGATCCCACGATGGTGAACGCCAAGCCCCAGATCATCGGCCTCCCCTACGACGCCAGCTCGTCGTTTCTGCGCGGCTCGGCCGCGGCGCCGCCGCTGATTCGGCAGGCACTCTGGTCCCCGGCTGGAAACACCTTCAGCGAAAACGGCGCGGATCTGGCCGCGCTCACCGACGCCGGCGACGCCGCGCTGTCGCAAGACCCCGCGGAGGCACGCGATCAGATCGAGATGGCGATCGGCGTGGTGCTCGCGAACGGGTTTTATCCGATCGCCCTTGGCGGTGACCACTCCATCACCTACCCAATCCTCCTGGCAATTACGGCGCTGCATCCGGCGCTGACCATCCTGCACATCGACGCCCATGGCGATCTGTATGACGAGTTCGAGGGCGATCGCCATTCGCACGCCTGCCCGTTCGCCCGCATCCTGGAAGAGTGCCCCGGCGCGCGCCTGGTCCAGGCCGGCATCCGCACGCTCACGCCGCATCAACGGGCCCAGGTGGCCAGGTTCGACGTCGACTGCATCGAGATGCGCCATTTCGCCGCCGGCGCCCGCCCCAGCGCCGAAGGGCCGGTGTATCTGTCCGTCGACCTCGACGGTCTCGATCCCGCCTTCGCGCCCGGCGTGTCACATCGCGAGCCCGGCGGCCTGTCCGTGCGCGACGTGCTCACGATGATCCACAAGCTGCCGGGCCCACTCGTCGGCGCCGATGTCGTCGAGTACAACCCAAGCCAGGACCTTGGTGGCGTCACCGCCGCGGTGGCCGCGCGCCTCGTCAAGGAGATCGCCGGCCAGATGATGATCGCGAATGCCTGATCTCACCTCCCTGGTGTGAATCCAAGATCTGTGTCATCTGCGTCATCTGCGGCCCTGGTTTGAATTCGAGATCTGTGTAATCTGTGGCCGTGCGATACACCCCCGAGTTCACCAACGTCGCCGAATCGCCGATGGTCCAGATCGCGACCGCGGCGGAGCGCATGCCGGGGTCGATCAAGCTGTGCTACGGGGAGTCCGACCTGCCGACGCCGGCCTTCATCTGCGAAGCGGCGCACGACGCGGCGCTCGGCGGCCACACGTTCTACACCCACACCGCGGGGGCTCCCGAGCTGCGCGAGGCCATCGCCAAGAAGATCCACGAGCTGCACGGCGTGACCTACGACGCGCCGGAGATCATGGGCACCGTCGGCGGCTCGATGGCGATCTACGCGGCCATCCGCGCCGGCGTCGGCCGCGGCGACAACGCCGTGATCGTGTCTCCGGCCTACGCGATCTTCTCGAACGCCGTGATCATGGCCGGCGGCGAGCCGCGGCCGGCGGCGCTGGCCCGCGAGGGCGCGCGCTTCGGTCTCGATCTCGATCGCGTCCGCGCCGCCATCGACAGCCGCACGCGGATGCTGATCGTCAACAGCCCGTCGAACCCGACGGGATGGATGATGACGATCGAGGATCAGCGGGCGCTCGCCGAGCTGGCCGAGCGCCACGACCTGGTCATCCTCGCCGACGAGGTCTACGAACGGCTCGTGTATGACGACAAACCTAAAGGTCTGTCGCCACACCTCGCTCCGTCCTTCGCCCGCGTCCTTCCCGACAAGGACCGCCTCATCGTCATCAACAGCTTCTCGAAGACCTACAACATGACCGGGTGGCGGCTCGGATGGGCGCAAAGCGGTGAGCGCACCATCAAGACGATGTACAAGGCGGTGGAGTTCATGACGTCGAACCCTGCGGCCATGGTGCAACAGGCGGGCATCGTGGCGCTGCGCGACGGCGAGCCGTACATTGCGGAGCTGCGCGCGCACTACGCGCAGCGCCGGACGCAGGTGATCGCGGCGCTGGCGTCGATCCCGGGCGTGTCGCTGCCCCACCCGCAGGGCGCGTTCTACGCGTTCCCGCGCATCGAGGGACTGGCGGATTCAACGTCGTTTGCGTCAACGCTGCTCGCCGACACGGGCCTGGCGGTGGCGCCCGGCGTGGGCTTCGGCCGTGATGGCGAAGGCTACGTCCGCGTCTGCTTTGCCTCCACTGCGGCGACGCTCGGCGACGCGCTCGTCCGTTTCAGGGATTTTGTGACGACGAGAGGTGCCCTCCCGTCGTCACCCGGCGGGTCGTGAGACCCGCCCTTACTTCGCCGCTTTCCTGGCGTACGCGAGCTCGGGCCGCTCCGCGCCCGCGTCCTTGCAGATCTCGACGATCTGCCGGTAGTACCCCTTGGCCTTCGCCGACTGCTTCGTCGCCTCGGCGGCCTTGCCCGCGCCGTAGAGCGCGAGGAAGCGGTTCGGCTCCTTCTTCGTCACGGCCTCGAACGCCACCAGCGCCTCCTTGGCCCGGCCGGCCTCGAGCAGCATGTAGCCCAGCATCTCGCGCGCCGGCGCCAGCGGGCCCGGCGTGACGGCCGCCTTGTCGGTCTGGTCTTCCGCGGCGGCGACGTCGGCGAGGGCCTTGATGCCCTCGTCTTTCCGGCCTTGCGCGAACATCAGCCAGGCTTCGGCGCCGCGCCGCTGGATGTCGACTTGTTCGGCCCAGTAGGCATCCTTCATTTCCAGTTCGCGATCGCGAAGCGCGGTGAGCCGCGCGACATCGGCCGCCGCTTCGGCGGGCTTGCCGGCGCGGGCGGCGCCGACCGCGCGCGCGAAGTGCGTAATCGCTTCCGTGTACGGCGTGTTCGGCGCCGGCGTCACGGTGAGCTTCATCGCGTCCTCCCACTGCAGCCGCTCCATGGCATAACGGGCGGGAATGGCCGCCACCGCGAAGGTATTGGCTCCGGGCGCGCCGGCGGTCACGGTGGCCGTGGTCCTGGTCGCCGCGACCATCGCGTGATCGAGCACGCCCTTGGCTTCCTTGTCCATGGCCATCTGCAGATAGGCGTAGGTCTCGTAGTCCATGGCGTGCAGCCCCTCGCCGAGGCCGCCGGTCTTCTCGGCTTCCGCCGCCGACCGGATGTTGGTGGCGACCGATTCCTTCCACTCGCCGACGCGGGTGAAGGTGTGCGACGGCATGTGGAGCGCGTGCGGCACCGACGGCGCAATGTCGGCGTAGGCGCGCGCCGCGGGCAGGGCCCTGGCGGCCAGCGCCGGCACGTCGTAAGAGTGGATGATGTAATGCGCGAGGCCGGGGTGGTTCGGGTGCCGCTTGTACAGCGGCTCGAGGATTTCCGCGGCCTTCAGATTCTGCGCGAAGGTCTTGTCGGTGGGCAGCGCCGTTTGCGCAATCGCGAGCGCCCAGAAGATGCGCGCCTCCATGTCATCGCGGTTCTGGCTGGCCACCAGTTCCGTCGCGCCTTCGTACGCCACGACGCGCGCACGCTGAGTCGTCACGTCGGCACTCGAGAAGAGGCCGGCGACGGCGTCAATGTAGCCTCTTTCTCTCGCCGTGGGCTTGCCGGTGGTCTGCCCTTTCTCAATCGCGGCCTTGCCGGTGGCAATGGTCTGCGGCGACCGCTGGCCGGCAAACGGGTTACCCCAGTGGGTCAGCGCGATGCCCCAATACGCGATCGCGCACGTGGGATCTTTTTTCAGGACCTCCGTGAAAATCGACCGGGCCTCCTGGAACCAGAAGGAATGAAGTTCAGCAACGGCGAGATTGAAATCGTCTTTGACGGCGGGGCTGCAGGAGGTCGCGAAGTCGACCGTGCCCGCCTTGATCGCGCCCGGCTTCGGGGAATGATCGTGTTGTTCGGTTTGCGCCCACGTTGGCGAGGCCGCCCACGCGAGCGCCAGACACATGCAGGGCACCAGGATCAGTTGCTTCATCACTCCTCCTTCAAGAAACGGAATCAGCGCAGCAGCTGCGGAGAATAGCACTCCTTATCACCGACTTATTCAGTCGGTGATTGACCGTTCAGCTCATCCAGAGCCAGTTCAGCCGCGGTTCCGGCCCGCTCCCCGATCCCTGTGCAAGCGCCTCGAGAATCTCCGTAAGATAACGTGAAGTCAATCACTTACGGGCCGTGGGTTGACCGATTCGGTGACGGAAGAGCCCGGTCGCCTCGGGCTAAGGAGCGCTCATGCACGCGCCAATCAAGTACGCGGAAAAGGGACTGTCCATCGCCGCCAACGGCCTCTGGCAGGTCTTTTCACAGCTCAACAAGATCAGTCCGAACCCGTCGATGACGCCGCGGTGGTCGGACAAGCCGCTGCTGAAGTCGCACCAGAAGACCAAGCCGCCGCTTGGCTGGCCGCGGCAGACCGACTCGCTCTGTCCGACCTGCGTGCGCGAAGCGCGCCAGGCGATCCTCGACGGTACGCGGCCGCTCGACACGCTCCTCAACGAGAAGGTCGGCGAGATCAAGGCCGTCATCGACGAGAAGGACGGCAAGATCGTGATGATGAAGGACTGCCCGATCCACGGGCACTTCGAAGACACGATGGCCATCGACACCGACTTCTTCAAGCACCTCGAAGCGGTGTTCCCGGGCCGCGACATCCGCGCGCACAACGACGAGAAGCTCCACAACCACGGCAGCAGCACGATCAAGCACGGCCGGGGCTCGGTGCTCACGGTCGACCTGACCAACCGCTGCAACATGATGTGCGACCCCTGCTTCATGGACGCCAACCAGGTGGGCTTCGTGCACGAGCTCACATGGGACGACATCAAGACGGTGCTCGACAACGCCATCACCATCAAGCCGAAGCGGCAGATGTCGGTGCAGTTCTCGGGTGGCGAGCCGACGCTGTCGCCGTACTTCCTCGACGCGGTCCGCTACGCGCGCAAGGTCGGCTATTCGTCGGTGCAGGCGGCCACCAACGGCATCGAGTTCGCGAAGAGCTTCGACTTCGCGAAGGCGGCGGCCGAGGCGGGCCTGCGCTACGCCTACCTGCAGTTCGACGGCATCGGCAACGCCGCCAACGCGCACCGCCGGGTCGGCAACCTGTTCGACGTCAAGCTGCGCGCCATCGAGAACCTCTACAACGCCGGCGTCGACATCGTCCCCGTGATCACGATCGTCAACGGCGTGAACAACGAGCAGGTCGGCCGCGTGATCGAGTTCGCGCTCGACAACCCGAAGAAGATCAACTTCCTGTCGTTCCAGCCGGTGAGCTTCACCGGCCGCGACGAGGAAGTGACGCCGGAGCGGCGCGCGGCGCAGCGCTACACGCTGTCGCACCTGGCCCACGACGTGAAGAACCAGACCGGCCTCGGCGAGCCGGTGCGCGACTGGTTCCCGATCTCGTTCATGGGCACCTTCACCGACTGGGCCGACCTCGCCAAGGGGCCGGAGACCGAGTGGGGCAACCTGACATGCGGCTGCCACCCGAACTGCGGCATCGGCATGGCCGTGATGATCGACAAGGAAACGAAGGAAACCGTGCCGGTCACGGCGTTCCTGAAGGCCGAGCAGCTCGCCAAGGACATCGCCCAGGTCAACGACGCGGCGCGCGGCAAGTTCCTCACCGTTGCCGGCATGGCGCTGGCGCTGGCACGCAACTACGATCCGTTCAAGGCGCCCACCCACTTCAAGCTGAGCGACCTGATGAAGAAGTTCGACAAGACCTTCGGCGCCACCGGCCGCGACTACGGCAAGGTGAGCGGCGACCGCACCCGGGCCGACATCGACAAGCGGCGCGGGGATCGCTGGAACTTCCTGTTCATCGCCGGCATGTGGTTCCAGGACCTGTTCAACTACGACTTCCGCCGCACCGAGATGTGCATCATCCCGTATGCGACGCAGATGGGCGAGATCTCCTTCTGCGCCTACAACACCGGCATCGGCTGGCGGAACATCATCGAGAAGATGCACATGACGGCCACGCTCACCAAGTGGTACGAGGAGCACGGGCGTCATGAGATCTTCGCCGGCAACAAGCCCGTGCCGCTGTCGACGACCGAGCACTCGCTGAAGCTCAACGCCGAAGCGGTGGCCGCCGGCGCGCAGACCGACCTCGACGTGCTCGGCATCGCCAAGAACGCGCGCGACGAGAAGATCGCGGCCCGCAAGAAGAAGGACATGACCCCCGAGGAGCAGCGCCATCACGCGGAGATGGAGAAGCTCTATCGCAAGGAAGTGCTCAAGGAGCAGCCGGGCGTGCCGGTGCTGCAGATCCAGGGCCTGAAGAAGGCGCCGCCACAGCCGCAGACGACGCACTGACGGCTTTCGGCTTTCGGCTTTCGGCTTTCAGCTTTCAGCAAATCAAGGGCCGGGACCAGCGGTGGTTCCGGCCCCTTTTCTTTGTCCGCAGGCCGAAGGCTGAAGGCCGAAGGCTGAAGGCCGAAGGCTGTTAGAAGCTCACCTTGAACGCCAGCTGCATCACGCGCGGCTGGTAGGCGTTCAACAGGTTCTGTCTCGGCGCCCCGAACGTCGCCGAGTTCAACTGCGCGTTGTAGGCGCCGTAGTTCTTGTGGTTGGTCACGTTGAACACTTCGGCGATCCCCGTCAGCTTGACGCCGCCCGGCAGGTTGACGTCCTTCGACAGGCGCAGGTCGATGCGGTGCAGCGGCAGGCCCTTGAGGGCGTTGCGCGGCACGATCTCGCCGATGGCGTAGCTGGCATTGCCATCGAACCGATCGAGCACGCCAGGGTAGCCCACCACCGTCAGCGGCGCTGTCACGTAGCGGTTGGTCCCGGTGCCGCCGAACGGGTTCGCGGCGTAAATGGTGTTGTAGTGGTTGCCGGACCCGAACAGGTACGCGCCCGACACCGAGAGGTCGTACGGCAGACGCCAGATCCCATTGAAGCGCACCGTGTGGCGCTGGAAGTCGGTCGAGCGCGCCCACTCGGCATCGGGGTTGAACGGGTTGTTGCCCTGCGACTGGAATCCGGTGGTGTTGTCGTGCATGAACAGCATCAGCGTGTACGTCAGCGATGCCTGCCAGTTATTGCGATAGCGGCGGGTGATCGCGCTCGACATCGCCGCGTAGTCCGCTTTTCCGTTCGACTCCAGCCACTGGATCTGCGTGTACGCCGGGTCGGGACGTCCCTGCGCGGGATTGCGGTTGTAGCCGGTGGCCGGATTGAAGAACAGGTTCGGATCCCGCTGCCGCGCGAAGTGGTAGCCCTTCCAGTGCGTGAGGTCGGCTTCGATCCCGAGCTGGCTGCCGATCTGGCTCTGGAACCCGATGATGCTCTGCCAGGTGGAGGGCATCTGGTAGTCGTGCGCGATCACGCGCGGACTCTGGGCCGGGATTGGGAACCGGCCCGAGAAGAAGTCCTCCGGCGTGCGGCCGCGCGTCGGGTCGGCGATGAAGCCCGGCCGCCCGTCGTTCGGGAACGAGTTCACGAGAATGCGCTCGCCGTTGAACGACTGGATGCTGAAGGTCGTGTTCGAATCGGGAATGCTGTAGTACAAGCCGCTCCCGCCGCGAATGACGAGGTTGCCGTTGCCGCCCACATTCCACGTGAAGCCGCCGCGCGGCGCCACGCTGCCGAGGTCGCGCAGGTTGTTCGGATAGAGCAGATCGCCCGGTCCGAGATCGATGTCCGGATAGGGCGCGCCACCCACCGGATTGAACTTCGCCTGCGTGGTGATGTGCGGCGGATCGAGTGCGCCCCAGTCGGCATCCCAGCGGACGCCGTAGTTCACGGTCAGCGAATCGTTCATGCGCCAGGTGTCGCCGAACCAGATCGCCCACGTCGGCCGCGGGATGTCGATGGTCCAGTCGCCGAAGTTCTGATCGAAGCGCTGCACGGTGGCGTCGAGCCCGGTGACATCCCACTTGCTCGGATCGTTCCAGGCGCTTGCGGGGAAGCGGCGGTTCATGTCGGTCGGCACCGCCGTGAAGATGAACTCACCTCTCGACAGCAGCTGCCATTGGCCCGTGTCGTGCCACCGGAGGTATTCGCCGCCGATCTTGGTGTCGTGGCGGCCCCAGGTCTTCATGAGGTCGTAGCGCGCGCTGATGGTGTTCTGAAAGAACTCCTGCGGGTAGTTGCGGCGCTGCCCGATATTCAAGCCGCCGGGGAACACGTAGTTGGGCGAATTGGCCAGCGCCGGAATCGCCAGCAGGTTCTGCCAGTCGAAGTGCGTATAGCCGACCTTGACCTCCTGCAGCGTCGTGTTGCTCAACACCTTCACCCAGGTGCCGACGACGTTGACGGCCTTGCGGTAACGGGACGCCGCCTGGGAGGGGTGCTCGGTGCCCGAGACCTGCGTGAACGGGTTGCCCCAGTCCCAGTACGACGCCCGGGCGGTCAGGTGATCGGTCGGGCGCAGCTGCCAGTCGGCGCGGCCGAGAAAGCTGTTCTGCACCAGCTTGGTGTCGAAGCTGAACGACTGTCCCGGCAGCGCCGCCGGTGACGACAGAATCGTGTTCGGCTCGTTCTCGCGCTCGAACGAAGCGAAGAAGTGCGCCTTGTCCTTGACGATGGGGCCGCCGATCGCGCCGCCGAGCTGCTGGTTCGCGTACGGCAGCACGCGATTGGCGATGAAGTCTTTCGCGTTCCATTTGTCGTCGCGGAAATAGCCGTAGACGCTGCCGTCGTAGTTGTTCGTCCCCGATCGCGAGATCGCCTGCACCTGGATGCCGAGCGAGCGGCCCTGCGTGATGTCGAAGAGGTTGGTCACCACCTGGAATTCGGCGATCGCCTCGCGGCTGAACTTGGGCTGCCCGAACCCGGAGCCGGCGACCTGTTGCGTGATCTCCTGGCCGTCGAGGTTCAACTGAAACTGGCGATCGCGGACGCCGGGCGTCGTGTCGACCGCGTTCGCGGTGATGCCCTTGACCTGCATGGCCAGCTCCATCCAGTTGCGGCCCTGCAGCGGCAGCTCTTCCATCTGGCGGCGATCGACGTTGCCCGACACCTGGCTCGAGCTCACGTCCACCAGCGGCGCCTCGCCGGTCACCGTCAGCGTTTCCGACACCGAAGCCACCTGCATGGTGAAGGGCAACGTGCGGTTCTGGCCGACCAGCAACTCGATGTCGGGCACGACGATGGTCGAGAACCCCGACAGCTCGGCCTGGACCTTGTAGCGGCCGGCTTCGAGCCCGCGCAGGCGGTATTCACCCCGCTCGTCGGTCACGGTCGCGGTGCTGCGCCCGGTGTCGATCAACGTCGCCGTAACGGTGACGCCGGGCAGCGACGCCTTGGTCCCGTCGACCACGGCGCCGAGAATCATGGCGTCCTGGGCGAAGGCCGGGACGGCGGCGAGCAGGAACAGGGGAATGGAGAGGAGGGTGACCCACCGCAAGCGCATAGCTGACTCCTTTTCTGCCGTGGGGGCAGGTGCGAGTAGAACAGCCAGGGAATTGCGCGGACTATAGCACTCTTCAAAAGGCTTGAGACTCGAGGCTTGAGGCTTGAGACGTGCCTCCACGAATACCCAAGCCCCAAGCCACAGGCCCCAAGCCCGGCTATGATCGTCCCGAATGACCGATACGCAGGCACGCCTCTCCCGACTCTCCGCCGCTCGCTGGCGCCTGGCCGTGATCCTGACGGCCGCCATGACCGTCATCTACGTCGGCTTCATCCTGCTCGTCGCGTTCAACAAGCCGCTGCTGGCCACGGTGCTGGTGCCCGGCCTGAGCCTCGGCATCCTGCTGGGCGTGCTCGTGATCGTCAGTGCGTGGGTGCTGATCATGATCTACGTGCGCTGGACCAACGCGAACTACGATGCCGCGGTGGCCGACATCCACCGCGACCATCGGGAGGGCCGGTGATGCCGCAGCCGGGTGAACCCAACATCGTCGCGATGGCGGGCTTCGTCATCTTCATCGCCCTGTCGCTCGGCATCACGTGGGTCGCGGCGCGGCGCACGCGCAACACCCGGGACTTCTACGCCGCCGGCGGGTCGGTGACGGCGCTGCAGAACGGGCTGGCGCTGGCCGGCGACTACATGAGTGCCGCGAGCTTCCTCGGCATCGCCGGACTGGTCGCGCTCTCGGGCTTCGACGGCTTGATCTACTCGATCGGCTTCCTGGTCGGGTGGCCCGTCGTGGTCTGCCTGATTGCCGAGCCGCTGCGCAACCTCGGGCGGTTCACCTTCAGCGACGTGGTCGCGTTCCGCCTGCAGCAGGCGCCCGTCCGCGTGGCGGCGGCGGCCGGCAGCCTCGCCGTGGTCGCCTTCTACCTCATCGCGCAAATGGTGGGCGCCGGCAACCTGATCCGGCTGCTGTTCGGGCTCGACTACGAGGTGGCCGTCGCCATTGTCGGCATCGTCATGCTCGCCTACGTGCTGTTCGGCGGCATGATCGCCACGACGTGGGTGCAGATCGTGAAGGCGGTGCTGCTGTTGTCCGGCGCGTTCATGCTCGCGATGATGGTGCTGGCCAGGTTCTCCTTCAATCCGCTCGCGTTGTTTGCCGCGGCGTCCAGCGAATACGGGACCGCGGTGCTGGCGCCGGGACGGCTGGTGTCCGATCCGGTTGACGCCATCTCGCTGGGGCTGGCGCTGATGTTCGGCACCGCCGGCCTGCCCCACATCCTGATGCGGTTCTATACGGTGCCCGATGGCCGGACGGCGCGCGTCTCGGTGGCGTATGCCACGGCGATCATCGGCGTGTTCTACCTGCTGACGTTCATCCTCGGTTTCGGGGCGATGGTGCTCGTCGGCCAGCCGGCCATCCGCGCGGTCGACGCCGGCGGCAACATGGCGGCGCCGCTGCTGGCTGAAGCCGTGGGCGGCCAGGCGTTTCTCGGGTTCATCGCCGCGGTGGCGTTCGCGACCATCCTCGCGGTGGTCGCCGGCCTTACGCTGGCGGGCGCCGCCGCGCTCTCCCACGACGTCTGGGTCCACGTCTTCCGCCACGGCGACGCCAGCGAGCGCGAGCAGATGAGGGTCGCGCGCGGCAGCACGATCCTCCTGGCGGTGTTCTCGATCGTGCTCGGCATCGCCTTCAAGGGCCAGAACGTCGCCTATATGGTGGGGCTCGCGTTTGCGATCGCCGCCAGCGCGAACTTCCCGGCCCTGATCATGTCGATGTTCTGGCAGGGCTTCACGACCCGCGGCGCGCAGGCGTCCATCCTCTTCGGCACGGCGGCCACGCTGGCGCTGATCTACATGTCGCCCACGATCCAGGTGGACCTGCTGCATCGCGAGAGCGCCTGGTTCCCCTATCGCAACCCGGGCCTGTTCACCATTCCGTTGTCGTTCGCGATCGGGATCGTCGTGTCGAAGCTGTTCCCCGAGCCGGCGGCGGTCCAGGGCTTCGCCAGGCTCGAACAGCAGATTCACTTCGGCGAACCCTAGTCCCCTTGCAGGCCCTTCACGACCGCCGGCTCCGCTACGCCCTCTTTGCCATCTGGCTCCTCATTGCCGGGGGAGCGCTGTATCTCTATTTCTTCAAGCGCGAGCTCGTCCGGACCGAGATGCGCGATGCGTTGTCGGCCTCGTTCTGGGTCGCGTCGATCTCGTACGTGGTGATCGGCTCGTTCCGGGCGTTCACGCTGGTGCCCGCGACCTTTCCGCTCCTGGTCGCCATGCCGTTCTTCGATCCCTGGGTGCTGCTCGGGCTGACGATCCCGTGCATCGCCATCTCGTCCTCGATCTGCTACTGGTTCGCGGAAGCGATCCACATGGACGAAGTGTTCGAGCGGAAGTACCCCAGGCAGATCCACAAGCTGAAGGCGGCGCTGCAGACCTATCAGCTGCCGATCATCATCGGCTGGAGCTTCTTCCTCCTGCTCCCGACGGATCTGATCTGCTACGTCTGCGGCTCGCTGAAGATCAACTTCAAGAAATTCCTGTTCGGCGTCGTGGTCGGGGAGGGCACGGTCTACGCGATCTACATCTTCCTGGGGGACTGGGTCTTGCGGCCGTAGTCACGGAGGTTCCTCGCGGAGGTTCCTGCGTGCGGAACGGATCCTTGATCTGTGTCATCTGCGGCGGCTGATGTTCTCCGTCGCGTACGGCTCGCCCGCCAGGTAGCGTGCGCGGTCGGCGGGATCGTAGATGCGGGCTTGCCTCGCCAGATCGAATCGCGGCGGCCAGTCGAGCGCGCCCAGCGTCGAGGTTCCCCGGAAGCGGGTGCGGAACTCGGCTTCCTCGCGCCGCTCGAGCAGGAGGTAGGGCGCGCGGCCGCTCTCGCGCAGCCAGTCGATCGCGCGATCCAGCCACGCGGGATCGAGGGCATCCCAGAGCACCGCCTCGCGCCCGGCATGAAAGCGCATGCCGCCGCTCTGCCACACCGTGATCAGCACGGCGTTGTCGGGCAGGCGATCGTGCACGAGCGCGGCGGTGTCGCGGTAGCGTCCTTCGAGCCGCTGCAGATCGAACGCCTGCCGGGCGCCGGCGGCGCGGGTGCCCGCAATCGCCAGCACCACGGTGACGATCGCGATGACGCCGCCCATCCGCGCCCGCCGCGCCAGGTGCGCGGCGACGGCGCTCGCCAGCACGACCAGGCACACGACCGCCGGCAACTGGAATCGCAAATACCACCACTCGGGATACGGACGGTAAAACAGATAGAAGCCGATCACGATCGCCGCGGCCGCCAGCAGCGACCACGCGATCTGCCTGGCCCGGCCCGCGAACACGATCGGCGCCAGCAACGCCAGCAGTGGGAACGGGGTCTGCGTTTCATAGACGCGGCGGACGAAGTTTGCGGCGTTGGCCGGGACGAAGCCGACATCGAACAGCACCGCCGCGTCACCGTAGCCGGATCCGAGCGGTCGCCCGTACAAGACCTGATTGAGTGCCAGTAGCAAGGCGATGCCGGGCAGTGCGCCGATCGTGAACGCGAGTGCCGTTCGTCTCGCATGCACGCGGTCGACGACCAGGGCGACCCCGAGAACGACGAGCGCGAGCGGCGCGAGATTGGGACGGACGAGGATGGCGAGGCCGGTGAGCAGACCGGCGACGAACGGAGCCCAAGGCGGGTCCAACTTGTCCGCCGTAGCGCCTTGCGCGAAGGTGGAAGACCCGCCTCTACGTTCGGTCGTGACGACGGCGAGCGCGGCCAGCCACAGCGCCGCCGTGACGACGTCGTTCATCGGCTGCACGACCTGGAACAACACAATCGGGCTGGTGGCCGTCAGGATTGCCGCCATCGAGCCCGCCAGGCCGCCGCCCATCCGGCGCGCCAGCAGGAACGCGCACCACACCAGCGCCGCGCCGGCGATCGGCGACAGCGCGAACAACCCGTCCGGGCCCCGGATCGCCACCAGCGGCGCCATCAGCACCGACACGCCCGGCGCGCAGATCGGCGACGCGGCATCCGGACGGACCGGCGAGGGAATGAACCCGCCGGGCGCCAGGGTCCGCGACGCGTCGGGCCACGGCGCCTCGGTCGCCAGCGCGCTTGCCGGCTGCCACCGCCCGTGCGCGAACGCGTCGGCCAT
>Ga0156330_1106_pt2 | contig 15663 bp, 13 predicted proteins | sample RifCSPlowO2_12_FD_107978 | JGI IMG/M metagenome (GOLD analysis project Ga0156330, IMG submission 107978) | Acidobacteria bacterium RIFCSPLOWO2_12_FULL_67_14b | reverse complement strand
GTTGGTCTGCGCAATCGTCGCCGCCGCGGTCTGCCCCTGGAACGCCGCCTGCATGTGAATCTGGAAGGTGCCGCTACCGACCGGGTTGATCGCCGTCATCGCGGCCCGGCCCGCGGCGTTGGTCGTCACGGTCACCGTCTGCGCGCCGCCGGCCACCGCTGCGTTCGTGCCGCCCTCGATCGTGAACGTCACCACCGCGCCGGGCACCGGCAGGTTGTTGCGGTCGCGCACCTCGACCAGCGGCGCCACCGCGGTCTTCTGCTGGATGATGTTGACGGCGCCTTCGCCTTCAATCACGACGATCCTGAGGCCGCCGCGCTGGCCCGATGGATCGAGCGATGCCGACAGCACGGCGAGTAGCGCCAAGACCCTCATGGTCCCCGGATCCTACACCTGCGTAATGTGCGATCTGTCACAATCAGCGGCCGTGGACTGCCCGCGCTGCTCGCTGGTCATGGAGGCACACACGCTCGACGGCCACCTGGGCCGGCCGGTCGCGGTCGACCTCTGCCAGCCCTGCCAGTCGTTGTGGTTCGATGCGCGCGAGAACCTGCAGCTCACGCCCGGTGCGACGCTGTCGCTCTTTCGCGTGATCGGCGAGCACGTCGCGAAGCCCAGTCTTCCGGAGGCGGACACGGCGAAGTGCCCGCGCTGCAAGGCCCGCCTGCGCCGGACACAGGACATGCAGCGCGCCACGCGGTTCGAGTACTTTCGGTGCCCGAACCATCACGGGCGGCTGACGACGTTCTTCGACTTCCTGAAAGAAAAAGACTTCGTGCGCCCGCTCACGGCCCGGCAGGTCGCTGAGCTGCGCAAGAACATCCAGATGGTGCACTGCTCGAATTGCGGCGGGCCCATCGATTTGGCGAAGACCTCGGACTGCTCGCACTGCGGCTCGCCGCTCTCGATGCTGGACATGGCGCAGGCCGAGACGCTCGTCGCGCAGTTGCGCGAGGCCGACCGGTCCGACCGGCCCGTCGATCCCGCGCTGCCGCTCGCCCTGGCGCGGGCGCGGCTCCAGGCGGAGAGTGCGTTCACGGGCGCCCCAAAGAACACCGAATGGCTCGAGGAAGGCCTGTCGTTCGGCCTGGTCGGCGCCGGCCTGAGCGCGCTGGTCCGCATGCTCAAGGGCGACGACTAGCCCCGCCGCCGCCGGTTCCAGCTAGAATCAAACGCTATGGGTATCGCAGACTTCTTCAAGGCCGAGCTGATCGACGTCATCGAATGGACCGATGACTCCCGCGACACACTGTCGTACCGGTTTCCCGACGACGACAGGGCCATCAAGAACGGGGCGCAGCTCATCGTCCGCGAATCGCAGGTGGCGCAGTTCGTCTACCTCGGCGAGTTCGGCGACACGTTCCTGCCCGGCAAGCACACGCTGACCACCGACAACATCCCGATTCTCACGAAGCTCGCGTCGTGGAAGTACGGCTTCAACTCGCCGTTCAAGGCCGACGTGTATTACGTGATTACCCGGCTGTTCACCGGCAACAAGTGGGGCACCTCGAATCCGGTGATGCTGCGCGACGCCGATTTCGGCGCCGTGCGGGTCCGGGCGTTCGGCACCTACGACTTCAAGGTCGTGGAGCCGAAGACGTTCCTGCGCGAAGTCGCGGGGTCGGACCACAACTTCCGCCTCGATGAGTTCAGCGACACCATGCGCTCGCGGATCGTCAGCCTCTTCACCGACGCGATCGCCTCGGCGAAGATCCCCGTCCTCGACGTGGCGTCGCGCTATGGCGAGCTGGGCGATGCGCTGCTGCCGATGATCAACCCGGCCGTGACCGCGAAGTACGGCCTCGCCATCACCAGCTTCATTGTCGAAAACGTCTCGGTGCCGCCTGAAGTGGAGGAGGCCGTCGACAAGCGCGCGAGCATGACGGCCATCGGCAACCTCAACGACTACGTGAAGTACCAGATGGGGCAGGGCCTGGCGAGCGGCGCCGGCGGGGCCGGCCCCGCCGGCACGGCCGCCGAGCTCGCCGTCGGGTTCGGCCTGGCGCAGCAGATGATGCAGCAGGGATTCGCGGGCGGCTCCGCCACGCCCACCGTGGCCGCGTCCGCCGGCCCGGTGCCGGAGCTGCTCGGCGTCGCCGAGGCCGCGAAGGCGCTGGGCGTCAGCGAAGCCGACGTCATGGCGGTGCTCGAGTCGGGTGAGTTGAAGGGCAAGAAGATCGGGACGTCGTGGCGCATCCCGCGCGCGGCGCTCAACAGCTACCTGGCGGAGTAGGCTCTGGCCGCGGCGGTGTCGGCGCTCGAGAAGCACGCCTGTCCGGCGTGCGGCGCGCCGCAGCGTGCAGTGCCAGAGCTGTCGCGCCGTGATGGTCTACGACGCGGGGCGGGTCGGGCAGAACTGCGAGTTCTGCGGGTCGCCCGCCCTGGTGGCCTACGAAGCGATCAAGTCGCCGATTCGCCCGGAGGGCGTGTTGCCGTTCCGCATCGATCGCAACCGGGTGCGCGACGACATCCGCCGGTGGTGGCGCCGCAAGTGGCTGGCGCCCGGTCGCCTGGCGAAGGCCGCGCTCGTCGACACCGTCCGCAGTCTCTACATCCCGTACTGGACGTTCGACGCGCACGCGCACTGCCCATGGGATGCGGACGCCGGACACTATGATCGATAATGGCCTCGTCATGACCAGACCCGCCCTGACCGTTACCCTCGTCGTCACCGCCGCCCTTGGCGCCACGCTCGTCGCCCAGTCGAACCGGAAGCCGGTCAACTGGAAGGAGCTGCCCGCGCCGTTCGCCACGCCGTCGACACGCAACAACGCGACGGTCGTCCCGAAGCCGGAAGGCGCCCGGCTCGACGCCCCCGCCGGATTCGTGGTCGAGGAGTTCATGGACTTCGCCGGCCTGCGGCCGCGCTTCATGATGCTCGGGCCGGGCAACGAGATCCTGATCTCGGACACGTCGCGCAATGGATCCGTGTTCGTGATCAAGGACGGTACGCGCACGCCGATCATCGAGAAGCTCGATCGCCCGTACGGCCTCGCCTTGAAGGGCGATCAGCTCTATGTCGCGGAACCGACGTCGGTGAAGCGATACACCTACGACGCCAAGACCTTGAAGGTCACCGGCGAGGGCAGGGAGATCATCTCGCTGGCCGGCATGGACATGGGGCACAACACGCGCACGCTCGCGTTCAACCGGGACGGCTCGAAGTTGTACCTGTCGGTCGGCTCGGGCTCGAACATCAACCTCGGCGAGCCGGCGATGCGCGCGGCGGTGCATCGCTTCAATCCCGACGGCACCGGCCACGAAACCATCGCCACCGGGCTGCGCAACGCCGTGGGCATGCGCTTCTTCCCGGGCACCGACGACCTGTGGGTGTCCGTGCACGAGCGCGACGAGCTCGGCGACGATCTCGTCCCCGACTACGTCACGAAGGTCGAGCCCGGCGGCTTCTACGGCTGGCCGATCGCCTACATTGGCCCGCATGCCGAGCCGCGCCACAAGGACGTCGACATGGCGAAGGTCAACCGCACGCTTTATCCCGACGTGATTCTCGGCGGCCACGTCGGCCCGCTCGACCTCCTCTTCTACACGGGCACGCAGTTCCCGGCGAAGTATCGCGGCGGCATGTTCGTGGCGTTCCACGGATCGTGGAACCGCGCGGAGCGGCAGGGCTACAAGATCGCGTTCATCCCGTTCAAGAACAGGATGGCGACAGCGGGCCCCGAAGATTTCGTCAGCGGCTGGATGCTGGCGCCCGACAAGAAGGAAGTGTGGGGACGTCCGGTCGGGCTGCTCCAGATGCCGGACGGCTCGCTGCTGGTCAGCGACGACGGCGGCCGGAAGATCTGGCGGATTTCATACAAGAACTGAGTGAAGGCCATTCTGATCCACGGCAACGGCGGCTGCACCGCTGCCGACATCTGGTTGCCGTGGCTGGAACGGGAGCTTCGTACGCTGGGCCTCGATGTCATCAACGTGACGTTCCCCGACAACGTCAAGGCGCGCGCCAGCTACTGGCTGCCGTTTCTCGAACAACTCGACGCCGACGAGCGCACAATCCTGATCGGCCATTCGTCGGGCGCGGTGGCGGCGATGCGCTACGCGGAAACGCATCGGCTGCTCGGATCGATCCTGGTGGGCGTGTGCCACACGGATCTGGGCGACAGCGGCGAGGCCGCCAGCGGTTATTACCGCGAGCCGTGGCAGTGGCAGCGCATTCGCGACAACCAGCAGTGGATCGCGATCTACAGCTCGACGGACGACCCGCACATCCCGATCGCGGAGCCGCGCTTTGTCGCGGCGCAATTGAAGTGCAGCTACTTCGAGTTCACCGACCGCGGCCATTTCGTCGATTCGCGCGAGCTGCCCGAGGTGTTGGAGTTCGTGCGGCGGAAGCTGGATCGCTAGCGGCCGGGCCGTCCGGATTCTCCTGATCTTCTGATCTGCTGTGATTAGATCAGCTTGACCAGCTGTTTCCCGAAGTTCTTCCCCTTCAGCAATCCGAGAAACGCCTCGGGCGCCGACTCGATGCCTTGAGCCACGGACTCGCGATACTTGAGCGTGCCCGCGGCGACCAGGCCACCGAGCTCCGCCATTGCCTGCGGCCACACCTCCATGTGCTCGCTGACGATGAAGCCCTGGAGCATGAGGCGTGATTGCAGGATCAACTGCGGCTGGCTCAACGGAATCGGCGTGCCGTCGTAGCCGCTGATCATCCCGCACAGCGCGATCCGGCCGAACGCGTTCATGCGCGCGAGCACCGCGTCGAGCACCGCGCCGCCGACGTTTTCGAAGTGCCCGTCCACGCCATTCGGCGTCGCCTCCTTCAGCGCGAGATAGAGCGCCTTCGCATCCTTGTGCATCTTGTAGTCGATGCACGCGTCGAAGCCGAGATCGTTGACGACGTAGGCGCACTTCTCGTGGCCCCCCGCGATGCCGACCGCCCGGCAGCCCTGCGCCTTCGCCAATTGCCCGACGGCGCTGCCCACCGCGCCGCTCGCCGCGCTGACCGCAATCGTCTGGTCCGCCTTGGGCTGGCAGATCTTCATGAGGCCGTACCACGCCGTTACGCCCGGCATGCCGACCGCGCCGAGGTACGCCGATAGCGGAATGCGGCTGGTGTCGACCTTGCGCAGCACGCCCTTCGCGTTGCCGTCGACGAGGCTGAATTCCTGCCAGCCGCCCATGCCCGCCACGGCATCGCCGGCGGTGAAGTTCGGATGCTTCGACGTGACCACCTCGCCGACGGTGCCGCCAATCATCACCGCGTCGAGCGGCTGCGGCGGGGCGTAGCTCTTGGCGTCGTTCATCCGCCCGCGCATGTACGGATCGAGTGAGAGATAGTGATGGCGCACCAGCACGTGCCCGTCGGGCACGTCTGGCACCGGGGCTTCAACCAGGCGGAAGTTGGCGGTCGCCGCCTCGCCCTTCGGCCGGGAGACCAGGAGTATCTGTTTGTTGATCATCGTCCAGCCTGTGCGTACGGGTGCCTAGGGTGCCAAAGAGTGCCAAGCAGCGATGTTAGTCCACACGCAAGTCTGGTGGATGTGACTGAAGAAAGCCGTTCGATGGGGTCAACCGCGGCGAGGACCGGCTGATCGACATCCGCCAGCGCGCGCCGGGCCGCAATGTCGAGAACGCAACGTTCTCCGTTCCCGAGATCCAGGACCTGTGCGGAAGGGTCAAGACCGTCGGCGCCTTCGGCGAATTCTTCTGGAAACAACCCCAGATCCTCCGTCCCGACCGCCGAAAGCACGAAAGCCAAGAACCCCCAAAGCACCCTAGGCACCAGGCACCCTAGGCACCCAGCCCTAGGCACCCTAGGCACCGTACGCACTGTACGCACAATATCGGTGACCCCTGTCCCACCTTGGAACTGAGCTCTGACCAAAGCGTCGCACCGAATCCCACAGAAGTAAGAACCCGCCCTGGTACGCAGGTTGATCTTACCGAGGGCCCCATGATCAGACGTTTCGCTGGCGCCGTGCTCGTCCTGGTGGCGGCCTTCGTGTCCATTGCCGTCGTGCAGACCGCGGCGCAGCCGTCGCCGGCCGCGCCGTCCGAGTACCTCGTGCAGTTCCGGGGGCCGGTTCTCGAGGCCTGGAAAGCCGGCATCGCCGGCAACGGGGCCGAGATCCTCGAGTACGTGCCGGTCTTCGCGTTCCGGGTGCGGATGAATCCGGCCGACGCGGCGCGCGTGCGGCGGTTGCCGTTTGTGGCGGCGGTCGGCCCCTACGCCCCCGCCAACAAACTGGGGCGGCGACTGGTTCGCAATGGACGCCGGCCGTACATCCTGCGGCTCGATCGCGGCGCCAACGCCGGCGCGGTCGAAGCGGCGCTCGCCGCCGCCGGGGTCCAGGTGACGCGTCGTGGCGCGTCGCTGCTGCTGATCGCCGCCGACGGGCCGCAGCTCGACGCGGTGGCGCGGCTGGCAGGGGTGGCGAGCGTCGAGAATTTCGTCCCGCGCATCAAGCACAACGAATTCGGCGGCGGCGTGATTCTCGGAAGCCAGATCGCCAACGCCGGCGGCTTCGACGGATCGTCGCAGACCATCGCCATTGCCGACACCGGCATCGGCGACGGCACGGCCACCGGCGCGCATGCGGACGTGCCCGCCTCGCGCGTGTTGTCGATTTTCAACTGGCCGGGCGTTCCGGACTTCTGCTTCGAGACCATCGTCAACGACGGCGCCGCCGACGTGGACTCGGGTCACGGCACGCATGTCGCCACGGCGGCGCTTGGCGCGGGCAACGCGTCGGGCATGGGCCGTGGCACCGCCCCGGCGGCGGGCCTGGTGTTCCAGTCGATCGAGAACTTCGCGATTCCCTCGTTGCTCTGCAGCCTCATCTACGGATTGCCCGACGCCTATTACCTGGTCGGCGTGCCGGCGGACATCGGCGACTTGTTTCAGCAGGGCTACGACGCGGGCGCGCGGGTCCATTCCGATTCGTGGGGCAGCGAGGTGGCCGGTGAGTACACGAGCGACAGCGAGAATGCCGACGCGTTCGTGTGGGCGCATCGCGACATGGCCATCACGTTTTCAGCCGGCAACTCCGGCGTCGATCTCGATGCCGACGGCCTCGTCGACGAGCTGTCCCTCAATTCGCCGGCGACGGCGAAGAACGTGATCACGGTCGGCGCCAGCGAAAACGATCGGCAGTCGCATTGGGACTGCGACACCAGCCTGGGCTACACCTCCTGCGCCTCGCAGGGCGGGCAGAACGACATCTTCACCTACGGCGCCGCATGGCCAGACCGCTACCCGGCCAATCCGCTGCTGACGGATCCGAGCGCGGGCAACGCCGAGCAGATGGCGGCGTTCAGCAGCCGTGGCCCGACCGTCGACGGCCGCATCAAGCCCGACGTGGTGGCGCCGGGCACGTGGACGCTCTCGGGATACTCGGACCGCTTCCAGCAGCAGTACGACGCGTCGCCGAATCCGCAGAACGGCTTGTATCAATACGACGGCTGGGGCTCTCCGGCCGACCCGTCCCATAAGTACATGGGCGGCACCTCGATGGCGGCGCCGCTGGTGGCCGGCGGAGCGGCGGTGGTGCGCGACTTCTATGAGAAGACGCACGGCCATCAGGCGAGCGCCGCGCTGGTGAAGGCCACGCTGATCAACTCCGCCGTCGATCTGCTCGACGAAAACAACGACGGCATCTTCGACAACGCGCACCCGATCCCGAACTTTCACGAAGGATGGGGCCGCGTCGATCTGGCCAGCGCCACCGACGGCAGCCATCAGTTCGACGACGAGACCTCGCCGCTGGCGACGGGGACCACCGCCACGTTCACGTTCGCGGTCGCCGCGCCGGGCCTGCCGTTCAAGGTCACGCTGGTCTGGACCGACTATCCGTCGACGCCGACCGCGGCGACAAACCTGGTGAACGACCTCGACCTGACGGTGACCGCGCCCGATGGAACGGTCCATTCCGGGAACGCGTTTCTCGGCGGCTGGTCGGTGGCCGGCGGCGCGCCGGACCGCGTGAACAACGTCGAGAACGTCTACGTCTTCTCGGCGGCCCCGGGCACGTGGACCGTCACGGTGTCTGGCTTCAACGTCCCGAACGGGCCGCAGCCCTTCGCCCTGGTCGTCGACTCGCCGCCTCCGGGCGGATCGTCGCCCGTCGTGCGCGTGACGGCCAGCGATGGCACGGCGACCGAGGCCGGGCCGACCGGCGGGGCCGTCCGCGTGACGCGCAGCGGCGACAGCACGTCAGCCCTCACGGTCAATTACACCGTCAGCGGTACCGCCGAGGCCGGCAACGACTACGCCGCCCTGCCGGGAAGCGTCGTGATCCCGGAAGGCGCGTTCGAAATCACCATCCCGATCGATCCGGTAGACGACGCGCTGATCGAGTCGCTGGAGACCGTGGTCGTGACCGTCGCGCCCGACGGCGCCTACACGCCGGGTTCACCTTCGAGCGCCCTTGTCACGATTGCGAGCGACGACCTGCCGCCGGACCTGGTGGTGAGCGCGCTCCTGGCGCCCATTGCCGCCGCGGCCGGAAGCACGGTGAACGTCACCGACACCACGAAGAACCAGGGGACCGCCGGCGCGCCGCCTTCCGACACGGGTTTCTTCCTCTCGACGGACAACCAGTGGGATGCCGCGGACCTTTTCCTTGGCAGCAGGGCGGTCTCCGCCCTTGCGCCCGCCGCGGTGGAGCAGGCGACCACCCCCATCGACATTCCCGAGACGACGGCCGGCGGCACTTACTACATCCTGGCCAAGGCCGATTGGGCCGACGCCGTGAGCGAAACCTACGAGACCAACAACGCGCGCGCGAGCGCGGCGATGCGCGTTGGTCCGGATCTGCTCGTCTCCGCGCTGTCGGCGCCGGCCACGGCCGCGGCTGGCGACGTGGTGCTGGTCGCCGACACCACGAAGAACCAGGGCGCCGGCGCGGCGGCCGCATCGGTGACGGCGTTCTATCTCTCCACGAACAGCACGTGGAATGCCGGCGACCTGCCGATCGGCAGCCGGACGGTCTCGCCGCTGGTCGCGGGCGCCACCGAAGCGGCAGCCACGCCGCTCACGATCCCCGCGTCGACCGGCGTCGGGTCGTACTACGTCCTGGCCAAGGCGGACGGCGCCGCGACCGTCGCCGAATCGCTGGAGACCAACAACGTCAAAGCCAGCGGCGTCCTGCGCATTGGCGCGGACCTTATCGTGAGCGTGGTCACGGCGCCGGCGGACGTGGCGGCAGGCGATGCGATCAGCGTGGCCGAGACCACGAAGAACAACGGCGGCGGCGATTCGTCGGAGTCGACGACGGTCTTCTACCTGTCGGCGAACACGGCCCTCGATGCGTCCGACACACTGCTCGGGTCGCGCCCGGTGCCGTTCCTCGAAGCCGGCGCCCTCGACGCCACCACCATGCCGCTGACCATTCCGCCGGCCACCGCGACGGGCAGCTTCTATATTCTCGCGAAAGCGGATGGGCCGGGCGAGGTCGCAGAGACCAACGAGAACAACAACGTGAGGGCGAGCGGGGCCGTGAGGGTCGGTCCCGACCTCACGGTGACCACAGTCACCGCGCCCGGACTCGGCGCGGCCGGCGCCGCGCTGCTGGTGACGGATGCGACCAGGAACAAGGGGGGCGACGGAGCCGGAGCGACCCAGACGTCCTTCTACCTCTCGGTGAATGCCGCATTGGATGGGTCAGATGTGCTGCTCGGGACCCGAGCGGTGCCCGCACTCGCGGCGGGCGTCACCGACACGGGATCGGCGTCGCTCGTGGTGCCGGCCTCGACGGCGGTGGGCAACTACTACATGCTGGCCAAGGCGGACCATGCCAACGCCGTGGTCGAAGTGCTGGAGAACAACAATGTGAAGGCCAGCGCGGTCGTCCGCATCGGCCCCGACCTGCTCGTCTCTGCCCTTACCGGACCGGCCACCGCCGTGCGCGGCGCCACCATCGTCGTCTCCGACACCACGCGTAACCAGGGCGGCGGCAGCGCCGATCCCTCCACAACCAGCTTCTACCTGTCGGCGAACGCCGCGCTCGATGCCGCGGACCTGTTGCTGGGGAGCCGCGCGGTGGGCACGCTGCTCGCGGGCGCGTCGGAGAGCGGTCAGAGCTCGCTCGTCATCCCCACAACCGTCGCGACCGGCAGTTACTACCTGATTGCGAAGGCCGATGCTCCCGGCACGGTTGCCGAAACCGTCGAGACCAACAACAACAGGACATTGGCACTGAAGATCAATCCATAACTAAGATCAATGTGCGTACAGTGCGCACTGTTCCAAGGGTGCGTACAGTGCTTGGTACCGAGGGTGCCCGCTGGCACGACGGCACCTGGCACCAAAGAGCACTGTACGCACCCTCTCTAGGCACTGTACGCACGGTACGCACTCCTTCTGTGTGCATACCAGGCCGGGCCGGACGGTTGCACGAGACATCTCGCGAGCGGATTGTGCATTTCGCCATCAGGCGGTAGGCTCCGGACGATTGGGAGAACGAACGATGCGGTACCTGCAAAAATACGTCTTCATGTCCGACGACAGCGATGACATCGAGTCGTGGCTCACCGAGCCGGCCGCCCTCGGCGGCGCCACGATGGCGGGCGCCGGCCTGACCGTGATGACCGGGGCGGCGCGCATCCGGAAGGCGCAGGTGGTGAACACGATCGGCAAAGGCGAGGCGATTCTCGTCACCATGTCGGACGAGGAGCGCCTGAACATCATTCACGACAACCCCGGTATCCAGTTCGTCGCCGAGGGGCGGGCGCGGATGGCGTTCGCCGCGATTCACCTCACGCCGATCCCGCAGCCGACGATGGCCAGCGCGCAGGGCCGCAAGACCGTCGTCGTCCAGGTCCGCGACGGCAAGGGCAAGCCGGTCAGGGGGGTGCCGGTGGCGCTGCTGACCGACCTCAAGACCAAGCCGCCCACCGGCGCCGAGAGCAAGACCGACAAGCGCGGGTCGGCGAAGTTTCCGCTGCCGCACGGCACGAAGGTCGCGCGCATTCATGCCATGCCGCACGCGGGGTTCTGGTGGGCGACACACGTGCCGGCGAAGCAGCAAGGTACCTATACGCTCGAGTGCGTGCGGCTCGATCCGGAGGTCCCCGATGGCCTGCGCGCGTTCTACCCGCCCGGCGCCGCGACCGCCGGTCAGGGTGTGACCGTCGCGGTGATCGACGGCGGCGTGGGTCCCCACCCGAGCCTGAAGCTGGCGGGCGGGGCCAATCTCGTGGACGACGAGCCGGACGCGGCGTTTTTCGACAACGGGATCGGGCATGGCACTCACGTCGCCGGCATCATCGGCGCGACCGCCGACCCACGAACGCCGGGCGGGCTGGCGCCGGCGGCCAGGCTCCTCTCCTACCGCGTCTACGCGAAGGGCAGCATCAGCGCCGGCAGCTTTGCCGTGGCCGCGGCCATTCGCCAGGCGGTCGATGACGGCGCCGATCTCATCAACCTGAGCCTGGTGCTGGAGGATGACCAGCCCGAAGTGAACCGCGAGATCCAGCGCGCGCTGGCGCGCGGCGTCGTGTGCATTGCCGCGGCGGGGAACAACGGCGGGCCGGTGGGGGCGCCGGCACGCACGTCCATCGTGCTGGCCGTATCGGCCGTGGCCGTGCGCGCGTCGTGGCCCAAGGGCGCGCTCGACACCGATGTCTTGTCGACGCCGAAGGCGAAGAAGAACAAGAAGCTGGGCTTCGCGCGGTTCTCGAACTTCGGATCGCAGATCGACTGCGCGGCCCCGGGCGTCGGCATCGTCTCGACGCTGCCGCGCGGCAGAAGCGGCGCGATCGGCGTGATGGGCGGCACCTCGATGGCCGCGCCCGCCGTCACGGCACTCCTCGCCCGCGCCCTGGCGCAGGACGCGGCGCTGCTGAACGCGGCACGGAACAAGGCGCGGGCCGAGCAGATTCTCACGCTGGCGCGCTCGCTCGCCACCAAGGCCGGCTTCGGCGCCAACTATGAAGGCTTCGGGCTTCTTCGTTAGGATGGCTGTGTGACGCCCGTATCGAAGAAGCCCACCGCACACCCGTCGAAGGCCCGGCCAAGAGCCTCGCGCAGCAAGCGCGTGGTCGTCGTGTTCAACGATGTCAAGGACCCGACGGTCGAGCAGCGCCAGGTGCTGCAGAAGACCATCGACGATCTCAAGAAGGTCCGCGTCCTCAAGGAGATTCCGGGCACGGTGAGCCTCGAAGTCGAAGTCGAGGACGAAGGGCCGCTGCGCAGCGCCATCCAGTCGCTGGACGACTGGGACGTGTCGGACGAGGGCGCGGCGCGCATGCCCGACCTGCCGTTGAAGGAGGATGAATGAGCCGTCCCGATCCGCGCCGCCCCACCGTCACGCGGTTCTCGGTCGACCCCGCCGCCACCATCGCCGGCGTCGTCAAGTCCGTGCTGCCGATCGAGCATTACGACGATCGCGAGGGCTACGACCCCGATTTCCTGATGCCGACGGCCCGCGTGCCGTTGCCGGCGCTCGCCGCCGCGAAGAAGCCCGACGCCGCGAAGGTCGCCGGCGGCGGCACACACCTGCACTACACGAACTTCTCGGTGATGATCTCGAAGAGCCGGCGCATGTGCGTCTACAGCGCCTGCAACATCGACGGCAAGCAGCGCAAGAAGAGTCCCCGATCGAACCAGTGGCGCCGCGATCCGCGGGTCAAGCTGGAGCTGCAGATCCTCGAAGAATGTTACGGCCGCGACCAGGACGGCTTTTTCAGCCGCGGCCACATGACGCGCCGCGAGGACCCGGTGTGGGGTCCCAAGGCGATGGCCGTGGTCGCCGAGAAGGACACCTTCCACGTGACCAACGCCGTGCCGCAGATGCAGGGGCACAACGGCGCGATCTGGCTGAGCCTCGAGGACCACGTGCTGCAGAACGCCGACAAGGCGGATCAGAAGGTGTCGGTCTTCACCGGGCCGGTGCTGAAGAAGTCGGACCCGGTGATTCACGACGTGAAGATCCCCGTTCAGTTGTGGAAGGTCGTGGCGTTTGTCCGTCCGAAGACCAAGCAACTGGCCGCGGTGGCGTACCTCGACAGTCAGGCCGAGTTCCTGCCCGACACGGGCGGCCCGTCATTCGTGTGGGGCCAGTTCAAGGGCCTGCAGGTCCCGGTTGCGCGGATCACGCAGCTGACGGGATTGAACTTCGGCCCGCTGAAGAATGCCGACGTGCTCGCCGGCGCCGGCCCGGCGTTTGCGTACTCAGTGGCGCGCGTCCAGGACATCCTGCTCCGGTAGCATGGCGCTCGTGACAACCCAGCGCTTCGAGTCAGCCCTGGCCTACGCCCACCAAGTGCACCAGGGCCAGACGCGCAAGGGCACGGGCATCCCCTACATCGCCCACATCCTGGGCGTCGCCGCGATCGCGATGGAGTACGGCGCCGACGAAGACGAAGCGATCGGCGCGTTGCTGCACGACGCCGCCGAAGACGGCGGCGGGGAAGCGCGCCTGGCCGAGATCCGCGCGCGGTTCGGCGATGCCGTGGGTGACATCGTGCTCGGCTGCAGCGACAGCCTCGTCGAGGATCCCGAGGACAAGCTGCCATGGCGCGAGCGGAAGGAAAACTACCTCGCTCACGTCGAGAGCGCGACCCCGTCGGTGTGCCTCGTCTCGGCCGCCGACAAGCTGCACAACGTGCGCGCCATCACGCGCGATCTTCGAGAACACGGCGACGCCGTATGGGAGCGCTTCCAGGGCAGGCGCGACGGCACGCTGTGGTACTACGAGGCCGTCGCCCATGCGCTCGTCAGACGCTATTGGTCGCCGCTAACCAGGGATCTGCAGCGCGAGGTCGACGAGCTGCTCGTCCTTGCTGAAAGCTGAAAGCTGAAAGCTACGGGGCGGAGGCGGGGGGGACGCGCCGCTTCGTCGCCTGCTCGAACGCGTACGCCAGCTCGATCAGCTTCGGCTCGCTGCACTGCGCGCCCACAAACCCGATCCCGTACGGCGCCGGCTTCGCGTTGAATCCCGCCGGGAACGGCTGCGTCGGGGCATTCGGCACCATGCCGAACGGCACGGCGACGATCGGATAGCCCGCGCGCGATGCCACGCCTGCGCCCGAACCGCCCGGCGTGATGAAGGCGTCGAGCTTGTGCGCCTTGAGCACGGCGTCGATGCCCTGGTCGCGGCTGAGCCGCCAGTCCTTGGCGTTGTCGGCATCGAGCCGCGCCTTGTCGGCGACCAGGTCCATCTCGTCCGAGATGTCGAGCCGCGACTGCTGGTACTTGATGGCGCCGGCCTTCGCGTGCGCGAGGTTCCACTGCCGCATCTCGGTGAGCGTCTTGAATGGCGCCGTCGGCCCCAGCGTCGCCAGCCACGCGTTGAAGTCGCGTTTCATGCCGTACTTGAAGTTGATCGAGCAGCCGGCATCCTTGCCTTTGGCGTGCTCGGCCCCCGAACAGAAATCCCACAGCGGGAAGCTGTCGTTGGGGTCCTTGGCCACAAAGCTCGGCAGGTCGGCCGGGTCGACCACGACGGCGCCCTGCGCCTCGAGCACGGCGATCGCCTCCGCCACGACTTTCGCCTGCTCGGGGTTGATGCCGCCGCGCCCCTCGACAGGCTCGGGGCGCCCTGAGCTTGTCGAAGGGCGCGGCGTGGTTTCTCCGGGCAGCGTCACGCGATCGATGTAGAACGCGCGCGGCACGCCGATGCGCGCGCCCTTGAGGCCGCCGGCGTTCAGGAACTTCGTGTAGTCGCGTCCGGGCGGCGGCGTGCACGTCCGCGTCGCCGCATCGTTCGGATCCGGCGCGGCCCCTTCCATGGCGCCCAGCATGATCGCCGCGTCGGCGACCGTCCGCGTCATCGGACCCGCGGTGTCGTGATCGGCCGTGATCGGAATCACGCCGTAGCGGCTGATGCGACCGATGGTCGGCCGGATGCCCACCAGCATGTTCGCGTTCGACGGGCTGATGACCGACCCGCCGGTGTCGGAGCCGACGCTGCCGGCCCACAGGCTCGCCGCGGTGCCGATGCCCGAGCTCGATCCGCCCGTTTGCAGCGCCGGCCGCCCGTCACCCGGCTCCGGGCGCGGATCGGGCCGCGGATCGTACGGATTGAACGCGAACCCGCCCACCGCGTTGTAGTTGCCCGGCATCGCGTTGGGATTCCCGGCGACCCAGTTGGCCAGCTCCGTCAGCCCGGTCTTCGCGAGGATGATCGCGCCCGACGCCTTCAGGTTTCGCGTCAGCGTCGCTTCGTAGGGCGGGATGTAGCCGGCAAACGCCAGCGCGCCGCCGGTGGTCGGCATGTTGGTGGTGTGAATGTTGTCTTTGAGCGCCACGGGGATGCCGTGCAGCGGTCCGCGGATTTTTCCCAGCGCCCGCTCGCGATCGAGCGCGTCGGCTTCCTGCAGCGCGTTGGCATTCACAGCGAGCGCCGCGTTGAGGCGATCCTCGTACGTGGCAATGCGAATCAGGTACTGCTCGACCAGTTGCCGCGAGGTGAGCTGGCCCTTCGCCATCGCCGCCTGCATGGCCGGAATGCCGGCTTCGACCACCGAGAAGCGGCCCTGCGCCTGCCCGCCAATCGTCCACGCCGCCACCAGGAGGGCCAAAAGGAAAGTGGTCTGTTTCATGCGCGTATCTTAGAATCAATGACTCCGCCGTGGAAATCACCTTTGACCATGCCTGCACGCTCGTCGGCGCCGCACTGCAGGGCACGGCCCGTCAGGAGATCGTCGCCGAGCTCGCCCGCGGCCAGGACCTCGGCACCGGCCTGCTCAGGCTGCGCG
>Ga0156330_1225_pt3 | contig 15680 bp, 16 predicted proteins | sample RifCSPlowO2_12_FD_107978 | JGI IMG/M metagenome (GOLD analysis project Ga0156330, IMG submission 107978) | Acidobacteria bacterium RIFCSPLOWO2_12_FULL_67_14b | reverse complement strand
AAAGAGGCGTACGCCATGAATGGAGCCGGCGGGCAATCGGTGTGGATCGTGCCCTCCCACGACCTGGTGATCGTGCGTCTCGGGAACTACAAGGGCCAGGCCGGTGTCAGGAAGTCGCTCGGCAAGGCGATGGCGATCCTGATGGCGGCGGTGCCGAAGAAGTAGCCGCCAGCTCGGCGGCGGTAGACACTATTCGCACCGCGGTGTCTGACGTGCAGGCCATCTACCGTTTCGGATCAACGGCGACCGGTGACGATGGTCCTCTCGCTAGAATCGCCACCTCCATCGATCTTCTGCCACTCGCCGACAAGGAGGCACTATGCGATTAGCTCGGCGCACCGCATTCCTGGGACGCTTCGCCCTTGTCAGCGTGATCTCGTCGGCGGTACCGCTGTGGGCCGCACAGGATGCAGCTGTACTAACGCAGCCCGTCCTTTCGGACGCACAGCAGGAGCAGTTTCTGCTCAACGCCAAGATCCTCAAGACCAGAGACATCAACAAAGGCGTCACAGGAGCGAAGCGCGCAACGCTGTCCGATGGCCAGTTGACCCACGATGCGCAGATCCAGACGGTCGATATTTCGAAGTTTGTCTTTACGCCTGACAAAGGACAGACCGAACTGAACTTCAGGGATACCTACCGGTTCAATGTTGCGGCATACCGGCTGGCCCGGCTGTTGGGGCTCGACAACGTTCCGGTATCGGTCGAGCGGCGCGTCGATCGCGGACAGGCATCCATGACATGGTGGGTCGACGACGTGCTGATGGAGGAGAGGGAGCGGCTCAAGCGCATCAAATTGAAGACCGTGCCGGCCGAATGGAACCCTAACAGAACCGCAGGGTACATTCACGTCATGCGGGTGTTCGACGAGCTGATTTCGAACAGCGACAGGAATGTGGGAAACCAGCTGTGGAGCTCGGATGGGAAGCTGTGGATGATCGATCACACACGGACGTTCAGGTTCAATACCACGCTGAAGACACCCCGACTGCTCGAGCGGTGCGACCGCACCCTGCTCGCCGGGATGCGCGGCCTCACTGAAGAAAGCGTCGTCTCCGTCGTTGGCAAGACCCTCACGAAGGACGAAATCAAGACGATGCTCACGCGGCGCGACCTCATCGTCAAACTCTTCGAGGAGAAAATTGCCGCGCGCGGCAGGGATGCCACGGTCCTCTACGATCTGGATCGCTGAGCGGCAGCGCTAGCGTCCGCCGGCATCGAAGAGGAGCGTCCGCGCATCCGAATAGATCGCGGTGAAGCGTCGGTTTCGAATTTCCAATGCCGAGGCGACCCCGCCTGGAAACACCAATCAGCGGGCGGGTCATAGGCATGCTGGATTGTCGCAGCGTTTTCGTGGGTGTGGGACACTCCCGAGGTGCCTCGCCTCCAACCGCTCCTGAAGCGGCTGCTCTTCTCTCTTCTCGTCTTCGTTGTGACCGGAGAAGCCGTGCTGCGCGTCGCGTATCGCGACCAGGGGCGTCGCACGGGATACGGCCCCGGGTTCCATCCATTCGAATACGTCAACAAGGACGCGAACCACCGCGGCAGCTTCGACACCGGTCCCAAGACGCCGGGCGTGCCGCGCATCATGGTGATTGGCGATTCGATCACGTATGGACAGGCGGTGCGCGACTGGCGCGACCTCTGGCCGGAGATCATGGTGAATCGGCTTCGCGCCAACGGCCGACCTCACGAGCTGGCCGTCGTGGCCGAGTCCGGCCACAACCTCAGCGAAGACCTGAGGGACTTCGACCGATGGGTCGGCCAGATCGAGCCCGACATCCTCGTATACCAGTTCTTCGTCAACGACATCGATATCTGGGAGGATCGCGAGCTCAATGTGACGCGATGGTGGCAGCGATCTCCCTGGCATCAGGAACTGCGGGCGTCCTACTTGTATTTCGTGCTGGATTTCGCGCTCTCGAAGCACCTGCCGCCGGTTGAAGGCACCTACACCGACTACCTGCTGACGCGCTTCGCGCCGGGCACGCTCGAAGGCGAGGCCTTCGAGCACCAGTTCCGCACCTTCCGCGCACACGCAGGGGCGCGGGTCCTTGAGCGCTGGATGGTGATGTATCCGCTCCTGCCGTTCACCGGCGATTACCCGCTTCAGCCACTACACGATCGGGTGCGGGCGCTGGCCGAGTCGGATGGGTTCCGCGTGGTCGACCCGACCCGGCGCTTGAACTCGTTCAACACCTACGTTTCCCTGTTCGACGGTCACCCCAACGAGCGCGCCCAACGGGTGGTCGGAGAGGCCATGGCGGAGGCCCTCCTGGCCGCCGGACACCCCTGAGCGACCTGCCCACCATTCACGCGCTGAACCTGGGCGCTTCACTTGGCGGCGCCCGCGGCCGCGCGAATCGCGCGCCCCGGCGCCGCACCGTCCACCACGCGACCCGCGGCGACGACGGGCGTGCCGTTGACAATGACGTGCGCGATGCCCTCGGGAGCGAGGCCGGGCTGCTGATAGGTGGAACGATCGATGACGCGCTGCGCGTCGAAGATCACCAGATCCGCGTCCGCGCCGACACGCACCCGGCCCTTGTTGCGCATGGCCGGGACGCGGGCCTCGAGCCGCCGCGCCGGCATGACCGTCATCTTGCGGAGAGCCTCCATCAGCGACAGCGAGCCCGCCTCCCGGACGTAGCGGCCCAGCACTTGCGAGAACGTGCCGGTGGCCCTCGGGTGGCCCCGGCCGTTTCGTAATTGGCTGCCGTCGCTCGCGATCATCGTGATCGGGCTGTTGATCGCCGTCTGCACGTTCTCCATCCGTCCCGGCCGCTGGATCACCGACCCGCCGGTCTTGCGGTACCGCGCGAAGCTCTCGCGCGTCAGCGGCTCACCCGTGGCCGCCCAGAGCACCTGTCCGATGTCGTCGTCGCTCATCCGCTCCCAGTTGTCGTAGAGCGCCGACTCGATCCGCGTCGACCCGCGGTTGTAGGGATAGGCCTCGGTGGTGACGTCCAGGCCCCGGCGCTGGGCGTCGGTGATGAGCGCGAGCATCCGGCCGACGTCGTTGCCGCCCGTGCTGTTGATGTGGACGATGTGCAGCGGCGTGCCGGTCGCGACGGCGTTGGCCAGGGCCTCCTGCACGCCCTCCACGCCGCGCCGGACATGAATGTGCGCGGACGCGCCATGACGTCCGGCCACGCGGAACATCTCCAGCACTTCCCACGGTGAGGCGGCCGGCGTGTACGCCGTGCCGAACCCGACGGCCACGGCGCCCTGCCGCAGGCCCTCGTCGATGCGCCGCGCCATCTCGGCCACCTGCGCATCCGACGCCACGGCGCTGCCCGCGGGACCGCTCGGCAGGAAGTCCCCGACATCGCCCATCACCGCCATGCGCACGCCGATGTGCCCGATGGCGACGCCGTAATTGATCAGGCGGCCGGGCTCGCGCTCCCGATACCAGCGCTCGACGTCAGGGGTGCCGACTTCGAGCTCGAGCACGGTCGTCACCCCGTCCAGCGCGGCGTGCCGGTAATTCTCGTCGTCCTGCCCGTGACGATGCAGATCGACGAAGCCGGGCGCGACCACCAATCCGCCGGCGTCGATGATGTTCCGGCCTCGCAAGGGCCCGGCCTCGATGGCCGCGATGGTGTTACCGCGCACACCAACGCTGCGCACGGCATCGAGACCCGACTCCGGATCGAGCACGCGGCCGTTGAGGATGACGATGTCGTACTCCTGCATGGCGGCCGGCGCCGCCCAGACGGAGGCGGCGATCAAGGTCAACGCGAGGACATGTCGCATGGTGGCGTAGCTCCAGGAAACTGGTGACGGAACCGGATGATAGCGCGCACGGCCTCAGGATGCTCAACCGCCGAGGGAAATTCCCCACCTGCGCGTGTTTTCGCGGGGTGGGAATCGGTCCACTGCGGCGATCGCCGCGGGCGCCAACACCGGCTCGTCTGGAGCGGCTCTTGCAACTGGTGCCCTGAACGGGAGGCCTCATGAGCTGCACCAAGCGCTTCTTGAACGTCGAGTGGCAACACCATCACTGGCGCCCGCGGGTGGCCACGGCCGAGACCCTGACGGCCCAGGAGCCCGACATGTGGGCCCGGACCGTGTACCGCGATTACGTGCGCTGCGACAAGCTGGAGGTCTGCGAAGAGTGCGGCGCGGTCCGTCGCGAGAAGAGCTGTCTCTGCGAGGTCGCGACCGCGGAGCAGTGCGCGGTTTACCTCGCGTGGCGTGCCGGACACGCGAATCACCCGGTCTCCTAGCAGACCCGCGGCGCAACCTCAGCGCTTCAGGCGCGGGATGAACTTCGTGAGTCCCTGGATGGGTCCGACCTCGCCCGCGTAGACGTTGCCCTGCGCATCCACCGCCACGCCTTCGCCCATCGACCCGTACCCGCCCATGCCCGACGCCTGCTTCGAGACGTGCTCGGGCACGAAGTACCAGACCTCGCCGGTTCGGGCGTTGCCGACCCGGAGTCCCTTGCGCCAGCCCGGGTTGTAGTTGTCGTCGGATTCCGAGTCGATCGCGTAGAGGACGTCGTTGCGATCAATGTACAGCCCGCTGATCCGGCTGAACTGATACCACGTGTCGAGATGCTTGCCTTCCTGATCGAAGATCTGAATCCGCCGGTTGCCGCGGTCCGCCACGAAGAGGCGTCCCTTCGAATCCATCGCGAGCGAGTGCGGCCCGCGGAACTGGCTCGCGCCGTAGCCATACGATCCAAAGGTCTTGATGAACTTGCCGTCAGGCGCGAACTTGGAGATGCGGCCGACCCCGTTCGGCGGATCCTGATCCAGGAACTGGGCCCCGTGCGCTTCAGCGACGAAGATGCCGCCGTCCGGGGCCACGAGCACGTCGTTGGGCTCGGTGAAGTGGGTCGGCGGGTTGCCGGCTTCACCCGGCGTGCCGAGCGTCAACAGCACCTTCCCCTGCGGGCTGAACTTGATGGCGGTGTGGCCCTTGCCTTTCGCGTCGGGATACTGCTTCAGCTCGGCGGGCGTGGCCGACCGCGCATCGACGACCCACACGTTGCCTTGCTTGTCGACGTCCATCCCGTGAGGCCACAGGATCACCCCCGCGCCGAAGCTCTGGACCACCTGGCCGCTCGGGTCCAGCTTGACGATCGGGTTCACGGTCGAGCCGGCACATGAGTTGGTGCCGCATCGATCGCCCGCCCAGATGTGCTTGCCGTCGGCATCGACGTTGATGGCGCTCACCGATCCCCATCGCCGTCCATCGGGCAGCGTGCCCCAGTTCCGCACGGTTTCGTACGGGTTGGGCAGGTTGTTGATCGGTGTCACTTTGGCATGCTCGGGCGGACCCGAGGCGCCACGCGGCGGTTGTGCGGGCACCGGCGCTTGCGCGACGAGGAGGCCCGAGACGACGGCGACGACAGCCGTGCACGTCAAGACGGTGAGTGACTTTTTCATGAGAGACCTCTACTCCCGATCCTCGGCACGGCGCCCGAGACGGTGTCCGGACGAGGACGAAACCTGGCGGCGATCCCAGTTCCGATCCGCCCACCCGCGCCAGCCGCAGGCACGGCACCGGAACGGCCACTTCTGCGTGAACCGATGGCGTAACCGGTCCCATGTCCCGTGCAAGCGAGACGGGCGCAGGGGAAACCGGCCGCAGCGAGGACAACCTTGTAAGACCCGGTAAGCCACGTGCTCCTAAGAAGAATCGGCATCTTATCGTCCCACGAAGAGCAGCTGCAAGACTGAGGATTCATCCCCAGCCGCGCGAAAAAGCCCGGGCCCAGCCCCGCGTTGACGCCCGGAGCATCGGTAACCCTCACCAAAACCGCACCCGGCGCGTGGTATCGCAGTTGCACCACCTCTCGGTTGGCAGAGGTCTCTCATGAAAACCCGCACAGCCGTTCTCTGGATCGTCGCGCTCTGCCTCCCGGCCACATGGGTGGCCGCGCAGGGCGCGGAGCCGATCCAGGTCATCACGCCGGCCGTCGCCGGCAACCCGGGCGAGATGGCGTTCACCCACGAACTGGCCGTCGGCGTGATCGAATCGATCCCGCAGGCCGAACATGAGGTCCGAGCCTTCACTTCGCCTCGTCTACCATCAGGCGCGTCTTCTCCTCGACTTCGTTGGCCACCGGGATCAACGCCGGATCCTTGGACAGGGCCGACAGCATCGCCACCGGTTTGATCAGGCCGATGCGCGTCTGGCCGTGGTCGGTGAACACCGAGATGCGGCACGGCAGTGCCATGTTCAGGCGCATGTCGGCGGCCAGCACTTTCGCGGCCTGCCCGGGGTTGCACACCTCGAAGATCCGGCACTGTTCGTCGAACGCCAGGCCCTTGCTGCGCAGCGTGGCGCCCAGGTCGTGCACGTGCAGCACGCCGAAGCCGTGGCGCTTGACGGCGGCTTCAAGGTCTGCCGACGCCTGATCGAATGCTTTCGCCGTCTCCACGATGTAATACATGATCGCCAAAGTACTGCACGCACTTCGGCCCTCCTGTACAAAAGAGAACAGTCGTCGAATTGCCCCAAACGGTAGAGTTCGAGCGTTCGTCGCACTTCTTTGCGCTCCCTCCACCACCTGGGCCCAGACAGTGGGCGCGGCGGCCAGCTACGGCATCGTCGGTGGCGCGGGCGTGCACGCCAACGGAGCGGGCTCCGCCGTCGCCGGCGATGTGGGTATTGATCCGGCGGCAGCCACTTTTATCACCGGGTTTCCTGCCAACGCGGTGATTGACCCGCCATTCAGCAACCACGGCAATGACGCGTTCGCGATTGCGGCGGCGGCGGCCGTACAAATCCTGTACGATTCCGCGCAGATGGCCCCTGCCGGTGGCACACCGACCGTGGCCAATCTCTCCATCGGCGGGCCCACGAATAACGGTATCTACACGCCCGGAAAATACTTTGTGAACGTGGGCACCGCGTTGATACCGACGGCCATCACTCTTAGCACGCCAGGCCAATACGTTTTCTCGGAGGGTGAGCGGAATCAGGCGAGACCCCCGACGAACATCGACGCGCCGGCGAGGCTTCTGGAAGCGCTGCCCCGGTGACTGCACGCGCCAACGGCGCCGCTTACGGCCCCTCGTGCGTATCGACGTCGCGGATGATGCCTTCGATCAGGCGTCGAAGCGTGGGCTTGTGGCCGGCGATCAGGAGCCACGGAAAGACGAAGCCCCAGAACCCGGCCATGCCCCATGCCAGGCCCACCGACGTCCGGGTCGACAGCCCGGGAATCATGGCGCCGGGATTCTGTTCGACATACGTGGGCAGGTCCAGCCACCAGAACGTCGCCAGCAGCGTGATCCCGATGATGCCGCTCAGTACGAGCACGAAGGCGGCCCACCGCCGGTAGCGGACGGTGTAGGCGGCGCGGCCGTTGCCGGGTGCGTGGATCTCGACCTCGTTGAGCCCCACGGCGACCGCCGTGCTCCAGTCGGCGGCCGCGACCTCGATTCGGGCGTCAGACACCTTGGTCACGAGGTAGCGTGACCGCGGCTGCGGCTGCCCCGAGACGAGCCCGGCTTCGACCCGCCGGCGGAAGCCCTCCAGGAACCGCGCCGGCCCGGTCCGAATCGGCACGCTGCCATCGATACGCGGCGAGAACATCAGGGGACCCGCGGCGCATTATGACGCACAACGGCCTCGCGCCAACCCCGGGTACAATCTCCCGTTGCATGCCGCCGCTGACGCCCGGACCGGTGCTGGGCTATCTCGCCGGGATGAGGCGCGAGCCGCATCCCCGCCTTCGCACCATCGCCGCCGAGGGCGAGGCCGAGGGGTTGCCGCTCGTGTATCCGGATACGGGCGCGCTGCTGCACACGCTCGCGCTCTCGTGCGGCGCGCGCCGGATTCTCGAGATCGGCACCTGCATCGGCTACTCCACGTTGTGGCTGGCCACCGCGCTCCCCGCAGACGGCATGCTGATCACGATGGAATACGACGCCGACAGAGCCGGCCGGGCCCGCGATCACTTCGCCGCGGCGGGCCTCGGCGATCGCGTCAGCGTGATGGTGGGCGATGCCACGCGGTTTCTCCACAAGATCGCCGGCCCGTTCGACCTGATCTTCCAGGACAGCGACAAGCAGCTCTACGAGCCGATGCGCGATCGGCTGATCGAGTTGCTGCGCCCGGGTGGGCTGCTCGTGGCCGACAACATCCTCTGGAACGGCGAAGTGATTCCCGGCTACGTCCACCACCTCAAGTACACGGCTGAAGACACTGCCGCCATCGTCTCATTCAGCCGCGCCCTCGCGGCGGACCCCCGGCTCTACACGTCGTTCCTGCAGGTTGGCGACGGCGTCTCGGTTTCGGTCAAAATAGGTGGCTGAAGGCTGAAGGCTGAAGGCTGCTTATGATGATTGCCGACTGGCTCGAGATGGCGAAGGCCGACGCCGAAGGGCGGGGGCTTCCCGAACTGATTCCGATGCTGGACAGCTTGGCGCAGGCCACCGAGCGCTTGCGTGCGGCCGATTGGAACGACGATGCCAGCAAGGAGACCCCCTTCGACTCCGCCGGCGAAAGCGCCGGCGTCGCTCAGGGCAGGCCCCGCCAATGACCATCGCCGAGGCCGCGCCGCGACTGTCCAGGGGTGCGCTCAAGTCCGAGAAGCTCACCGAAGAGTGCCTGTCGAGGATCGAGGAGCTCAACCCGAAGCTGAACGCCTTCATCACCGTGACGGCGGACCTGGCGCTGGCCGCCGCGCGCAAGGCCGACCAAGACATCGCCGGCGGCCGCTACCTGGGACCGCTCCACGGCATTCCGGTGTCGCTCAAGGACCTGCTCGATCAGAAGGGCCTGCCGACGACGGCGGCGTCGCTCGTGCGGAAGGATCACATCGCGAGTGCGGATGCGGACGTGACCGCCAGCCTCCGGGCCGCGGGCGCCGTCTTCGTCGGCAAGACCAACCTGCACGAGTTCGCGTTCGGCACCACCACCGAAGACTCTGCCTTCGGCCTGGCGCGCAATCCCGTCGACGCCACGCGGTCGCCCGGCGGATCGAGCGGCGGCTCGGCCATCGCCATCGCCACCGGCATGTCGCTCGGCACGGTCGGCACCGACACCGGCGGATCGATCCGCATTCCCGCCGCCGCGTGCGGCATCGTCGGCCTCAAGCCGGAGTGGGGGCAGGTGTCGGTGGCGGGCGTCGTGCCGCTCAGCCGCCAGCTGGATCACGTGGGCCCGCTGGCCGCCTCGGTCACGGATGCGTGGATCCAGTACAACTCGATGCTGCCGCGCGACCGGCACGCGGCCGCGTCCCTGGAGGCCGCGCCGCTCCAGGGCCTGCGCCTCGGCATGCTCACCGGCTACCTGTTCGATCGGCTCGACGCCGACGTGGAGCGGGTCACGCTCGCTACCATCGAGTCGCTGCGGAAGATGGGCGTGACGGTGTCCGAGGTCGCGATCCCGCACGCCACGGACATGCCGGCGATCTACCTGCACCTCGTCTTCGGTGACGCGGCCGAATATCACGCGCGCACGCTGGTGTCGCGGCCCGGGGACTACACGGCCAACGTCCGGCTTCGCCTGGAAATGGCGCGCTACGTCCTGGCCGAAGACTACGTCCGCGCGCTCCGCGGCAAGGCGATCATCGCGGCCGAGGTCGATCGCGCCCTCGACGGCGTCGACGCGCTCGTGCTGCCGTCGCTGTCGATTCCCGCGCCGCCGATCGGCGCCTCGACGATGCCGGTCAAGGGCGGGCCCGAGGCGGTGCGCACCCTCATGCTGCGATGCACGCAGCCCTTCAACCTGTCCGGGCACCCGGCGATTTCCCTGCCGAGCGGCACGACGCCCGCGGGCCTGCCCATCGGGCTGCAGCTGGTCGGCCACAAGGGCAGGACGCCGGCGCTCGTGCAGGCCGCGCTCGCCGTCGAACGCGCGATCGCCAACGCCGGATGATTCGCGATTACTTCCACCGCTGGGAACAGCGACTCGCCGAGGTCAGCCGGCACGAGCGTCTCGTCCGCCCCTTCGAATGGGGCGAGGAGTGGATTGATCAGCCTTCAGCCATCGGCCATCAGCCTTCAGATGCGCGCGCGCGAATCGCGGAATGGGTTGGGCGAGTCATGCAAGACACCGACGCGTTCTACACACCTGAGCCGACGACCTACACGTTCGCCCCGTCGACGCCGGACGTCCGCGCGAAGGGTGAGGCCGGGCTGCTGACGTTCCCCAGCGGCTTCACCACGCCGCATCCGGAGAACAACGTCGTTCGCGCGCGCTACTTCCCCGCCGATCCGATCCGGAAGCCGAAGCGCGGGGTCACGCCGCCGCGGAAGGCGGTCGTGGTGATGGCGCAGTGGAATTCCGACCGGGAAGGCCACGTCGGTCTCTGCAAGCTGCTGTCGAAGCTGGGCATCGCCTCGCTCCGAATCAGCCTCCCGTATCACGACCAGCGCATGCCGCCCGAGCTCACGCGCGCCGACTACATCGTCAGCGCCAACATCGTCCGCACGCTGCAGGTCTGCCGGCAGGCCGTGCGCGACGTGCGCCTGGCGCTGTGGTGGTTGCGCGACCAGGGCTACGACCGCCTCGGGCTGCTCGGCACCAGCCTGGGGTCGTGCCTCTCGTTGCTCACGGCGTGCCACGAGCCGCTGGTCAAGGCGATGGCGCTCAATCACGTGTCGCCTTTTTTCGGGGACGTGGTGTGGCGGGGCCTGTCGACGGAACACGTGCGGGAGGGCCTCGAAGGACACGTCACGCGCGAGGATCTGCGGACGCTGTGGGCGCCGATCAGCCCGTGGTCGTTCCTCGATCGGATGCAGGACAAGCAGACGCTGATGGTCTACGCCACCTACGACCTGACGTTTCCGGTGGACCTGTCGACGCAACTCATCGCCGAGATGCGGCGGCGCGGCCTGCCCCTCGAGGTGAGCGTGCTGCCGTGCGGGCACTACTCAACCGGCGCGGCGCCCTTCAAGTACCTCGATGGCTGGTACTTGGGAAGGTTTTTGGCGACGCGGTTGTGACGGGACACTGACAGGACACATTGTCAATTGAGCAATCGCCATTCATCAATCGTCAATGCGAGCCGCCCCTGAAAGCTACAAGTATTTCAGCAGCCTGACGATGGCATCGTATATAGAACCGGCGAGCGACTGGACGAGCGGCGTCACCTCGCCCGAATCCATCGACTCGGCAACGGTGACCGGATCGGTCAGCAGCAGCCACACCGTGGCGCCGGCAATCACGGCAGCCAGCAGCCCGATGATGCCGACGACGCTGAAGAGATTGCCGCCGAAGGACGACTTCCGCTGGATCCTGACGTCCATAGGTTGCGACGCAGGGATCATACACCCCTGCATCTAGAGCTTTGACGACAGCCGCACGGCGGTTGTTTCAGACGACGAGCACGATCTTGCCGAACTGCGCGCGCGCCTCGAGGCGGCGGTGGGCCTCGGCCGCCTCGGCCAGGGGGTAGGTCCGATCGACCACGGATCGCAGCTCGCCCGCGAAGAAGAACGGCGCCGCGCGCAGCAGCTCGCCCTTCCGGCCCATGTAGGACCCCAGCAGCGAGAGCTGGCGCCCGAACAGGAAGCGCAGGTCGATCCGCGCGTCGTGCCCGGTCGTCGCGCCGCAGGTCACCAGCCGCCCCCCGCGCACGAGGCTCTTGAGGCTGTGGTCCCACGTGGCGGTGCCGGTGTGCTCGACCACCACGTCCACGCCTCGGCCGCCGGTGAAGTCCTTGATCCGCTTCGGCCAGTCTTCCATCGTGTGGTTGACAACCTCGTAGGCGCCGAGCTGGCGTGCCCGCGCCAGCTTCTCGTCGGTGCCCGCGGTGGCGAAGACCCGCGCACCGTGACGCCACGCAATCTGGATGGCCGCCTGCCCCACGCCGCTGCCGGCGCCGAGGACGAGCACGTCTTCGCCGGCGCGCAGGTGCGCCCGCGTGATCAGCATGTGCCACGCCGTGAGGAATGCGAGCGGAAACGCGGCGGCCTCGACAAAGCCAATCGCGTCGGGAATGGCGATCAGGTTCTGCACCGGGACCTTCACGTATTCCGCATAGCCGCCATCGGAACGGTAGCCCAGCACGTCGTAGGTCGGGCATTCGTTGTCGCGCCCGTCGAGGCAATGAGCGCACCGGCCGCACGAGATGCCGGGCTGCAGCATCACGCGGCGGCCGGCGGCAAACTCGCCTTCCGGCGAGCTCACGACCTCGCCGGCGACGTCGGCCCCTGAAATATGCGGGAACGGGATCTGCACGCGCTCCATGCCGCGGCGCTGCCACAGATCGAGGTGGTTGAGCGCGCAGGCACGCACGCGGACCAGGGCTTCGCCTGGACCGGGAATCGGCTCGGAAACCTCTTCGTGCCGGAGGACATCGGGCCCCCCGTGCGCGTGAAAGCGAACGGCCTTCATCAACTACCAGAACAGGGAAGACTTCAGAATTCAGTATTCAAGGCCTGGTGAGGTCCGAGCCCCAGTTCAGGCAGCGATTGGGCAATCTTATCCACGTCTCCCACGATTATGGCGGTCAATCGGTCGAGCGACAAATATTGCTGCGCAACCCGGCTTACCTCGTCTTCGGTGACCTGGGACAGGCGGGGAATGAAGTCCTCGAAGTAGGAATCTGGCAGGCCGTGCAGGGCCAGTTGCGCGACGGACCTGGCCACTTGCACGGCCGTTTCGAACCCGCGCGGGTAGCCCTTGCTCACCGTTGCACGCGCGAGCGCCAGCTCGTCTGGGGTCGTGGGCCGGGTGGCGGCAATGTCGCGCAGCTCCTTCAGCACCTCGATGATCGCCGGAACGGTGACGTCGGTGCCGACGCTGGTTTGCACGACAAATGGCCCCATCCCCTTGCGCAGGTCGAAGCCGGTTCTCACACCGTAGGTGTAGCCCTTGTCTTCGCGCAGGTTCATGTTGAGGCGGCTCACGAACTGGCCGCCGAGCATCGTGTTGAGCGTCAGCAGCGCGTGATAGTCGGGCGTCGAGCGCGGCGCGCACACGTGGCCGATGCGCAGCTCCGACTGCGGGGCCCCAGGTCGCGGCACCACGCCCAGCCGCACCAGGGGTGCCGGCGGAGGCGGGGCCAGCGCCGCCCCGCGATCCACGGCCATCGCCGATGCGGCCGGCCGCCAGTTGGCGAAGGTCCCCGATGCGGCGTCGAGCAGTGCCTCTTCCGATCGATCGCCGGCAATCACGAGTGTGGATCCCGCTGGCACAAACAGGGCGGCGTGAAGCGCGCGCGTGTCGTCGACCGTCATCGCCGTCATCGCCGCCTCGGTCCCCATGGCAAGGTGGCCGTACGCATGCGATCCGTACAGCACGCGCGCAAACGCACGCTCCGCCATGGCCGCGGCATGGTCCTTCATCTGCCGCAACCGCTCGATCCGCAGGTTGCGGATCCGGTTGAAGTCGTCGTCGGCCAGGTTCGGCTCGGTCACGATTTCGTGGACGAGCGCGAGGCCCGTCTCCAGGAACCGATCGAGCGTGGTCAGCGCGACGACCACGGCGTCGGCGCCGACATCCAGATCGAGATCGCCGCCGATGCGGGCCACGCGGTCGGCCACCTCGAGCGCCGACTGCCCGCGGCTCCCTTCGTCGAGCAGGCCCGCGGTGATCGACGCCAACCCGTGCCGATCCGCCGGGTCCACCGACGATCCGCCAGGCACGAGGAGCACCATCGACACGAGGGGAACCGCCCGATGCGTGACCGCGCGCACTTCGAGCCCGTTCGGCAGCGTGCGCGTGACGATGCGGGGAAAGTGGAACGGGCGGTCGGCACCGGGCTGGGGCAGGCGGCTGCGATCGACCGGGCTCACGAGACGCGGACCTCATCGGCGCCCGGCATCGCCAGCTCGCGGCGTCCGCAGGGCACGACGCTCAGCGTCACCGCGGGCGCCTCCTGGAGATAGCGCCGCGCCGCCGCGGCGACGCCGCCGGCCGTGACGGCGCGATAACGCTCGCGGTCCGCCTCGAAGTACCCCGGGTCGCCGCGAAACACGTTGTAGGCGTTCAGTTGATCGCCCTTGCCGCCGAAGCCGCCGATGGTTTGCAGCCGGTAGATGAACTGCGCTTCCGTTTGCGCCAGCGCGCGCTCCAGTTCGGCGGCCGTCGGACCCTGCCGGATGATCTCCGCAATCGTATCGCGGATCGCCGTGTGCAGCTCGGGCAGGGCCACGCCGGCCGCCGCCGTGCACGCGACCTGGAACACGCCGGCGATCTCCCGCGAGCTCTGATGCGCGGAGACGTCCGCGGCCACACGACGCTCGTAGACCAAGGATCGATATAACCGCGACGTCTTGCCGTGCGCGACCACATCCGCCATCACGTCGAGCTCGGCATCGCCGGCCGCGAACATCGCCGGCGAGTGCCAGCTCAGATACACGCGCGGCAGCTCGACGCGATCCTCGAGCACGAGGTTGCCGCCCGGCTGCGGCGTGACCTCCGCGCGCACGGGGGCGGGCACCGGGCCCGGAGGCAGGTCGCCGAAGAACCGCTCGGCCAATTCGAAGGCCGGCCCGGTTTCGATGTCGCCGGCCAGCGCGAGCGACGCGTTCGACGGGTGATAGTAGGTCTGGAAGAAGGCGTGCACTTCGTCGAGCGACGTCGCCCGCAAGTCGTCCGCCGAGCCGATCGTCAGCCAGTGATACGGATGCTCCGGCGGAAACATCGCGGCCGACAGCGCCATGCCCGCCAGCCCGTAGGGCCGGTTCTCGTAGTTCTGGCGGCGCTCGTTGATCACGACGTCGCGCTGGTTGTTGAACTTCTCTTCGGTCAGCGCCGGCAGCAGGAACCCCATGCGATCCGATTCCATCCAGAGCGCGAGCTCGAGCGCCCCGGTCGGCACGACTTCCCAGTAGTTGGTGCGATCCGCGCTGGTCGATCCGTTCAGCAGGCCGCCGGCGCGTTGCAAGGGCGGGAAGAACCCGTGATCGTGGTGCGCCGACCCTTCGAACATCAGGTGCTCGAACAGGTGCGCAAAGCCGGTGCGCCCCAGCCGCTCGTTCTTCGAGCCCACGTGGTACCAGACGTTCACCGCCACCATGGGCAGCTGGTGGTCTTCGTGGACGATGACGTCAAGCCCGTTGCCGAGCGTCCTCTTGGTGTACGGTAACTGCATCTTGTGACTGGCTCAATTCTATCCGTGTCGGGCTCCGGGATCCGGGCTCCGGGATCCGAATCACCGGCGTGGAGGATGCTGGCGGTCGTTTCGCTGGCGCAGTTCCTCGGCATGACGCTGTGGTTTTCCGCCACCGCCGTCACGCCGCTGCTGGTTGCGCAATTCGACATCGCGCCAAACCACGCGGCGTGGCTGACCATGGCCGTGCAGGCGGGGTTTGTCGCGGGCACGCTGGTGAGCGCGCTGGCCAACCTCGCCGACATCCTGCACGCGCGCACGTTGATGTTCGTCGGCTCGCTGGTCGGGGCCATCGCCAACGCGGCCGTGATCGTCGCGCCGGGGACGGCCACGGTGATCGCGCTGCGGTTCCTGACCGGCGCGGCCCTGGCCCTGGTGTATCCGCCGGGCATGAAGATCGCCGCGGGCTGGTTCAAGGAGCGCCGCGGCTTCGCGCTGGGGCTGCTGATCGGCGCGCTCACGCTCGGCAAGGCGTTCCCGCACTTGCTGACCGCGATGTTCGGCGGCAAGTGGCGGGAGCCGATGCTGCTGGTGTCGGGCCTCGCCGCGATCGGCGGGACGCTCGTGCTCGTGATCGTCCGCGATGGTCCGTACGTGGCGGCCACGGCGCCGTTCGATCCCCATGCGATCCGGAAGATCCTCGCCAGCCGCG
>Ga0156330_1230_pt2 | contig 15734 bp, 16 predicted proteins | sample RifCSPlowO2_12_FD_107978 | JGI IMG/M metagenome (GOLD analysis project Ga0156330, IMG submission 107978) | Acidobacteria bacterium RIFCSPLOWO2_12_FULL_67_14b | reverse complement strand
CGGCTCGACGCCGCAGCGCGTAGGGGCGAAGATGCTCGTGTTCGGCGACGGCCGCATTGTCGGAACCGTGGGCGGCGGGTGCTACGAGCACGATGCGATCGGCGTCGCGAAGCAGGTGCTCGCCAGCCGCAAGCCGCGGACCGTGAAGTACGACCTCAACGACGATTTCGCGGAAGCGACCGGCCTCGTGTGCGGCGGGCAGATGGAAGTGTTCATCGAGCCGATCGAGGCATCGCCGGCCGTTTATATCTTCGGCGCCGGCCACGTCGGGTTCTACCTCGCGCGCCTGGCCCAGGACGCCGGGTTCGGCGTGCACGTGATCGACGACCGGGCGGCGTTCGCGAACGCCGAGCGCTTTCCGGCGGCCGCGTCGATCGTGGTCGACGACATTCCGCAGTGGCTGGCGCGCACGACCATTCCGCCGGCGGCCTACGCCGTGATCGTGACGCGCGGCCATCGCAACGATCTCGATGTGCTGCGTGAAATCGCCCCGCGGGATCTGCGTTACATCGGCCTGATCGGCAGCCGCGCCAAGGTGGCGCGTCTCTACGACGCCGTCACCGCCGAAGGCGCGATCACACCGGAACAGCTCGAGCGGATCCACGCCCCGATCGGCCTCGACATCGGCGCCGTCACGCCCCAGGAGATCGCCGTGAGCATCACGGCCGAGCTGATCGCCGTCCGGCGCGGCAAGGCGGACACGCTCAAAGCCGCGTCGCTGCAATGGATGCCCACGCTCAAGGCCCTTCGTTAGCCGGGCCCCACGCGCGGCAGCCGCGCGTGGGTGGTCTTGCCGTCCGCGGCGCGACCATCCTCACCATGAACGACGCCTTCGACATTGTCGAAGGCGACCTGCTCGTGCGTGACGGGCGCATTGCCGCCATCGGCCAGGTCGATCCGCACGAGCGCGTGGACCATACCATCCAGGCGCACGGCGCCTACCTGCTACCCGGCTTCGTCCAGACCCACATTCACCTCTGCCAGACGATCTTCCGCGGCTATGCCGACGACCTCGCGCTGCTCGACTGGCTGAAGACGCGGATCTGGCCGATGGAGGCCGCTCACAACGCGTCGTCGTTGGCGGCCTCGGCGCGCTACGCGGCCTGCGAGCTGTTGCAGGGAGGCACGACGACCATCCTGTCGATGGAAACCGTGCACGACACCGATGCGGTGTTCGAGGCGCTCGAGCCCATGGGCCTGCGCGCGGTGGTCGGCAAGTGCATGATGGATTCCGATCCGGCGGTGCCGGCGCGGTTGCTCGAACGCACGGCCCAGTCGATCGACGAGAGTGTCGCGATCGCGAAGCGATGGCACGGCCGCGCCAACGGACGGCTGCGGGCGGCGTTCGCGCCGCGCTTTGCCGTGTCCTGTTCGCGCGAGCTGCTCGAGGCGGTGGGTGCCCTTTCGAAAGAACACGGCCTCGTGGTCCACACGCACGCCTCGGAGAACCGCGACGAGGTGGCGTTGATGCGGTCGCGGACGGGCCTGTCGAACATTCACTACCTTGCCAACACGGGCCTGGCGTCGCCGCGCCTGTGCCTCGCCCATTGCGTGTGGGTGGACGAGAGCGAGCAGGCGCTGATGGCCGGCCACGACGTCAAGGTCCTGCATTGCCCGGGGTCGAACCTCAAGCTCGGCTCCGGACTGGCGCCGGTCGTGGAAATGCGGGCGAAAGGGATCTCGGTATCCCTCGGAGCGGACGGGGCGGCGTGCAACAACCACCTCGACATGTTCGGGGAGATGCGGCTGGCGGCGGTGCTGCAATCGGTGCGCAAGGGGCCGGGCGCCCTGAAGGCCCGCGAGGTGGTGGCGATGGCCACGCGCGAGGGCGCGCGGGCCCTCGGCCTGGACGCCGAGATCGGGTCGATCGAGCCCGGCAAGCGGCCCGACTTCATCCTCGTGGACCGACGCCGGCCGCACCTGGCCCTGGGCACCGACCCCTACTCGACGCTGGTCTACGCCGCGCGTGGGACGGATGTGAGCACGACCGTGGTGGACGGCCACGTCCTGGTCGAGAACTTCCGGGCCACGCGCTGGGACGCCCAGGACCTGGCCCGCGCCGCCCGAACCGAGGCCAACGCGCTCGCCTCTCGCGCCGGCTTCTAGGCAGACCTTCTCGGCGGCTCAGCACGGGGACTCTCTACGGAGTGCCGTGCTACACTGTTAGCAGTCTGGTTCAACGACTGCTAATGACTGCCCTTGCCCTTTCTGACCGCCCCCGCCGCATTCTCGCGACGCTCGTCCGCGCGTACATCGAAACGGGCGAGCCGGTGGCCTCGGGGATCCTCGCGCATCGCGCGGGATTGAACCTGTCTTCGGCGACCGTCCGCAACGTGCTGGCGCAGCTCGAGGAGATGGGTTACGTGTGGCAACCGCACACCTCGGCCGGCCGCGTGCCGACTGATGTCGGCTATCGCTGCTACGTCGACATGCTGCTCGAAGGCCGCCGACCCACCAAGGACGTGTCGGCCGTGGAGGCGCGGCTCAGGCAGGAAGCCGGCGACGCGCCGCTGATGGACGACCTGCTGTCGTCGACGTCGCACGTCCTGTCGGAAGCGTCGAAGAGCGTGGGCTTCGCCATTGCGCCGCCCAACGCGCAGGCGCTGTTCCAGCGCATCGAGTTCGTGCCGCTCTCCGGCAGCCGCATTCTCGTCGTCGTCGTGGCGAGCGGCAACCAGGTGTCGCAGAAGACCGTGGACATCGGCGAAGCGGTCACCGGATCGGAGCTGGTCCAGGCGGCGAACTTCCTCAACTCGGAGTTCTCGGGCCGCACGCTCGAGGAAGTCCGCAACGGCGTGGTCGAGCGGCTCAAGGAAGAGCGTTCGCTCTACGACCAGCTCCTCGGCCTGGCGCTGCGCCTGGCCAGCAGCTCGTTCGAGAACCTGGAGCGGCCCACCGCCGTCTACATCGATGGCGCCTCGTCCCTGCTGGAAGAGGTCGTCCAGGCGAGCGGGATCTCGGCGGCGACGCTGCGGGCGCTGCTGCGCATGGTCGAAGAAAAGCAGCGGCTGGTCCGCATGCTCACGGAATACATCGACGGTCCCGGCCTCACGGTGGTGATCGGCGCCGAGCACAACGACCCGGAGCTGCGGCCGTTCAGCCTGATCGCTTCGACGTATTTCGATGGACGCAGTACCGGCACGGTCGGGGTGATCGGCCCCACGCGCATGCGCTACTCGAAAGCCATCAGCGTCGTCGACATCGCGGCGCTCGCGGTGGCCCGCGTCCTGCGCAACCCGAACTGATATTCTGGGCCACCGGCCCGAGCGCGATTTCATGAGTGACGAACCGAACGATCCACTGGAGCCCGGCAACGGTGCGACCGAAGCCGACGCCGCGGCCGCAACGGCCGGGCCCGACGCCCTGCAGCGCGAGCGCGATGACCTCTACGATCGGCTCCTCCGCAAGACCGCCGAGTTCGACAACTTCCGCAAGCGCATGGAGCGCGACCGCAGGGACATGATCGAGTGGGCGGCCGCCGATGTGCTCGGCGATCTGATCAACATCGTCGACGACCTCGATCGCGCGCTCGCGGCCGACGCGCCGCCGGAGGCGCTGCCGTACAAGGCCGGTTTCGAGCTGATCCAGCGCCAGCTGGCCGACATGCTCAAGAAGCGCGGCGTGACGATGGTCGATGCCCTCGGCGCGGATTTCGATCCGCACCTCCACCAGGCCGTGGCCTACGAAGAAGTGCCCGGCGCGCGCGAGGGCGAGGTCGTCGGCATGCTCGCCAAGGGCTACAAGCTCGGCGATCGCCTGCTGCGGCCGGCCATGGTTAGGGTGGCGAAGGCATCGTGAGCAAGCGCGACTATTACGAGATTCTCGGCGTCGGGAAGACCGCCAGCGACCAGGACATCAAGAGCGCCTATCGCAAGCTGGCGCTCAAGCACCACCCGGATCGCAATCCCGGCGACAAGGTGGCCGAGGACAAATTCAAGGAAGCCGCCGAGGCGTACGCGGTACTCTGCGACGACGACAAGCGCGCCCGCTACGACCGGTTCGGTCATGCCGGCGTCGGTGGCGCGGCTGGTCCGGGCGGGTTCGATCCGTCGGTCTTCACCGAATTCCAGGACATCTTCGGGGGGCTCGGCGACATCTTCGGCTTCGGCGGCGGACGCCGCGGGGGCCCGCAGCGCGGCGCGGACTTGCGCTACGACCTCGAGATCGAATTCGTGCAAGCGGCGAAGGGGGTCGAGACTTCGATCCAGATTCCACGTCACGAGACGTGCGAGGCGTGCAAGGGTTCCGGCGCGGCCCCGGGCAGCTCGCCCACGACCTGTCCGCAGTGCCGGGGCGCGGGCCAACTCCGCTACCAGCAGGGCTTCTTTACGGTCGCCCGGACGTGCGGCCAATGCCGCGGCGCCGGCAAAGTCATCGCCAAGCCCTGCCACACGTGCAAAGGCGGCGGTACGGTTGAGAAAACACGCAAGCTGACGGTGAAGATTCCCGCCGGCATCGCCACGGGCCAGCGGCTGCGCCTGACCGGCGAGGGCGAAGCCGGCACGCACGGCGGCCCAACCGGCGACCTCTACGTCGTGATCATCGTCCGCGAGCACGAGTTCTTCCAGCGCGACGGCAACGACCTGCACTGCCGCGTCCCCCTCCCGTTCACGACGCTGGCGCTCGGCGGCGAGATCAAGGTGCCGGGTATCGAGGGCACCGAGACGATCAAGGTGGCCGAGAGCACGCAAACCGGCACGGTGTTCCGGCTGCGGGGCAAGGGCCTGCCGGATGTCTCGGGCCGGGGCCGCGGCGATCTGCTGATCACCGTCCAGGCGGTGACGCCGAAGAAGCTCACCAAGGATCAGCGGCGGCTGCTCGAAGAACTGGCCGCGACACTGCCCGAGCAGAAGGTCAAGCCGCAGGCGCGGGACGAAGACGACGACCGCGGCATCTTCGGCAAGGTCAAAGACATTTTTGGCTAGGCCACCCACACGCGGGTACCGCGTGCGGGGCCCGGCTAGGCCACCCACGCGCGGGTGCCGCGCGCGGGGCCCGGCCAGCTGGCCGGCCGTGGTCGTGCGCGCGATCGCCCTCGACGATCCGCCGCAGGCCGACGAGGCGGTCGCGGCGGTCCTCGACGACTGTGCGCCCGCGGCGATCGAAGATCTGGCCGAGCGCCCGCTGCCACCGGGCGGATTGTGGGATCCCACGTATCCGCCGATTCCCGACCCGCCTCCCACGCCGATCCATTGGCGCGTGTTCTTTCAGAACGATGCCGACCGCGCCCGCGCCATCGACGCGCTTCGCGCCGCCTTCCCGACGCTCGGTCTCGAGGTCGTCGATGTGCCGGACGAGGACTGGGCCGCCCGGTCTCAACAATCGCTGACCGCCGTCCGCGCCGGGTCGTTCATCGTCGCGCCGCCATGGGACCTGCCCGCGTCACCTCCGGACGCGGTGACCGTGATCGTGATCGAGCCCTCGATGGGATTCGGCACGGGTCATCATGCGACGACGCGGATGTGCTTGCAGCTGCTGTCGGATCTCGACGTCTCCGATCTGGACGTGCTGGACCTCGGGACCGGTTCCGGCGTGCTGTCGATGGCCGCCGCGCTGCGCGGGGCGCGACGAGTCGTCGGCATCGACGTCGACGTCGACGCCATCGCGTCGGCGGAAGCGAGTGCCGCTCTGAATACGCTGCCCGACACGATCGAGTTTCGCGTGGGCGACTTTCGGACCTCACCACCAGGACCGGCCGACCTCGTGCTCGCCAACCTCACCGGCGGGATGCTGACGTCGGCCTCCGCGCCACTGGCCGCACTGATCCGGCCTGGTGGCACGGCGATCCTCAGTGGATTCGATCACACGGAAGTGGACTCGGTGGTGCGGGCCTTCCCCGGCTTCACCGAGCATGCCCGCCTCGCCGAAGACACCTGGATCGCGCTACGTCTGACTCGGCCGTCCTGAGCGGTCCGGCGTGCCGCCGTCGAGGACCACCGATTCTTCAATCTGCCGCGCCGATACGGTCCAGTAGCGACGCAAGAGCGCCGCTTTCTCGGACTCTGGAACCAGACGGAACCCATGCCGTTCGTAGAACCTCACGGCCCAGGTCGCCGCCCGCCAGGTCCCGATCAGGATCCGCCGATCGGTCTGCGCCTGAAGATGAGCGAGAAGCGCGGTGCCGACGCCCGTGCCCTGGCGTGCCGTCCGAGTGTAGGCGTGGCGAATGAGCGCGACATCGGCGACCTCCTGGATGCCCATCACCCCCACGAGCTGGCCGTTGTCGAAGCCTCCCCAAAACCGCACGCCGACCTCGATCTCGTGCTGCAGTTCCTCCGCAGGCATGTAGGGCTCGGTCCAGCAGTCCGCGGCAATGACGCCGCGGTACGCGATGGCCGCGTCGTTGACCACGGCGTAGACGTCGTCGAAATCAGCGGGACTACAGGGACGAATGGTCATGGCTAGTACGCGATCAGGGCAACCTTGTGAACGTAAGTGGCGTCATCGAGCTGGCTGAGGATGAAGTGCGCGACGTCGGCCCTCGAGATCGCGGGCATGCCCGGCAGGGCGAATCGTTCGCCGGTGCGGTAGCTGCGCGTCAAGGGGCCGTCGGTGAGCTGCGCCGGCTGCACCAGCGTCCACTCCAGATCGCTCCGCCGAATGTGCGCTTCACCGGCGGCCTTGTCGGCGTAGATATTCCTCAACAGCGTACGGCTGAAGATTCTCGGAAATAGCGGCACCTCGTAGATCGTCTCTCCGACGCCGATCGCCGACGTGAAGATCAGGCGCCGGATGCCGTGCGTCTTCATCGCCGCCAGAATCGGCGGGACGCTCCGCTGAATGAGATTGGTCGACTTGAACGACCGGCCGCGGCCCAGGGCGCTCGTCACCGCACCCTGGCCCTGCATGGCGCGGTCGAGCCCGAGCGGGTCGTCGGTCACGCTGCCGGACATGACCCGCAAACGCTCGTGCGTGCGAAACGGGTGTGCGGAATCCCGGGTGAGCGCCGTGACCTCATGGCCGGCGTCCAGCGCCTGCTGCACGAGCTGCCGCCCGGTGCCGCCGGTCGCGCCGAGGATCAGGAGCTTCATCCCTACTCCTTCACCGGCCGCTGCTGGTTCTTGAGACGACGCTCATTCCAGCCTTCGACGAGCCGCCGCATCTCCTTGAAGGGATCCGGACTGTCGTCCACCTGCAGGCGCAGTACCGTATCGTTGTTGAGCCACACGCCGCCGCCCTCCTTGACGATCAGCATCGCGGCCGACTGCATCCCGCGCGTGTCGCCGCCGGCGGCCTGGCCGGCGTCGAGCGCCGCCATCAGGCGCATCGACAGGTGGCCCTTCGTCTCCTCGAACGCCTTGATCATCCCCTCGACCACCGCCGGACCGGCGAGGATGTTGCCCTGCGCCGTGCAGAACTTGCCCTGCTTGCCGCCGGCCCAGGTCGTGGCCTTCGGTCCGGTGAAGGTCGCGGTCTCGCCCTTCAGGTTGATCACCGCGAACTGACGGCCTTGTTTGGTCCACCGTTCGGGTTGCGGATCGGGATCGCTCTCCCAGATCTGCTGGATGATCGCCTCGGGCGCGAGCCCCTTCCTGAGCAGCTCGATCGCCTTCGGCCCGTAGCTGACATCAACGATGGCCTGCGTGGCCGCCACGCCGCCCTTCGGGTCGGCCCACAGCACGCCGTTGCCGACGCTGAACACCCGGGACTGGACGGCGCCGCCGACCTCGCCGGTCTCCGGATCGAAGCCGAGAATCGAGAAGGTCGCCACCGATGGCGGCAGCGGGTCGGGCGCCTGCGCGAGCAGGGACGCGAGGCCGATCGACGAGGCCAACAGGGCAAGCAGAATCCGTTTCATCATGTCAGTTCACTCCAGGTCGTGAGCAACGCCGTCAGGGCCACGATCGGCACGGCATCGGCGCGAAGCGTGCGGCCGCCGAGCGACATCAGGATGGCGCCGCACTCGTGGGCCGCGGCCACCTCGGGCACCGTCCATCCCCCCTCGGGGCCAATAATCACATGGGCCGCGCGTGGCTTGGGCACGTCTTGCACGGACGCGACGTGCCCCAGCGCCGCCGACGGCTCCACGCACATCACCCGGGCGGCCTCCGTCTTTTCGGTCCACCACCGATCGAGCGGCAGCGGGTCGTGGATGGCTGGCACCACGGCGCGGCCGCATTGTTTGGCGGACGACACGGCAATCCGTTGCCATCGGGCGATCCGGCGGCTCCTCGCCAGCGTCGCCAGGCTGATCTCCGCGCGCTGGCTGACGACCGGCTGAATGGCGGACACGCCCAGCATCACGGCATCGCGCACGACATCGTCCATCTTGTCGCCCTTGAGCACGCTCACCACGAGCGACACGCGGACGCCGATCTCGCGCGCCGGCATCACGGCTTCGACCGGACGAACCGCCGCGGATGTCCTTCCGGCCTGCACCACGACGGCACGCCACAGTCCGCCGCGGCCGTCGAACACCTCCACCTCATCGCCGGCACGGAGCCGCAGCACCCGCACGAGATGTGCGGCCTCCTCGTCCGGCAACGCGACGCGCTCCGCCACCGGATCCAGGTCGGGCACGTAGAAGCGCGGACGCACGCGGAGAGTATACTCATCGGCACCGATGTTCTTCCGCGGCCAGACAGTCGGGAAATACCGCATCCTCTCGCCCCTGGGAAGCGGCGGCTTTGGCAGCGTCTATCTCGCGGAAGACACCTGGATCGACAAGAAGGTCGCCATCAAGGTTCCGCACCGGCAGAACCTCGACTTCGGCGAGCTGGTGCGCGAGCCGCGCTTGCTCGCCTCCCTCAGCCATCCCAACATCGTCACCGTGCTCACCGCCGAGCGGCAGGACGATGTGTTCTTCATCGTGATGGAGTACGTGCCGGGCGATACGCTCGAAGCGGTGATCGAGCGCGACGGCACGCTCGACCTCGCCCGCGCGCTCGACTACACCTGCCAGATCTGCAACGCGATGGACCACGCGCACAAGCAGGGCGTCATCCATCGCGACCTGCGCCCCGGCAACGTGCTGGTGACCGATCAGGGCCTGATCAAGGTCGCGGATTTCGGGACGTCGCGGTTCCTCGAGATCGCCGCCCACGGCACGACCGTGATCGGCAGCCCGCCGTACATGGCGCCCGAACAGTTCCAGGGCCGGGCCGTGTTCGCCTCGGACATCTACTCGCTGGGCATCACGATGTATCAGATGTTCACGGGCGTGTTGCCGTACGACACGCCGATGCCCGCCGACATCGACCGGCTGATGAAGGGCGAACTGGTGGTACCGCCCAGGCAGAAGAACCCGAAGCTGCCGAAGGCCATCAGCGACATCGTGATGAAGGCGATTGCGGCCGACATTAAGTCGCGCTACCAGCGCGCCTCGGACCTGCTCGAGGCCGTGCTCGCGGCACGCACCCCCTCCCCGGCGCGCCGCCCCTGGAAGCCGGCACCCGGCTCCGCGTCAGGCGGCGGGTCCGATGAGGTCAGCGACATCCAGGCCCGGCTGAAGGCCCGGGAATCGCTGCAGCCCCGTTTCTGCTGGAAATGCGGAAAGGCGCTGCACGCCCGTGCCGACCGCTGCCCGTTCTGCCAGGAACTGCAGTGAAGGCCTTCTGCCTTCTGCCTTCTGCCTTCTTCGAGGATAATTCCTCGACTATGGCTTTTACGGGTACCGGCAAGGTCTGGATGAGCGGCTCGCTGGTGGCATGGAAGGACGCCACCGTGCATGTCGCCTCCCACGCGCTTCACTACGGCACCGGCGTCTTCGAGGGGCTTCGCGCCTACGACTCGAAGACCGGCACCAATGTCTTCCGGCTCGAGCCCCACATGCGGCGGCTGATGGATTCCTGCCGCGTCTACCGCATGGAGCCGCGGTGGTCGCAGGACGATCTGTCGCAGGCCGTGCTCGACACCGTCCGCGAGAACGGCTTCAAGAGCTGCTACATCCGGCCGCTGGTGTATCGCGGCTACGAGCAGCTCGGGCTCAACCCGATGCCCTGCCCCGTCGAGGCGTCGATCATCGTGTGGGAATGGGACCAGATGCTGGGCGCCGGCGCCCTCGACCAGGGCATCGACGCCGGCGTGAGTTCGTGGACCCGCCTGGCGCCGAACACGCTGCCCGCCCTCGCCAAGGGCACGGCCAACTACGCGAACTCCGGCCTGATCAAGATGCAGGCCACGCTCGACGGCTACGGCGAAGGCATCGCGCTCGACGAGCGCGGGCTGTTGAGCGAAGGCAGCGGCCAGAACCTGTTCCTCGTGCGCGACCGCGTCGTCTACACGCCGTCGCTCGGCTCGTCCGTGCTCCAGGGGATCACGCGCGACAGCGTGGTGACGATGGCGCAGGATCTGGGGTACGAGGTGCGCGATACGTCGATTCCACGCGAGTTCCTGTACATGGCCGACGAGGCGTTCTTCTGCGGCACGGCCGTCGAGATTACCCCCATCCGGTCGATCGACAAGATCACCGTCGGTAACGGAAAGCGTGGCCCGATTACAGAAGCGTTGCAGAAGCGCTTTTTCGGCATCTTGCGGGGCGATTTGCCCGACACCCACTTCTGGCTGACCCCTGTGGGCTCGGCCGTTGCCGCCCGATAGAGGATCTATGCACGTCAACGACCTTCTGAAGGCTGCGGTTGAAAAGGGCGCCTCGGACCTCCACCTGAAGGTGGGCAGCTATCCGATGTGCCGGATCCACGGCCACCTCGCGCCGGTGTCCGAGGAGAAGAAACTCGACCACGAAGACCTCGTCGAGATGGCGGCGTCGATCATGTCGACGGCGCAGCGGCAGAAGTTCAAGGACTCGCAGGAGACGGACCTGGCCTACAGCGTGCCGGGCCTCGGCCGGTTCCGCTGCAACGTGTTCCAGCAGCGCGGCACCATCGGCTGCGTGCTCCGCGTGATCCCGGTCACGGTGAAGAACCTCGAAGAGCTCGGGCTGCCGCCGGTGCTGAAGACAATCGCCGCCGAAGAGCGCGGCCTGGTGCTCGTCACCGGCACCACCGGCAGCGGCAAGAGCACGACGCTGGCGGCGATGATCGACTACATCAACAACAGCCGCACCGCGCACGTGATCACGATCGAGGACCCGATCGAATACCTGCACCGCGACAACCAGTGCATCATCAACCAGCGCGAGATCGGCGTCGACACCCGGTCGTTCGCCTACGCGCTGCGCAGCGCGCTCCGTCAGGACCCGGACGTCATCCTCGTGGGCGAAATGCGCGACATGGAGACCATCGAAACCGCCATGCACGCGGCCGAGACCGGCCACCTCGTGTTCTCGACCTTGCACACGCTCGATGCGACGGAAACCATCAACCGCATCATCTCGGTGTTCCCGCCGCACCAGCAGAAGCAGATCCGTTTGCAGCTGGCGTCGGTGCTGAAGGCCGCGATTGCGCAGCGCCTGATCCCGCGCAAGGACGGCACGGGCCGGTCACCGGCGGTCGAAGTGCTGGTGGCCACGCCGTTCATCAAGGACTGCATTGTCGACAAGGACAAGACGCACCTGATCCAGGGCGCCATCGCGCAAGGCACGTCGCAGTACGGCATGCAGACGTTCGACCAGTCGATCTTCGGCCTGTTCCAGAACGAGCTGATCTCGTACGAAGAGGCGTTGCGCTGGGCGTCGAACGTCGACGAGTTCAAGCTCAAGGTCCAGGGCATTTCGACCACCGCCGACACGGCCCGCGATCAGATGGCCTCGACGATCTTCTCCGGCCCGAGCAAGCCGGCGCCCGGGGCGGCAAAGCCAGGCGCCGCGGCGGCGAAGCCGCCCGCCAAACCGCCCGAGATCACCCGCTTCGGGAAGTAGTGCCTGACGCCTACATCGTTGCGCTGACACTGCTCTCCGCGCGCGAGCTGTCGGAGGCGCAGCTGCGCACGCGCCTCACCCGGCGCGCGCTCGACCCCGGCGACATCGACACCGCCATCGCGCGGCTCCTCGCGGACGGCACCCTGAACGATCGCCGGGTGGCGCTGGCGGCCGCCCGCATGGAGAGCGCGGTGCGGCATCGCGGCCGAGCGCGGGTCCTCCAGAAGATCCGGCAGCTGGGCATCGACCCGTCGACGGCTGAAGCGGCCGTCAACGAGGTCTTCGAAGAGGTGGACGAGGGCGCCCTGCTCGACCGCGCCTTCGAACGGCGTCTCCGCGGCCGGTCGCCGACGGACCTGGACGAAAAGGGGCGCGCGCGCATCGTCCGCGGCCTGGCCGCGCAAGGCTTCGCGATCGAGGCCATCCTGAAGCGCCTGCGCGCCTGATCGTCCGGAGCCCGGAGCCCGGCCGCCGGAGCCCGCTACAATAGAGAGATGCACCCGGCGGAGATTCGCAGTTCCTTCCTGAAGTACTTCGAGCAGCACGGGCACCGCGTGGTGCCGAGCAGCCCCCTGCTGCCCGGCGACGACCCGACGCTCCTGTTCACCAACGCCGGGATGAACCAGTTCAAGGACGTCTTCCTCGGGCGCGAGCAGCGCGACTACACGCGGGCGGCCTCGTCCCAGAAGTGCATGCGGGTCAGCGGCAAGCACAACGACCTCGACAACGTCGGGCCGTCGCTGCGCCACCACACCTTCTTCGAGATGCTCGGGAACTTCTCCTTCGGCGACTATTTCAAGCAGGACGCCATCGAGCTGGCGTGGCATCTCCTGACGAAGGACTGGGGGATCGATCCGGCGCGGCTCTACGTGACGGTCTTCAAGGGCGAGCCCGGCATTCCGCGCGACGACGAGGCGTACACGCGCTGGCTCGACTTCGTGCCGGCGGACCGTATCGGCGAGCTCGGCATGGCCGACAATTTCTGGGCCATGGGCGACACCGGGCCGTGCGGCCGCTGCTCGGAAATCTACGTCGATCGCGGACCCGGCGTGAGCGGCACCGGCCGGTTCGTCACCGACGTCGAATCCGGCAGCGAGCGCTTCGTCGAGATCTGGAACAACGTCTTCATGGAATTCGCGCGCGACGACAAGGGTGTGCTGACGCCGCTGCCGGCGCCGTCGATCGATACCGGCATGGGCCTCGAACGTATTTCCGCGGTGATGCAGAACACGCTGTCGAACTATGACACCCCGTTGTTCATGCCGCTGCTGGACGCCATCGGGAAGATGTCGGGGCACGCCTACGGCCGGTCGATGTCGGCATCCGACGTCTCGATGCGGGTCGTCGCCGACCACGCCCGCGCCTCGACCTTCCTGATCGCCGACGGCGTCGTGCCGTCCAACGAATGGCGCGGCTACGTGCTCCGCAAGATCATGCGGCGCGCCATGCGCCACGGACGCAAGCTCGGCATGCACGAGCCCTTCCTGTTCTCGCTCGTCGACGTGCTCGTCGGCGAGATGGGCGGCGCCTATCCGGAGCTCAAGGCCGGGCGCGACGCAGTGTCGCAGGTGATCAGGAGCGAAGAAGAGCGCTTCGACGCCGTCCTCACCGGCGGGCTCCCCCGTCTCGAGGACGTGCTCGAGCGCGCCGCCAGGGGATCGAAGGTGGTCGGCGGAGACGAGGCGTTCAAGCTCTACGACACCTATGGCCTGCCGCGCGACTTCATCGAGGACCTGGCGAGCAACCAGGGCTTGCGCTTCGACGCGGAAGGCTTTGACGCGGCGATGGAAGGCCAACGGGTGAAGGCGCGGGCCGGCAGCTCGTTCGAAGGCAAGAAAGGCGAGGACTTCTCGTTCGCGTCGGACGCCGCTCGCGAGAGCTTACGCCAGGTCGGCGACGTCTTCGAGGGCTACACGACGACGATCGCTCAGGGCGTACCGGTGCTCGCGCTGTTCGACGACCAGAAGAAAGCCGTTGACGCGATCGAGGACGGTTCGCCGGGGTACGTCGCCCTGGCGAAAACGCCGTTCTACCTGGAATCCGGCGGACAGGTGTCGGACCAGGGCTGGATCGACCCCGCTTCCGGCGATCGCTCCCGCGTCAGCGGCGTCGCGCGGCTTGGGCCCGGACTGCCGCGCGCGCACCGCATCGAGAACGTCCACGGCCGCATCGCGCTCCGCGACATGGTCACGGTGGAAGTCGATGCCCCGCTGCGCGATGCGACGCGGCGCAATCACACCGCCACCCACTTGCTGCACGCGGCGCTGCGCAAGGTGCTCGGCGCGCACGTCAAGCAGGCCGGGTCGCTCGTCGCGCCCGACCGCCTCCGCTTCGACTTCGTGCACTTCTCGGCGATCACCCCGGAGGAAATGCTGCAGATCGAGCGGCTGGTGAACGCAGCGATTCAGAACAACGAGGCCGTGAACACCGCGGTCCGCAACACGCAGGATGCGATCGCCTCTGGCGCCATGGCGCTCTTCGGCGAGAAGTACGGCGACAAGGTCCGGGTCGTCGCGGTCGGCGACGGCGCCTTCAGCACGGAGCTGTGCGGCGGGACGCATGTGCGGGCGACGGGCGACATCGGCGCGTTTCTCATCACCGAGGAATCCGGCGTCGCCGCGGGCGTGCGGCGCATCGAGGCCGTCACCGGCATGGGCGCGATTGACCTCGCGCGCAGTGCGATGGCCGAGATGAAGGAGGCGCTCGCCGAATCGGGCGCCAAGCGCGGCGAGCTCCGGCCCTGGATGCGCACCCAGCAGCAGACCCTCAAAGCCGCGCAAAAGGAGGTGCAGCAGCTGAAGACGAAGCTGGCCCTGGGCGGCTCCGGGGGCGGCGGCGCGGCTGACGAGGACAAGGTGGAAATTGCGGGGGCGACGCTCATCGCGCGCCAGGTGGCGGACGTCGACAAGGAATCGCTGCGCGCGCTCGCCGACACGCTGAAGTCGCGGCTCACGACCGGCGTCATCATCCTCGCGGCGGAAATGCCCGACGGCAAGGTCTCGTTGATTGCCTCGGTCACACCGGACCTGTTGAAGAAGGCACCGGCGGGACAGCTGGTCAAGCAGTTGGCGCCCATTGTCGGCGGCGGCGGCGGCGGGCGGCCAGACTTCGCCGAAGCCGGGGGCAAAGATCCGGCGAAGATACAGGAATTGCTCAAGGAAGCTCGCCAACTGGTGGAGAAACTCCTCCGCTAGGGAGGGGACAGACCCAGGCACCAGCTGCCGATAAGGTAGACTGGAAGCCTTCGTGAAACTCAGCCTTCTGGTCCTCGGCGTGTGCCTCAGCCTGGCTACCCCTGCGGCCGCCCAGATTTACTCCTGGCGCGACATGGACGGCAAGCTCGTCTTGTCGGACGAGCCGCGCTCGGGCGCCGCCGCCATGACCACCTATGCGGTGCCTGGCGCCGCCACCGTCCGGGCCACCAAGCCCCTCACGATCAAGACCAGCCGCTTCGACGACACCATCCGGGTCCACGCCGGCAAGCACGGCGTGTCCGCCGATCTCGTTCGCGCCGTCATCCAGGTCGAATCCGCCTTCAACCCCATCGCCGTGTCGCCCAAGGGCGCCATGGGGCTGATGCAGCTGATGCCGGCGACGGCCGTCGAATACGGCGTCGGCAACCCCTTCGAGCCCGAAGAGAACATCAGCGGCGGCGTCGCCTACCTGAGGCACCTGCTCGATCGCTACGATCAGAAGATCGAGCTGGCGCTGGCCGCCTATAATGCCGGCCCCGGCAACGTCGAGAAGTACGGCGACGTGCCGCCCTTCCGGGAAACGCAGAACTACGTCAGGAAGATCACGGAATCGGCGCCGGCCGCCCCGCCCAACACGATCTATCGCTGGATGGAGCTGGTCAACGGACGCCCGGTGGCTCGCTATTCCAACAAGCCTCCTGCCTCAGGCGCCTACGACATCGTCGGCCGCCGCTAGTCGGGTTTCAGCTCGCAGCCTTCAGCCTTCAGGGGCCGTGATATAC
>Ga0156330_1060_pt1 | contig 15739 bp, 15 predicted proteins | sample RifCSPlowO2_12_FD_107978 | JGI IMG/M metagenome (GOLD analysis project Ga0156330, IMG submission 107978) | Acidobacteria bacterium RIFCSPLOWO2_12_FULL_67_14b | reverse complement strand
GGTGCGAGCCCACACGACCATCAACTGGCCCGGGAACGTGAGCGCGCCGACAAACTCCTCCTTGCTGTCGGGCATGCGAGCCGCGATGCTGTCGAGTTTCCTGGCGGCCAGCAGCTGCGACAGTTCCTTCGCCGGGGCCGCGGACTTGGGATCCTGAGCCCAAGCCGGGGCCGCCAGCGCGGGCACCAGCAGAATGGCGATGAACAAGCGGCTCAGGGATGCGGGGGAAAGATTCATCCCCCCCATTTAACACATCAGCCGATGAAAAGCGATTCCTCGTCGTCGACCGCGGGTCGCGACGCCTGGCGGCGGCGCGACGATTCACGAATGCCGCGGAACGCATCGATCACGGCTTTCACGCCGGCGACGACGGCGATCCCCTGCCGGGCCGGGCCGGTGACGAACGCCTGCGCGACGGCCAGCGTTTGATCGACGCGCTGGGTCAGCTCGCCGAACACCTGGTCGACACGTTCGACCTGTTTCGCCGCGAGGGCCGCCGTCCGGGCCGCCTCGCTCGAGAGGGCCGTCAGGTTGACGATGAGCGGCCTGACGTCCTGGTCAAGCTGCGTGGCGATCTGGTCGACACGCCTGGCGAGGCGGATCCCCGCCACGATGGCGGCGACCTGGATGAGGGCCATCACCAGGACCGCAAACGCGATCACGCCGAGCAGCAGCTCGCCGGTGTCGGTCACACCTGGTCCCCGCGTTCCCGCGCCTGCTGGAACGCCTCGCGGCCGCGATCGACGGCGTTGGTGACGTTGTCGCGCTGGCGCTGGTAGTACTCGCGCCCCTGCTCCACCGCCTCGCGCGCCTTGTCGCGGCCCTCGCGGGCCTTCTGACCGAGGTACTCGCGCGTTTCTTCGCCGGAAGCAGGCGCAAACAGCAACGCGACCGCCGCACCGGTGAGCGCGCCGACCACGAAGGCGATCATCAGGTTGCCGGAATTGTCCTTGGACATGTGCGCTCCTAGAAAATGCTGACCTTCACGTTCAGGTACTTCTTCGGGTCTTTCTTGATCTCGGCGATGAGGTTCTTCATCTCCGTGACCGTCTGGTTCATGTTCTCATATAACTGTTTGTCGCGCAGCAACAGGCCGGCGGTGCCCTGACCGTCGTTCAACTGTTGCAGAACCGCGTCAAGACGCGCAGTCATCCCGTCCATCCGCTTGTAGAGCGCATCGTCGGTGAGGAGCTTGCCGGCGGTGCCTTCCCCCTTATTCAGCCTGCCCGTGAGGGTCTCGATGTTCGTGCTCGTCGCGCTCAGCGACTTGGCCAGCGCCGGATCGTTCAGCAACTGGCCCAGGCTGCCCTCGCCGCTGCGCACCTTGCTGGTGATTGCGGTCAGGTTGGCGACGGACCTCTCCAGTTCATCGTACAACCGGGCGTCGTTGACCAGCTTTCCGGCCGTGCCCTTGCCGCTGTTGACCGTGGCGGCCACGCGCTCGGCGGCTTTCACCAGGGCGTCGAACTCGTTGTAGAGGGACTCGTCGGTGAACAACTTGCCCATCGTGCCCTTCCCCATGCGCAGGTCTTCGACCAGCTTCTTGGCTTCCGCGAGCCCGGACGTGGCCTCGGTCGTCAGCTGTGTGATGCTCCCTTCGGCCACGCCCGAGGGCACGTATCCCCATTCAGGAATGGACGTGCCGTCCGGCCGGGCGGTGACGTCGACGGCGCCTTCGCCGAGCAGCGAGATCGAACCGATCGTTGCCAACGACCGATCGGTGACGAGCGGCTTCATGTCGTCGACGATGTTGAACCAGACCTCGACGCCCGTCGGCAGCAGCACGACGTTCGACACCGACCCCACCTCGACGCCGGCGACACGGACGGGCGATCCCTCCATGAGGCCGGCGACGTTGCTGAACCGCACCTTGAGCGGGTAGTTCTGCCAGAAGAACCCGCCGGTGCCGCCGACCGCGAAGATCAGCATGCCGGACATGACGAGCGCGAAGACGGAAATCAGCCCGAACTTGAGCTCGGCCCAGGCGAGAGAGTGTGTGCGCGGCATCGGTACGGTCCTCTTACGAAAGAAATGTCTTCAGGTACGGGTCGGTCGAGTTGCGCAACTCGGCGGCGGAGCCTTCGAAGTGAATGCCGCCCTCCTTGAGCATCACGAAGTCGGCTTCCTCGACCTTGGCTTCGGCGGCGGCGATGATATCCGCCGTGTCCGAGGCGTCCAGCCGGGCGGAATGCACCGCCACGTAGAAGGCGTCCCGCAGCTGGTGCGTGACGATCACGGAAGTGACGCGCTCGAGGTCGCGCAGCTTGATGATCTCGGCGTCGATCGTGAGCGACGTGATCGGGTCGAGTCCCGTCGTCGGCTCGTCGTACAGCAGCAGCGTCGGCTTGGCCGCCATGGCCCGCGCGATCGCCACCCGCCGCCGCTGGCCGCCGGACAGCTCCGACGGCTGCTTGTCGATGTGCTCGCTCAGGCCGACGAAGCCGAGGACCTCCTCGACGCGGTGGCGGACTTCGTCGAGGGGCATCGTCGTTTCCTCGTAAAGCTTGTAGCCGACGTTCTCCCCCACCGTGAACGAGTCGAAGAGCGCGCCTTCCTGGAATACCATGCCCATGTGGTGCCGCACGCCCATCAACTGGGCTTCGGTCATCTGGTCGACGCGGTGGCCCAGCACCCAGATGGTACCCGAGTCTGGCCGGATCAGCCCGAGCATCAACTTGAGGATCGTGGACTTGCCGGCGCCGCTCGCGCCCAGGAAGATCTTGGTGTGGCCCGCGCGCACCGAGAAGGTCACGTCCTTCAGGATGACCTTCTCATCGAAGGCCAGGCACACCTTGTCGAACAGCACCACGGGGGCGTGGGGCTCGGCCAGCTCGACGGGGAGACCGAATTCCGCGAGGCTCTTGTGTCGCATCAGAACAGGATCGAAATCAGCAGGCGCGTGACGAAGAAGTCCACCACCAGTACCACGACCGACGCCGCCACCACGGCGTTGGTCGTCGCGCGGCCCACGCCCTGGGTGCCGCCGCTTGTTCGCAATCCTACGTGACAGCCGATCGTCACGATGACAAAGCCCAGGAAAAAGGGCTTGATGAGGCCCATCCAGACGTCCTGCATGAAGAGGCCCTCGACGACCCCGCTCCAGTAGACACCCGATGACACGCGTAATTCGGTCAGCGCGATGATCCAGCCGCCCAGCATGCCGACCGTGTTGGCCACCACGGTGAGGATTGGGCACATGATGAAGCCCGCCAACACCCGTGGGACCACCAGCTTCCGCATTGGATCGGTGCCAAGGGCGCGCAGCGCGCTAATCTGTTCGGTCACCATCATCGACCCGAGCTCGGCGGCGATGCCCGAGCCGACGCGGCCGGCCAGCATCAGGGCGGTCAGCACCGGGCCCAGTTCCTTGATCAGGGTCGCGCTGATAAGCCGGCCCACGTAGGGACGCGCGCCGAACTGATCCAGCATGATCCCGGACTGCAGGGCCATGACGGCGCCCGTGAAGAAACCGGTCAGCAGGACGACGGTCAGCGACCCAATGCCGATGACCTCGATCTGCTCCATCACGTCTCGCGCGTAGAACGGGCGCGTGAACGCCCCCCGCACGGCGGCGAAGCAGAGCTTCACGTACTCCTGGACTTCCAGCAGCGACTTCTTTACGAATTCGATCAGCCAGGTGCCCTGGACGTCGCTCATCCGCGGCTCCCGAGACCGAGCTCACGGGTGCGGAGCGCGCGGATCTGGTCGCGCAGCGACGCGGCCTTCTCGAAGTCCAGGTTGGCGGCGGCGGCCTTCATGTCGCGCTCGAGCCCGGTCACGTGGGCGTCGAGTTCGGCCTGCGTCCGGAAGACCGGCCGCGTATCGCGAGGGTCCGCCACGGTCGAATAGTCCCGGTCGTACACGCTGGATAAGACGTCATCAATGGCCTTCACGATACTGGTGGGCGTAATCCCGTGCTCCGCGTTGTAAAGGGCCTGGCGGGCCCGGCGCCGCTGCGTCTCGTTGATGGCCGATTTCATCGAGTCGGTGACAGAGTTCGCGTACATGATCACACGGCCGTTGACATTGCGGGCGGCGCGGCCCGAGGTCTGAATCAGCGCCCCGGCCGACCGCAGAAAGCCCTCCTTGTCGGCGTCGAGGATGGCCACCAGCGACACTTCCGGCAGGTCGAGCCCTTCGCGCAGCAGGTTGATGCCGACGAGGACGTCGAACACGCCGCGGCGCAGGTCGCGGAGGATCTCGACCCGCTCGAGCGTGTCGATGTCCGAATGCAGGTAGCGGACCTTGACGCCGAGCTCCTGGTAGTACTGCGTCAGGTCCTCGGCCATGCGCTTGGTGAGCGTCGTCACCAGCACGCGCTCGCGGCTCGCCGCGCGATCCCGGATCTCCTTGAGCAGGTCGTCGACCTGCCCCTTGACCGGCCGCACTTCCACCGGCGGGTCCATCAGGCCGGTCGGCCGGATCACCTGCTCCACGACCACGCCGCCGGCCTTCTGCAGCTCGTAAGGCCCCGGCGTGGCCGAGACGTAGACCAGCTGCCCGACCCGCGATTCCCACTCCTCGAAGTTGAGCGGGCGGTTGTCGAGCGCCGACGGCAGGCGGAAGCCGTACTCGACCAGCACTTCCTTGCGCGATCGGTCGCCGTGATACATGCCGCGGATCTGCGGAATGGTCTGGTGGCTTTCATCGACGACCACCAGCGCGTCCGACGGCAGGTAGTCGAGCAGCGTCGGCGGCGGCTGGCCGGCGGACCGCTGCGTCAGGTGCCGCGAGTAATTCTCGATGCCGTGGCAATACCCGATCTCGCGAATCATTTCGAGGTCGAACATCGTCCGCTGATGCAGGCGCTGCGCCTCGAGGACCTTGCCGTCGCGCTCGAGCTCGGTGCGCCGCACCTCGAGCTCGGCCTTGATCGTGCCGACGGCTTCGCGCAGGCGATCGCGACCGGTGACGAAGTGCGACTTCGGGTAGACGGCCGTGCGATCGTGCCGCTTGAGCGCCTTGCTCGTGATCGGATCGAACGAGGTGAGCTCGTCGACCTCGTCGCCGAACAGGCCGATGCGAAGGGCGAATTCCTCGTAGGAGGGGTAGACCTCGATGATGTCGCCGCGGACGCGAAAGGTGCCGCGGCCGAACTCGTGGTCGTTGCGCTCGTACTGGATTTCGACCAGCTTGCGCAGGATCTGATCGCGATCGATCCGCTGGCCCTTCTCGAGCGGCAGCACCAGGCCGTAGTAGGCGTCGGGCGAGCCCAGGCCGTAGATGCACGACACGCTGGCGACGATGATGACGTCGCGGCGCTCGAACAGCGACCGCGTCGCCGACAGCCGCATGCGGTCGATCTCCTCGTTGATCGTCGATTCCTTCTCGATGTAGGTGTCGCTCGACGGGACGTAGGCTTCCGGCTGGTAGTAGTCGTAATAGCTGACGAAGTACTCGACCGCGTTGCCGGGGAAGAACCGGCGGAACTCCTGGAAGAGCTGGGCGGCCAGGGTCTTGTTGTGCGCCATCACCAGCGTCGGACGGTTCACGCGGTCGATCACCTGCGCCATGCTGTAGGTCTTGCCCGACCCGGTCACGCCGAGCAGCACCTGGTGCTTGTCCCCGCGAGTCAGTCCGTCGACGAGCTCCGGGACCGCGTGGACCTGGTCGCCCCGAAGCTCGAAGTCTGAAGAGAGAGTGAAGCGGTCGAAGACGGAGGGCATCGATGCGAGTGTCCGAGCACACCATCGTACTACAGCGTAGAGGCGGGTCTTCAGACCCGCCTCTACCGGCTCCGGTAGGGACCGAAATAGCCCTGGCGGGTGCGGACCTTGAGCCCGGGGCGCTTGACCTTGACCTCGACCTTGCGCCACGCGCCGTCGGTGACCGTGTTGGTCGACAGGTATCCGACGTGATACTGCCCGTTGATTTCGGCCAGGACCCTGTCGTAGGCGCTTTCGACGTCCTTCATGGCCAACGGAAAGAACGCCTGGCCGCCGGTCGCCTCGACGATCTGCTGCAGCCGCCGTTGCAGCGCGTAGCGCGCCGACCCGGTGTTTTCGACGAGCCCGATCGCGTAGACCGTGACCTGCGAGGCCTTCAGCAACGTCAGGGTCTCGTCGAACCGCAGGGCGGAGCGGGTGTCGCCGCCGTCGGTGTACATCACCATGACCTTGCGGCCTTCCTGCCGGTCGGCGCCGTCCAGGTAGGTGCCGAGCGCGTCGTACAACGCCGTCCAGCCATCCGGCTTGCGCTGGCGGATGCGCTCGACGAGCCGGGGAAAATCGCGCTGCGGGTACCGCGTGATGCGGACCTGCGTGTCGAAGTCCACGAGCGTGATGTCTTCGGCGTGCGGCAGCAGGTTCAGGAACTTGATGGCGGCGCTGCGGGCGAGCTTGAGGTCCGCCATCATGCTGCCGCTGGCGTCGAGCATCAGGCCGAGGTGCATGGCCGGGCTGGTATCGCCGTCGCCCTCGGCGAAGTAATCGAGGCGCTGGGGCGTGCCGTCTTCGAGGATTTCGAAATCGTCCTTGCCGAGGTCCGTGACGATCTGGCCCTTCCGGTCGAGCACCGTGATGCCGAACGTCGTGAGGTCGACGCCGCCGCGAAACGTGCCCGGCTGCGCCGCCAGCGGCGCGGCGGCGCACAACACGGCGATGGCGAATCGGGCGGCCCGTCCCACGGGCCGATCCTACCAGACAGGGACTTGTCCCGCCGAAGCCGGAGGCGAAGGCGGATATAATCCGGAGGTTGTGCGTTGTCTTGCGGTCTGCCATACGGAGCTGGTCGTCCGGCTCCTGGATGCAGTCCTCACTCCGGCCGCGGAGCTTGACGTTTTAGTCGAAAGCCGGGCGCTGGCCCGGCGATTCGAAGATTCGGAACTGCCGGTGTCGGTCGCCGACCCGACCCGGGTCGACAGCTACGTCAAGGCCGGTCTTTCCCCCGCCACTCCGGTATTCGTCGAAGACAACGGCCGCCGCGGGCTGCGCAAGGTCCTCGAGGCGGTGCGCGGCGCGGGCGGCACGCTGGTCTACGTGCTCGGCACCGGGCTGGCCGACGTGCGGCGGGCGGAAGGGCTGCGCGACGATTTTCCCGAAGTCGCCACGCTGACGCTGGCCGAGTTGATCGGCCCGCCGCTGTTGACCGAGCTCGGCCGCTCTGTCACCCGCCAGCGCGTCCAGCAATACCAGCGCTACATGGCGGACGCCGACCGCATTCTCATCCTCACCCACAACGATCCGGACCCCGACGCCATGGCCAGCGGCCTGGCGCTGCGGACCATCCTGCGGCGCACCAAGCAGACGGCGGTCGTCGGCTGCCTGCAGGGCGTCACGCGGCCCGAGAACCTCCGGATGGTCAAGCTGCTCGACCTGAAGATCGAGACCGTCACGCCCGATCAGGTCAGGACCTTCGACAAGATCGCGCTGGTCGACGTGCAGCCCCACTACTTTCCCGGTCTGCTGCCGCACGTCGATCTGGTGATCGACCACCATCCCGAGCAGTCGGGGTACAACGCCATCTTCACCGACATCCGGCCCGAGTTCGGCTCGACCAGCACGATCCTCACCGAACACCTGCGCGCCATCGACATGGACATCTCAGAGCGCACCGCCACCGCGATGCTCTACGCCATCAAGTCCGACACCCTGTTTTTCAACCGCGCCGCGAACCGCGCCGACCTCGATGCGTTCTCGCACCTGTATCCGCTCGCCGACGCCACGATGATCCGCAAGATGGAGGGCGCCGAAATCACCGCCGAGCGGCTGGACTACGTGATCAAGGGCTGGCAGCACGGCCGCATGATGGAGCACGTCTTCTGCGCCTTCCTGGGCGAGCCGCCGCGCGAGGACTTCGTTCCGTACGTGGCCGACTTCTACCTGCAGCTGGAGAACGTGCAGTGGACCGTCATCTGCGGCGTGGTCAACGACACGTTCGTCGTGTCCGTGCGCAACCTGGGCTACTCACGCAACGCCGGCGACTTCGTCAAGCGCTGGTTCAGCGACATCGGCAGCGCCGGCGGCCACCGGACGATGGCGAAGGCGGTGGTGCCGCTGGAAGCGTTCCAGAAGAAGTTCGGCACCTACGAGGGCAGCCGCATCAACCAGCGCATGCTCGAGCTGGTGCTGGAGTTCCTGCACGAGACGAAGGATAGATAGGCTGCTGGCATTGACGATTGACGATCGACTGATTGTCGATTGTTGGGTGATTGAAGATTTTGAGATTGCGTGAGTCGCTTGTCGATTGTCGATTGTCGATTGCCAATTGTCAACGCCCGTACGCCCGATCTATTTCGGCAGCGCTTGGTCACCCAATCCCGAAATCGTCAATCACCAAGCAGTCGCTCAATCGGTCGATTGACAATCGACAATGCCTACGACAGCGCCTGCTCGAGATCGGCGATCAGGTCCGAGGCATCCTCGAGGCCAATCGAGATCCGGATCATCCCCTTCGACACGCCGGCCTTCGCCAGCTCCTCGTCGGTCAGCCCGTACTGTGACGTGAGCATCGGCAGGCTGCAGATGCTCTCCACGCCGCCGAGGCTGGCCGCGCGCTTGATCACCGTCAGCCGGTCGAACGTACGGAAGGCGCCGGCCTGCCCGCCCTTCACGTCGATGGTGACCACGCCGCCGAAGCCGCTCATCTGCCGCTGCGCAATCGCATGGTCGGGATGCGACGCGAGCCCGGGATAGGAGACCCGCTCGATCGCGGGATGCCCTTCGAGGAACCGGGCCACGGTCAGGGCGTTGGCGTTGTGCTGGGCGATGCGCAGCGGCATCGTCTTCATGCCGCGCCCCAGCGCGAAGGCGGGGATCGGGTCCATGATCCCGCCGAGCAGCCGGCGCGTCTTCGAGAGCGGCGTGATCAGCGCCCGCGAACCGGACAGCGCGCCGCCGGTCACGTCGCTGTGGCCGTTGAGGTACTTGGTCGCGCTCTGCATCGACAGGTCGATGCCCATCGACAGCACCGGCTGGTTGATGGCGCTGGCAAAGGTGTTGTCGATGACCGACAGCACGCCGGCCTTCTTGCACGCGTCGGCCACGATCCGCACGTCAACGCAGCGCAGGGTCGGGTTGATCGGCGACTCGAACCACACCATCTTCGTCTTCGGCCCGATGGCGGCGCCGGGATTGGCGAGCTCGTCGAGCGAGATGAAACGGCGCTCGACGCCGAACTTCGACAGCAGGTCTTCGAGAATGTGGAAGGTGCCGCCGTAGATGGCCGCACTGCACACCACCTCGTCGCCGGCCTTCAGCAGCGTCATCAGGGCCGTCGCGATGGCCGCCATCCCCGAGCTGAAGAGCAGCGACGCCTCCGCGCCGTCGACGGCGGCCAGCTTCTGCTCCACCGCCACCACGGTCGGGTTCTCGTAGCGCGAGTAGAGATAGGCGTTGAGCTTCCCTTCCTGGTACTTGATGAGGTCGGCGACCGAGTCGAAGATGAACGTCGACGTTTCGTAGATCGGAACCGTGAGCGACGTCGTCTCGCCCGCATCCGTCCGCTCGCCGGCATGAATGAGTTCTGTGGCTGGTCTCATAGGGGTGCTCGGGTGCTCGGGTGATTCGGTACGTGAGTGCTACTCGTCGAGGTCTCGGTTGACCTGCGTCATGCGGTCGCCGGAGGCGCCGACGACCGGCTCGATGAACTGCCGGTAGGCGTCTTCGTAGCCGCGTTCCATCAGCTCGTCGAGCGTCTGGACGCGGTCCGAGCGTTCGTCGTAGGCGCCGGTCAAATCCAGGGGACGGATCGGATTGTGCGCGGGGCGAATCAGGTAGACGCCCTGGAAGCGGTGGTGCAGGTGGCGCACGGCATCGCTGAGCGCCGTGGTCTCGGCCGACGAGATCTGCTCCCCGACCCGGCCGAATCCGTCGAGACGCGGCGGCCGCAGTTCGTGCGGGCCGGGCGGCTCCGGCGTGGCGGCCACGATCACGACCTGTTCGGCGCCGGCCGCCGCCGCTTCCTCGATCAATCGTCCGACGCACCCCGGCCGGTCGGTCAGCCGATGCGTCTCACCCCGCCAATAGGCATCCGGCGCAAAGCGAACCAGCCGCGGGTCGGTGACGCCCGGCAGGCTCAGCGACGCCGCGAGCACGTCCGCGGTGAACGCCTGCGTGCCGCTCGAGAGGTCGTGCGCCTCGGCCCGCCTCGACGACACGCCCCCGGGCGGCGGAAACAGCGCCTTGCGGTACGGATCGCGCACCAGGCCGAACACCATGTCGCGATGCGAGTCGAGATCGTGGACCACCAGCAACAGCTCCCGGAAGCCGGGCTGCCCGATGTTCTCGGTCAGCAGCTCCGCGAAGCGCCTGCTGAGGTCCTGGGTCTCGGGCGTCTTGATCGATGCGCCGCCCTTCAGCAGCCGCCACACCGCCTGGATCGCGCGGTCGATCGCGACGCTCGCGTCGATCGGTGATCCGAGCAGCGCCCAGGCCCGGTGCCCCGTGCTTCGCCGATAGAGCGGCGATCGCCACCAGGCCAGCCAGGCGCCCCCCGCCAGCACCGCCACCGACGCCGCGGCCAGCAGCGCGGCCAGGCGCGGGATCCACGTCGGCAGCGCCGCCGGGGCGAAGCTCCGGCCCACCCCGCCAAGAAACCACTGGACGAACTGCGCGCCCGCATCGAGCCCCGCCATGCCGAGCACCAGCGCGATGGGATAGACGATGAACCCGAGCAGGATGATGGCCGCCGGCACGGCCAGCACGACGAGCAGGGCGAGTCCGAGCTGTTGCAGCACCCGGAACGGCCACCGCCACCGGTACAACTGTGGAATGTCGGCGTGCCGCCAGAACCCGCCGGGCTCCCACAACTGCGCGCCGCCGTCGACCGACGCCATCACCGCCGTCACCGCGCCCACGCCGCGGCCGCCGACCAGGTCGAGCTTGACGCCGGCTTCATGGAGGGCGCGCAGTGCGCCGGCGTGGTACGCGCCGTCGGCGCCCGTGCCCGTGAACAGCAGGGCCGTGCGTCGTTCGGGCGAGTAAGTATCGCGGGGGTCGCCCACTACTCGTGGATGGTGATGAGCTTGAGAATTTCGAACTTGCGGGTGCCGTTGGGCGTCGAGACGATCACTTCATCGCCTTCCTCCTTGTTGAGGATGGCGCGGCCGATCGGTGACGAGGTGGAGATCAGGCCTTTCTCGGCCTCGGCGTCTTCGGGCATCACGAGCTGATAGACCATCTCGTTGCCGTTCTCGCGGATCGTGACCGTCGAACCGAACCCGGCCTTGCCGTGGGGAATCCGGTCCATGTTCATCAGCGCGATCTCGCTCATGCGCCGCTTCATCATCGCGATGCGGGCGTTGACGTAGGTCTGGCGTTCCTTCGCGGCCTGGTACTCGGCGTTCTCGCGCAGGTCGCCGAGCTCGCGCGCGCGCTGAATCTCCTTCGGCAGCTCCATGTGCAGCTCGCGCTCGAGGGTATTCAGCTCGTCTTCGAATCTCTTGAGGAGTCTTTCTTTCATCGCTTAAACATCGGAGTGTAGCACAATCAACCAGGCCGCCAGGGGCGGCCGGCATGAGCATGATCACGAGCCGTCAGCACCCGATCGTCAAGGAGTTCCGCGAGCTCGCCCGCGGCGGCGGACCCGCGATGCTGCTCGATGGCTGGCACCTGCTTGCCGAGGCGGTCGCCGCCGGCGTCAGGGTCGACACCGTCGCGCTGTGCGGCCCGCCCACCGCCGCCGAGCAGATCACCATCGATCGGGCGCAGCGCGCCGGCGCGCGCGTGATCGAGGTGTCGGGCAGCGTGCTGAATGCGATCTCGCCGGTGAAGTCGCCGACCGGCGTCGTGGCGCGCGCGCTGCGGCCCGAGATCGAGGCCAAGGTCCTGCTGAAGCCGTCGCCCGCGCTGGTGTTGAGCGCGATCGGCGTGCAGGATCCCGGCAACGTCGGCGCGATCGTTCGCACCGCCGCGGCGGCGGGATGCACGGGCATCATGGTGGATGAAGCCTCGGCCGATCCCTGGGGATGGAAAGCGCTACGCGCGTCGATGGGCAGCGTCTTTTACGTGCCCGTGATCAGAAACCCCAACGTGATGCAGTCCATCGAGGCATGTCGCGCCGGCGGCCTGCAGATCGTCGCCGCCGTCCCGCGCAACGGCACGTCGATGCACGAACTGGATTTCCGTGGCCCGATGGCGCTCCTGCTCGGCGCCGAAGGCACCGGGCTGCCGCAGCCGGTGCTGAAGGCCGCCAATGTGCGCGTGAGCATTCCGATGAGCGCGTCGGTGGAATCGCTCAACGTCGCCGTGGCCGCGGCGCTCCTGCTGTACGAAGCGCGGCGGCAACGGCGACGCTGAGCCCCGATCTCACGCCAACGCGGACTTATAGAGCGCGAGCAGCTTGGCCCACGCCTTCTCGGCATCGGGCTTGTCATAAATCGGCTTCCCCGCCGAGGCCGGCATGTCCGGCACGCACCAGCCGTGAAGTCCGCCGTACACCTCGATCTCCGCCGGCACCTTGGCCGCCGCGAACGCCGCCTTCAACGTGTCTTTCGCGTCCGGTTGCCGCGAATCGTCGTTCGAGGCGATGCCGACGTAGAGCCGCGCCTTCATCTGCGGAATCAACGTGTGCGGACTGGTGGGGCTGGCGGTGACGAGGCCGCCGCCATGGAACGACGCGCCGGCGCCGATACGGTCGGGCACCGCTGCCGCCGTTCTGAACACCAGCGGTCCGCCCATGCAGTAGCCTTGCGTGCCGACCTTCTTCGTTCTGTTGACCTGTGGCTGGGCATCGAGGAATGCGACGAAGGCCACGGCGTCCCGTTCCGCGGCGCCCGCGGCGTTGAGGCCGCCCATCAGGCCCTGCAGCCGCGTCATGTCTTCCTTGTTCTGGAAGCTGAAGGTCGCCGTATCCAGGCCCGGCACGGGCGCTTTGGCGGCGCGGTAGAACGGGTTGGGAACGAGCACCGAGTAGCCATCGCCGGCCAGGCGCCTGGCCATGTCGCGCATGGCCGGGCGAAGACCGAAGGCGTCGGGCCAGATGATCACGGCCGGATGCGAGCCGCTGGCCGGATGGATGAAGGCGGCGTCACAGGTGCCGTCGGGCGTCTTGATCTCGACGTTTCTCTCCGTCGCCGTCCCCTGCGCCGCCGTGGCACCCGTCGCCGCGGCCAGGCCCGCCGCAATCGACATTGCAACGAAGTCGCGACGTGAGAGGTCGTTCTGCGATTCGAGAGGCTGTCCAGGGGTCTTCGTGTCGTCCGCCATGTGCGTCTCCTCCGGCGCCAATCCTACCCCAGGCCCGGCTATCATCGGGGCTATGAGCCTCTTCGACGACGAGCCGGTGGCGGTCGATCCCAAGACCGTGCCGCTGGCGGAGCGGATGCGTCCGCGGACCCTCGACGAAATCGTCGGCCAGGACGAGCTCGTCGCGCCCGGACGCTCGCTGCGCGAGATGATCGATCGCGACCTGCTCCAGTCGATCATCCTGTGGGGCCCGCCCGGCACCGGCAAGACGACGCTGGCGCGCGTGATCGCCGACCTCACCAAGGCGGAGTTCGTGGCCTTCAGCGCCGTGCTGGCGGGCATCAAGGAAGTGAAGGAGGTCATGGCCGCCGCCGTCCAGCGCCGCCGCATGACCGGCCGCCGCACCATCGTCTTCATCGACGAGATCCACCGCTTCAACAAGGCGCAGCAGGACGCCTTTCTGCCGCGCGTCGAAAGCGGCGACATCGTGCTGATCGGCGCAACCACCGAGAACCCCTCGTTCGAAGTCAACGCGGCGCTGCTCTCACGGTCGAAAGTGTTCGTCCTCAAGCCGCTCGCCGAAGCCGCGATCGTGTCGATCCTGAAGAAGGCGCTGGCCGACGCCGAGCGCGGGCTGGGGCGCGAGCAGCCTGAGGCCGACGAGGCGGCGCTCGGCGCGATCGCGCGGTTCGCCAACGGCGATGCGCGTGCCGCGCTGAACCTCCTGCAAATGGCGATGGCCTCCGCCAGGCAGCCCGCGGGCCGGCCGCGCATCGACCAGGCGCTGCTGGAGCAGACGCTGCAGAACCGGATGCTGCTCTACGACAAGAGCGGCGAAGAGCATTACAACCTGATGTCGGCGCTGCACAAGTCGATGCGGAACAGCGACGCCGACGCGTCGATCTACTGGCTCGCCCGCATGGTGGAAGCCGGCGAGGATCCGAAGTACGTCGCCAGACGGTTGATCCGATTCGCGTCGGAAGACATCGGCAACGCCGATCCGCAGGCCCTGACCATCGCGGTGGCGGCGAAAGACGCGGTGCACTTCATCGGCATGCCCGAAGGCAACACAGCGCTGGCTCAGGCGGTGCTGTACTTGTCCACCGCGCCGAAGAGCAACGCCGTCTACATGGCTTATGGCGATGCCGCCGAGGCCGCGAAGAACGACGTCGCGTCCCCGGTCCCGCTGCATCTGCGCAACGCGCCGACGAAGCTGATGAAGCAGTTGGATTACGGCAAGGGCTATCGCTACGCGCACGACGAGCCCGACGCGGTGGCGAACATGGAGTGCCTGCCGGAGAACCTGAAGGGACGGGAGTTCTACCGGCCAACCGACTTCGGATTCGAGAAAGAAATCACCAAGCGGCTGGCCTGGTGGAAAAGTCGACGCAGATCAGCGGGTTAGGCCAGGGCCGCAGATGACGCAGAACAAGACAGATCGAACACCCAGATCGGCCGAAGACCAAGGGCTGTTCGGCGACGGTCATTGTAAGGCGACCGTGCATGCTGATAGCGCCTGGTCCGGTTTGCCGAATAGCCCAAGCACCGCATTAGAACTCCGGCTGTCGAGCGGCTCGAAGGACAACCCTGGCAATGCGGCGCTCTCCATCACGACGAGTCGCGGATACAAGGGCGTGCCGTCCTTTGGATTGACAACGGGTCCAACCATCGACGATCCGTGGCGATGACCACAACATAGGAACACGCGCTCGCAGCTCGCCGGGGCCTCGTTACCCAAAAGCGCGAGTACCTCATGGGACTCGGTGGTTTCATGCGCGAGGAATGCCCATCGATCGACGGACGCGGTCGTGCTGTGGCGATCGCGCTTCTCCTCAATCCATCCACAGACTGCATGATGCATGAGGATTACGAGGGTCCGGGCTTTGGTCGTCCGGACCAATTGCCGGAGACGCTCCATCTGCGGTCTTTCGAGATATCCGAATCCGCTCCCTGCCAAACCTGGTTCAGGTGCGTTGGAGTTGACTATCAGGTATTCCACGCCATATTCCTCGTCCACAAAACGCAATGGGAACGCTCCGTACCACAGCTTTCGCCACCGAACACCTGACTCGAACTCGATTGGCATTCTGAAGTCTGAGCGCTTCAGCAACTCCCGCTTGAATGGTCCTTCGCGCAGGTCAGCGTCGTCGACGGAGAATATCTCAGCGGCTTTCGCAAAGAGCGGATCGAGGAGCGGTGTGGCGGCTTGTGGGAAATGTGCGGCGAGATGCCTGAGATCACGAGGATCGGCGCGCCCGAGTTCGCTGCGTGACGGGGCGATTCCGCGCGCCGCCAACTCGCCACCGGCGGTTTCGGCAGCGAGGCGCCATGCCGTGACAAAGTCCGAAAAGGTACGCTGGTCCGATTCCAGCAACGCGCTCAGTCGACGCCCGTCGTACGACTCAATGTCTGGCTCCAATTCGGCCGTGCGCCGCAGGTAGTCGATGATCCTGTGCGTATCCACGAATCGGAACCGCGCCGAGCTGTGTGCCATGAACGGGCCGGCGACGCTGTGATGGTACGCCGTCGCGAGATCATGGTTGCCCGGCGCCAGGACAACGCGCATGCCGTGCGCGCGCAATCCTCGCAACATGGGCATGGCAACATCCCATTCG
>Ga0156330_1086_pt2 | contig 15740 bp, 12 predicted proteins | sample RifCSPlowO2_12_FD_107978 | JGI IMG/M metagenome (GOLD analysis project Ga0156330, IMG submission 107978) | Acidobacteria bacterium RIFCSPLOWO2_12_FULL_67_14b | reverse complement strand
GTGGGGGAACCAGGTGACGTCGAGACCGGCGGCCTGCAGCTGCGTCCGGAACCGATCGGCAATCGCGAACGACAGCACCGGATCGCGGCGGCCGTGCGCGATGAAGATCGGCAGGCGGCGGCCCGGGAACCGCTCGACCCCTTTCGATTCGTGCACGGTGGTCCCGCTGATCAGGATCAACCCGGCGAGCGCCACCGGGAGCCAGCGCTTCACGGGACTGTCAAATGCGATCGAAGTTTTTTTCGATTTCCCGGCGCGTGATGCGCAGCATCACCGGGCGCCCGTGCGGGCACACCGTCGAATACGCCGTGGCGCGGAGCTCGTCGAGAATGTGGTGCATCTTCTCGAGCGTCAGCGGATAGTTGGCCTTCACCGCCGCGTGGCACGCCGTGGTCGCGGCGATCTGCTTCAACGAGTCTTCGAGGCGGAGGCCGCGATCGAGGCCCTCGAGATCGTCGGCCAGCGCGCGGAGGGCGGCGTCGCATTCATCCGGCGGCAGCAGCGCGGGCATCGAGGTGACCTTGATGCTGTCGCCCCCGAACTCTTCGACCTCGAATCCGAAACGCGCCAGCGCCTCGGCCCGCGACACGAGGGCGTGACGCTCGGCGGCCGGCAGTTCCAGGACCAAGGGAATCAGCAGCCGCTGGCTTTCGAGCGCCTGATCGGTCAGCCGCTGCATGATCCGTTCGAATAGGACGCGCTCGTGCGCCACGTGCTGGTCGATGATGCAGAGCCCCTCGTCGTCCATGGCGATGATAAACGTGTCGCGGAATTGTCCGAGGGCAATCATCGGTCTGACGGACGGCGACGCCGACGCCTGCTGAGGAACGTCCGTGGGGAACTCCTGTCCACCCGGAGGGGCCCATCGCGACGTGTAGACACCACCCGCCAGCGCTCCCGGAATGCCCGGCTGCATCGGGCGGCCCGGCATGATGTCCGAGTGATGGAGTGTCAGCTCCGGCGCCGGGCCCTTGCCCAGCCCATCCCCCAGCGCGCGCCGGACGATCTCGTGGATCATCGACTGGTCGCGGAACCGGACTTCCGCCTTCGTCGGGTGCACGTTCACGTCCACGCGATCGGGAGGCACGTCGAGAAACAGGTGCACCTCGGGACTGCGTTCCTTGTTCGTCGCCACGCTGTAGGCATCGAGAATCGCGTGCGCGATCGTCCGATCCTTGACGATCCGGCGGTTGACGAAGACGTGCTGGGGGCCGCGCGTGGGCCCCTGCTCCGCCAGCGCCGCGATGTAGCCGTGCAGCCGCAGGCCGCCGAACTCGCGATCGACCGCCACCAGATCCTGCCGATCGCCGTAGAGCTGGTAGAGCCGGTCGGCCAGGCTCGCGACCGGCGGCACGGCGATCACCTTGCGGCCCGAACTGGTGAGCGTGAAGCCGACCTCGGGATAGCACAGCGCCAGTTGCGTGACGAAACGCGAAAGCTGTCCGGCCTCGGCGGCATCGGACTTCAGGAACTTCCGGCGAGCGGGCAGGTTATAGAACACGTCCGCCACTTCGACCGTCGTCCCCTCGGGGCCGCCCGCTTCGACGGCCGACTCGATAATGCCGGCGTTGACGCGGATCTCGGTGCCGCTGTCGCTGCCGCGCGCGCGCGTGCGCAGCCGGAAATGCGACACCGAGGCGATCGACGGCAGCGCCTCCCCGCGGAAGCCGAGCGTGACGATGGCGCCCAGGTCGTCGGCGCGGCGGATCTTGCTGGTGGCATGCCGCTCGAGGCAGAGCCGGGCGTCGTCCGGGTCCATCCCGATGCCGTCATCCTCGACGCGAATCAGCTTCTTGCCGCCGTATTCAGCGGTGACGACCACGCGGGTGGCGCCCGCGTCGATCGCGTTTTCGATCAGCTCCTTGACGACGGAGGCCGGGCGTTCGACGACCTCGCCCGCGGCGATCTGATTGGCGAGATCGTCCGGAAGCCGGTGAATGCGCCCCATCTACAGCCAGCCGGACTTCCTGAACCAGACGAACAGGGCGACGCTCGAGAAGGCCATGACGCCGATGATCTCCCAGAACTGGTACTGCGGGCTGCCCAGCAGGCTCGGCAGCGGCACGTTCATCCCGAACAGTCCGGTGATCACCGTCATCGGACCGAAGAGCGCGGCGATCACCGCCAGCAGCTTCGAGACGCTCGCCAGGCGATTGGATACGCTGGCCAGGTGCGCGTCGAGCACGCCCGTCACGCGGTCCTGGAACACGATCGCATCGTCGGCCATCCGGACGAACTGGTCGTAGACGTCGCGGAAGCGGTAGGCCAATTCCTGGGCGATCAGGTCGAACTCGCGACGCGCGAGCCGGCCGACGACGTCGCGCTGAGGGACGACGATGCGGCGCAGCGTCGTGATGTCGCGCTTCACGGCGAGGATGTCGCCGACGAGGGACTCGGCCGGCTCGTTGATGACGTGTTCCTCGATGGCGTCCAGCCGCTCTTCGAGCGCGTCGACCTCCGGCCGGTAGTGATCGACCATCGTGTCGACAATGCGATGCAGCAGCGCCACCGGCCCTTCCGCGAGCACATGGTGCGCCCGCGTGCACAGCTCGCTCACGTGCAGGATGCTGCGGCGCTGTCCGTCGTGCACGGTCACCAGGAAATTCGCGGCGACGAAGAAATCGGTCTCGTGAGTGTGGAACCGGTGCTCGGCTGGGTCGAAGTTGATGCCGTGGAGCACGATGTAGAGATAGTGGTCGTAGGCTTCGACCTTGGGATTGGTCTCGCGCTGGAACGCCGCTTCGACCGCCAGCTCGTGAAGGCCGAACGCGTCGCGCAGGACCGCGCCGTCGGCGTCGGCCGGCTCCGCCACATCCGCCCACACGATGGCCCCGCTGTCGGGCAACAGCATGGCGGGATCGAGGCGGTCGACCTGCTCGGTGCGACCGCCTCTGTGGACGAAGTATCGAATCAATCCCCGACCTTGACGCTGAGGGCCGCCTGCGCGGCCGCCAGCCGCGCCACGGGCACGCGGTACGGCGAGCAGCTCACGTAGTCGAGGCCGACCTGATGGAAGAAGTGAATCGACGCCGGGTCGCCGCCGTGCTCGCCGCAGATGCCGAGCTTGAGGTCCTTGCGCGTCGCGCGCCCTTTCTGCACGGCCATGGCCACGAGCTGCCCCGTGCCGTGGGCGTCGAAGGTCGCAAACGGATCCCGCTCGAGGATCTTCTTGTCCTGGTAGACCCGCAGGAACTTGCCGGCATCGTCGCGCGAGAAGCCAAAGGCCATCTGCGTGAGGTCGTTGGTGCCGAACGAGAAGAACTCGGCTTCCGTCGCCACCTCGTCGGCCAGCAGCGCCCCGCGCGGGACCTCGATCATTGTGCCGACGAGGTAATCGATCGTGACGCCAATCCGCTTCATCTCCTCGGCAGCCACTCGATCCACGACGGCCTTTTGATCCCGCAGCTCGCGAACGTCGCCGACAAGTGGAATCATGATCTCCGGCACGACCTGACGCTTCTTCCTGCGCCACTCGGCGTTGAGGCGGCAGGCGGCGCGGATGATGGCCCGGGTTTGCATCTCGGTGATTTCAGGGTAGGTGATCCCCAGACGCACTCCACGATGACCCAGCATCGGGTTGAATTCGTGGAGCTGCTGCACGCGACTGAGGAGTGCGCGCTTGGCCTTCAGTTCCGATTCCTCTTTGAACAACACCTTGAGTCGAAGCTCGACGCCCGCTGGCGCGTCGAGGTCGATGACGCCATGGGTGCGCGCCTTGTCCTTGATCTCGAACTCGAGCTTGGCTATGTCGAGCATCAACTCCTCGCGTTTGGGCACGAACTCGTGGAGCGGAGGGTCGATCGTACGAATCGTGACCGGCGTGCCTTGCATCGCTCTGAAGACGCCGTAGAAGTCCTCTTCTTGCATCGGCAGCAACAAATCGAGCTGCGCGCGGCGGTCTCGCTCGTTGTCCGCTAGGATCATCTCTTGCACGATAGGCAGCCGGTCTTCGCCGAAAAACATGTGTTCGGTTCGGCACAGACCAATGCCACGGGCCCCGAAGGCGTAGGCCAGCTCGGCTTGGTCGGGTTGATCGGCGTTGGCACGGATTCCGAGACGACGAAATTCGTCGGCCCACTCCAGCAAGGTGATGAACCGCTGATAAATCGACGAGGCTGCGGCCTTCTTCTTGCCGGTGACCGCCTGAAGAATCTCGCTTGGCTGCGAGGCGATCCTGGCGAGCTTCACTTCCCCAGTCAGACCGTCAAAGGCGACCCATTCGCCCTCTTTAACGACGTTCCCTTTCACCGTGAACGTCTTGGCGTGTTCCTCGATGCGGAGTTCGCCGGCACCGACGATGGACGGTTTACCCATTTGCCGTCCTACCACGGCGGCGTGCGATGTCATGCCGCCCGTTGCGGTCAGGATACCCTGTGACACCCACATGCCGTGGATGTCATCTGGCGCCGTTTCGCGGCGGACCAAGATAACGGGTTCGCCTTTGTTCGACCATTCGACGGCGGTTTCCGAAGAGAACACGGCCTTGCCGCATGCTGCGCCGGGAGAGGCCGGCAGCCCGCGCGTGACGGGTTCGATGGCCTTCCACTCGCTCTGGTCGAAGCCGGGCGCAAGCAGTTGCGACAGGGCCTCGGGGTCGACGAGAAGGATGGCCTCTTTTGGTTTGAGAAGCTTCTCATTGACCATGTCGGTCGCGATCACTACAGCGGCGTAGCCGGTGCGCTTGCCGCTGCGGGTCTGCAGCATGTAGAGCTTCTCGTCCTGGATCGTGAACTCGAAGTCCTGGATGTCCTTGTAGTGCCGCTCGAGCCGCGTCGTGATCTCGCGCAGCTGCTTGTAGGCCTTCGGCATCACGCGCGCGAGCTCCTTGATCGGTTGCGGGGTGCGAATGCCCGCGACCACGTCTTCGCCCTGCGCGTTGATCAGGAACTCGCCGAAGAACTCCTTGGCGCCCGTCGCCGGGTTGCGGGTGAATCCGACGCCGGTGCCCGATCGATCGCCGGTGTTTCCGAATACCATCATCTGCACGTTGACGGCGGTACCGATCGAATCGGGAATGTCGTAGATGCGCCGGTACTCCTTGGCGCGTGCGTTGTTCCACGAGCGAAACACCGCGTTGCGGGCCATGCGGAGCTGGTCCATCGGGTTTTGCGGGAACTCTTTGCCCGAGTGTTTCTGCACCACGCCTTTGTAGGCGGCGACGACCTCGCGCAAGGCCACTTCGTCGAGGTCGGTGTCCAGGAGCGCACCCTTGGCCTTCTTCACGGCCTCGAATTCGTGCTCGAACGCGCTCTTTGAAATCTCGAGGACCACGCTGCCGAACATCTGCATGAAACGGCGGTAGCTGTCGAAGGCGAAACGCCCGTTCCGTGTTCTGGCCTTCAGTCCCTCAGCCGCATCGTCGTTGAGGCCGAGGTTGAGGATGGTGTCCATCATGCCGGGCATCGAGAACTTCGCGCCCGAGCGCACCGACACGAGCAGGGGGTTCTTCGACGAACCCAGCGTCGCGCCGGCGGCCTTCTCGAGCCTCTTCAAGTTGGCGGCAATCTCGGTTTCGATGTTCGCCGGCAGCTTGTGGTGCTGCTGGTAGTAGAGGTTGCAGGCGTCGGTCGAAATCGTGAAGCCGGCCGGCACGGGCAGGCCGGCGTTGGTCATCTCGGCGAGCCCGGAGCCCTTGCCGCCGAGCGTGTCCTTCATGTTGCGGTTGCCGTCGGCCTTGCCGCCACCAAAGAAATACACGAATTTCTTCGTGGTCGTCTTCGTGATCCTCGTGGTTTCCTTGGACTTCGCTCGCTTCTTTGCCATTGCCCGTCTCTACTCCTGCTTGTCCGCTTCCGGAACGATTTCAGACACATCGGCGAGCTGAAGGATCAGGCCCTCGAGCCGCTTCAACAACCGCAGCCGCGCATCCCGCAGCTTCGGATCCTCCGCCATCACCATGACATCGTCGAAGAACTTCGCAACCGCGGGGCCGGCCTTCGCCGCTTCCGCGAACGCCTGCCGGTAGCCCGTGCCCGCTTTGACGGCCGCGGCGATCACCGGCCGCACGCGATCCACTTCCGCCGCCAGCGCCTTCTCGGCCGGTTCGGCCAGCGTCCCCCCGAGGTCCGGCGCCTCAGCGGCAAGGTTCTTTGCGATGTGCTTCACGCGCTTGAACAGGACGGCGAGCTGCTTGAAGTCGGGCGACTCCGTGAACTCGGGCAGCGTTTCGAGCTTACGCTTGGCGACGAGCGGGCTGATCGCCGCCGGACTGCCGTGTATGACCGCGCGGACGTTTCGCGAATCGTAGCCGCGCTGCTCGAGCACGAACCGCACGCGGTCGGTCATGAACGACCAGAAGGCGTCGTCCAGGCCCTGGGCCTTCACCACCTCACCGAGGGTCAGCCGCAGGTCGAGCCCGGTCAGCGCCGGCAGATCGACGAGCAGGCGGACGATGCCCTGCGCCGCCCGGCGCAGGCCGTAGGGGTCGCGCGAGCCGGTCGGGCGCTCGCCCGCCGAGAACATCCCGGCTACCGTGTCGAGCTTGTCGGCAAGCGACACCGCCGCCCAGGTGATTGCCGCCTTGCCGAGCTGTTCCCGCGACGGCGGTGCGGTGGTCTCGACGCCAACCGGCAGGTAGTGGTGGTAAACGGCCTTCCAGACTTCTTCGGGCCGGCCATCCTCACGCGCGTAGATGCCGCCCATGGCGCCCTGCAGCTCGGTGAGCTCGCGCACCATGTCGGTGGCCAGGTCCGCCTTGCACAAGCGCCCGGCCTCGGCCGCGTGATCGGCCAGCTCCGGGCGGCCGAAGACATCGGCGCACAGCCAACGCGCGAGCGTCTCGACCCGCGCGGCCTTCTCCTGGTAGCTGCCGAGCTTCTTATGGAACAGCACCGTGCTCAACCGCTCCACGGACGAGGCGAGCGGGTGCTCGCGATCGGCGTCGAAGAAGAACCGGGCGTCGCGAAGGCGGGCCGTCAGCACGCGCTCCATGTTCCGCGCGATCGCCTCGGGCTGCTCCGGCTCCATGTTGAGAACGGCCAGGAACACCGGCAACAGCTTCCCGTGGTCGTCGCTCACCGGGAAGAAGTGCTGGTGGTGAATCATCGTGGTGGTGAGCACCTCGTCCGGAAGCTGGAGGAACTCCTCGGCAAACACGCCCGACACGACGACGGGGTACTCCACGAGGTCCGGGACCTCGTCGAGCAGCCCATGCCCGACGAGCGTGCGGGCGATGCGGCCGCCGCGACGGCGCGCTTCCGCGTCGAGCTCGCGCGCGATCCGATCATGGCGCTCGCTCCGCTCGAGAACGACGAAGTTCTCCGCCAGGCGCTTGCGGTAATCCTCGAAGTGCTTGACCTTGATCGCGCGGCCCGGCCGGCCGCTCGTGGTCTGGAACCGGTGGCCGTAGGTCGACGGACCCGAGCTGAGATCCTGCACGCGGGGGCCGCGGGCGAGCGGGGATCGCAGGATTGTGAACGGCACGACGCGCCCGCCGTAGAGGAACAGGATCCAGCGGATCGGCCGGCCAAACGGCAACTCGCCGCGCCCGTCGTCGAGCGCCGCGTCCCACCGCAGTTGCTTCGGGAACGACAGGCTGCGCAAGACGCCCGCCAGCACTTCCGGCAGCACGTCAACCGCCGCCCGCCCCCGCTGGTGCTTGCGCACGCCGACGTACTCGCCCTTCGCCGTCTTGATCCGTTCGATCGACGACTCGGGCACGCCTTGCTTTTTGGCGAACCCCGCGCCGGCGGGCGTCAAGGTTCCATCCGCAGTGAAAGCGGCCGACACGGGAGGGCCGGTGACGAGCTCTTCCCTATCCGTCTGCCGCTCGCCGATCTTCCCGACTCGCGCCGTGAGCCGCCGCGGCGTGCTGTAGGTTTCGACGGGCTCGTCGATCGACAGCCGTGCGTCCTTCAGCCGCGCCTCGACAGCCTGGCCGATTTGCGTCGTCAGGCCGGGCAACCAGCTGGCGGGGATCTCTTCCGTGCCGATCTCGATCAGGAGCTCGCGATCCATAGATCAGCCCTCAGCCTTCAGCGCCCGGCCTTCAGCGCCGGGTTCCTGCTGGGCCGCGTATTCCTTGCAGATCGCAATCGCGAGCTGACGGACACGCAGGATGTAGGCGGTCCGTTCCGTCACGCCGACGCTCCCGCTCGAGTCGAGCAGGTTGAACAGGTGCGAGCACTTCAGGCAATACTCGAGCGCCGGCAGCAATAGTCCGCCCTTCAGCAGTTCCTCGCCGAACCGGTATGTCTCGTCGAACTGGCTGCGATGAAACGCCGAGAACCGCTCGCGGCCGATGCCGGTGTCCTGGTTGAACGCGTATTTCGACTGCTCGACTTCCTCGCGCATGCGCACGTCGCGGTAGGTCCGGCCCCCGCCCCACTCGAGGTCGAACACGTTGTCGACCTTTTGCAGGAACATCGCGATGCGTTCGAGGCCGTAGGTGATCTCCGCCGAGATGGGCGACAGGTCGAGGCCGCCCACCTGCTGGAAGTAGGTGAACTGCGTGATCTCCATGCCGTCGAGCATCACCTGCCAGCCGATACCCCAGGCCCCGAGCGTCGGCGATTCCCAGTTGTCTTCCTCGAAACGGATGTCGTGCAAGCGCGGGTTGATGCCCACGGCTTCGAGGCTGTCGAGGTAGATCTGCTGCACTTCATCCGGCGACGGCTTCAGGATCACCTGGAACTGATGGTGTTTGAAGAGCCGATTCGGGTTCTGCCCGAACCGCCCATCGTCGGGCCGGCGCGTCGGCTGGACGTACCCCACGTTCCACGGTGCGGGGCCGAGCACCCGCAGCACCGTTTCCGGGTGGGAGGTGCCCGCGCCCACTTCGAGATCGAGCGGCTGCTGGATCAGGCATCCCTGGGACGCCCAGAAGTGCGACAGCTTGAGGATGAGGTCCTGGAAGGTCACGAGGTTATGAGCGCCGCAGTTCGTTAATCACGCGAACCGATCGGGGTTCCCTGTCGAGATGCATCGAAATCAGCTTCCGGTGAACCAGTTCAATCTCCCTGAGTACCCGCGTCGTGGCGCCGAGCGAATTCACTTCGCACGGCCCGACCCGGCGTACGCCGTCCAGAAACGTCGACGCGCCGCTCGACAGCTGCAGATCCGACGGGTAGACCCCCTGCAGCCGCAGCAGCCAACATTCGAAATACCGCGCCAGCGCTTCCACCGGCGCCCCCGTCACCAGCGCTTCCAGCGCCGAGGTGCCGAGACGGAACAGCCGCTCGTCGACATCGGCGTCGGCGGCCCACTCGTCGATCAGCTCGGCGAAATAGTGACTGTAGCCGAGCGCTTCGGGACTGGGCGCCGATAGCGGCGAGCGCACGGGCTCGGCGTAGTTCAACCCCACCAGTTCGCGCCGCTCCTTCTCGAAATACGCCACCCGCACTTCGGTGAGTGGCTCGAGCGCCGCGCCGAACCGCTTCCGCGATTTCCGCGCGTTCGGCGCCACGCCGCGCTTCTTGCCGCGGTCTCGCGTCAGGAAGACCACGATGCGATCGGCTTCCCCCAGCTTGTAAGTGCGAAGAACGAGGGCCTCGGCCGTGTACAGCGGCATGCCGTAGCTGCCTATTGTACTTCGTAGAGGCGGGTCTTAAGACCCGCCTCTACACCAAATAGCGCAGGAAGACCGTCGCCAGCCCCAGGAACGAGGCAAACCCCACCACGTCGGTAAAGGTCGTGATGAAGACCGACGAGCCCAGCGCCGGGTCCACCTTCAGCGCCTTCATGCCGAGGGGAATCAGCGTGCCGGCCGTCGCCGCCACGAACAGATTGACGACCATCGCCATACCCAGCACGAGGCCGAGCACCGGGTCAGACTTCATGCCCCACGCGATGGCGGCGGCGATCACACCGAGCGCCAGTCCGTTACCAATCCCGATCAGCGCCTCCTTCGCGAGCGCCTTGCGCGCGCTGCTCCACGACACCTCGCCGAGCGCCAGGCCCCGGACCACGACCGTGAGCGTCTGGGTGGCGGCGTTGCCGCCCATGCCGGCCACGACCGGCATGAAGATGGCGAGCGCCGTGACCTGTTGAATGGTGCCCTCGAAGATCGCCACGACCGAGGCGGCCACGAAGGCGGTCACGAGGTTGATCGCCAGCCACGGCAGCCGCTTTCGGAGCGCCTCCCCCGCCGGGGTCGAAATGCGCTCGTCGCCGGACACGCCGGCCAGGCGCAACAGGTCTTCCGTGGCTTCGTCCTTGATGACGTCGATCACGTCGTCGACGGTCACCACCCCGACGAGCTTGTTCTCTTCGTCGACCACCGGAACGGCCAGCAAGTTGTACGACGCGACCTGCCGCGCCACTTCTTCCTGGTCGGTGTCGACGCGGACGCTGGTGACCTCGGGCGTCATGATCCGCTTGAGCGGCGTTTCCGGCGACACCAGGAGCAGCCGCCGCAGGGAGGTCACGCCCACCAGGTGGCGCCGCGCATCCACGACGTAGAGGTAGAAGACCATCTCGACGTCGCGCGAGCTCTGCAGCGCCGTAATCGACTCGGCCACCGTCAGGTCTTCGTTCAGCGCGAAAACCTGGGGGTTCATGATGCGGCCGGCCGTCTGCTCGCCGTATTCGAGCAGGCTCTCGACCTCGCCCGACTCGCGGCGCCGCATCAACTCCAGGACTTCAGCCGACAGCTCTTCCGGCAGGTAATCAATCAGCGCCGCCCCATCGTCCGATGGGATTTCCTGCAATAACTTGGCGATTTCTTCAGCGGAGCGGCCGGTCAGCAGCTTGGCGCCCTCTTCGGGGCCCATTTCGCTCACCGTTTCCATGGCGAGACGGCCGTTGCGCTCCACCAGGAGCGAGAAGACCGCCTGCCGTTCGGTGTCGAGGAGGGAGCCGAACACCGACGCGAGGTCGGCCGGGTGCTGCTTCTGCAGCAGGTTCAGCAGGTTGGCGGTCGCGCCAATGCGGAGCAACCGCTTGACCGAGTCGAGGACGACGTCAATTCTGCGCTGCGCGGCCATGGTGATCGGATAAATTTAACACGTGGAGGCGGGTCTTTAGACCCGCCGATTTCGGCGCGATGGCAAACCGAGCGAATCCAGCATTCGTTCGTCCTCGCGCCAGCCCTCGCGCACCTTCACATGCAGGTCGAGGAAGACCCGCGTGTCGAAGAACCGCTCGAGCTCCTTGCGCGCCCCGGTGCCGATGGCCTTGATGCGCGAGCCGGCCTTGCCGACCAGGATCGGCTTCTGCGACTCGCGGTCCACCAGGATCGTGCAGAACAGCCGCATCAGCCCCTTGGCGTCGGCCTCCTCGAACTTGTCGACCACGACCGCCGTCGAGAACGGCAGCTCGTCGCGCGTCTGCTGGAGCACTTGCTCGCGCACCAGTTCGGCCACGAAGAACCGCTCCGGCTGGTCGGTCAGGTAGTCCTCCGGGTACACCGGATCGCCTTCGGGCAGGTGCGACAGCAGCACCTGTTCCAGGCGATCGACGTTCTCGCCGGTAAGGGCCGACACCGGGACCAGGTCGGCGAACCCGACTTCCTTCTCGTATTCGGCCAACCGCGGCAGCAGCGACGTCTTGTTGCAGATGTCCACTTTGTTCAGGACGAGCACGCGCGGCGCCTTGGCCTTGCGAACAACATCCATCAGGAAGCGGTCGCCCGCGCCGCCAGGCTCGCTGCCGTCCACGACCACGGCGATCACGTCGACGTCCCGGAGCGTATCGAGCGCGGCATCCACCATGCGGACGTTCAGCCGGTGCAGCGGCTTGTGCACGCCGGGGGTGTCGACGTAGACGATCTGCCCCTCTGGATACTGGCGCACGCCGGCGATCCGGTTGCGGGTCGTCTGAGGTTTGTCGGAAACGATCGCGAGTTTCTGGCCGACGAGGCGATTGAGGAGGGTGGACTTGCCGGCGTTGGGCCGGCCGACCAGCGCGACGAACCCGGCCTTCATCGATTCGGCGCTCCCCCGTTGACCGGCGCCGGCTCGCGGCGGCTGATCCTGACGCGGGTGATTCGCCGCCCCTCGGTTTCGAGCACCTTCACGGTGATGCCCTCCAGCTCGATCGCCTCACCGACGGCAGGCACGCGGCCCAACTGCGACAGCAGGAACCCGCCGACGGTCTCGAAGCCCTGGCCTTCGATGTCGAGATTCAGCAAGTTGGCCATCTCCTCGAAGTGCACGCTGCCGCTGAACACGAATTGCCCGTCTCCCTCGGCGATGATGCGTTCGACCTCGACGTCGTACTCGTCACGAATCTCGCCGACGATCTCCTCGACCAGGTCTTCCACGGTCACCAGGCCGGCCGTGCCGCCGTACTCGTCGACGACGATGGCGATTTGGACGCGTTTGCGCTGGAATTCCTTCAGCAGCTCGGGCACGCGCTTGGTTTCGGGCACGAAATGGGCCGGACGGATCAACGGCGTAATCGGGTCGGCCGGCGACGTGTTCGGCTTGAGGAGGATGAGGTCCTTGACGAATACGAACCCCAGGACGTTGTCGAGCGTCTCCTTGTAGGCCGGGACCCGCGAGTACTGCTGCTCGCGAAACAGGTTCTGCAGTTGTTCGAACGTGGCGCTCGACTCGATCCCGATGATATCGGGGCGCGGGGTCATCACTTCCCGCACCATGGTCTCGCGGAAGTCGACGAGCGATCGGAGCAGCTCGCGCGCCTGCCCTTCCTGGGCGGCCTCGGGCTCCCGCGCGGCCGGCGCCGCTTCCGCCGCCGGCGCGGGCTGGTCGTGCCCGTTGCCGTTGGCGGCGCTGCGTTCCTTGCGCCTGGTGCTCAGCCGCAGCAGGGCCGAGGTCAGCGGCCGCAGCACGCCCGCCACCCCATCAAAGGACGGCAGCAGCACGTCGAGCACGCGCTCGGGATCGTGCCGCACGATCAGCAGCGGCAGCAGCTGTTCGCACGCCAGGACGATGCCGATCACGGAGAGCAGGAGCAGCGGAAACCCCTGCGGATCGACGCCCGTGACGCGGGCCATCAGCGCCGTGGCGATGACGACGATCACCGAGTTGAGCATGCGCGCGGGCACGTAGAGCCGGCGCGGATCGTCGAGGTATTTCCCGAGCCTGTCGTCGCGATCCGTCCGCTCGGCGTGAATGCGCAGCGACAGCCGCATCAGCGCGTTGAACGCCGCGGTGACCGTGCCCAGATAGATCGCGGCACCCCCCAGGAGGAACAGCAGGAGCGGCGTCATCCGTGGCGTTCGATCAGGCCTTCGCGAAGCCCTGCTTTCTTGCGGAGCCGGGCCTCCACTCGCGCCATCGTGCCGGCGTCGTCGTCGTGATCGTATCCGAGGAGGTGCAAGAGGCCATGGAGGGCGAGCACGCGGACTTCGGTCTGGACGGAATGGCCGGCCTGCTTCGCCTGTCGGCCGGCCACGCCTGACGCGATCACGATGTCGCCGAGAAAAGACGCCGGGTTCATTTTTCCGGCCGGGCCGGAGTCGAAAAATGAACCCGGCGTCTTCGCCGGGAACGACAGCACATCCGTCACCACGTCCTTGCCCCGGAACTGTCGATTGAGCGCGCGCATGCGGCGATCCGAGACGACGGCCACACTGACGTCGCCGCGCGCCGACGCGGGCGCGACCTTGGCCAGCCAGGCGCTCAGTCCCCGAGTGGCTGAACTGCTCGCGTCAGGGGTGGCGACGCTAACGTGCAGACGGGCCGCTGCCATAGGCTTCGTATGCTTTGACGATTGCCTGGACGAGCTTGTGCCGCACTACGTCGCGCTCGTCGAAGTAGACGAACTCGACGCCGTCGACCTTGCCGACAACCTCCATCGCCTGCACGAGCCCCGAGACGCGGCCGATCGGCAGGTCGATCTGCGTGATGTCGCCGGTCACCACCGCCTTCGAGCCGAAGCCCAGGCGCGTCAGAAACATCTTCATCTGTTCAGTGGTCGTGTTTTGGGCTTCATCCAGGATGACGAACGCGTCGTTCAGCGTGCGGCCGCGCATGAAGGCGATGGGCGCGACCTCAATGGTGCCGCGCTCGAGCAATCGATCCGCCTTCTCCACGTCCAGCATGTCGTACAACGCATCGTACAGCGGGCGCAGGTACGGATTCACCTTCTCCTGCAAATCCCCGGGCAGGAAGCCGAGCTTCTCACCGGCCTCGACCGCCGGCCGCGCCAGGACGACGCGGCTGACCTTCTTGGCCAGCAGATAGCTGATGGCTTGCGCCATGGCGAGGTAGGTCTTGCCGGTTCCGGCCGGCCCGATCCCGAACACGATGTCGTGCTGCTCGATGGCGTCGAGGTAGCGCCGCTGGTTGGCCGACTTGGCCGCGATGCGGCGCTTGCCCGCCTGCCGGAGCTGCCCGTCCTTGAGGAAGTGATCGCGGAGGTCGACCGCGCCGTCTTCCGCCACCAGTTGCGCAGCGGTCTTCACGTCACGGTCGGAGATGGAGTGGCCTTCGCCGATGAGGGCGCCCAGCTGATCGATCAGGCGCGCGACCTTGGCCGTGCTGGCCGCATCCCCCTCCACCAGCAGTTCCTGGCCCTGGGTCCGGATGCGGACATTCAGGAGAGTTTCAAGCTGCCGGAGGTTGTCGTCGTAGGCCCCGAAGAGGGTCGACATGCCCGCCTCGGGCACCGCTACCTTGCGCATCGACGCCGTGCTGATTCGCGTATCTCCTTGTGTAACAAACAGTTAACAGTCTTGATCCAGGGGCATCATACCACGGCCAACCAACCAAGGTGCCTAGGGCGAGGCAGTTCCGCGACGAACCACAGCCTGGGCGGTACCAACCCGCGGATATCAGCAGCGTCAACCGTCGCTAGAACGCGGTGCCGCCGGCCAGACGGACCTGAAGAACGAAGAGTCCGGAAAGAGCGGGCTCAGAGGGGAACTCATGATCGATGAGGCGGGACGACGTGACGTCGGCAGCAAGGTGTCGAGCGAGCACTGAGTTCTCGATGTTGCTTGAATAGTGGTAGCGCACGCGCTCGCGTAGCCCCTTACCGCTTCGCGGGCCGGCGATGCCGACCTTTAGACACACTGACGGATCGTCCCGAAGCCAAAACGCGTAAATGCCCTGATCTTGCGAAACGCAGCTGCCAAGGGACGGAGGATCCAATTCGGGCCCGTTCAGCAGCCTGCGAACAATCTTCGTGACATCTGGCAAAGATGTATCCCCCTTGATGCTGACGCGGTTGCGTCTACAGAGCGGGCAACGTTCCAAATGAGCCGCGCGCCGCAGCCGACATGATGGCAAGGACTGTCGGGCGCGTCGGCTCCATTTGGAGGTTAGCCGGGCAGGCGAATAAGTGCACGTCAAATCCCTGTGGTGAGTGTACTCGAGCTCACGCGTCAGGCGGACACGAAAGCGTGAGCGTTGTAGACCTCCGGCACGGCGTCGATCCCGATCTCTTTCATGATGGGCATCAATTTCTCGCCGAACCGACGAAACGCGTCCTCGGATTCCCACACGTCCACGACACGAAAGCCATTCTCAGTGGCTCCCGCGATATGAACGAGCAGCCCCTCGACGGGCCAGTCCCCCGCCGACTCCATTCGCCCCTTCTTTCCATTGGTCAGCTTTCGAACCGACTCCTCGTAGTTTTCGCGCGTGAGGCTTGGCGAGTGAAAGACTGCAACGATGGGCATCTTGACCTCCTGCAAAAGGAAACGAGCTATACAGATCGAACCGTCTTGACATCAACCACATTCCGCGATCTGGAGTCCCTCCCTTCGGTCTTCTCGATCCGGCGATTTTCGCACGAACGTCGGATTCGTGATTTGCCGAGTCATGCCGCCGAGTTGACCTCCTCGTCCACTATCTGGCTAACGACCACGGCTCACCCGCGGCGGCCACGAGTTG
>Ga0156330_1075_pt1 | contig 15823 bp, 16 predicted proteins | sample RifCSPlowO2_12_FD_107978 | JGI IMG/M metagenome (GOLD analysis project Ga0156330, IMG submission 107978) | Acidobacteria bacterium RIFCSPLOWO2_12_FULL_67_14b | reverse complement strand
CGCCAAGGCAGGCGATCGGTTCAGTCTGGACAACCTCGCCTATATTGCGATTGCGCAGGGCCGCCGAGACGAGGCCTTGCGCCTGCTCGAGCGGGCGGCCGATCAGCGCGAGGCCGCGATGCTGTGGATTGCCGTCGACCCCCGGGTCGACGCTTTGCATGGCGACCCGCGATACGACACGCTTCTGGCCCGGATGAACCTTCGACCGTAAGGCAGCGCAGCGCCCCCGCACCGTTGCGCCACGCCCAGACTGGATCTGTGTGGACTCGAGGAGTGCAAGCATGTCGAAGACGCCAAAAGGCAAGCCGAAACGCGAGAAGAAGGTGAAGTTCAACCTGGGTCGGAAGGCGTTGACCCGCGCGCTCCAGGCCGCTCAGGCGGAAGCGGAACGCAGCATTGCTGTCGGCACAAAGAAAGTGGCCGCCGCCAAGAAGTCGGGCAACAAGGCAATCCTCGCGTCGAACCGCTTCAATCTCGCCGGCGCCAAGAGCGCCAAACGCTTTGTTGGCGGCGCGATCAAGCAGATGAACGCGATGGATTGCCTCGATCAGTTCATGAACTGCGATCCTGAGTACTTCTAGGTGCCGGCGCAGACTCGGCGGCAGCTGGCGGCGCCTCCCGCCCGCTACCGGCGCTCGCCCGGACTCGTCATGCACTGGGCAGGTTCGGAACTGGTGTGTACCGACTGCGTCTCCGGAAGACGGTTCGCCGTCAGTCCGGAGGCGCTCTCGGTTCTGGTGCGCCTTGACGGCGGAACCTCTGCGGCCGCGATCGCGGCCGCGCACCCTGAGATCGGCGGGTTGGCCGCGATTGACGATCTCCTCGCGCAACTCGTCCGGGCGAAGGTGATCGCACCCGGCGTCAACGGGGCATGGCCGTGGACGACATGGATGCCCGAGGCGGCGTTCTTTCATTTCGGGACGAAGGCCACGCGCTTTCCCGCCGATCCCCGGCAACACGATCGAGAGCTGCGGGCCAAGGCGGTGGATTCACCTCCGCCGGCCCCGGTCAAGGCCATCGCCGGGCGCGCAACAACGCTCCCGGCGGCCGGCGATCTGGGCGGCCTGACAAGAGTCCTGCGCGAACGACGAACGTGGCGCAACTTTTCTGCCGCGAAAGTCGGGTTGCCTGAAATGGCGACCCTGCTTCAGACCACGTTCGGCGTGCAGCGATGGGGCACGGTGAAGGGCCAGGGCCGCGTCGTGCTGAAGACATCGCCTTCGGCAGGAGCGCGCCATCCGATCGAAGCGTATCTGCTGGCCGCCAACGTCAAAGGGCTTTCGGCCGGCATCTACCATTACGATTCTGCACGGCACCGGCTGGTGGCGTTGAAGCGGAAGATGTCGAAGGGGTTGCTGGTGCGGGTGCTCGCCAATCAACAGTACTTCGCGGACGCCGCGGCCATCGTGATCATGTCGGCCGTCTTCGCGCGCTCGATGTGGAAGTACCCGAGCAGCCGCGCATATCGCGCGATCCTGATCGACGCGGGTCACCTGGGTCAGACGTTTTGTCTTGCCGCCACGGCGCTCGGCCTTGCGCCGTTTAGCACGATGGCTTTTCGAGAGCACGAGGTCGACTCGGTCCTCGGGATCGACGGTGTCAGCGAGGGCGCCATGTACGTCGTCGGTGTTGGGACCAGAGCGGCTGGCCATGAGGGCCGGCCGGGCCGAATTGCGACAAGAGGGACGACATGATTGCGACCGTAGTACTCGAACTGTTCTCTGGAATGCCGAATCCCGAGTGGTCCGTCGGCGAGGACGTGGCCCGGGACATTCTGGCCGCTCTCGAAAAGTTTCCGCTCGAAAGACCCGGCTACCACCCGATTCAGGATTACGACGAACCGCTCGGGCGGCCGCGGTCGGGATATCGCGGGATCAGCATCGATTTCGAAGAAGACAAGAAACACCTGGTGTTCGAAATCTTTGGCGACCTGGTGCTCGACGTGCGCAGCGGACGGGTGCGGCGCGATACGCAGAAGGCTATCGAAAAGCGCATGTTCGAAACGGTGCCCAAGGTGCTTGTCGCCGAGGTGCTCGAAGGCATGTCGTACGAGCAGGTCATCGACCCGGGTCACGAAGCGGCGATCGAGGGCCTCAAGACGGTGCCGCGTAAGCTCAAGTGCGCGCGCGTTCTGTCGTATCGAGGCAGGGCCAGCACGTTTCAGCAATTCCGCCTCACCAACAACTGCTACAACTACGCGACCAATGTCGTGAACAAGGTGCCGACGCGGCAAGCCATTCCCGGCACGCCGAACATCAGACGCCCGCTCACGATGGCCAAGCTCAGGGCGGCGATCGAAGATGACAAGCTGGAGCCGCTCGGGATGGAGCTGCCCGATGCGTGTCCGGCCGTGGGGAGCCACTACGTTGCAGTGTTGCTGCGGACGAGCCCGAATGGCAGCGTCAGGGATTTTCATTGCATGCGCCTCGATCGCACCGGCGCGTGGTCGCACAAGGACGGCAGTGGCGACGTCCGCAATGTCGACGACAACGGCACGAAGATCGTCGACCTGTCGACTGCGGCGTTGAGTTGGAACCCGGTGCTGGCGGGCTTCTATCTTTTCAGGAAGAGTGAGCGAGGGCGGATCAGCTAGCGTCTACGCCGCGGTGCGCGAGTTCACCCGCGCGGCGCGCCAGGCGTCGAGCGCGGTGAAGCCCAGGCGGCGGGCCTTCCGGAACGTTCGGATGAACGCGATGAGTCTTCTCATCTCCCCCTGTTATCGGCTCCAGCGCTCGATTGCCGGCTCACTATTATACGACTTTAAATGACAATAACAGACACATCGGTCTGAGCTGCAGAGAATTCGATCACGATTCCACCACCGTATAATCCGGACTGTTTGACGCAGATTCCAGACACCCTACTCGAGTGGATCCTGGCGATCGCCGGAGGGTCCACGCTGATCGTCTTTGCGGTCGCGCTGCAGAACTTCTTCGTCCAGCCGCCCCGGCTGACCAAGCCGCAGCGGTTGTTCCAGGACCTCAGCGTCGTCATCGGCCTGGTGCACGGACTCGGCCTGCTCGTGCTGCCATCGGCCGGCGACAACTGGGCGGCGATCGGGATCGCGATGTACGCCCTCTCGCTCGGGTTGTTCCTCAACGCGATTGAAGCCGCCAGGCGCACGCCGATGACGCGGACGTTTGTCTACGAGCCGCGCTGCGATCGCATCCTGAGCACCGGGCCGTACCGCGTGATCCGGCATCCGATCTACCTGTCGTATTCGCTCGCCTGGTTCGCCGCCCCGGTGGCCGTGCACAGCGTGGTGCTCCTGATCACGGCGCTGTTCATGACCACCTGTTACCTCCTGTCTGCGGCGGAGGAAGAACGCCGCCTGGCGGCCGGCCCGCTCGCCGAGGACTACAAGAAACGCCTCGCCGTCACCTGGCGAATCATTCCGTTTGTCTATTGACGGGAGCGGGTGTCCTCCGTGGCTGGCGTACGTGACGGGTGTTATTTGACGTCCAGTTGCTCGATCGTCGCGGCCGATGGCTGCCGCGTCCTCTGCAGCCCGGCGGCGACCTTCTCGGCGTGCTTCATCACGCGCAGCACGTTCAGCCCAAGGATCTTCCTGATGTCGTCGTCTTTGTAGCCGCGCTTCAGCAGTTCCGCCGTCAGCGCCGGGTAGGTCGACACGTCTTCCAGGCCGACGACGACGGCCGTGATGCCGTCGAAGTCGCCGCCCAGACCGATGTGATCGATGCCGGCGACCTTGCGCATGTGATCGATGTGGTCGGCGGCCTGCGACAGCGTGGCTTTCGGCTCCGGGTTCTGCGCCCGCCAGCGCTCCAGGCCGACGTTGACGTAGGCCTCGTTGTTCGGGAACTCCGACCGCAGCATCTGCCTCTGCGTGGTCAGCCGCGCGTCGTAGTCGGCCACGGCCTGTGAGATGAAACCGGGCACGAACGTCACCATCACCACGCCGCCGTTCTTGGCGACCATCTGCAGCACGGTGTCGGGCACGTTGCGCGGCACGTTGCAGATCGCCCGGGCCGAGGAGTGCGAGAAGATGACGGGCGCCGCGCTGACCCTGATCGCGTCTGCCATCGTGTCGGCCGACACGTGGCTGAGGTCGACGAGCATCCCCATGCGGTTCATCTCGCGGATCACCTCCTCGCCGAACTTCGACAGGCCGCCGAGCACGGGCGTGTCCGTGCTCGCATCCGCCCAGGGCAGGTTGGCCGAATGGGTGATCGTCATGTAGCGGGCGCCGAGCGCGTACATCATCCGCAATGTGGCCAGCGAGCTGTCGATCGAGTGCCCACCCTCCATGCCGATGAGCGAGCCGATGCGGCCGGCCTTGAAGGCGCGCTCCACATCGGCCGCCGTGAGCGCCAGCTCGAAGGTCTCGGGCCACCGCCTGGTCATGCGGTGGACGATGTCGATCTGCTCGAGCGTGGCGCGGACGGCTTCCTTGCCCTGCATGGTCGACGGCACGTAGACCGACCAGAACTGCCCGCCGACGCCGCCCTGGCGCAGGCGCGGAATGTCGGTCATCAGCGACGGCACGGGCCGGGTGATGTCGGCTGTCGCCAGGTCGCGGCCCGGATCCACGCTGCGCAGCGCCCACGGGTAATCGTTGTGCCCGTCGATGAGCGGCACCTGTTTGTGAAGGGCCCTGGCCCGCTGCAGGAGATCGCCTTGCGCGTCGATCCCCGTAGACACGGCGCCCAGGATTCCAACCAGCACGGCGGCAATCGTCAGTCGTTGCGGCATATGGTGAGAGTAGCAGGTCTCCACGCCGTTCGGGGCGCTCGCGGCGGACGATTCCCGTTCACCGTCGCGCGCATATAATCCGCATCAGGAGTGCTTTATGAAGACATCGATCGGATGGATCGCCGGCTCGGCGCTGATGGCCACGCTCGTCGCCGTCCCGCACGCACAACGACCCTCGGCGCCGCCGCCGCCCGCGGCCGCCATGACCGTGCCGCCCGCCGACGCGCGGGTGATGAAGCTCAAGCAGGCCGTGTCTGCCGACATCCAGTCCCCGGCCATGTACGACATGGGCCAGCAGATGACCGACATGATCTTCAGCTTCGGCGAGCTCGGCTTCCAGGAATTCGAGACGCAGAGGTATCTCGGCAAGATCCTCCGCGACAACGGCTTCACCGTCCAGGACGGCGTGGCCGGCATTCCCACCGCGTGGGTCGCCAGGTGGGGATCCGGCAAGCCGGTGATCGCCCTTGGCTCCGACATCGACTGCATCCCGCAGGCGTCGCAGAAGCCCGGCGTGGCGTACCACGATCCGATGATCGAGGGCGCGCCCGGCCATGGCGAAGGCCACAACTCCGGCACACCCCTCAACATCGTCGCGGCCATCGCCGCCAAGCGCGTGATGGAACGCGAGAAGCTGCCCGGCACGCTCGTCATCTGGCCCGGCGTGGCCGAAGAGCTCGTCGGCACGAAGGCGTACTACGTGCGCGCCGGCCTGTTCAAGGACGTCGACGTCGTGCTCTACAACCACGTCGGCTCCAACCTGTCGACGTCGTGGGGCGACAGCAGCGGCAACGGCCTGGTCTCGGTCGAGTACACGTTTGCCGGTGAAACGGCGCACAGCGCCGGCGCGCCGTGGCGCGGCCGATCGGCGCTCGACGCGGTGGAGTTGATGAGCGCGGGCTGGCAGTACCGCCGCGAGCACCTGCGGCTGCAGCAGCGCTCGCACTCGGTGATCACCAACGGCGGCGACCAGCCGAACGTGGTGCCGAGAAACGCGGGCATCTGGTTCTACTTCCGCGAGACCACCTACGAGGGCGTCAAGAGCCTCTGGGAAATCGGCGACAAGATGGCGGACGGCGCCGGTCTGATGACCAACACGACGTGGACCTCGCGCGTGCTCGGCACCGCGTGGCCCTCGCACATGAACAGGACGCTGGCCGAAACGCTCTACACGAACATCCAGTCGGTCGGCCTGCCCGCGTGGTCCGAGGCGGACGAGGCGCTCGCCAAGGGCACCCAGCGCGAGATGAAGGTGGCCGAGAACGGGATGGCGAAGAAGATCCCCGAGCTGCGCGGCCGCGAAGCGATTCCGGACGACGACAAGCGGGGCGGCGGATCGGATGACATCGGCGACATCTCGTGGAACGTGCCGACGGTGTCGCTGAGCTTCCCGTCGAACTTCCAGGCCGGCCCCGGCCACAACTGGGCGAACGCGATCCCGATGGCCACGCCGATCGCGCACAAGGGCGTCAACGCCGGCGCCCGCGCGCAGGCGATGACGGTGATCGACCTGGTGACGCGGCCGGAGCTGGTCACGCAGGCGCGCGGCTACTTCGACAACGTGCAGCTCAAGCAGCGGAAGTACACGCCGCTCATCCGCCCGCAGGATCAGCCGGCGGTGTGGCTGAACCGGAACATCATGGACAGGTACCGGGCGGAGATGAGGAAGTACTACTACGACCCGGCGACGTACAAGACCTACGTGGACCAGATGAAGGCGCAGCTGGGCATCACCTACCCGACGGTGCGCCCGGCCACGACGGCCAGGTAGGCCGCTTTGGGCACGACGCGCGTCGACGTATGGGATCGATCCGGGGCCGACACCGGGTATCTGCGGAACCGGCAGCACTGGTGGTTCGACCCGGCGTTTCCCCATGCCTTCGAGCTGTTCGATCTCGACGGCTTCTACGAGGAGAACTACTTTCGCACCGATCATGTCGGCCCGGCTGCGGTGCAGGCGTACGTTGATGCGGTGCTCGCATACGGTCAGCGGCTCACGGGAGCGCCCATCGGCGAAGTCCTCGAGGCCGGCTGCGGCGGCGGGTGGTTCACGAAAGGCTTCCTCGATCGCGGGCTCGACGTGGTGGCGATCGAAGGCACGCGTGCCGGGATCGCCCGGACGCTGGCGCGCGGCGTGCCCGCCGATCGGCTGATTCGCCATGACCTGCGCCGGCCCCTCGCGCTCGTCCGCCGGTTCCAGGTCGCGACGTGCACGGAAGTCGCCGAACACATCGAGTGCCCGTTTGCCGGGCAGCTCGTCCAGACGCTGGTCGATCACGCCGACGTCATCTGGTTTTCGTTCGAGGCGCCCGGGACCAACGAGGCGCATTACCACCACACCAACGAACAGCCGGCGAGGTTCTGGATCAACCTGTTCGCGTTCCACGATTACACGGCGATCGAAATCCCTCCAGCGATTCGGGAGAGCACCGAATCGCGCGGCTCGTACATTTTCTGCGGCCCGGCCATCAGGATTCCGACCGACCTGAGTCAGGTCGCGGCGCCGGCACGCGTTCAACCATCCGCCGGAGCGGCCATGGCGTCGGCGACGCCGAAGGGCGCGCGCCACTGGGTGCGGAAGATCGTGCCGCCGATTGTGGTTGATGCGGTCCGGGCGCTCCGGTTGCGTGGCCGCGGGTAACCGGCCTCACGCGGGAAGCGTCGTGAAGCCTTCTTTCAGCGCCGCGTCCCGTAGCCGATCGTCCAACGTGACAAACGACTCGCCGTGTGGCTGCTCTTCGCACCACACCAGCGCCGCCGCGAGCTGCAGCGCGTCGGCGGCGCGCAACGGATGAAACGACAGGAGGCGTGCGGCCCGTCTCCGCACCTCGTCGGTGGGCGCAATGCTGTCGGCGTGGCGGACCAATTCGCGCAGGCGCTCGGTGGTGGCCGCGACCTGTGCCCGGGGCAGGGGGCTTTCCCGGTGGCGGCGCTGAATGGCGGACTGGCACTCGAGCGGCGTGGCCCACCAGATGACCGGCTCCGGGTCTTCGGCCAGCAGGCGGGTCAGGGTCTCGGAGGCCGTTTCGGGCAACAGGATCGGCACCAGCGCGGAGCTGTCCCAGAACATCAGCGATCCGTCGTGCCATCGCCGCGCTCCGAGAGGAGGGCGGCGAGGACGCCAGAGCTCGGGCCCGACGGCGCCTTCTTGAGGAGGGCTGGCAGCTTACCGCGGCCGGGCTTCAGGAGGCCGGCGCGGGTGAGGCGAAGACGGCGGGTGGATTTCCGCTCGCCCTCATCGAGCGGCACCACCCGCGCCACGGGCACGCCGCGCTCGGTGATGACGAGCTCGTGTCCCGACTTGACCAGGCGCAAGTGCTCGCTCAGGCGGGCTTTCAGGTCAACGACGCTGGTGGTCCTCTTCATATGACCACTATGGTCATATGGATTGAGGCGCCCCGTCAACCGTCGGCCGCCGGGGGGCGCATACAATGAGTGAGCCATGCCACGCACGGCGGACCTCAACAAGCTGACCGGCCTCGCCTCGCGCTTCGGCGCCTTTGTCGCCGAGCGCTACCCGTTCGCGCTGCCGATCGCCCTCGGCGTGTTCGAGCGCTCCGGTGTGGGCGCCATCAAGGGCCGCGATGCCGTCAAGCTCGATGCGGCGCGCACCCCCTTCCGCCGCGCGCTGGCGAGGGTGCTCTACGACCAGGTCTCCGCCCCGGAAGGCATCGCCGACACCACGCCGGGCACCTCCGCGATCAAGCGCCTCGAGCAGGCGCGCGCCGAACTGGTCGACGCCTGCGACGGCTTCCTGCGGCGGGCCGCCATCGAGGCGTCGCTCACCAAGGCCGAGCGCCGCGAGATCCTCAAGGGGATGTGCCTGACCCGCAGTGTCGACAATCGCCTGAAGCAGTTCTTCATGGGCGGCGAGGTCCGCTGGGGCGACATGGCGTTCCAGGGCAAGGGTTTCCGATCGCTCGGGCAGGAGGCGATCTACGCCGGCGCCATCCGGCTGCATCGCGGCGCCAACTACCGCAAGCGCGACGGCGGCTGGGGCGGCGACGTGCTCGCGCCGGTGATCCGCGACCTCGGCATGACGCTGGCGATGCGCCACGACGAGGCCGCGGTCGGGATGATCCTGCGCGCGCAGATGGGCAAGGCCGGGCCGCCGATGGACGGCAAGGACCTGCACACCGGCGATTTCGAGTGGGGCGTGCTGCCAGCGGCCGCGCCGCTGGCCGTCGGCTCGCTGACGATGGCCGGCATGGCGATGGCGTTTGCGCTCGAGCGCAGCGACCGCGTGGCGCTGTCGTTCATCGGCGAGGGCGGCTCCTCGCTCGGCGAGTGGCACGAGGCGATCAACGTCTGCGCCGCGGCGAAGCTGCCGGCGATCTTCTGCCTGCAGAACAACCAGATGGCGCTGTCGACGCCGGTCCGCGAGAATTCGGCGGCGCGCGTCTTCGCCGAGAAGGCCGCCGGCTACGGCATGCCCGGCATCACCATCGACGGCACGGATCCGGATGAAGTGGCGGCCGCGTTCGCCTGGGCCGCCGAGCGGGCGCGCGCCGGCGACGGCCCGACGCTGATCGAGGTGGTGGCCATGCGCATGTGCGGCCACGCGCATCACGACGACATGCTGTACCTCGGCAAGGACCAGCCGCCGTCGTGGGAGTACCACCAGCTCTTCGACACCGGCTACGCCAATCGCGAGCAGTACGAGTACTGGGCGAAGCGCGATCCGATCCCGATGTACGCCCGCCGCCTCGAAGCCGAAGGGGTGATCGCCGCCGGCGATCTCGACGTGATGAAGACCTGGGCCGACGACCTCGTCGATCGGCAGGCGCAGCTCGTGATCCAGTCCCCCTGGCCGAAGCCCGAGCAGGCGGGCGCCGGCGTGTTCAAGGACGAAGCGCCGCGGACCCGCGTCAACCTGCTCGATCCCGCGCGCCGGCTGGCGCAGCCGCTCGGCGCGGCGCTGCCGCCGCTCGATCCCGGGTCGCCCTTCGACAAGAAGGGCAACACCTTCCTCGAGGCCGTGATGATGGGCGTGGGCGACGCCCTCGGCGCCGACCCGCGCGTGTTCGTCTACGGCGAAGACGTCGGCGGCCAGTACGGCAACGCCTTCCTGCTGCTACGGCCGCTGTTGAAGCAGTTTAGCGATCGCATCCGCAACTCGCCGCTGGCCGAGGGCGCGGTGCTCGGCGTCTGCGTCGGCGCCGCCCTCGCCGGCCAGCGCCCGATCGGCGAGATGCAGTTCAACGACTTCGTCGCCACCGGCTTCAACCAGCTGGTGAACAACGCCGCCAAGATCCGCTATCGATGGGGCGGCAGCGTGCCGATCGTGGTGCGCATGCCGTGGGGCGGGCTGCGGCACGCCGGGCCGTACCACAGCCAGAACACCGAGCCGTGGTTCTATCGCACGCCCGGCCTGAAGATCGTCGTCCCGTCCACGCCCGAGGATGCGCGCGCGCTGATGGCGGCCGCCGTCGCCGATCCGGATCCGGTGCTGTACTACGAGCACATTGCGCTCTATCGCGATCCGCGCGTGAAGCAGGTGCTGCCCGTCGATCCGCCGGCTCCGGTGAAGCTCGGGACAGCCGCGCTCCGGCGCGCCGGATCCGATCTGGCGATCATTTCCTACGGCGCCTACGTGCACTACTGCCTGCGCGTTGCCGAGCAGCTGTCGGCCGAGGGCATCGAGGCCGCCGTGCTCGACCTGCGTAGCCTCGCCCCGCTCGACAAGGCGGCGGTGCTCGCGGTGACCCGCCACTGCAATCGCGTGTTGATCGTCCACGAAGATTCGCGGACGGGAGGGATCGGCGAAAGCCTGGCGGCGATCATCCAGGAAGAGGCGTTCGAGTCGCTCGACGCGCCGGTGCGCATCCTCGGCGCGCTCGACACACCCGTGCCCTATTCACCGCCGCTCGAAGAGTTTTTCCTCGTCAGCGAAGCCGAAATCCACAACGCGGCGCGGCTGCTGGCTGCTTACTGACGGTTGTTAGTTCAAAGTTCCAAGTTCAGAGTTCAAGGTTGAAGTTCAAAGTTCCAGTGTCAAGTTTGGTTCGCACCGCGTTTGTTTCCCTGGCGCTCCAGCCGTTTGGAGACGTTGATCACGATCGCGGCGAATATGGCCGAGAGTTCGCCGGCTTCGCGTTCGAGATCGCCCGATTGTCCCGAGCCATCGAGTGAGCCAAGTCGGAGCTTAGCGAGGCACAGTTTCGACTCCTTGGTCTCGCGCAACGTCAACTTCATCTTGTGCACGAAGTCCGCCGTGCTCGACGCGTCGTCCGCTTCGAGGAGATTATTGGAGACCGAGTCAGCCGCCCGCACCAGTTGTCCCCAGACAACGCTACTGGGGAGGTCGCTGAACTTCTTGGGACAGAGACTGCTGACGCCGGTACTAAACCGCAGGGCTCGAGCCTGCAGCGCGAGGGTTCGCTTGCGCGCATCGGAGGGTTGTGTCATGCGGGCTTCTGCTGCAACCCACGGGCCGCTCGACTTTCTGCGAAAACACGCGGGTCATCGTCAGCACGATCGCAGGAAACGCGATCGATCTCCCAAAGGACTGTTGCAGTTTCCAGGTACGGTGCGCTCCGAAACTTTGAACTTAAAACTGAACTTTGAACTTGAACTTTGAACTGTGAACTTCCAACTTTGAACTAACCCCGGATATGATCAACCCCATGATGAATCGCATCTGTTTGTCCGTTGTTCTCATACTCGGGATTGCCGGCACCGCTCAGCTCAGGGCTGATGTCCGCACCGACCAACGGGTGAAGTTCCAGCTTGGCGGCGCCATCGGCAAGCTCGTCAACATGTTCGGCGGCAAGGGCGCGCGCGACGGCGTGACCTCGGTCGTCGCCGTGAAGGGCGATCGCAAGGCCACCATGTCGGACTCGAGCGGCCAGATCATCGACCTGGCCGAGGAAAAGGTCTACGACCTCGACATCAAGAAGAAGACCTACAAGGTCACCACCTTCGCCGAGCTGCGCCGGCGGATGGAGGAAGCCCGGCGCGACGCCGAAGCGTCGGCCAAGCGGGAGCAGGCGCGCGCGGAGCCGTCGCGGCCGGCCGAGAAGGACCCAAATGCCAAGGAAGTCGAGGTCGACTTCGACATCAAGAACACCGGCGCCGCCAAGTCGATCAACGGCTTCGACACCAGGCAAACCGTGGTCACCATCACGGTGCGCGAGAAAGGCAAGACCCTGGAGCAGGCCGGCGGCCTCGTCATGACCAGCGACATGTGGCTCGCGCCGAACGCGCCGTCGACCAAGGACCTTCAGGACTTCGACCTGCGCTACGCGCAGAAGCTCTACGGCCCGATGGTGGCCGGCGCCTCCGAGCAGGACATGGCGATGGCGATGGCCATGTATCCGCAGATCAAGCCCGCCCTCGACAAGATGCGCGCCGAGGGCGGCAAGGTCGAAGGCACCGCCATCCTGACGACCGTCACGATGGAAGCAGTGAAGCCGGCGGGCCAGGTTGCCGAGGAACAGAAAGCCAGCGGCGGCTCCAGCCCGCGCCGCGGCCTCGGCGGCATGCTCGGAGGGATCGCGAAGAAGGCGGTGACCAAAGACGAGCCGGCCAAGGCCACCGCCACGATCCTGACGACCACCGTCGAAATGCTGAAGCTCACCCGCGACGTCGACACGGCGGCCGTGGCGCTTCCGGCGGGGTTCCGAGAGGAGAAATAGGCTGGACCGGCCGGGTTGACTCGACCGTGCTACTCTTCCAGGTCCAATCAGGAGGCAGTCTGATGTCACGAATACTCGCCGTCGCCTTGGTCCTCGGACTCGGATTCACCGCCGCGCTCCGCGCGCAAAACGACGTCTCGGGTAGCTGGGACCTTTCGATCAACGGGCCCGAAGGACCCATCTCCGCCACCGCGGCGCTCAAGCAGGAGGGCGACAAGGTCAGCGGCACGCTCTCGAGCCCGCAGGGTGAAACGGCGGTCGCCGGCACCATGACGGGCACGACCATGGCGCTCGCGTTCAGCGTGAGCACGCCTCAGGGCAACCTCGACATCAAGGTCAGCGCCGAGGTCAACGGTGCCGAAATGAAGGGCATGATGGACTTCGGGATGGGCCAGGCGGACTTCACGGGCAAGAAAAAGTAGATGAACTGTCGGGGTTAGTCCGTCAGGCGCACGGCCACGACGTCTCCAGTGATGGTCACGTCGTGCGCCGACACGCCGACCCGCGGGTCCTGCACAAGCGTGCCCGTCTTGATCTGATACGACCAACCGTGCCACGGGCACGTGACCACACCGTTTTCGATCTCGCCTTCGCACAACGGCCCCGCCTTGTGCAGGCAGAGATTGTCGAGGGCGTAGAACTCGCTGCCGACCCGGAAGAGCGCCACGTGGCGGCCGTTGACCACCACCATCGTGCCGCCGGGACGAAAGTCCGCCACTCGCCCCACCGTCACGAAGTCGCTCATTTACGCGCGGCGGGCGTCAGGGTGGTTTCCTGCTTCTGACCGCCGCGCAGGTAGACCACCTTGGCCGGCTGGCCGATCTTCAGCAGCTCCAGCGCGTAGGTGTAGTCGTAGATGTTGGTGATCGACTGCCCGGCAATCTCGACAATCACGTCGCCCTTCGCCAGCCCGGCCTGCTCGGCGGGGCCGCCGCCGATTACGCCGCCGAGCAGCAGCCCCTTCACGTCTGACGCGTAGTCGGGAATCGTGCCCGTGAACAGGCGCAGGCCGGCGCGGCCGCCGGTCTCGGTCTTCTGTTCCACCTTCGTGAACTGCGGCACCTGGTCGCCGTCGAGCAGGCGCTTCGCGATGGCGGCGGCGAAGGTCCCGACTCGATCGAGATCCTCGTAGTTGATCTTGTCCGCGGTGTCGCTGGGCTTGTGGTACTCCTGGTGCGCGCCGGTGAAGAAGGTGAGGCAGGCGACGCTCGCCGTGTTGAAGCTGCCGACGTCGGTTGGCTGATACGGATCCTCCTGCAGCACCAGGTCGAAGCCCGCGGCCACGTTCGCCTGCTCGAGCAGCTTCGGCCACATCGCGCTCGTGCCGGTGGCCTGCACCGTGAGCTTGTTGTCGCTGACGCGGCCCACCATGTCGAAGTTGAGGTACGCCGACAGCTGATCCAGCGCAACGGGCGGCGTGGACACAAAGGCGGCGGAGCCCAGCAGGCCGAGCTCTTCGCCCGACCAGAACGCGATCAGCAGGTGGCGCTTGCGCGGCTGCCTGGCCAAGGCGTCGGCAATCGCCAGCACGGTGGCGGTGCCCGACGCGTTGTCGTCGGCACCGTGATGGATCTGATTCACCTCGTCCTTGCCCGCGAGCGAGCCGCCGGTCGTGCCGCGCCCCAGGTGATCGTAGTGCGCGCCCACCGCCACCCACGGCTTGCTCACGCCGCTCACCGAACCACTGGCCGGCAGGTAGGCCACGACGTTGTGGCCGGTCTGTTGCTGGCGGATCACTTTCGCATTGATCGTGGCCGTGACGCCCGGAACGGCGAAGCCGGCGACGTGCGGGTTGCCGCTGTCGAGCTCCTTCTGGACCTCGTCGAGCGATCGGCCATTGCCCTCGATCAGCCACGCGCCGCCCTTCACGCTGACCGCGACCACGCCCGATCCGGCAATGGCCGTGTCGAAGCTCATGGGCACCAGTTCCCCGGCGTTCGGTGACCGCGGCCCGGTGATGACGATCATGCCCCGCGCGCCCCGCTGGCGCGCCGCCTGCGCCTTGTAGCGCAGGTCGGCATACCGCGCCAGGATCGCGCGCGTTTTCTGATCCGCGTCTTCCGGGAAGTAGCGGAGCACAACGACGACCTTGTCCTTGACGTCGAGGCCGGCGTAGCTGTCGTAGCCGAAGTTCTGGGACTCCGGCACCACGAGGCCGTAGCCGGCGAACACCACGGGCCCCGAGACCTCGGCGCTGTCGGAAAACGACAGCGCCATCGCCGTGCCGGGCTCGTGCGTCCGCTCCATGCCGTTGGCCGTCATCGTCTTGAGCGTGGTGCCGCCGTCCTTCGATCCCGCCGTGAACGCGAACGGCATGCGGAAGTCGGCCTGGCCCGGCAGCGGCTTCGCGCCCATGCGCTTGAGCTCGGCAATCAGGTAGTCCGCGGCCAGCTTCTCGCCGCTCGATCCGGTGAGGCGGCCTTCGAACTTGTCCGAGGCCAGCGTCTGCACATGCGTCCGCGTCCGCGACGACGCGGGTGCCTGCGCGCCGGGCGCCGCTGAAAGAAGCGTCACGGCCGCTAAAGAGAGGGCGAGCTGGCGGGAAGTGGATTTCATGGTTTTGTCTTCGTGATCTTCCCGCCTTCGCCCGTAAAGTTACCACACGGGCTTCGGCGAGGTCTCGCCGTAGCGGGCTCCGCCCGCATAGGCGGACGTGATTTCGTTATCGGTTATTCGTTATTTGTCATTCGCTTTGCGGAGGGGCGCCGCGCTGAGCGCCGCCATCGCCGCCTGGTGGTTCCACTGCGCCAGGTAGATCTGTCCGGCGGCCCCGGCCCCGCCGGCGCGGCTCGACGTGAACGCCAGCTGCGTGCCGTCGGGCGACGGCACCGGCAACCCGTCGAAGCCGGCGGAGTAGGTGATGCGCACGGGCTCTTTCGTGCCCGCCTTGTCCACCATGAACACTTCGAAGTTCTCGAACCCGAGCTTGTTTGACGCAAACAGGAAGTACTCGCCCGACGGATGCTCGTACGGCGCCCAGCTCATGGCGCCGAAGTCGGTGATCTGCTTTCGGTCGGTGCCGTCCGGCTTCATCGTCCAGACATTGGCGATCAGGCCATTCTCCTCGAAGTGGCGCCACACGATGCGGCCGTCTTTCGTGAAGAACGTGCCGCCGTCGTAGCCGTCCCAGTTGGTGAGCCGCTTCTGGTCGGACCCGTCGGCCTTCATGATGTAGACCTCGGCGAAGAACGACGGGTCGAGCTCGAGCTGCTTCTGCTCGGCGGGCGACAGCGTGCGGTTGTAGGCATCGCGCATCGACGAGAACACGATCCACTGGCCGTCCGGCGAGTAGCCGCCCTCGGCGTCGTACCCCCTCGCCGTGGTCAGCCGTTTCATCGCCCCGCTCTTGTCGTTGTAGGCATAGATGTCCATCTCGGGGTCGTAGTCCCACGCGTAGCGGCGCTCCTTGCCCGACGCGCGGAATGCCAGCTCGTCATCCTGATACTGCTTCGACTTCGGATCGAGATGCGTGG
>Ga0156330_1192_pt1 | contig 15938 bp, 11 predicted proteins | sample RifCSPlowO2_12_FD_107978 | JGI IMG/M metagenome (GOLD analysis project Ga0156330, IMG submission 107978) | Acidobacteria bacterium RIFCSPLOWO2_12_FULL_67_14b | reverse complement strand
CGGCCAGGTGATCGGAAACAGGATGCCCAGGCGCCATAGATTGCTGGTGCCAAATGCGATTGAGTGGCGCTGCCTAACGGCTCGGCGCTCACCCGCGGCGCCGCCAGACAGGGCGACAAGTGGGCAAAACCTTTGATCGGCGCCGACGGGTGCAGCGCCCTGTTAAACCGCTCAACCGATTGCGACCAACGAAACCTATTTCGGCGCCGGCATGTCCGGATCGACCGGCGGTACGAACGTTCCGGGATATAGCACCGATGTTGCCCCGTCGCGTCCAAAAATCTCGATATTCGCGATGAAGTGATCGCTCGAACACGAAGGCCTGTCGGGATCAATCGGAGGAAGGCCCGGGTCCGGGGGATGGAACCATGCGCCGCGAAGCTGTTGGCGGCCGGGATCCGGCGGATCGGCTGCCCCTGGGCGTGGGCTCCCAAGCGAACGGCGATCGTTGACGGCGTCCACATAGCCGCCATGCCCAGGCATCAGGCTCACGTCAGACTCAGTGATGACGTCGCCTTGGCTATTCAGAAACATCAGTCGCACACGACACGGCCCCGGCGGCAGATCAGGATCAACCGGAGGCAGATAGACGATATTCAACCGGGCCGTTTGCCCGCGGACGAGCCCGACGATTCCAAACTGCTGACGATTCGGATCCGGAGGATCAGCCTGAGCTCGTAGTTGAGCGGCCCACCAGGCGGCGCTACAGATGACGATGACCGCAACCACTGTGAACGTGAAACGGATGGATCGGAGGCTCATGTGAGTGCTACTTTGTGTCGGATTCAGAAAATGCAGCCTAACAAGTAGCCGGCTCAACTCCGTAGCCAAATACTCGAACGCGCGTTGCAGTGTAGCGCTTCGGAGCACCTCGTTCAATCGACCAGAACCCCATGTGCCCGCTCGGTTTACTGCCGCAGACCTTGCAGGCCGCCTTGACGGCGTCCTTGACCGCCCGCTGTACAACCGACTCGTGCAGATGATGGCGTCGCCGCTCACCGGACGCCTCGTCAACGTAGAACCGTGTCGCACGAAACACCCACGGCCACGCCCATTCGTACGGCGCATTCGGATACTTCGCACGGAGCGCTCCCGGCAACGCCACACTCCCTCGCCCGGCCGCCAGGTCCACGTCGTGCTGTCGTTTCATCCGCGCCAGGTGATCCTCGAGAGAAACGCCGTAATCTCGGGCGCTCCCAGTTCGCGCGGATGGCGCTTCCGGTGATAGACAATGAAGCGCCGAATCCAAGACACATAGGCCTGCTCCGTCCTGAGACTGTAGTGTCGGAGACGGATCGCGGCTCGTCCCTGATCCAGCAGCTTGGGCGCGGGCGCTGGTGGCGCCGGAGGGATCTGATTGCCGTTCATGCCGGCCTTCAGAAGCTAGAACCGTACCACCGGGAATTCCGAGAGAAATCGGATCCTGTGGTCAAGATGTACGCAGAAACGAATCGTTCCGAACGGGAAGGAGACTGCAAAACGTACTCCACCTCGCCGTGTCCGGGTCGATCGGATGTTCTGCGCCGCCAGCCTGACCTCAGACCGGAAGCCGCTGCAGCAGATGGTCGAGGGCGTCGCGAAAGATCCCCCTGCTCACGCAGCCCGCCACGCGCCGTCCCACAATGCGGCAACCAATCCCTCAATCGTCGATCCCTTAATCGTCAAATCCCTCAATCGTCAATCTGACAATGGAATCGACAATCCCCCAATCCCCCAATCGCAAAACAGTCACTCGATCGGTCAATCATCAATCGGCAATGTCAAGGCTCACGACAACCGGCCCATGATCGCTCGTACCGACCTCCCGCTGGACGACGACGGAGCTCGCGCGAGAGGCGATCGCCGTTGACGCCAGCACGTAGTCAATCCGCCAGCCGATGTTGCGCTGCTTCAGGTTGCGCCACGGCGCCCACCACGTGAACAGGCTGTCGTTGTCGGGATCGAGCGCGCGCCCGACATCGACCAGCCCGCGCGAGATGATCCGCTCGAGCAGCGCCCGCTCGTCGGGCCTGGCGCCGATCTGGTTCGGCTTCCGCTCTTTTGGATGAATGTCGCGATCGGTGCGGGCCACGTTCAGATCGCCGCAGAGGATCAGCGAACGGCCGTCACGCGCGGCATCCGCCGCAAAGGTGTCGAGCGCCTCGAGGAAGGCGAGCTTGGCGTCGAAGTCCTTGCCGCCGTTCGGCACGTAGACGGAGGCAATCGTCACGTCGCCCAGCGGCGACGGCACCGTCGCGCAGGCGATGCGCTGCTCGAAATCAAACCCCGGATGGGTGCACGCCGGCAGCGTTCCCACCAGCGACTTCGCCAGCAGCAGCGCCACGCCCGAATAGCCCTTGCCGCCGTGCCAGTAGCTCCAGTAGCCCTCGACGTCGGCCAGCTCGAAGGGCAGCTGTTCGATCGACGCCTTGATCTCCTGCAGGCACACCACGTCGGGCTTCTCGGCGGCGAGCCACTCGAGCAGCTGCCCCTGCCGCGCGCGAATGCCGTTGACGTTCCACGTCGCGATCTTCATTTCGGTTTCCAATTGATGACCAGCGTCGCCGCCCTCGGCGCGGCGCTGCTCGCCGGCAGGTTCAGCAGGAAACGGGTGCCATCCGCCGACACATCGTAAGCGCGAATGGTGGCGCCGGCGTCGAAGAGCCGCGTGCTCGATCGAATCTCGCGTCCGGACATCTCGACCGCATGAATCTCCGGCCCCCGCCGGAAGTAGATCTCCCGGCCGTTCCCTCGCCACCGCGGCTCCGTCCCGCCCGCCGTCGTCACGCGGATGCGCGCGCCCGGCTTGGGGAACGTGTCGAGATAGATGTCGAACTGTCCCGATTCGTCCGAGGCGTACGCGATCGAGCGGCCGTCGGGTGAGAACACGCCGTGCGTCTGGTTGAACGGCGCCCTCGCGTAGGGCGTCTCTCTGATGCCTTCAACCTGCGGCACGATCCAGAGGTCGTCGCGCGTGTCCGCGGCGGTGCGGCCGACCAGCATGAACCCGGCATCGCGCGACCAGTCCCAGAGCTGGACCGGCGGCTCGTAGGTGGCGATCACCTGTTCCGGCAGCACCGCACCTGCGCCGCGGATGGTGAGCTTCCGTCGGGATGCGACCCAGGCGATGCGGCGGCCATCCGGCGACCATACGCCGCTTTCATCCACGTCGGTCGACAGCGACAGGCGCGTCGGCGCCGGTTGGGTGCCTTCGCGGATCCAGACATCGAGCGTGCGCGTTTGCGGATCGAGCTCCGTGATCGCCACGCGCGAGCCGTCCGGCGAAAGGCGAAGGTCCCACGCATCGAGCGGCTCGCCCATGCGGCCGATCGTCGAGCCGTCGCGGGCCACCCATCGCAGCTCCCGAAGCGTCGTCCCCGGCGGCCCGTAGATCAACACCTCGGACGAGGCCGTGGCCAGGATCTGGTCGAACGGCCCGCGGCCCGCGGGCAGGCCTGCCAGCTCCGGCCGGCCCCGCGTGGCCCACGTGCCCGGATCCAGCGGCTGCGCCATCAGCGCCACATCGTTGAGATAGAGCAGCGTGTGGCCGGCGACGATGGCTTGCGCATCGGCGGCGAGCAGACGGCGGCGGGCGGAGGGGGCGTCGAGAGCAGCGATCCAGATGCCGGAGCGCGAGGTGTCGGTGGCGCGCACGAAGAACACGACATGCCGCCCGTCGGGGAGAAACGCCGGCCATCGATGCGACGATTCCCCTTGCGCCGCATCGAGCGTCGTAAATGGCGTCACCGCTCCGCCGGGCGTGAGCCGCATCAATCCGCCATCGCCGGCGGGCGCAAACACCAGCTCACCCGCGGCATTCCATGAACCACCGCGCCCGGATGGCGCGTCGCCGAGGTCGCTCACCGACGCGCTTGCGAGATCGATGGCGCGAACGCGGCCGCCGGCAAAGAACCCGACCCGGGCGTTGTCGGTCGACCAGAATGGAGCCGCCGCCCCTTCCGTCGACGGCAACGCCCGCGACTCACCGGTCGGGAGCTGCTGCAGCCAGAGCCCGACGCGGCCCGACCTGGCGGCGGGATAGACGAGCTGACGGCCATCGGACGCCAGGGCGAGTCCAAACGGGTAGTCGGCTCCCGCGCCAACCGTCAGTGTGTCGGGTGGGATCCACGCCGCGCGAAGCGGCGGAGGCGGGGCAGGAGGCGTTTCGCGCCAGTGACGAATGGCAGGGACGGCGAACACCGCGGCCAGCACCAGCGCGGCGGCCCTCAGCAACCAGCGAATCATCGGTTACCGTTATACTGTCACTTCATGAACTCAGGAGGATCCGGAATGCGTACTCGTTTTCTCGCCCTGGCCGTTCTCGCTGTTGCTTCACTTGCCGGCGCCACCGAGGCCCTCGCGCAAACGCCAGCACCCTCGCGCCGTCCCGACGTGATCTTCGTGCCGACGCCGGAGGCCGTGGTCGAGGCCATGCTCCAGGTTGCCAACGTGACCAAGAACGATGTCGTGTACGACCTCGGATGCGGCGACGGCCGCATTCCCGTGACCGCCGCGAGGAAGTACGGCGCCCGGGGCGTGTGCTTCGACATCGACCCGCAACGCATCGCGGAAGCCACCGAGAACGTCGCGAAGAACAACGTCGGCAACCTCGTGCGCGTAGTGCACGCCGACCTGTTCGAGCAGGACCTGAGCGGCGCAAGCGTGATCACGCTCTACCTGCTGCCCTCGCTCAACGTCAAGCTGATGCCGAAGCTGATGAAGGAGTGCAAGCCCGGCACGCGCATCGTCTCGCACGCGTTCGACATGGGCGACTGGAAGCCCGAGAAGGAGCTCGACGTCGACGGGCGCAAGGTCTACTTCTGGACGATTCCGAAACGTTAGACTTGGGCGATTGAATCGCCGGAGTCTGTTGATCCTGGCGACGGCGCTGGCCGTCGTCGCCGTGTTGCTGGCCGTCAGCGGTGGCTTTCGTGTCACCGTTGGCGGCCTTCGTCTTTCCGCACGATCGCCGTGGCCGTCGGCCCTCGCGGCCCTGGTGGCGCTTGCCGGGTGGTACGTCCTTGCCCGCAAGGGGAGCGGCGTCGCGAGCGATGTCGAGCACGCGTGGCTTCTCATCAATCGCCGGGCCTCCGCAATGACGCTCGCCATCGCCATTCTGAGCGGAGCCGTGGCCGCCCTTCAGGGCACCTTTGCCGCGGCGGGAGCGGATGCGTCCGGTTACCTGAGCGAGGCGCAACTGTTCGCATCCGGCCGGTTGTTCTTTCACGACACGCTGGCGTCGATCGTGGGCGGATGGCAAACCGGGCTGACGGCACCGCTCGGCTGGAGGCCCGCGGCGATCGAAGGACTGCAATCGCCGACCTATCCGCCTGGATTGCCCTTGCTGATGGCGATCCCGCACCTGGCCGGCGGCAGCGTGGCCGCGTGCTGGGTCGTGATCGTCTCGGCCGCGATCGCGGTGTGGTCAACGGGCCGGGTCGCGATGCACCTGGCCGGCGGCGCGGCCGGCATGGTGGCGGCCGTGACGCTGGCCACCACGCCCGTGTTCCTGTTCCAGTCGGTGCAGCCGATGAGCGACGTGCCGGTGACGGCGGCGTGGATGTCGTGCTGGTTGATGCTTGTCAGACCGGGCTCCGGGATCCGGGCTCCGGGATCCGTCTTCATTGCCGGCGTCGCCTGTGCGGTCGCTGCGCTGATTCGGCCCAACCTGGCGCCGCTGGCGTTGGTCCCGCTGGTGTTCGCCGGCCGCCGCATACGCGACGCCGTCGCGTTCGCCTTGCCCGTCGCCGCCGCCGGGGCATTGCTGCTCTGGCTGCAGTGGCGCTGGTACGGATCGCCGTTACGATCCGGATACGGAACCGCCGGCGAGCTGTTCACGCTCGGCAACAGCGGCGCGAACGTATCGTTCTACCTGCAGTGGCTCGTCGCGACCTCGCCGGTCATGCTGCTCGGCGTGGTCGGGCTCGGGCTGGCCCGCGCCGAACGGCTGGCGTGGTCGCTCGCCACGTTCGCGGCGCTCGTGGTCGCGGCCTATCTCGTGTACGCGGTCTTCCAGGACTGGTCGTATCTTCGCTTCCTGCTGCCGGCGCTGGCGATTGGATCCGTGTTCGTGGGCGTGGCGGTGGCGAAGATGAGCGGCGGCATTCCCGCAACCGCCCGCGCCGTGGTGCTGGTGGCGGCGGGCGTGGCGATTGCGGCGGCCGGGATCGCGAATGCCCGTGCGCTCGACGCGTTCGACCTCGACGAGCACCATCGCCGCATCGTGCAGCTGGGCGAGCGTCTGGACGGCGTGATGGCCGCCGATGCCGCGATCGTAGCGGGCGAGCAGAGCGGATCGATGCGCTACTACACGGGCCGCGCCATCATTCGCTGGGAGGCCGCGTCCCCTGAGGATCTGGCGCGGGCCCTCGCGGCCGTGACCGCCGCCGGCCGGCCCGCGTGGATCGTGCTGGACGCCTGGGAGGTCGGGCTGTTCCGAACGAAGTTCGCTCAGGTGCCGGCGGCGTCGCTCGATTGGCCGCCGGCCTTCGTGGCCGGCACCACCCACCGCACGAGTACGTGGCAACTGAGCGACCGCGATCGATTCATGAGGGGCGAGAACACCCCGACGGTGCGGCTGCCTTGAGTCCTAGTCGGACGCGCGGCCCGGGTTGAGCGGCTCGCACTGCAGCGTCTGCGGGCCGTTCTCCGTGCACACCGCGTAGCTCGCCGCGTACATCGACACGCCTGCGTACTCGCCCTTCTTGTTGACGATGTAGAAGTTGATGCCGAAATTCGGGAGCCCGCGCGCGTTCAGCAGCCGCTTCTCGACGGTGTTCTTCTGGATGCGCCGCAGCGCTTCCATCCCCGCGTCTTTCGGCGACTTGCCCATCCGCATCTGCTCGACGATCAGGAACGAGCACAGGTTGTAGAGGTTCGCTTCGCCGCGGCCCGTCGAGCCGGCCGCGCCGACGTCACCGTCCACGTAGAGGCCGGCGCCGAGAATCGGCGAGTCGCCCACGCGCCCCGGGATCTTCCACGACAGCCCGCTGGTCGTAGTCACGCCGCAGACCTCGCCCTTCGCGTTCACGCCGTCGCAGTTGATCGTGCCGTAATAGTGATCGGGATCGATGAGGCCATCCCGGACCATGCTGAGGCCCGCTTGTTCCATGGCCTGGCCCCGCTTCTTCGGGTCGAGGTAGTGACTGGGATCGATCCGGCGCTTCCACTCCAGCCACAACCCGCGTGACTTCTCGGTGTTGAGGTCGTCTTCGATCGTGAAGCCCATGTTGCGCGCGAAGTCCTGCGCACCCTTGCCGACCAGCAGGTGGTGGTCGGTCTGCTCGAGCACGGCCTTGGCGACGAGCGACGGGGCCCGCACGCCTTCGATGGCGGCGACGCCGCCGGCGCGGCGCGTCGGTCCGTGCATGCAGCACGAGTCGAGCTGGACGACGCCGTCGGCGTTGGGCAGGCCGCCGTAGCCGACGCTCGAGTCGGCGGGGTCGAGCTCGCAGTTGTTGACGCCCGCAATCAGCGCGTCGAGCACGTCGGTGCCCTTCGTGATCAGGTTGAAGGCCTTCTGCACGCCGGTTTCGGCGCCGCCGTTCTTGTAGACGTTGCCGTTGTTCGACGCCACGACGACGGGCTTGACCGAGTTGGTCTGCACCGCCGGGGCCTTGCCGAACACGGATGCGGAGGTTCCGCTGATGGCGACGCCCACCGCCGTGCTGGTCTGGACGAATTCGCGACGAGTGAGTTTCTTGGACATAGCCGGATCTCCCGCCGCAGATGCTACCACGCAGATGACACAGATCACGACGGACCGTGAGAACCGCAAAGAAAGCCGGAGGCGCGTTTCTCCGAGGCGCCGAAGTGGAGCGCAGCGGAGAGATCGGCCCCGCTCCGCGCAATACTCCGGCAAGTGCGTCTATCATCTCTACACTTCAGTGCGAAAGTCCGACCTCATTCTTCTGGTCATCATCCTGACGGTCGCGGCAGGCCTGCGGATCTGGGCGCCGTGGGGTGACGTATTCAGCCCCTCGACTGCGCTCGGGGCAGGCGGCGACCGCGTCAACTTCCTCGAGACCGACGCCTGGTATCACGTCCGCCTGGTCGAGAACCAGGTCCGCAACTTCCCGCACCACATCACCGTCGATCCCTACGCGGGGCCTGACGGCCAGTTCGTGGCGGTCGCGCCGCTGTTCGACGCCATCGTGTCGACGGTGGTGTTCGTGACGCGCGGGCCGGGCGCGCCAACCGCCTATATCGAACGCGTGGCCGCGCTCGCGCCGCCGATCATGGGCGTGCTGGCCGTCGCCGCGGTCTGGGCGCTCGCGACGCTCGCCTTCGATCGCCGCGCCGGTCTGCTCGCCGCGTTTCTCGCCGCGGTCCTGCCCGGCCACTTCCTCGACCGCACGCTCGTCGGCTTTGTCGATCACCACGCGCTCGAAGCGTTGTTGTCGTTTGCCACCCTCGCCTCTTTCGCGTGGGCGATTCAGACGGGCTCCGGGCGCCGGGCTCCGGGAGCCGATCCTTCTTCCAGCCTCCGGATCCCGGAGCCCGGATCCCGGGGCCCGGCTGCAACCGCAGGTTTCTGTTTGGGGTTGTACTTGTTGGCGTGGAGCAGCGGCGCGTTCTTCGTTGCCATCCTCTTTACGTGGATCGTCCTCGCGCCGTTCGTCGGCGGATCGAAGCCGGCCGTCGCCACCGCGCGCGCGGCCGCCACCGCGGCGGCCGTGGCGCTGGCGATGGTCCTGCTGTTCCAGGAGCCGGCGCTGTTCCGCTACAACACGCAGGTGGCATCGCTCGGCGCGCTGCTGGTCGGGTCGGTGGCCGTCATGCTCCTCGCCGATCGCATCGTCATGGCCACGGGCGTGATCGCGGGCCTGGCCGTGCTGATGATCGTAGCGGCGATGATCTTCGCCCCGGACCTGGTCCGCCAGGTCACGAGCGACCTCGGCCGCTTCCGTGCCGACCCGACGCGCATGGCGGTGCTCGAAGCGAGGCCGCTGTTCCTCTACACCGGCAACTGGCAGTGGCTGCAGCCGTGGACGTTCTTCCGCAGCGGCTTCTACTTCGGCGCCGTCGCCCTCGTGGCGCTGGCGTTCAGCCTCGTTCGCTCGCGGCGTCTCGATCACCTCCTCATCGTCGTCTTCACGGCGTTTGCGTTCGTGGCGACAGTGGGCCAGAACCGCTTCGGTTATTACCTGGTGCCAGCGACGGCCGTCGTGATCGGATGGCTGTCGATGCGCATCCTCGACTGGGGCGGCGTGCCGCACGCCGGCGACCCGAAGCCGAACGTGCGCGCGACGATCCCACTCCAGCGAGAGGTCGCGGTGATCATCGTGGCCGGCCTCGCCGTGGCGCCCAACCTGGTGCCCGCGGCGATCACCACGACGCGCGCCGGAGGGATGCCGGACTATTGGGCGGACGCCATGACGTGGCTCCGCACGGAGACGGTAGAGCCGTTCGCGTCTGCCAATCTGTACGGCGAGCGCTACGGCGCCACCATCCCGCGCGCCGGCTACACGGTGATGAACTGGTGGGACCAGGGCTATTGGATCGTGCAGGCCGCGCGCCGCGTGCCGGTGTCGAACCCGACGCAGGTCCGCGCACCGAACTCGGCCGCGTTCTATACCGCGACCGACGAACAGGAAGCGCTGCGGCTACTGTCGGACGAGCGCGCGCGCTACGTTCTGCTCGACTGGGAATTGCCGTTCCGTGACACGGGCGGCGGCACGCTGGGCGGCCGCTTCCAGAACCTCGCGGACTGGGCCGGCATCCCGACCTCGCGGTTCTATTCGCTGTGCTACACGCACGCGCGAGAGGACGACCCCTGGCAGCCCATCTGGCTCTTCCACGAGGCCTACTACCAGACGATGGTGTATCGGCTGATGGTGTTGGGAGGAGCGGCAGCCGCGCCCGCGAACAACACGTTCGTCGTGAAGCTCCAGGACCGCATCGACGTAAACGGCCGCGAGTTCTGCGAGGTCGTCGAGCAGCAGCGCTACGAATCGCCGGCTCTGGCGACGGCGGCCGCAACAGCCGGCGGCGCCGGCCTCCACGCCGTCGGACTCACCGCCTGGCAGCCCGCCTTCGACGTGCCGGCGATTACCGGACTCCGCGTCGCCAGGGAATTTCAACAGGCGGGCCAGAAGCCCAACGAAGTGCCGATGGTTCGCATTTTCGAGGTGATTCGCTAACGACGTCCGAGTGACCAGCGTAACGTCCATGCATTACATTTCGATCATTCGGATCGCAGGGCCGTTGCGGGGTCCGTGGCCGCCGCTCGTCGCGCCGGCGACCAGGCGGCCAGGGCGAGCACCATCGAGAAGAGCAGCGCGGTGCCGCCGAACGCGACCGGGTCGATCGGGGGCACGCCGACCAGCATGCTTTGCGCCAGCATGCCGATGGCGCCGGCCAGCACGAGGCCGACGACGCCCCCGACGATCCCCAGGCGCGCGGCCTGCCTCAACACCATCGACTGCATGTCGCCATCCGAGGCGCCGAGCGCCATGCGAATGGCAATCTCACGCGTGCGCTGGGCCACGAGGAAGGCCATCAGGCCGTAGAGCCCGAGCGCGGCGAGGCCGATGCCGATCGTTCCGACGCTGCCCGCAATCCACGCCGTCAACCGCTGCGGAAGCAGCCCCAGCGCCGTCGCGTCGTCGAAGGACTGCAGCATCAGGATGGGCACGTTGGACTCGACCTGGGCGAACGCCGTGCGGATGTCCGGCGCGACCGGCCGGCCGGCGGCGTGCTTGACGTAGAACTCGATGTGGCTGGTCGGGGTCTGCTTCATCGGCACGTAGATGAAGTTCCGCCCGGTCTCGCTGATGTATCGGTACTTCGCATCGCGCGCGACGCCGACGATCTCGAGGGGCCGCTCGACGTTCTCGCCGTACTGATGCAGCAGCAGCCGCCCGATCGGCGATCGTCCTGGGAACGCCCGCTTCGCGAAGGTCTCGTTGATGATGGTCACGCGCGGCGCTCCGTCACGGTCCGCCGCGGTGAAGGCGCGGCCCTCGACGATGCCCATGTCGAGCGTCCGGAAGTAATCGGGTGAGACGATGTCCCAATCGGCGTCCCAGGCGCCGTCGCGCTCGGGACCCTCCGCGCCGGGAACCTTGACCCCGCCGAGGCCGAAGCCGCCGCCCTGCAGCGGGATCATCCGCGCCGTGGCCACCGCGGTGACGCCGCTGATCGCGCCCAGGCGCTCTTCGAAGCGCTCCGCGAGCGCGACGGCATTCTGTTCACGGTAGCCCGAGAGCGACACATCCACGGACGCGATCTGGATGTTGGCCGTGTCGAATCCCGGATCGAGGGTCGTCGCCTTTTGCAGCGTGCGCACGAACAGGAACGCGATCACCACCAGCATCAGCGAGAGGGCGACCTGCGCCACGACCAGCGAGTTGCGGAGGCGGAATCGCGTGGGATCGGCGGTCGCGTGGGTGCCGTGGAGCATCGGCGCCAGGTCGGCGCCGAGGGCGTGGCGCGCCGGCGCCAGCCCGAAGATGATCGCAGTCGAGAGCGCGAGGCCGCCGACAAACAGCACCACACGCCAGTTGACGCTCAGATCGAGATTAATGATCACCGGCAGCGCCGGCAGGAAGCCTTCGAGCGCGGCGATCAACCAGAACGTGATCGGCAGCGCGACGATGCCTGCCGCGGCGAACAGCACCAGGGTCTCCGTGAGCAGCTGGCCGATCAGGCGGCCGCGGCTGGCGCCCACGGCCAGGCGCGTGGCCATCTCGCGCCGCCGGGTCGCGGCGCGGGCGAGCAGCATGCCGGCGACGTTGCTGCAGGCGATGGCGACGAGCGCACCGGTCAGCGCGAAGAGAAAGCCGATGAATGCGAGGAAGGGCAGGCGTACCGGCCCGGGTACCCGGCTTGTCCCCAGCAGGCTGATGGTATGCCGCTGGCTCGCGCGCGGCTCCGATTGGTTGTAGGCCGAGTTGAGCGTGTTCAGCTCGGCCTGCGCCTGCGCCATTTCGACGCCGGGCTTCAAGCGTCCAAGCGCCATGTGCCAGACGCCGCGCACGTCGGTGAGAATGCTCGAGTCCGGCTGCCCGCGCACCACGGCCACCATCGCCATCGGCACCCAGACGTTCGTGCCGACGAGCGACGCACCGCTGAACCCGGGCTCGGCGACGCCGACCACCGAGAACTCGCGGTTGTTGAGGCGAATCGGCTTCTGCAGGACATCGGGATCGCCGCCAAAGCGGCGCTGCCAGAACTCGTGGGTGAGCACCACCACCGGCCGCTCGCCGGGGACGCTGTCTTCATCCGGGCGGAAGAACCGCCCGATCGCCGGACGCGTGCCCAGCACTTCGAAATAGTTGCCCGAGACCAGCGTGCCGAAAATCCGCTCGCTGGAGCCGTTCTCGCCGAGGCTCATCGGCCCGCCGCCGAAGTCGACCGCCGCCATCGACTCGAGCGTCTGCGTGTGCTCGCGCAAGTACTCGAACCGCGGATGCGACATGTTGTCGAAGCCGCCCCCGTCGTTCCCGCGCCCGATGTCGACCACCTGGGAGGCCTCGCGCACGCCCGCTCCCGGCTCGAATAGCAGCGCGTCGGTGAGGCTGAAGATCGTCGCCGCCGCGGCGATGCCGATCGCCAGCGACGCCACCGAGGTCAGTGTGAAGACGGGGCTGCGGCCGAGCAGGCGGACGGCGTGCCGGAGGTCGGTATCAAGGGCCATGCAGGCACTAGACTGAAGATGGGTCCCGAATGTTTCACCGCCTCACATCTTTCCAGCGCCTCGCCCTGGCGACGACGGCGATTACCTATGTCCTGATCCTCGTCGGGGGACTCGTCCGCGCCTCGGGCGCCGGGCTGGGCTGCCCCGACTGGCCGCGCTGTTTCGGCGGCTGGGTGCCGCCGATGTCGGCGGCGGATCTGCCGCCGCAGTTCGACCCCTCCCAGTTCAACCCCGCGCTGATGTGGACCGAGTACCTCAACCGGCTGCTCGGCGTGACGGTCGGCTTCTTCATCCTCGCCACCGTAATTTCGGCGTGGCGGCACCATCGCCGCGAACCGCGGATCCTGTGGACGTCGATCGCGGCGGTGCTGTTGACCGGGTTTCAGGGATGGCTGGGCGGCCGCGTCGTGGCCGCGGAGCTGGCCGCGTGGATCGTGACCGTCCACATGATCGTCGCGCTGGTGATCGTGCAGATGCTGCTGTACGTGACTGTTGCTGCGATGACAGGGCGTGACGTTCGGAGAGCGGAGGCTTTAGCCCCCGCTGATCCCACGTTACGCACGTCGGCGACGGCTCAAGCCGTCGCTCTCCGAACGTCCCTCATGGCGTTGGTTGTGTTGACACTCATCCAGATCGGCCTGGGTACGCAGGTGCGGGGCGCGGTCGATGCCGCACTCGATGCGGGCACACCGCGCGCGAGCGCGCTCGCCACCGTCGGCGCGATCGACTACCTCCACCGCGACGCGGCGATCGTGGTGCTGGTGGGTGCCATCCTGCTGGTGGCCTGGCTTCTCAAAGGTCCGCCTAAAGGTGGACGCCCCATCACGCTGATTCGGTGGTCCTATGCGGTGCTGGGGCTGGCGGTGGTGCAGGTCGGTTTGGGCATTCTGATGGCCTATATTTCCCTGTTACCAGCCGCCCAGGTGCTGCATCTAACCCTCGCAAGCCTGTTACTCGGCGCGGAAACAGTGTTGTTCTTGCTGAGCCGGAGAGAAACCACATGACCCTACGTGCCCTCGTCGCCCTCCTCGTTGTCTCGATCGCGATCGGATGTTCCCGGCCGCCGGCACCGGCGCCGGCCCCCGCCAATCAATCGGCGCACGACGCGCACGGCGCCCCGGCGCCCGCCGCCGGACCGCGGACGACGCTGCTCGGCAACCTGGGGTCGTATCATCGCGCCATCAAGACCACGAGCCCGGAGGCGCAGCAGTTCTTCGACGAAGGCCTGACCTTGCTCTACGGGTTCAATCACGACGAGTCGTTCAAGTCGTTCGAGCGCGCGGCCGTGCTCGACCCGGCGTCGCCGATGCCGCATTGGGGCATGTCGCTCGCGCTCGGTACCAACATCAACGACATCGCGCCCGCCGAGCGCCTGAAGCAGGGCTATGCCCATCTGGCCGAAGCCGAAAAGCGCAAGGCCGCGGGCAGCGACGTCGAGCAGGGGCTGATCGCGGCGCTCGGCAAGCGCTACGTCGACACACCCGAAGGTTCGTCCCCGGAACAGTTCAGCGCGGCACAGGCCGCTCGAGAGCAGGCGTACTCGAATGCCATGGGCGAGCTGGCGAAACGCTTTCCCGAAGACAACGACGTGGCGACACTGTGGGCGGAAAGCCGGATGAACCTGCGGCCGTGGCGTCTGTACGCGAAGGACGGCATGCCCGAGCCCGGCACCGCGGCTATCGTCTCGACGCTCGAAGGCGTCATGAAGCGCGACCCGCAGCACCCGGGCGCGAACCACTACTACATCCACGCCGTCGAGGCGTCGAAGACGCCGGGGCGCGCGACGGCCTCAGCCGGGCGTCTCGAAACCCTGGTGCCCGGCGCCGGACATCTCGTGCACATGCCCGCGCACACCTACATTCGAACCGGCGAGTACGCCAAGTCCGCGAAGAGCAATGCGGATGCGGCCGCGGTGGACGAGAAGTACTTCAAGGCCACCGGCGCCACCGGCTTGTATCCGACGATGTACTACGGCCACAACCTGCAGTTCGAATCGGCGGCGGCGATGTACGCCGGCAATCTCGCGCAGGCGCAGGCGGCCGCGCAGCGCACGGTGAAGTTCGCGGATCCGATTGCCGATCAGATGGTGATGATCGAGCCGTTTGCCGCGCAGGACCTGGCGGTGGCGGTTCGTTTCGGCATGTGGGGGCTCGTGCTCGAACACAGGCCGCCGGCGGCGACCCGCGCCATGCAGACCTCGCTCTATCACTTTGCCCGGGGTGCGGCGATGGTGGGCATGGGCAAGCCCGCCGACGCGGAAGCGGAGCTCGCCGCTCTCACGAAGGCCGCCGCCGCGATACCGAAGGACGGCATGGTCGGCCCGGCCAACGCGGCCGTTGACGTGATTGCCGTCGCGATTGCCGATCTCACCGCGCGCGTCGCCGAAGCCAAGGGCGACACCGCCGCGGCGATCGCCGGATTCACGAAGGCCGTCGCCGCCGAGGATCGGCTCGGCTACAACGAGCCGCCCGACTGGTTGATCCCCGAACGCGAGCGGCTCGGCGCCGCGTTGCTGAAGGCCGGCCGGCACGCCGACGCGGAGAGGGTGTTCCGCGCCGACCTGGCGAAGAACGTCGGCAACCCGCGCTCGCTGTACGGCCTGTGGCGCAGCCTCGAGGGCCAGAAGAAAGCGGCCGCCGCCGAGACCAAGGCCGCCTTCGACAAGGCGTGGGCGGGCGCGGATGTCGTGCTCGGCGAGGATCTGTATACTGCTCGCAAATAAGGGGGACTCGTGACACGCATCAGCTTCCTGGCCCTGGCTGTTGTCCTGGCCGCCAGCGGCGCGGCGGCGCAGGGCGCCTACGACGAGGCCGCGCTCCAGGCGTTTCGCGCCGAGCGCGAGAAGGTGCTGCTGGCCGACAACGGCTGGTTCACCGTGGCCGGCCTGCACTTCCTCAACCCGGGCGAGAACAAGTTCGGCTCGGATCCGCTGAACGACATCGTGCTCGAGTTTGCCGACGTGCCGAAGCAGGCGGGTGTGATCACAATGAATGGCACCACCGTGACGATCAGGGCCGCCGACGGGCAGACCCTGACGTACAACGGCAAGCCGGTGAAGGATGGCCCCTTGCGTCTCAGCGAACCTGGACGGCCCGCCGACCTCATCACCTACGACGGCACGTCGTTCTTCCTCCACTTCAGCGGTCCTCGCCTGGCGATCCGCGTGCGGGATCAGAAGGCGCCACTGCGGACCGGCTTCACGGGACTCAAGTGGTACCCAGCCGACCCGTCGTTCAGGGTCACGGGTACGTTTACGCCGTTGGCCACTCCCAAGATGATCCAGGCGCCGACCATTCTCGGGGACCTCGAGCCCTTCACC
>Ga0156330_1176_pt2 | contig 16058 bp, 10 predicted proteins | sample RifCSPlowO2_12_FD_107978 | JGI IMG/M metagenome (GOLD analysis project Ga0156330, IMG submission 107978) | Acidobacteria bacterium RIFCSPLOWO2_12_FULL_67_14b | reverse complement strand
ATCTCGGGCGCCATCGTCGAGCGCATGCGGTTTGGCGCGTATCTGATGTTCATCGTGCTGTGGGTGCTCGGCGTCTACGCGCCGGTGGCGCACTGGGTCTGGGGCGGGGGATTCCTGGCCACGGCCGGGGCGCTTGACTTCGCCGGCGGCGCCGTCGTCCACGTCAACGCGGCGGCGGCGGCGCTGGCGGCGGCGCTGGTCGTCGGCCCGCGCAAGGACTACGGCCGCCACGCCATGCTGCCGCACAACGTGCCGTTCACGCTGCTCGGCGCCGGCCTGCTCTGGTTCGGGTGGTTCGGGTTCAATGCGGGCAGCGCCCTGGCGGCGACGCCGGCGGCGGCGCTCGCCTTCGTCAACACGCTGCTCGCCCCGGCGGCGACGCTGGCCGCCTGGACGCTGATCGACCTGGCGCGCGGCGGCCGGGTCACGGCCGTCGGCGGCGCCACCGCGATCGTAGTGGGGCTGGTGGTGGTCACGCCCGCGGCCGGCTACATCGGACCCGCATCGGCGCTGGCGCTGGGCGCCCTTGGCGCCGTGCCGAGCTACTTCGCGTTGATCCTCCGCGCCCGGACCAAGCTGGACGACTCGCTCGACGTGGTGGCCGCGCACGGCGTGGGCGGCGCGACCGGCGCCATCCTGACCGGCGTGTTTGCCGACGCCGCGTGGAGCGGCGGCCCGAGCGGCCTGCTGGGCGGCCATCCGGGACAGGTGCTCATCCAGGCCTACAGCGTGCTCGCCGTGCTCGCTTACAGCGCGGCCGGCACGTTCGTGATTCTCAAGGTCATGAGCCTGTTCATGGCCCTCCGCATCAGCAAACGGGTCGAGGGCGTCGGCCTCGATGTGATCGAACATGGTGAAGAAGCCTATACGGGCGGCGATGGCGCCATCCTGGTGTTGCCCGGCGACGCCGCGTTTGCCCGAAGCCGCATGGACGTCGTCGCCGTGCAGGAAGGAGGCCGGTTGTGAAACTGATTGTCGCGATTGTGCGGCCCGAGCAGTTGAGCGACGTGCTCGAAGCGCTGTTCCACGCCGAGGTGCGGGGGCTGACCATCAGCCGCGTCCAGGGGCACGGCGGCGAGATGGAGCACGTCGAGAACTACCGCGGCACCACGGTCAAGATGGCGCTCGCCGAGAAGGTGCGCCTCGAGATCGGCGTGTCGAACCACTTCGTGCAGCCCACCGTGGATGCCATTCTCGCGGCCGCGCGCACCGGGGAGGTCGGCGACGGCAAGATCATGGTGCTGCCGGTCGAGAAGTTCTACCGCATCCGGACGGGCGAGCAGGACCAGGACGCGGTGACGCCGGTTCCGGCGGTGGTCCAGTCCATCTAATGTACAGATTGATTTTATAGATATATTGCGCTTTTATTATGCGTCAGGATTCTCTCTAATGGACCCGCCAGTGGGGAGAGCCGATGAATACGCGCGCATCGGAGGCGCCGGGCGACCAGGGCCTCTACCGTTCCCGTGACGAGCACGACGCCTGTGGCGTCGGCTTCGTGGCGCACATCAAGGGCCGGCGCTCGCACGGAATCGTGCGGCAGGCCCTCGACCTCCTGATCAACCTGGAACATCGGGGCGCCTGCGGATCCGATCCGGACACCGGCGATGGCGCCGGCATCCTCGTCCAGATGCCCGACGGTTTTCTGCGGCAGTCGGTCGGCTTCCCGCTGCCGCCGGCCGGCTCCTACGGCGCGGGGCTGGTGTTCCTGCCGCAGCAGCCCGAGGCGCGCGCGGCCATCAAGGCGCTCGTCGAGCGCGTGGCCGCCGACGAGGGCCTGGCGGTGCTGGGGTGGCGCGCGGTCCCGACCAATCTTGCGGCCATCGGCGCCAGCGCCGCGCGCGTGGCGCCGGTGTTCGAGCAGGTGTTTGTTGGGAATGGTCCGGCTGATGGGACCATCGAGCGCACGCTCTACATCATCCGCAAGCGCATCGAGCACGAGGCGGCGAGCCTCGAGTTGGCGGCCGCCGCCCGCCGCTCGTTCTACATCGTCGGCCTCTCGGCCAACACGCTGATCTACAAGGGCATGCTCACCGCCTCGCAGATCGAGCACATGTTCCCGGACCTGACGAACCCGGCGCTGGAATCGGCGCTGGCGCTGGTGCATCAGCGGTTCTCGACCAACACGTTCCCGTCGTGGCCGCTGGCGCATCCCTATCGCTACGTGGCGCACAACGGCGAGATCAACACGCTGCAGGGCAACGTCAACTGGATGCAGGCGCGCGAGGGCCTGCTGCGCTCGAGCGTGTTTGGCGACGACCTGCGCAAGGTGCTGCCCGTGATCGGCGCCGGCGGCAGCGACACGGCGACCTTCGACAACGTGCTCGAGCTGCTGGTGATGGCGGGCCGCACGCTGCCGCACGCGGTGCTGATGATGATCCCGGAGCCGTGGAGCGGCAACCCGCACATGGATCCGGCCGTGCGCGCCTTCTACGAGTATCACTCGTCGCTGATGGAGCCCTGGGACGGCCCGGCCTCGATCGCCTTCACCGACGGCACCCTGATCGGCGCCGTGCTCGATCGCAACGGCCTCCGGCCGTCGCGCTACTGCATCACCACCGACGATCGCGTGATCATGGCCTCGGAAGTCGGCGTGCTCGACATTCCGGCCTACCAGGTGGTGGTGAAGGACCGGCTGCGCCCCGGCAAGATGCTGCTGATCGACACCGGCCAGGGCCGCATTGTCAGCGACGACGAGATCAAGCGGAGCCTGGCGGCGGAGCGCCCGTACGGCGAATGGCTGGCGCGCCACCTGGTGGACATCGAGGACCTGCCCAGCGCCTGCGCCGAGCGTCCCGATCACCAGACGGTGTTGAAGCGCCAGCAGGCGTTCGGCTACACGCAGGAAGACCTGCGCATCCTGCTCATGCCGATGGCGGCGAACGGCGAGGAGCCGATCGGCTCGATGGGCACCGACACCGCGTTGGCCGTGCTCTCGGATCGCCCCCGGCTGCTCTACGACTATTTCGCGCAGCTCTTCGCGCAGGTCACCAATCCGCCGCTCGATGCCATTCGCGAGGAGCTCGTCACGTCGATGGCGTCGACGATTGGGCCCGAGCGCAACCTGCTCGAGGCGGATCCCGAGGCCTGCCGTCAGATCAAGATCGAGTACCCGATTCTCCACAACGACCAGGTCGCGAAGCTCCGCCACCTGCCCACCGGATCGCCGTTCCGATCGACGACGCTGCCGCTGCTGTACAACCCGGAGGAGGATGGGCCCGGGCTCGAGCAGGCGATGGCCGAGCTGTGCCGCAAGGCGAGCCAGGCCGTGGCCGCCGGCTACGGGATCCTGATCCTGTCGGACCGCGGCGTGGACGCCACGCACGCGCCCATTCCCAGCCTGCTCGCCACCGCCGGCGTGCACCATCACCTGGTGCGCGAGGGCACCCGCACCAAGTGCGGACTGCTGATCGAAACCGGCGACGCGCGCGAGGTGCACCACGTGGCGCTGCTGCTCGGCTACGGCGCCGGCGCGGTGAATCCCTACCTCGCCTTCGAGACGCTTCACGACCTGATTCGCCAGGGCCTGCTCCCCGGCGTGACGCACGACCAGGCGGTGATTCGCTACGTCAAGGCGCTCAACAAGGGCGTGCTCAAGGTGATGTCCAAGATGGGCATCTCGACGCTGCAAAGCTACTGCGGCGCGCAGATCTTCGAGGCGGTGGGACTCGATCGCGAGTTCGTCGACAGGTACTTCACGTCCACCGCGTCGCGGATTGGCGGCGTCGGGCTGCCCGTCATTTCGGAGGAGGTGCGGCAGCGTCATGCCCGCGCGTTCGGCCGGCGCGGCGCCGGACCGGTGGAGCTCGATGGCGGCGGCGAATACCAGTGGCGCCGCGACGGCGAAGTGCACCTGTTCAACCCGGACACCGTGTTCCGCCTGCAGCACGCCACGCGCACCGGGCAGTACGCGATCTTCAAGGACTACACGCGCCTCGTCGACGATCAGAGCAAGCGGCGCGCGACCCTGCGCGGCCTGTTCCGCTTCAAGCCGGCCGGCCCTCCGGTCCCGCTCGCTGACGTGGAGTCGGTCGAATCGCTCCTGCCGCGCTTTTCGACCGGCGCCATGTCGTACGGATCGATCAGCCAGGAGGCGCACGAGACCCTCGCCATTGCCATGAACCGCATGGGCGCCAAGTCCAACACGGGCGAGGGCGGGGAAGACCCCTCGCGAAACGTGGCCGATGCGAACGGCGACTCGCGCCGCAGCGCCATCAAGCAGGTGGCGTCGGGGCGCTTCGGCGTGACCAGCGAGTACCTGGTCAACGCCGACGACCTGCAGATCAAGATGGCGCAGGGCGCCAAGCCGGGCGAGGGTGGCCAGCTGCCGGGCCACAAGGTCTACCCGTGGATCGCGAAGGTCCGGCACTCCACCCCGGGGGTCGGGCTGATCTCGCCGCCGCCGCATCACGACATCTACTCGATCGAAGACCTCGCGCAGCTGATCTTCGACCTCAAGAACGCCAACCCCGTGGCGCGCGTGCATGTGAAGCTGGTCGCCGAAGTGGGCGTGGGCACGGTGGCCGCGGGCGTGTCGAAGGCGCATGCGGATGTCGTGCTGATCTCGGGCCACGACGGCGGCACGGGCGCATCGCCGCTCACCAGCCTCAAGCACGCCGGGGTTCCCTGGGAGCTCGGCCTCGCCGAAACGCAGCAGGTGCTGCTCCTCAACCAGCTCCGCGACCGCATCGTCGTGCAGGTGGACGGGCAGTTGAAGACCGGCCGGGATGTGGTGGTGGCGGCGCTGCTCGGAGCCGAGGAGTTCGGCTTCGCGAGCGCGCCCCTGGTGGTGATGGGTTGCGTGATGATGCGCGTGTGCCACCTCAACACCTGTCCGGTCGGCATTGCGACGCAGGACCCGGAGCTGCGGAAGACCTTCACCGGCAAGCCCGAGTTCGTACAGAACTTCTTCCGTTTCATCGCGGAGGAAGTGCGCGAGTTGATGGCGGAGCTGGGCTTCCGCACACTGGACGAGATGATCGGCCGGGCCGATTGCCTCGATGCGAAGCCGGCCGACAACCACTGGAAGGCGAAAGGCCTCGACCTGTCGCCGCTGCTGCACCAGCCGGACGTGCCGGCCGGCACGGCGCGCCGGGCCGTACGCCGGCAGGAGTCCGGACTGGCCGGCGTGCTCGATCACACGCTGATTGCGCGATCCGCCGAGGCGCTTGCCCACCAGACCCCGGTCGAGATCGCGCTGCCGATCCGGAACACGGATCGCACGTCGGGGACGCTGCTCGGCTACGAGATCACCAGGCGGTACGGCGGCGCCGGCCTGCCGGACGACACGATCCGCGTGATGTTCGAAGGCGCGGCCGGCCAGAGTTTCGGGGCCTTCCTTCCCCGCGGCGTCACGCTGACGCTCGAAGGCGAGGCCAATGATTTCGTCGGCAAGGGCCTCTCGGGCGGCCGCATCGTCGTCCGGCCGCCTCGCGCGGCCGCGTTCGTGGCGGAAGAGAACATCATCATCGGCAACGTGTCGCTCTATGGCGCCACCAGCGGCGAGGCCTTCGTCCGCGGGGTGGCGGGCGAGCGGTTTGCGGTCCGCAACAGCGGCGCGCACGCGGTGATCGAAGGCGTCGGCGATCACGCGTGCGAGTACATGACCGGCGGCCGCGTGGTGGTGCTCGGCCGCACGGGCCGCAACTTCGCCGCGGGCATGAGCGGCGGCGTCGCCTACGTCTTCGACCCGGACGAGGCGTTTGCGGAGAACTGCAACACGCAGATGGTGGACCTCGATCGCCTCGACGACGAAGCGGAGGTGGATTTCGTCCACGAGCTGATCGCGCGCCACGTCATGCTCACGGGCAGCGCCGTCGGCGCGCGCGTGCTCGAGGATTGGACCTCCATGCAGCGCCGGTTCGTGTCGGTGATGCCGCGCGACTTCAAGCGCGTGCGGGCCGCCGAGGCGCAGGCGCGCGCCCAGTCGCGCGAGCCCGGCTTGAGCGATCTCGTGGGAGCCTGAGCATGGGCAAGGCCACGGGCTTCATCGAGTTCGCGCGGGTCAAGGCGCCGTCGCGGCCGCTGCAGGAACGCGTCGGCGACTACCGGCACGTGTATCTCGCCTATCCGGACGGCGAGCTGACCCGTCAGTCGGCGCGCTGCATGGACTGCGGCGTACCCTTCTGTCACCAGGGCTGTCCCCTCGGCAACCTGATTCCCGACTGGAACGACCTGGTCTACCGGGACTCGTGGCGTGCCGCGGTTGAGCGGCTGCACCAGACCAACAACTTCCCCGAGTTCACGGGATTGTTGTGTCCGGCGCCCTGCGAAGGCTCGTGCGTGCTGGGCCTCAACCAGGACCCGGTCACGATCAAGGCCATCGAACTGGCCATCGTCGATCGCGCGTTCGACGAAGGATGGATTGTTCCCGAACCTCCGGCCGCGCGCACGTGGAAGAAGGTGGCCGTCGTCGGATCCGGCCCCGCGGGCCTGGCGGCCGCGGCGCAGCTCAATCGCGCCGGCCACAGCGTGACGGTGTTCGAGAAATCGGATCGCGTCGGCGGGCTGCTGCGCTACGGCATCCCCGAGTTCAAGATGGAGAAGCGGGTCCTCGATCGCCGCCTCGATCTGCTCCGCGCGGAAGGCGTCGTCTTTCGGACGAGCGTCAACGTGGGCGTAGGCGTGACCGCCGCCGATCTGCAGGGCAACTTCGACGCCGTGCTGCTTGCCGGCGGCGCGGGCCGTCCGCGCGACCTCCCGGTGCCGGGGCGCGATCTCGCCGGCGTACATTTCGCGATGGAGTACCTGGCCCAGCAGAACCGCCGGTGCCAGGGCGACGAGGTGCCCGAGGCAGAGGCAATCTCGGCCGCGGGCAAACACGTGATCATCATCGGCGGCGGCGACACGGGCGCGGATTGCCTGGGCACCGTGCATCGGCAAGGCGCCGCGTCGGTGCACCAGTTCGAGCTGCTGCCCACGCCTCCCACCGAGCGGGCCGCCGACAACCCGTGGCCGCTCTGGCCCAACGTTTTCCGCACCTCGTCGGCGCATGAAGAGGGCGGCGACCGCCTGTTCTCGGTGGCGACCACGTCGCTTGCGGGCGATGCGAGCGGGCGGGTCGCGGCCTTGCACGGCCACCGTGTGAATCGCGTCGTGTCGGGCGGCCGTATCACGTTCGAGGCCGTCGCCGGCAGCGCGTTCGAGATGCGCGCGGATCTGGTGCTGCTGGCCATGGGCTTTGCCGGGTGCGAGAAGGGGCGTCTGCTGGAGGAGCTTGGCGTCCGCATCGGCGAGCGCGACACCGTGTGGCGCGACGACCGGGGGATGACGAGCGTGCCCGGCGTGTTCGCCGCCGGAGACATGCAGCGCGGACAGTCGCTCATCGTCTGGGCGATCGCCGACGGGCGCCAGGCGGCGGCGTCGATTGACGCCTACCTCGCCACCGATTAACGGAAGACACCGCAGAGTCCAAGAACGCCACGAGCCACTCATGCCACGGGTCTGTTTGGCTCTGTCCAGCATCCACCAGGACGATAGAATCTCCTCGATGAGCCGGCTGACACAGATCTGGATCAAGCGGATGCATCGCGGGCCGATGGATCCAGCCCCGAGCGCCAGGGTGGTGGCCGGGAAGGGTCTCGTCGGAAACGCCAACCAGGGCGGCAAGCGCCAGGTCACGATCGTCTCGAGCAAGAACTGGGAGAAGGTCACCGCGCCGCTGGGCAACACGCCGGACCCGCAACTGCGACGCGCCAACCTGCTCGTCTCGGATGTTGACTTCACCGATTCCCACGGCAAGGTCCTGAAGATCGGCAGCGTCCGCATCCGCATCTACGGCGAAACGCGGCCGTGCGAGCAGATGGAGGCCGCGGTGCCGGGCCTCCAGGAGGCCATGAGCGTGCCGTGGGGCGGAGGGGCGTTCGGCGAGGTCCTCGACGACGGGGAAATCGCGGTGGGCGATCCGGTGCAACTTTTGGCCGGGTAGCCGAGCGAGGGTACCTGACCCGCTCGCCGCTGGAACCCATCAGAAAGAAACCACGAAGATCACGAAGAAAACCACGAAGTCCACGAAGATCTATTTCTGTTGAGGAAAACGTGGCCCTTCGTGGTGATCTTCGTGCGCTTCGTGGTTTCAGTTCATTTCCGGGCGATCTTGAGGCCGCCGTTGTTCGTGCGCACGCGCACGGTGGGGCCGCCCGATCCGAGCGTGGTCGTGATCCCGCCGCGGCGCCCGGTGAGATTGCCCTGCACGGTGACGGGGAAGTCGACGCGCAGGCTGCCGTTCACCGTCCGCGCCTCGAGCGCCGCGTTGTAGCCGTCGGGAATCGACAGCGTCACGCCGCCGTTGCTCGTCTGCACGTCGATGCCGTCGCCGTCCCAGCGGCTGCCGCTCAGGTCGACCGTGAGGCCGCCGTTGACCGTCCGGCCGTTGACGTGCCCGCCCAGGTCCGACAGGCGCACGCCGCCGTTGTTCGTGTCGAAGCGCAGGTTGCCCGAGACGCCGCTGATGGTGATGCCGCCGTTGCTCGCGTTCAGCTCGAGGTCGTTCTTCCGCGGCACGTTGATGCGGTAGCTCACCGACCACCATTCGCGGCGCGACGTGTCGGGGCCCGTCGCGGTCACGCGGCCGCCGCCGGACTGCACCTGCACGCCCGTCGCGAGCTGCCGCGCGGCGTCCTCGGTCCTGGCATTGGTGCGGACGATGGCCCGGACGCGGATGTCGTTCCGGTCCCAGCCTTCAACCGAGATGCCGCCGTTGTTGCCGGCATCGACGTTGAGCGGGCCCGCCGGCATGGTCTGGTCGCGCACCTCGCAGTGCTGGTAATAATCGTCGTCTCGGTCGCGGCTATTCGCGCATGGATCGGCGTCGGTCCCGGTCTGTCCGTCCACGTAAATGCTCCGCGACCAGGACGATCCCATCCGGATGCTGGAGCGGACGTTCGCACGAATCTCGTTGCGCACCTGCGCCGCGACCTGCCGGTTGACCTGGGCGCGCACGCGCGCCGCGATGCGGTCGGCGTGCTGATGCTCCAGCCGCTCGCGGCGGGCAATCGCGCGCTCCCACGTCCGCTAGATCCGTTCCCACTGCCGATTCATGGAATCGCGGGCGCGCTCCAGGGCGCGCTCGACGCGCTCGTGGACGTCCACGCGGTTGCCCGGTTCCCAGCGGAACACCTGGGCACTCGGCGCCGCCGCCAGGCCGGCCAGCATGGCCAGGGTGAAGAGGATGCGAAGGGTCATGGGTCCAGATCTCCTCAGGATTCGTCTCTCGAGGGGATTGGACGGAAAAACGCCTACGGAGGTTGGTGCCCCGTTGGCACCTGTGCGTACAGTGCGTACGGTGCGTACGGTGCGTACGGTGCCTGACGTGCCTATTTATCGGGTTCGCTGGCAATCGGCCGGGACGGGTCGGCGCTCCACTCGCTCCAGGACCCCGGGAAGACCTTCACGCCGTAGATGCCGGCATGCTCCAGGGCCAGCAGGTTGTGGCAGGCTGTGACGCCGGAGCCGCAGTAGACGACCACATCCTTGGGGTCGTGGCCCTTCAGGACGGGGGCCCACTGCGCCCTTAGCTGCTCGGGGGACTTGAAGGTCTTGTCGGCGCTGAGGTTGTCGTGGAAGAAGTAGTTGGCCGCCCCGGGAATGTGACCGCCGACCTTGTCGAGCGTCTCGTTGATCCCGCGATACCGATCGGGGGCCCGCGAATCCACCAGGAGCCGGGACCGGTTGCCGAGCCCGGCCTCCACCTCGACCACCGTCAGCCGCCACCCGGGACGCGGCGCGCCCTTGAAGTTCGCGGGCGTGGCCGACTCCACGCCGCCGCGCACGGCATGCCCCTCGCGCTGCCACCGCGCGAGGCCGCCGTCGAGCACGGCCACCGCATCGTGGCCCATCCACCGGAGCATCCACCACAACCGCCCGGCGTACATCCCGCTGTCGGCGTCGTAGGCGATCACCTGGATGTGAGGGCCGATGCCGAGCTCGCCGAATGTCCGGATCAACTCGTCGCTCGCCGGCAGTGGATGGCGCCCGTTGGCGCCGGTCTTCGTTCCGGACAAATGACGATCGAGATCCGCGTAGCGCGCGCCCGGAATGTGCCCCTCGCGATAAACCTCTTCACCCCTCGCGGGATTGGCCAGGTCGAAGCGGCAGTCGACGACGACCCACGAGGGGTCCTGCAGGTGTTGCGCGACGACCGACGGTGAGACGAGAGTCTTGTGCATAGTCATCAACGGGAAGAACACGAAGCTCACGAAGAATTCTAGGGCCTGAGCTTTTCGGCCAACTGGTGCAAAAACAGCCCGACGTCGGTGACGATTCCCACCGTCTGCGTCGATCCGCGATCCGACAACTTCGTGACGACCGCGGGGTTGATGTCGACGCAGATCACCTTGACCCACGACGGCAGCATGTTGCCGACGCCGATGCTGTGGAGCATCGACGAGAGCATCACCACGACCTCGACATCCTTCAACGCCCCGGCGTACGCATCCTGCGCCGCCACCAGGTCCATCACCGTCTCCGGCAACGGCCCATCGTCTCTGATCGATCCGGCGAGGATATAGGGCACGCCGCGGGTGTGACACGCGTGCATGATGCCCGAGGTGAGCACGCCGGATGCGACGGCGCGCGCGATGCCGCCGGCGCGGCGCACGGTGTTGATGGCGCGCATGTGATTGCGATGCCCGTGCTCGACCGGATGCCCGCTGCTCAGATCGATGCCCAGCGACGTGCCCGACAGCGCCACCTCGATGTCGTGCACGGCCAGCGCGTTGCCCGAGAGCAGGACGTCGACGTAGCCGAGGCGGATCAGGTCGCAGAAATACTGCGCGCCGCCGGTGTGCACCACGACCGGGCCGGCGACGAACGCAATCTTGCCGCCCGCCTGCTTGACGCGGGCCATCATGTCGGCGATGCGGGCCACGGCGGTCTCGACGCGGCGCTCGGACGAAACCTCGTTGCTCATGAAGCCGAAGCTGGGTCGGTCGCGCGACTGGACGTCCGGCGACACCCGGATGCCCTGCATGCCGCAGACGATGGCGTCGCCCTTCCTGATGTCGCGCAGCTTGCGGCAGGTCACGCGGTCGCCGTCGACGACCAGCGCGGCATCCATCCGCTGCCCGCCGGCGGCCACCCACCGGCCGTGGAGGAACACCGACGTGCGGTGATTGGTCGTGGAGTAGAAGTCGTCGGGCGCCGCGCCGTCCATGTCGGCGGGACGCAGCACCGCCTCGGGCGTGCCCTTGACGAAGCAGCCGAACACCGAGAGGCGGGAGAGCAGATCCTGCAACCGCTCCGGCGTGCTGGTGGTCAGTTTCAGCGCAAGGTACGAACCTTCTTCGTTCTTGCGCCCCACATCGAAGCGAAGAATTTCGTACTCGGAGCCGTGTTCGACGACGGTGGTGAGGATCGACTGGAAGTTGCCGGAGTCGATCAGGTGGCCTTCGGCTTCGACGGTTTCAGAGACCATGGGATGATTGGGGACAGGATGATTGGGGACAGGCCCCCGAAATCACACTGGGAACCGGTCGCGCATGTGTGACGAAGTGTGATTTCGGGGGCCTGTCCCCAATCATCCCTTTTGCAACGCCGCGATGCGGTCTTCGAGCGGGGGGTGGGTGGACACCAGCGCCATGAAGCCCTTGCCGCCGGCGATCTTCATCGTTGCCAGCTGGGGCTGCGTGGTGTCGACCAGCGTCTTGTTCTGCATCAGGCGCTGGAGCGCGCCGATCATGCTCGGCTTGCCCGCCAGCGCGGCGCCGCCGGCGTCGGCGCGGAACTCGCGCGCGCGCGAGAACCAGGCCACGACCATCATGCCGAGCACGCCCAGCGCGATGTCGAGCACCAGCGCGACGACGAAGAACACGATGTGCGAGATCTTCTCGTCGACCATCTGCCGGACGATGTTGGCGATGATGCGGGCGAAGAACATCACAAATGCGTTCACCACGCCCTGGATCAGCGTCATGGTGACCATGTCGCCGTTCCTGATGTGCGAGACTTCGTGCGCGAGCACGCCTTCGATCTCGTCGTGCCGCATCGCGCTCAGCAGGCCGGTCGACACCGCGACGAGGCTGCGGCTCTTGCTCGGTCCGGTGGCGAAGGCGTTGACCTCGCCGGAATCGTAGATGCCCACCTCCGGCATCGGCAGACCGGCCTTCTGCGTCAGCTGTTCGACGGTGCGATACAGCCAGTCGAGCTCGGCCTGGCCGGTGCGGCCGTTCACCAGCTGCACGCCCATGGCCATCTTGGCCATGAAGCGCGACATCGCCAGCGAAATGAAGGCGCCGCCCATGCCCCACACGAGGCAGAACACCATCAGGGCGGAGTAGTCGAGCCCGCTCGGGGTGATGTAGCCGGTGAAGCCCAGCAGGCCGAGCACGATCGACAGCGTGATCATGACCGCCAGGTTGGTGGCCACGAACAGGAGGATGCGTTTCATGGATCTAGGATAGCAAATGCCGGGCTCCGGGCCCCGGGATCCGGGATCCGGGCTCCGGGCTCCGGGATCCGGCTCCGGTCCAGGTTATCGGACGGGGGCGTAGCCGTCGGCCAGCTTCTTGCGGGCGGCTTCCACGTCGCGGTGGAACACGAACAGGGCGTCGGCGTTGTCGTTCTTGTCGGTGAAGTTCCAGGTCCGGCCGCCCCGCTGCTTCACGCGCAGGTTCTTCTGCAGGTAGTCGACGGCGAACTGCTCGGCCTGGGCGTAGCTGAGCGAGAACGCGTCGTTCTTGTTGGAGGTCTCGTATCGCAGGCCGTCGAGCGTCGCGGTGAGCGTGCCCTCGCACGACCCCATGCCGTGCTTGTGGACGACGGGGACCTTGGTGTTGAGGCTGACTTCCTTGATGCGAATGCTGATGGCGTTGGGGCCGGGCACAAGCTCGATGCTCTTCTGCACGCTGTCGAAACCGGTCGCCGTCAGTTGCACGCGCCTGGTGCCGGGCTCGAGCTTGTCGAGCGTGAGCGGCGTGTTGCCGACGAACTGGCGATCGATGAACACCGATGCGCCGGGGACGTCGGATTCGAGCGTGAGCGTGGCGAGCGTCGGCGCCGGGGCCTCGGCCACGGGCGCCGGGGCCCTCTTCGGCGCCGCTTTACGGGGCGCTTCGGCCACGGGGGCCGGCGCGGGTGGCGGCTCTTCCTTCTTCGCCGGCGGCGGCGCGGGCGCCGCGGCGCGCGTCTCGGGCGGCGGCGCCGGTGCCGGGGCCTCACGCATCATGAAGAACGCGCCCACGCCGATCAGGACGGCGAGCGCCACAACAATGAGAGCTGCGCGATTCATAGGCGTGGATGTTAACAGACGAGCTGTGTACCGGGCTCCGGGCTCCGGGCTCCGCGATCGGCAAGACCCGGCCTCCAGGCGCCGGGTTCCGTCGTAGTGAGGATCGGAGCCCGGAGCCCGGCATGATATGTAATGAGGCACTAATGACCGCTCGACTGTGCACCATCGTGGCGGCCGTAGTTCTGGCTGTCTCGGGATCGGCGGCCATGCAAACGCATGCACCTGCGTCGGCGCCCGGCGCCCGGAGCCCGGAGCCCGCTGAATGGTTCCAGTGGCGCGGCTCGAATCGGGATGGCATCTCCACCGAAGCCGGGCTGCTCAAGGACTGGCCCAGGGGCGGGCCGCCGCAGGTGTGGCGGACCACCGGCGCCGGCAACGGCTATTCGTCGTTTTCGACCTCCGGCGGACGCCTCTATACGCTCGGCGCGCGCGCGGGCAACGAGTACGTGATGGCGTTCGATCGCGCCACCGGCAAGAAAGTCTGGGAGCACCTCAACGGGCGGCGCTTCGAAAACGATCGCGGTGATGGTCCGCGCAGTACGCCGACCGTCGAAGGCGATCGCCTCTACATTCTCGGCGGCAGCGGCGATCTCACCTGTCTCGAGAACGCGACGGGACGGCGAATCTGGTCGGTCAACCTCGTCCAGAAGTTTGGCGGCGTGAATCCCTATTGGGGGTACAGCGAATCCCCGTTGATCGTCGGCGACCGCATTCTCGTGAACGCCGGCGGCCCGCGCGCCTCGATCGTGGCGATTGCCAAGGCCGACGGCGCCACGCTGTGGCAGCAGCACAACGACGAAGCCGGCTACTCGTCGCCGATGCTGCTGCGGACGGGGAGCCTGCAGCAGGTCGTCTTCTTCACCGGCCAGCGCGCGCTCGCTGTCGACGCGCGCGACGGCCGGCTGCTCTGGTCGTACAACAAGGTCGCCAACGGCACCGCCAACATCGCGACGCCGATCGTCCGCGGCACCCGCGTGTTCGTGTCGTCCGACTACGGCACCGGGGCCGCGCTGCTCGAGGTGCGCGCGGCGGGCAACCTCGCCTCCGCCACCGAGGTGTACTTCACGCGCGACATGCGCAACCACCACGCCAGCTCGGTGCTCGTCGGCGATCACCTCTACGGGTTCTCCAGCAGCATCCTCACCGCGCTCAAGTTCGACTCCGGCGAGACGGCGTGGCGCGACCGCAGCGTCGGCAAGGGCTCGCTGATCTACGCCGACGGCCGCCTGATCCTCTACAGCGAAGACGGCGTCGTCGGGCTTGCCGAAGCCAACCCCGCGGCGTATCGCGAGCACGGCCGGTTCACGCTGGCGCAGCAGAGCGGCCTCCCGACGTGGAGCCACCCCATCGTGGCGGGCGGGCTGCTGATCATCAGGGATCAGGACACCGTCTACGCCTACGATCTAAGGGTCCGCTAGGGTTTTTACAGTTACGAACGCCTGCCCGCTTTGGCAGCCGTCCCGGAAGCGGCGGCTGCGCGATAATGTCCTGCACGGAAAATGATTGGCCGCTCGTCAAACCCGGTGTGCGTGAAGTGTGGACGCCTGGTCCCCCTCGGGGCCGGGTTCTGCCCGAACTGCGGCACGCAGATCGGCGAGCCGTCGTTTTCCGCCCCCGCTGCGACCGATGATCCGGCGATGTTGCCGGGCGCCGGCCCGGCCAACCCCGGCAGCGGGTCCACCGCGGTCACCGACGCGGGACTCGCGCCGGCGGTTGACGCGCCGACGATCAGCCCCACGGGCCTGGTGACCTCGCTCGACAGCCCCTCGCCGCGGCCGCCCGTGCGCCCCGACGACGGCCCGTTCCAGGCGGGGCAGCAGGTGGGCCCGCGCTACACGATCATCCGGCTGCTCGGCACCGGCGGCATGGGCGCGGTCTACCAGGCCTTCGACCACGAGCTCGGCGTCGCCGTGGCAATCAAGGTGATCAGGCCCGCGGCGCAGTCGGATGCGACCGCCGCGAAAGAGCTCGAGCAGCGCTTCAAGCGGGAGCTGGTGCTGGCGCGCCAGGTCACGCACAAGTACGTCGTCCGCATCCACGACCTCGGCGAGATCGACGGCATCAAGTACCTGACGATGCCGTTCGTGGAAGGGGAGACGCTCGCACAGGTGTTGCGGCGTTCCAGCACGCTACCCCTTGCGCGAGCGATCCAGATCGGCCAGCAGATCGCGCAGGGGCTGGCGGCTGCTCATGAAAAGGGCGTCATCCACCGGGACCTGAAGCCAGAGAACATCATGATCGAGTCGCCTTCGCCGCTGGCTTCGGCGGCCCAGGGACGTGACCTGCCGAAGGGGGAGGGCGGCGACGCGTTGATCATGGATTTCGGGATCGCGCGATCGGTCGAGCACGGCGCCACGCAAACCGCGGCGGGATCGGTGATCGGTACGCTCGAATACATGGCGCCCGAGCAGGCGCAAGGCGCGAAGGTCGATCAACGAGCGGACCAGTACGCGTTCGGCTTGATCATGTACGACATGATCGTCGGCCGGCAGCGGCTGGCCAAGCGCGACAACCCGATGACGGAGCTGCTGGCGCGCCTGCAGTCAGCGCCGCCCGCACCTCGCTCGGTGAACCCCGACATTCCCGAGCCGGTCGATCAACTCGTGATGCGGTGCCTGCAGCCGTCGCCGGACGCGCGGTTCCCGTCGACCGCCGACCTCGTGAAGGCGCTCGAGCACCTGACGCCCGAAGGACACGTCCGATCCGGCGTGCACGAGGTGATCGTGCACGACGCGCCGGCGCGGACGAAATGGCAACTGGCGGCCGCGGGCCTCCTGATTGTGGCCATCGGCGGCGCCACCGGATGGGTCCTGTCGATTCGCTCGGGCGGCGG
>Ga0156330_1216_pt3 | contig 16146 bp, 16 predicted proteins | sample RifCSPlowO2_12_FD_107978 | JGI IMG/M metagenome (GOLD analysis project Ga0156330, IMG submission 107978) | Acidobacteria bacterium RIFCSPLOWO2_12_FULL_67_14b | reverse complement strand
CCGCGTGCATCCGACGCGCGATCGCGAGGGCATTCAGGACGTACGCCGTGCCCTTCACGACGCGGTCGTCGACAACATCTCCGGACTCGGGTACTAGCCTGGCGGCCGGCGCACTGGCGGCGGCGCCTGCCCAGGCACGACCGGCTGGAACGGGTTGTTTGCGCCTGGAGCGGTGAAGCCTCCGCCTGGCACGGGAGGACGGCTCTGCTGCCCGCCCGGTCCGAATGGACCCTGTCCAAACGGACTGCTCCCCGGGCCGCCGGGCCGTTGCCCAGGATTGCCAAACGCGCCCGGCTGCATGCCGAATGGCCCGGGCTGCTGCTGGCCAGGTCCCCCGGGTCCGCCCTGTCCGGGCCGCATGCCCTGCCCCGGCATGCCACCCGGCCCCCCGGGCCGCTGCGCCGTCTGAACGTAGATGAAGGCCCACTCGTTGTAGCGGTCGCGGCCGTTGTAGACCTTGATCGAGGTTTCCTTGCTCTTGGACGTGACGCCGATGATGCCGCCGGCGGGGCCGGCGCCCGTGCTGCCGAAGCCGGCCTGGAGTTGGGGTTGTTGCTGCGCCGGGGTGCTCAAGGTCGCGGTCGCCTGTTCGCCGGGGCGGCGGGCGCCCGCGGGCGCACTGACGCCCTGCATGGCCTGGTTGGCGTAGATCGGCTGGAAGTCGTCGTTGGTAATCGGGTCCTTGTATTTCTTGCGGAGAAAGCGTTGCTCAACAAGCAGATCGATGGTCGGCGGGTTGGTGTTGGCGAACTTCCGCTGGAAGAGGCCGATCGCGCGGACGTACTGGTTGCCGCGGAAGACCAGCTCTTCCTCCTTTTCACGCGTCATCATGTGGGTCCAGACCGGCAGCAGAGCTCCCATGATGACCGCCATCACGCTCATGCCGACGAGCAGGGCCGCCATGGCGTAGCCGCGCGATGCGTCCGGCCTTCGCGCCGGCGCTTCGGCGGACAAGCCTTGACCCGCTAACTTCATGCGTCTATTATCCTTAACAGGCCTCTCAGTGTCACGTTCCTGCACGTCCATTCTTATTCTGACGCTAGCCTTCGGCATGCTTTCGGGCTGCGAGAAGATGTCGCTGCTCTCGCCGACCGGATCCACGATCACGCTCAACATCAATAAGACGTCCGTGCCGATCAACGGGACGGCGGAGATCACGGCGTCGGTGATCGAGGCGGCGGGCACGCCCGTCCAGAACGGAACCGTCGTGACCTTTACCGCATCGTTCGGGGTGATCGAACCCCGCGAGGCGCGAACCGAGGGCGGCACGGCCAGGGTCACCTTCACCGGCACGCAATCCGGCACCGCCAAGATCGGCGCATTCTCGGGCGGGGCGCGGGTCGCCGCTGCCGGCGAGTTGGAAGTGAAAGTGGGCGGCGCCGCCGCAGAACGTGTCGCCGTTCGCACCGAACCTGCGACGATTCCTCAAACCGGCGGCACGGTGACGGTCGTCGCCGTCGTCACCGACATCGCCGGCGCGTCGCTCGCCGGCGCTCCAGTGGTGTTCACGTCCGATCAGGGCACCCTCGCCTCGAACTCCGCCGTCACCGACGCCAACGGCGAGGCGCGCGTGCAGTTGACGACGGCACGCGAGACCATCGTGAAGGCGAACGTGGCCGGCAAGGAAGGCTCGTCCACGGTCCGTGTGCTGCTCGCGCCCACCGTCACCATCTCGAGTTCGACCGCCTCGCCCGCGGTGGGCGTGCCCGTGAGCTTCACGATCACCCCGACGGTTCCGGCGGCCGGCAGCCCGATCCAGAGCGTGCGTGTGGATTTCGGCGACGGCTCGGCCGAAAACCTCGGCGCGGTCACCGGCCAGACCGGCGTCGTGCACACATTCAGCAGCCCCGGCATCTACACGGTGCGTGTTACGGTCACCGACGCCACCGGCCAGACCGGCGTCGTGCACACATTCAGCAGCCCCGGCATCTACACGGTGCGTGTTACGGTCACCGACGCGGTCGGCCAGACCGGCACGGCCACGATTCTGATCAATCTTACGCGGGCGCTTCCGACGGTGTCGCTGACGCTCAGCGCCACGACGGTGACGGCCGGCAGCACGGTCACCGGCACGGTCACCGCGACGGCCGCCGCGGGTGGACCGCCCATCACGAACGTGCAGGTCACGCAAGGTGGATCGGTGCTGTTCAATGGCACGAGCGGTGGCGGGTTCGCGCGACAGTTCACCTCGCCGGGCACGTTCACCATCCAGGCCACCGTCACTGATGCGGCCGGCACGCAGGCCACCACGTCTGCCGTGGTGGTAGTCACGGGTCGCGGGGCGATCGAAATGACGCTTGAAGCCGCGTCGAGCACTGGGATCAACTCTGCCTGCACGCCGGCGACCTACCCGAAGATCTGCTCGGGCGCCGACATCAAGGCTGGAACGGCAATCAATTTCACTGCTGGGTTTGTCGGCACGGCGCCTACGAACGTAATCAGCTACTCGTGGAACTTCGGGGACGGCTTCACGACCACGACATCGAACCGCGTTACCTCCTACACCTATTCGGGGGAGGGAACGCGGGTGGTCACGGTCACCGTAAACACCTCCGACGGCTCGACCGGATCGCAGCAAGTCACCGTCATCGTGGGTCCGTAATAGACCGCAGTGCCGGGAATCAAGAACCGTACTGAGAAAAGGCCGGCCTGCGCTTTCCGCAGCTGGCCTTTTTTGTGCCGCCTGAAAGTTCCGAGTTCAAGAGTTCACAGTTGACAGTTGAAGTTCGCAGTTTCAGTTCGAAGTCCTGGTCTTCAACCTCTCCGAACTTGAAACTGAACTTTGCACTTCAACTCTGAACTGTGAACTCTGAACTCTGAACTTTCAACCAACCTGTTCTCTCAGAATCGCCATGATTATCTCAATCAGACCAAGGTGAGGGTGGGGACGCCTATCCGGCGACTTGCCCGACGAGGGCCTTCGCCAACTCCGCCGAGTCGTTCAGACACGGCAGGAAGCGCACGCGCAGCTCCGGCCGGGCGGCCGCGGCCAGCCGGCCTTCGAGTTGGCTCTCGGCGTTGTCGGCCAGGAACCCATACGGGTAGTACACGACGTTGGTGAAGCCGGCGTCACTGACACGTTTCAGCGTCTCTTCGATGGGCGGCTCGGTCCAGCGGCCGCCGCGGGTGTGATTCAGCCAGCCGTTCAGCACCAGCCCGAAGCGCGTCGACAGGCGCTTTCGAATGGCGCCGTACAGGCGCTCGGTCGCGCAGCGCCCGGTGTCGATCCGGCGGGAGGGCTCGAGCAGCGTACCGTGCGCGGCCAGCACGAGCGCGGTGTCCGGACCGATACCGGCCTCTCCCAGTTCCCGCAAGAGGTGCGCGGCGGAGATGTCCGCGAGCTGATCCACTTCGAGGGCCTGCAGCACCCGCACCGGCGCGCCACGCGGCGACCGCGTCGTCGCGGCCGCCGCGGCCTGGCGCGAGAGCTCGTGTGTGAAGGCGGAATCAGTCGCGTACATCGGCGCCACCCACACTGGCTCGTGGCCGGGAATGGCGCGGAGCACGTCTTCCATGAGCGGCCGCCTGAACTCGTAAGCCACATGGACGGTCCACGGGCCGGGCTCCTGCTGCGCGAGCGCGGCGCGCACGGCAGCGGCCTGCGCGTGCGTGATCGGCTCGAGCGGCGAGGTGTAGTCCGAGGCTCGCCACATGCTTCGTCGCCCGCGGGCCCGTGACAGCGCGATGAAGGGGATCGCGGGCTGCGGAATGTCCGCGACGCTCCGCGTCAGCCCTTGCAGGATCCGCCAGGAGTAGACCAGCTGATCGGAGAACGACGGCGATGGCGGCTCGCCGTACGTCACCAGGACTACGTGTTGCATGGTCATGATGAAGAGGGCGCCAGCCTGGCCGCAAGGGTCCGGGCCGTGCGCCGTGCTGCCGCGATGGCCTGGTTGAACGACACGCCATCACACGCGGTGCCGCACAGGTCCAGCCCGGGATGCTCGGCCAGCCGCGCGCGAATGGCGCGCACCCGCTCGTCGTGCCCGACCGTGTACTGCGCGATGGCCGATGGCCACCGGAACACGTGTTGGCGAATAGGCCTGTCGGCGATGCCCATGACCTTGACGAGCTCGCTCCGTGCGAGAGTGGTCAACGCTTCTTCGTCCAGGCCGGCCACGTCGGGCCGCCGCGCGCCGCCGAGGAACACGCGCAGCAGCGCCGCGCCGTCCGGCGCGCGTCCCGGGAAGATCGAAGATTCCCAGAGCACACCCATCGTGGCCAAGCGCTCCGCACGTGCGACCAGGTAGCCGTATCCATTCAACGGTCGCGGCAGTGACGCGACCGCGTAGCCAAGCGCCACGACCGCGAGCCCTGAGTACGGAATCGACGCGAGCGCATCGGCCAGCTCGCGATCCAGATCGCGCACGGCCGCCGACGTGCGATGGGCGGGCGTGGTGAACACCACATGGTCCGCCACCATCGGCGGGCCGCCGGCCATGTGCACCTGCCACGCGCCCGAGTGGCGCGCCACGCGCGTGATGGCACGGCCGGTCATCATGCGTGACCCCAGCCGATCCGCCAACGCCCGGGTCAGGGTGCCTTGCCCGCCATGAAAACTGGTCAGCCGCGCGCGGCCGGTGGCCGTCTTGCGCCGTGCCAGCATCGCGCGAAACAGGCTGCCGTGCTCGCGTTCCCATTCCACCAGAATGGGAAACTGCGACCGCACCGACAGGGCCGTGCTGTCGCCCGCAGAGATGCCGGATACCGCGGTGTCCACCAGCGCTTCGGCCACCTCACGTCCCAGCCGGCGTTCCGCGAACGCGAAAACCGTTTCGTCGGCGTGCGGCGGTGGTGGCGCCGCCCACGGCTCCCCCAGCAGGCGCAGCTTGCCTCGCCAACTGATCGCACGGGAGGTCAACACCGCCGGCGGCGAGGCGGGGACCGGGCACAACGCGCCGCGGCGAAGAACGAAGCGACGACGCGCGGCGGGGTTGGCCTCGACCAGGTCGTGCGTGAGCCCCAGCTCCTCCACCAGCCCCATCGTCTCGGGCTCGCGATCGAGGAATCCGTTCGGTCCCGTTTCGACCAGCCACCCCTCGTCGCCGACCGTGCGGGCGTGACCGCCCGCGTCGTGGCCCGCCTCAATCACGAGGACGTCGGCCGCCACGCCGAGCCGCGCCGCCTCCGCTTCCAGCGTGAACGCGAGGGTCAGTCCCGCAATACCTCCCCCGGCCACGATCACGCGAGGCGTCGTCATACGGTCCGGCTGAACACCGGCTTGGGGCCCTGAGTCCTCGCGCGAAGATACCGGTCGAACACCATGCACACGTTGCGCACGAAGAGGCGGCCGAGCGGCGTGATGTCGATGGCGGAGGGACTGACCGTGACCAGGCCGTCGGTGGCGGGCGAATCCGCCGCGGTCAATTCGGCGATCTCTTCCGCGAAGTACGCGCTGAAGTCGATGCCGAAGGCGCGCTCGATCTCCGGGACGTCGATGCGGAAGCCGCACATCAGGGCGCTGATCACGTGCCGCCGCACGAGGTCGTCCGCCGACATCTGATAGCCGCGCTCGATCGCAAAGCGGCCCGCGCCCACGGCCTTGTAGTAGTCCGGCAGCTTCTTCGTGTTCTGCACGAAGGCGCCGTGGACGTCGCCGATGCCCGAGACGCCGACCGCCACCATGTCCGGGGTCTTCTGCACGGTGTAGCCCATGAAGTTGCGGTGCAGGTCGCCACGATCGACGGCGCTGCCCAGGTCGTCCGAGGGCAGCGCGAAATGATCCATCCCGATTTGCCGGTACCCGGCGTCCACAAACGCATCGATCGTCAGCGCCAGCAATTCGAGCTTCAGCCGCGCCGACGGCAGGGCGTCGTTCGGCAGGTATTTCATGTGCGCGCGCATCCAGGGGATGAAGGCGAACGAGTAGGCGGCGACGCGGTCTGGCCGGAGCGTGAGGGTCTGCTCCAGCGTGCGCCGGAACCCCTCGACCGTCTGGAACGGCAAGCCGTAGATCAAGTCGACATTGACCGACACAAAGCCGCAGGCGCGCGCCTCCTCGACGAGGTCCCGCGTCAGCTCGTAGCTCTGCTCGCGGTTGATGGCTTTCTGCACCTCCGGCGCAAAGTCCTGCACCCCCATGGAGAGGCGGTTGAACCCCAGGCCGCGCAGGCGCTGCAGGTGCGTCGCGCTGGTGACCCGTGGATCGATCTCGATGCCCAGCTCCACGTCCGGGGTGAACGTGAAGTGCCGGCGCACGCGATCGAAGACGCGTGCCAGCTGATCGGCCTCGTAGTAGGTCGGCGTGCCCCCGCCCCAGTGCATCTGGGCGATGGTCCGGCGATCCGGCAAGGCCGCCGCGAGCAAGTCGATCTCCTGCTCCAGCACGTCGAGGTACGCGGCCGCAACATCCCGGTGGCGCGTGATCACGACGTTGCAGCCGCAGAAGGCGCAGCGCGCCTCGCAGAACGGCAGGTGTGCGTACGCCGACAGCGGCTGATCCGCGTCGCCGTTGGCCAGGGCGAGCCGTTCCCGATACTGCTCGTCGCCGACGCCGCCGTGGAACTCCACCGCGGTGGGATAGGACGTGTAGCGCGGGCCCGGGCGGTCGTACCGCTCGAGGAGGGCCAGCGTCGTGGACGCGTCAATCAGTTCGCGCATTGCACCGTCTCGATCAGCACCTCGACCGACGCGATCGGCGTTTCGGGGAGGATGCCGTGGCCCAGGTTCATGATGTGCCCGGGGCGCCCGGCCATCCGCCGCAGCACATCCGTGGCGCGCTCGCGGACGACGGCCGCGTCCGCGAAGAGCGCGTGCGGATCGAGGTTGCCCTGCAGCGCGACGCCCGGCCCCACCCGTGCCGCCACGTGATCGATCGGCATCCGCCAGCACACGCCGAGCACGTCGGCGCCGGCCGATGCCGCCGCTTCAATCAGGTGGGGAGCCCCGTTCACGAAGTAGATGACGGGCACGCCCGACTCGCGCACACCGTTCACGATGGCCCTCACGTAGGGCAGCGCAAAGCGCGCGTAATCCGTCGCGCCGAGAATGCCGGCCCACGAATCAAAGATCTGCACCGCCTGCACGCCGCCCTGGATCTGCAGCCGCAAGTAATCGACCATCGCCGCCGCGAGCTTGTCGAGCAGGACCTCCAGCGTGGCGGGCTCGTGGAACATCATCCGCTTCACGGCGCCGAAGCCCTCCTTGCCCTCGCCCTGTACGAGATAGGCGGCCAGCGTGAACGGCGCGCCGCAGAAGCCGATCAACGGCGTGCGCCCGTTGAGTTCCCGCCGCAGCAGGCGCACCGCATCGGCCACGAATGGCACCGCCTCGCCGGCGGGCCTCGCCTGCAGCGCGTCGACCTGCGCCCGCGAACGGATCGGCTCGGCAATCCTGGGGCCCGGCGTGAAGGTCATGCTGATGCCGAACGCATCCAGCGGCAGCAGGATGTCGGAGAACAGAATGGCCGCATCGAGCGGAAACCGCCGCAGCGGCTGCAGCGTGACCTCGGCCGCCAGTTCCGGCGTGCGGCACAGATCGAGGAACTCCACGCGGCTCCGCAGCTCGCGGTACTCCGGCAGATAGCGGCCGGCCTGTCGCATGATCCAGATCGGGGTCCGGTCCACGGGCTGCCGCCGGCACGCGCGCAGGAACCGGTCGTTCATCGTCGCAGATCCCGGAGCGTCGCGCGAGCAGCCTCGACGGTGTAGGCGATGGGCACCTGGTCGTGCGCCATCGACACGAACGCGGATTCGAAGGGCGAGGGCGGCAGCAACACGCCGCGCGCCAGCATGCCCGTGAAGAACGCGACGTGCGCCGCACGATCGACGGCCGCAGCGTCGTCCCAGCAGCGCACCGGTCCCGCGGAAAAGAACATCGTCCACATCGACCCGACGCGCTGGACGACCGCGCCGACGCCCGCGGCCGCAATGACCGCTTGCAGCGAGGACTCGAGCAAATCGCCCGTGCGCTCCAGGTCCTCGTACAGGTCCGGCGTGGCGTCAATCACATCGAAGGTGGCCAACCCCGCCGCCACGGCGAGGGGATGCGCGGCATAGGTCCCGGCCTGGTAGACCGGGCCCGCGGGGGCCACGAGTTCCATCAGGTCCCGGCGTCCGCCGAAGGCCGCCAGTGGGAGGCCGCCACCGGCCACCTTGCCGAGCGTAATCAGATCGGGCGTGACCCCGTACCGGGCGGCCGCGCCGCCGCGGGCGACGCGAAACCCGGTCATGACCTCGTCGAAGATCAGCACCGCGCCGTGCCGGGTGCAACGGTCGCGGAGGCCCTCGAGGAACCCGTCGGCCGGGGGCACGCAGCCCATGTTGCCCATCACCGGTTCCACGATCAGGGCCGCGATCGCGCCGCGATGATCGTCAAAGCAGCGGTCCACGCTATCGAGGTCGTTGAAGCGGGCTACTGCCGTGTCGGCGGCTGTTCCGGCGGTCACCCCAGGCGAGTCCGGCACGCCCAAGGTCGCCGCGCCCGACCCGGCGCTCACCAGGAACATGTCGGCATGCCCGTGATACCCGCCGGCGAACTTGATGATGCCCGATCGCCCCGTGGCCGCGCGTGCCACGCGCACGGCGCTCATGGTCGCCTCGGTGCCGGTCACCACCAGGCGCACCATCTCGCAGCCCGGCACACGAGCGGTGATGCGCTCGGAGAGCTCGACTTCGTGCGTGGAGGCCAGGCCGAACACGACGCCGCGCGACACGGCCTCGACAACGGCCTTTGCAACCACCGGGTGGTCGTGACCCAGTAGCGCCGGCCCCCAGGCCCCAATCCAGTCCACGAATCGGCGCCCGTCCACATCCGTGACGTGCGCGCCGTGCGCTTCGGCGATGGCCAGCGGCGGCATGCCCATGGCCTTGAACGCCCGCACGGGTGAATGCACGCCGCCCGGCGCCACCCGAGCCGCCCGCGCCGCCAGGGCCGCGGACGCGTGCGACACACCGATCACGACGACGCCTCCCGCGACAGGACCACGGCGAGCGGCTTCGCGAAATAGGTGATGACGATGCCGGCTCCGGCCCGGCGCAGGGCGACGACGGTTTCGACCATCGCGCGCTCCAGATCGAGCCAGCCCCGCTCCGCGGCGGCGTGCATCATCGCGAACTCGCCGGAGACTTGATAAGCCACCACCGGCACGTTCACGGCCTCGCGCACAGCACGAATCACGTCGAGGTATGGCAGGCCGGGCTTCACCATGACCATGTCTGCGCCCTCGTCCACGTCGGCCAGGGCTTCGCGCAGCGCCTCGCGGACGTTGGGTGGATCCATCTGGTAGCCCCGGCGATCGCCGAGCTGCGGCATGGACCCGGCGGCCTCGCGGAAGGGCCCGTAGAAAGCCGACGCATACTTGACGGCGTAGGAGACGATGGCGCGATCGGCGAAACCGGCGCCGTTCAACGCCGCCCGAATCTCGGCGACGCGCCCATCCATCATGTCGGACGGCGCAATCACATCCGCGCCCGCGCGCGCATAGGTCAGGGCCGCCTGCGCCAGTAGCGGCAGGGTGGCGTCATTGTCCACATCGCCTTCGTGGAGCACCCCGCAGTGCCCGTGATCGGTGTACTCGCACAGGCACACATCCGCCCACACGCTCATCTCTGGTGCGGACGCCTTGATCAACCGGACGGCCTGCGGCACCGGGCCCTCCGGATCCCAGGCGCCGCTGCCCTGCGGATTCTTGCGGGACGGCACGCCGAACAGCAGCACGGCGCGAATGCCCACGGCCGCCAATGCTGCGGCCTCGACAGCCGCCACGTCGGGCGACAGCCGCGCCTGGCCGGGCATCGACGGGATCGGATCGCGGATGCCCTGTCCTTCGCACACGAACAACGGCGCCACGAGTTGACGCGCGGACAGCCGCGTTTCGGTCACGAGATCGCGCATGGCGGAGGTGCGGCGGAGGCGGCGCCCGCGATGGAAGTTCCGCGTCATGCCGGGACACCGGCGGGCCCGGAGGCGAACTCGGCGAGGATGTCTCCGGCGCCCTGTTCGATGAGGCGAGCCGCGGCCAGCTGGCCGAGGGCCACGGGATCGGCGCCTGTCATCTGCACACGCACGGCGACACCTGTGCGCAGGCCGAATACCGCGGCCGTCAGTTGGACGCCACTGGCGAAGGCCGTGGCGATCGCGCCGACGGGCACGGAACATCCGCCCCCGAGCGCGTGCAGCAACGTGCGCTCGGCGTCGACCGCCCTCCGGGTCGCCGCATCGTTGAGGACGTGGAGCCGCCCGTACACGGCCGCATCCGCCACGCGGCACTGGACCGCCAGCGCGCCCTGCGCCGGCGCGGGCACCATGCGTTCAGTCGAAAATGTCTCAGTGATCGACTGGTCGAGACCCAGCCGGACGAGCCCGGCGCGCGCCAGGACAATGGCGTCGAGGTCCCGCCCCACCCGGCCCAGGCGTGTGGGCACGTTGCCGCGCAGCGGGACCAGCTCGAGGTCCTGGCGCACCAGCCGCACCTGCGCCGCACGGCGCGTGCTGCAGGTGCCGACACGCGCGCCCGCGGGCAGGCCTTCGAGCGTCAGGCCATCGCGCCCGCACAACGCGTCTTCGACGGGCCCGCGCACCGGCACGGCGGCCACGACGAGCGCCGCGATCGACTTGACCGGCAGGTCCTTGTAGCTATGAACGGCCAGGTCGATCTCGCCGGAGACCAGGGCTTGCTCCAGGGCGGCGGTAAAGAACCCGGTTCCTTCCACGTGCGAGAGCGGAACATCGGTGACGCGATCACCCTCGGAGGCGATCTCCACGAGTTCGACCTCGAGGTCCGGGTGCGCCTCGGATAATCGCGCGGAGATGTGGCGGCTTTGCCATAAGGCCAGGGCGCTGCCACGCGTGCCGATGCGCAACGTCACGACTCCGCCCCCACCCCGCGAGTCGTTTCGTGGTCGCACCGCCGGCTGCGTGCCTGGCGAAGCCCCTCGCGCGCGGCCCACCGCCGCAGCCACGCAAGTTCACGCTCGATCACAACCTCGACGCGCGGCGCCTCGGCCGCCCGCTGCTCGCGGTTGGCGCGCGTGGCCAGCTCGATCACGCCGAGGTCGATTCGCCTGATGCCAACCGACTCCGTGAGTTCCACGCTTGGCGGCATCGACAGATCCACGACGAAGAGGGGCCGGTCCGCCCTGGCACATCGCGCGTGCAAGTGATCGCGCGTGATCACACACTCGCTCACGTTGACCGCCGACACGATCGCGTCGGCGCGGAGGATTTCGTCCTGAAGGGCATCGAGCCCGACGGCCTCGGCGCCCAGCCCGCGGGCCAGCGCCTGCGCGCGGTCCACGGTCCGGTTGGCCACGACCATCGATCCCACGTTGATCGCATTCAGGTGGCGCGCGGCCTTTCGTGCCGTGTCACCGGCTCCGACAATCAGGACACGGCAACTGGCGAGGGACACGTGGGCAGCGAGCCACTGGACGGCAGTCGACGCCACGGACATGGCGCCATGACCAATGCCGGTTTCGGCACGGGCGGCCCCGCCGGCGCGGATGGCAGCCTGAAAGACGCCCGTCACGAAACGGCCGGCCCCGTGCGACGCCTCGAGCGCCGCTCGCGCCTGGCCAAGCACCTCCGCCTCTCCGATGACCACCGATTCCAGGCCCGCGCACACGCGAAACAGGTGGTGCGCCGCGGCGTCGCCCGCAAGCCACGACGATTGCCGAACGAGGCCTTCGGCGCCGGCGTCAATTGCCGCCGCCAGACTGCCGGTCGCGACCAGGTCGTCTTGTGGCGTGCGGGATCGCCAGTACAGCTCGACCCGGTTGCACGTGGTCAGCATCACGGACTCGATGCCGTGGCTCGTCATCGACGCGTGAAGGGCGGCGGCCGCACTGGGCGTGGCGGCGAGCGCGGCCAACCCGTCCATGCCGTGCGTCCGATGGCTGATCGAGAGCACGCGCAAGGGCGCGAGGGCGCCGTTCGACGAGGGTGAGGCGGCGGTGGCGGAAGCCAGCACGGGTACAACCAGACTAGCGGGCGCGCCCCGCACCGGCAATTCGCAAGAGTGCGGAGGAGGCCTCCGTAGAACTACGGAGTAGGGAGATCGAGTATGCCCTCGCGGATCGCGACCTGCGTGAGCAGGGCCACGGACCGCACGCCGAGCTTGCGCATCAGGTTGGCCCGATGCGTTTCCACCGTGCGCGCGCCGATGTCGAGGGCGGCGGCGATCTCCTTGGTGGACAGGCCGCGCACCAGCAGGACCAGCACTTCGCGCTCGCGGTCCGTCAGCGCGCGGAGATCCGGCGTGGCGGGTTCGCGGCCGTTGAGGATTTCCGCCATCTGCTGCTGGATGGCCGGACTGAAATACGTGCGGCCCGCCATGACGGCGTCGATCGCGGCCGCCAGATCCTGCACGGCCGAGTCCTTGAGCAGGTATCCGTTCGCGCCTTCCTCCATGGCACGGGCCACGTACTCGCGGCCCGCGTGCATGGTGAGCACGATGACTCTGACTTCCGGACGGTCGGCCTTCGCCACGCGCAACACCTCAATGCCGTCGCGGCCCTCCATCTTCAGGTCGAGCACGAGCACGTCGGCCTGCACGCGGCGAAGAGTCTCGATGGCCTCGTGGCCATCCGCGGCCTCGCCCACCACGACGCAACCCGGTTGCGACTCGATGATGCGGCGAATGCCGGCGCGCACCAGCGTGTGATCGTCGGCGAGGATCACGCGCACGGACGTTGCACTCAAGAGGCGGCCTCGACAGGAATCGATGCCCTCAACCGGACTCCGGCGCCGCCGTGTCCGGTGATCGACAGCGTTCCGCCCGCCGCGGTGACGCGTTCCTGCATGCCGAGCCAGCCGAGATTCGGGCTCACGCCCGGTGATAGTCCCTGCCCATCGTCCTCCACGGTCAGGACGGCGTCGCGGCCGATCTCGAGGTGCGCGTGGACCCAGGTGGCGCGCGCATGGCGCACCGTATTGGTCAGGGCCTCCTGCATCACGCGATAGATCACCACCTCCGTCTCGGGAGGCAATACGTTCGTGCCGGTGATTGCCAGGTCTACCTGCAACCGCGATCGCTCCGTGACGTCGTCCGCGAGCGCCCGCAGGGCGGCGGCGAGACCCAGATCGTCCAGTGCGGACGGCCGCAGGAGGTTGCTGAGGTCCCGCACTTGCGCCAGCGCGCGCCCGACGCGCGCGCCGGCATCCGTGTGCCCGTCCAGGTCGAGCTCAATCTTGACCGCCGTCAATGCCTGCCCCGCTTCGTCGTGCAGCTCGCGGGCGATACGCCGCCGCTCGTCCTCCTGCGCCCGCAGCAGCAGCCGGGTCAGCTGCTCGAGCTCGACGGTCCTGGCGGCGAGGCGCGCCCGCTCGTCCCCGAGCACGAGGAAAAGCATGCCGAGGCCGATGGCGAACAGGAACAGCACGTCAACGAAAGCGCCGTAGAGCACGGCCGCGCCGAATCCGCGCAACAAGGGGTAGTCGAGGTGATGGATGCCCCACAGTACAAACGCCCAGGTCAGCACCTTGATGGCGCCACTCGAGGCCCGGCGGCGATCGTGCCAGAAGACCACGCCCGTCCAGATGGTCACCGATGCCAGCAGGATCGTGGACGTGACGCCGGCTACCAGCATGCTCGGCACGCCGAAGATCGTCAGCCAGGCCCAGCCGATCATCAGCGGGACGGCCGCGAGGTGCCACGGGCGCCAGGTGAACCCTCGCGAGAGCTGCCACGCGGCTGCCAGCAGCAGGATTGCGCTGAGGCCGGTCATCACCTGGTGGACAAACAGCCAGAACATGTTGCGCCGGACCAGGAAGGCCGACATCGCCGAGAGCCGCAGGACGTAGAGGAACCACGCGGCGGACCAGGTCAGGAAATAATCGTGGCGCTGCCGGCGCCAGAGCACGTAGCACGTGATCGCGAGCGCCGACGTGAGCACCGACTGGAAGCCCAGGACGCTGCACTCGACGAAGGTGCGATCGAAGGTCACGGATTGAAAACTTATCACGGGCCAGGCAGGGCCGTGTCTCGGAGCGCCGCCAGCGTGCGCGCCGCCTCGTGGAAATCGGCGCGCGGCGCCACGTGGTGCGGCACCCCGGCGGCCGCCAGCGTCGCTGCGGTTGTGGGTCCGATCGCGACCACCGCCTTGAGGGCCGACAGCCCGCCGGGCCCCAGCGCCTCGACCAGCGTTGACGCGACCGAAGGACTGGCAATGACGGCGGCATCGGGACGGGCGGCGTGCCAATCGGCTCGGATGCGCTCGGGCGGCCGCGGCGCCATCCGGTATGCCTCCACCTCGGTCACGATGGCGCCGGCAGCGCGCAGCGCCTCGGCGAGCACGCGACGTCCGCCCGGCACCGTGGGCACCAGGACGCGGCGATTCGTCCATTCGAGGGCGGACAGCGCCGTCCACAGCGCATCGGCGCCCTCGCCGGCGCCGACGAGCGGTGCAGGATCGGCGCCGGCCGCGACCAGGGCCTCCGCGGTCCGTGCTCCCACGGCGGCCGTCCGCACGGCGCGCGGCCAGCGAGTGGCGCGTGCGCCGGCCAGCGCCGCCACGGCACGCGCGCTCGACACAATGACCCAGTCAAACTGCTCCAGTGAAGCGGCGGCATTGACCAGCGCGGTCGCATTCGCAGGCCGGTGCTCGTCCATGACCACGCACATCACGGGGTTGAAGCCGGATTCCCTGAGTGCCGAACCCAACGGACCAGCCTGGGGTTCGTCACGGGTGACCGCCACCCTCCAAATCAGGTTCACCCGGCCGGAGTCCCGAGTTCCGAGTTCCGAGTTAGTGCCATTCGCTGTATTTGGTGCCGTCCAGCGCCGTGAGGTCGGAGCCGCTCTTCACGTCGTAGATGCCCACGGAGCTGGCCGGGTTGTTGGCATCGGGCTCGGCGGGCGTCGTCTGCCAGGTGTCTTTCGACTTGGTCATCGGATCGGTCGGCACCTCGCGGATGTAGCCCTCGCTCACGAGGTCTTCGAGCGCGGAGGGGTACTTCGTCTTGTCGGCGTAGTACTGATCGATGGCGTCGCGCATCCGGAACAGGTTCTCCTTCAACACCGCTTCCTCGGCGCGCCGGATGCTGTTGCGGTACTGCACCATCGCCATGCTGGCGAGAATGACGATCAGCGTCACGACGACCAGTACTTCGATCATCGTGAACCCACGCGCGCCCTGTAAACTCCGAACTTTGAACTTCAACTGTGAACCTTGAACTTTCAACTGTGAACTGTCAGTCCCAGTCCCTGTACTTGGTACCGTCAAGCCCGGTGCCCTGGTTCTTCGAGTAGACGTCGTAGACGTTCTGCCCGCCCCAGCTCGTGCTGTCGGGCTTGTCCTGGTAGGCGCGCAAGCCCCAGTCGTCCTCGCCTGTAGTGGGATCGAGCGGCACGCGCCGGAGGAACTTCAGCTTGCGGCCGGTCGCGTCGTTGGCCACCGACACGCCGTCGACCAGCGTTTGCAGGTCCGGCGGGTAGCCCTCGCTGTTGGCCTTGAGCTCGGTGGTCGGGATCTGGCCGGCGTCGGCGGCATCCTTGAACTTGTCAATCGCGGTCCGCATTTCGCGCAGCACGCGCCGCAGCTCCACCTCGCGCGCCCGCTGGATCGTGACCTTCGCCAGCGGCTGCACGGCCGAGGCCAGGATCAGCACGATGGTGGTCACCACCAGCAGCTCGACGAAGGTGTAGCCGCGTTCCAGCATCACCGCACCGTGATCCCCGCGGGCAGGAATTGCAGCGGCGCGCTCGCGCCGCCGGGCACCGTGGCGGACCCGGTGACCGCGAGCGACCCGGTGCCGGCCGCGAGCGGCTCCAGCAGGATCGCGGCGAGCAGCCCCGCCGTGGACGCGCCGGTTTGATCGCCGGGCCGCGTGATCACGATGTCGATGCGGCCGCTCTTCTCGTCCACCTGGCTGTTGAACGCCGGCGCGATGCCGCCCTGCCGCATGAACGTGCCTTCCTGCACGCTCCGCACCCGCACCAGCGCCGGGTTGTAGGTCACCGAGATCGTGATGGTCGACAGCCGCGACGCGCCGGCCACGGAAATGGGCACGGTGTACGGCCCGCTGCCGACGCGCATTTCGCTCGGCGGGCTCAGGGTGATGCGCGCGGGCGCCGATGACGGCGCTTGCGGCGCTCCACCGGTTGGCGAGGCGGCCACGCCCGGCGCCGGCGGCGTCGGCGCAGGCGCGTCCGGCGCGGGCTGTGCCGCGGCAGGTGTCGGCGGCGCTGGCGCCGCGGGTGCGTCAGGC
>Ga0156330_1019_pt3 | contig 16204 bp, 13 predicted proteins | sample RifCSPlowO2_12_FD_107978 | JGI IMG/M metagenome (GOLD analysis project Ga0156330, IMG submission 107978) | Acidobacteria bacterium RIFCSPLOWO2_12_FULL_67_14b | reverse complement strand
TTCGCACGCGCGCACGGCCCGCTCCTTGCCCTCGTAGCCGTTGGGCTCGGCGCTGACCGGCCCGCCGTAGAGCTCGGCCTTGAAGGCGAGGTTGTCGTTGATCCGGGCGTTGATTTCGAGCGTCGCGCGATTGCGCAGGTGATCCATGCCGCGCGTGGCCACCGCGAGCCCGAGCGCAAATGCTTTCAGGATGCGCGCATCGTGCGGATCGCTTTGCCCAAGCCCCTTCACCGCGATCCGGTATTTCATGGCTTCGGCGGGATAGTGCCCCTTCTCCACCGCGCGCGTGCTGTCGGCGAGGACGTCGCCGAAGCCTTCGCGCGCCGCCGTCATGAACAGCAGCCGCTCGATGGTGGCGGCGTCGCCCCACCGCAGATCGATCCCGCCCGTGTCTTGGGCGCTGATGATGCCCCGCTGGTACAGCTCGAACGCCCACGCCAGAGCCGATCCCGTCGATGCCGTGTCGAGGCCCAGGTCGTTGCAGACGTTGTTGAGGCGAATCACCGCCTCGACGCTGTCGATGCCGAGGTTCGGGCCGAACTTGCCCAGCGTGACGTATTCGGGGCCGTCGCCCTTGTCGTAGCGACCCGGCGCGGCCTTGTGCAGGTCGTTCAGCGGCCGGCAGTTCACCGGGCAGCGGAAGCAGCCCTCCATGCCCGGGCGGTACGGATCGAAGTGCTCCGCGTCAAGCCCCTCGGTCCAGGTCGTCTCCTGGTTGTTCTTCGTGCCCATCGCGCCGAGCAGCCGGCTCGGCTTGTACAGGAACGGCGTGCCCGTCTTCGACAGCGCGTTCTTCACCACCGAGGTGGCCAGCAGCTGCTGCGCGATGTGCCGGTTGTACGGCTTGTACGGCGCTGCGGTCGGGAACTCGCGCGTCTGCGCCATGGTGACGATGGCCTTGAGGCGCAGGGCGCCCATCTTGGCGCCGGGTCCGCCGCGCGCGTAGACGGCCTTGGGGCCCGCCATCACGCCGCTCGTGAGCACGAGGTTCTCGCCGGCGCGCGTGATGTTGGCCATCGACAGGTTCTTCGTCCACGTGCCGCCCAGGTCGCGGGCGACCTGGGCCCGCATGTCGATGTTGTCCATCCCGACGTACGGCGAGGCGTCCTCGAGCGTCACCCGGCCCTCGCGGATCACGATCAGCGTCCACGCCGCCGCCCGGCCGTAGATCACGAGATGGTCGAAGCCGTTCATGCGGAGGAAGGACGGGAAGTAGTCGCCGGCGTTCGAGTCGAGCAGCACGCCGGACTCGGGCGACCATGACGTGCAGTTGCCGCGCGCGGCGCTGGGCACCAGGCCCGTGAGCAGCCCCGATCCGAAGATGAGCGGAATGCCGGGATCGAGCGGCGTGAGCGACTCGTCGAGGAGCCGGTAGAGGTAGTACATGTTGGCGCCACGGCCGGCGAGCACCGTGCGCGTGACCGCCAGTGGCGTGTACGCCGACACGGTGTCGCGGCGCTCGAGGTCGACGAACAGCGTCGCGCCCTGGGAGGGAAACTGCGCCTCGCGCGGCATCTCCTCCAGCAGGCGGGCGACGCGGTCGCGAATGGCCATCACTCAAGTATAGGGAAGTTAGGAGTGCAGAGTTTAGAGTTTAGAGTTTAGAGTTTAGAGTTTAGAGTTTAGAACAAAACGCGTGCGCTTCGTCGTTTCTTAACTCTAGACTCTAAACTCAAAACTCTAAACTCTCATCATGACCCCTTCGTCAGCGCAGCAGATCCCGCCCGGTGACCGCCCGGCAGGCAACATCCGGGGCACGCGCTCCCCGGCCGTCGGCCGTCGCGGCATGATCGCGACGAGCCAGTCGCTGGCCTCCGCGGCGGGCCTCAGGGTGCTGCAGGATGGCGGCAACGCCATCGATGCCGCCGTCACCGCCGCCGCCGTGCTCGCCGTCGTCGAGCCCAGCATGAACGGCATCGGCGGCGACCTGCTGGCGATTGTCTACGACGCGAAGACGAAGCAGGTCTGCGGGCTCGACTCGACGGGACGATCGGCCTACGCGGCGACGCCGGAGGAATTCGCCAGGCGCGGCCTCCAGGAAATGCCGGGCCGCGGCCCGCTCACGGTGGATGTGCCGGGCGTGGTCGAGGGCTGGCACCAGCTGCTGACGCGGTTCGGCACCATCTCGCTCGGCAGGGCGGTCGGGCCCGCGATCGACTTCGCGCGCGACGGGTTCCCGGTCGCGGAGCTGATGGCCGAGGCGTGGAAAGACAACGAACAGGCCCTGTCGAGCGACCCGGCGACGGCCGCGACGTTCCTGCCGGCGGGTCAGCCGATGGCGCATGGCGACATCTTCGCCAACCCGCGCCTGGCGCGCAGCCTCGAGGCGATCGGCACGGACGGCCGCGACGCGTTCTACCAGGGTTCGATCGCGCGCGCGATCGTCGCCGACCTGAAGGCCAGGCAGGGCCTGCTCGACATGCGCGACTTCGCGGATCACACGGCGGATTGGGTCGATCCGATCAGCGTCAATTACCACGGCTACGACGTGCTCGAGATGCCGCCCAGCACGCAGGGGTTCGTCGCGCTCGAGATGCTGAACCTCCTCGAGGGTTTCGACCTCAAGGCGATGGGCCACAACTCGGCCGACTACCTGCACGCGGTGACCGAGGCCAAGCGCATTGCCTTCGCGGATCGCGGCGCCTACCTGGCCGATCGCGATCACATGCAGAAGGACATCCTGAAGATGCTGCTGTCGAAAGACTATGCTGCCGCGCGCCGCATCGAGATCGACCTGAACCAGGCGGCGACGGGCTACGCGCCGGGCACGGCGCCGGGGGCCGGCCGTCCCACGCCGGACTTCGCCGGCCGGGACCTCGGCGACACGATCTACCTGACGGCCGCCGATGGCCAGGGCAACGTCGTCTCATTCATCCAGTCCCTGTTCGGCAGCTTCGGCGCGGGCTTCGTTGCGGGCGAAACCGGCATCACGCTGCAGAACCGCGGCGCCGGTTTCACGCTGCAACCGGGACATCCGAACCAGATCGGGCCCCACAAGCGGCCGCTCCACACGCTGGTGCCGGCGATGATCGTGAAAGACGGCAAGCCGTGGGTGTCGTTCGGCGTGATGGGCGGCGACAACCAGGCGCAGGCGCACGCGCAGGTGGTGGCCAACCTCATCGACTTCGGCATGCACGTGCAGGAGGCCGGCGACGCGGCGCGCATGCGCCACATGGGCGACCAGCTCGCGCTCGAAAGCGGCATCGGCGCCGAGGTGCGCAAGACGCTCGAGGCGAAGGGCCATACCGTGTCTGACGGCCGTGGTTCGATGGGCGGCTACCAGGCGATTTTCATTGATCCCAAAACCGGTGTATTACTTGGTGGATCCGATCTGCGAAAAGACGGACTCGCGATTGGATGGTAGGAGAATCGACATGCTTAGACATTTGAGCGCCGTAATCGTAATCGCCCTGTTCGCCGTGGGCTGTGGAAAGTCCGAGGCCGAGAAGCAGGCCGAGCAGGCCGCCGACGACATGAAGAAGGCCGCCGAAGCCGTGACGCAGGCGCAGCAGGCCGGCGGCGATACGGCAAAGGGCATGGCCGACATGGCGAAGGCCATGCAGGGCATGGCGGCGGCGGTGGGCGGCAGCGCCGACGGCAAGCCGGTTGAGCCGGTCGCCACCGACACGCTCAAGGGCACGCTGCCGCAGATCGCCGGATGGGAGATGGGCGACCCGCGCACGGAGCGCATGACCTCGCCGATCGCCTTCTCGCAGGTCGAAGCCGAATACAAGAAGGGCGATGCAGAGATCGAGGTGAAGGTGGTCGACACCGGCTACGCGCAGATGCTGATCGCGCCGTGGGCGATGTTCCTGGCGTCGGGCTACAGCCGCGAAACCAACGAAGGCTACGAGAAGGCCACGAGCGTGGGCGGCCACCCCGGCTTCGAGCGGTGGGAGAAGGACGCGAAGCGCGGCGAGCTGAACGTGTTCGTCGGCAAGCGCTTCCTCGTGACGATCGAAGGCCGTGACCTCGCCGACACGAAGGTGCTGCACGAGATCGCGTCGAAGATGGACTTCGGGAAGATCGCCGGATTGAAGTAAGAGGCGCCGGGAGGGCGGCACTTTAGTGCCGCCCTCTTACAGGCGAAACCCCGCCTTCAACGGGTCGTCCCCATCGACGAAGAACGTGTGCTCGCCGGTAATCCAGGCGGACCCTTCGATCTCGGGGACGATCGCGGCGCGCTCGCCCACGTACACGCGCTCCACCACCCGGCCGGTGAACGTCGTGCCGACGATGCTCTCGTGCACGAACGGCACGTCGTCCAGGAGCAGTCCCATGTCGTTGAGCACGGCCATCACGGCGGCGGTGCCGGTTCCGCACGGCGATCGATCGACTTCCGCATCCGCGAAGATCGTGACGTTGCGCAGGTGGGCGTCCGGGATGAGGGCCGGCGCCGTGAAGATGGTGCCGTAAATACCCTCCAGCCCGCCGTCGGACGGGTGCACCACGCGGCGGAGCCGCTCCACCTCGCGCGCGATGGTCATGCCCAGCCGCCGCAGCTCGGGCAGGTGCGCGGCATCGATCGGTACGCCTGCGGCCTCGGCATCGACGATGGCGTAGAAGGCGCCGCCGAAGGCGATATCGACGGGAATCTTGCGCCCGCCGACGGGCACCATCACCGAGGGTTCGAAGACAAACGAGGGCACGTTGCGGAAGGCGACCGACTCGACGCGGATGGCGTCGGCGAGATGGGTCAGCCGCGCCCGGGCGGTCACGGGCCCGGCGGGGGTGTCGTACCGCACGGTGACGGTCGCCGGCGTGTCCGGCGTCTTCGTCCAGATCAACTCGCGCTGCAGCGCAATGGTGGTCACGGCGATGATGCCGTGCCCGCACATCGTGCTCCAGCCCTCGTTGTGCATGAACAGCAGGCCGGCCTGGGAGCCCTTGGTGACCGGCTCGGTCAGCAGGGCCCCGTACATATCCGTGTGCCCGCGCGGCTCGAGCATGATGGAGCGCCGCAAATGGTCGAGCCGCTTCATCGCCCACGCCCGCTTCTCGAGCATGGTTCGGCCTTCGGGGCTGGGCAGGCCGTCGATGACCAGGCGGAGCGGCTCGCCCGCCGCGTGGGCGTCGATGGTGCGGATCTTGTGGATCATTGGACGAGTGACGCAGAGAAGTCTATCCGCAGATGACGAAACTGCGTCATCTCCCTTCATCTGTGGCTACACTTTGAACGGATCTCATGGCACAACACTTTCGTCTCCTGACCGAACAACAGGTTCAATCGCTGCTGCCGATGGCCGACCTCGTCGCCGCCATGGAAGCCGCCCTCGCGCGGTTCTCGGCCGGCGAGGTGCTGCAACCCGTTCGGACGGTGTTGACGGTGGGCCCCACGCGCGCCTACTTCGGGCTGATGCCGGCGTACGTGCCGAATCCCGGAAGCCTGGGCGCGAAGCTCGTCACGGTGTTTTCGGGAAACCTCGCGAAGCAACTGCCCTCGCACCTGGCCACCATCCTGTTGCTCGATCCCGAAACCGGATCGCTCCAGGCCCTGATGGATGGCCGCTACATCACCGAGGCACGGACGGCGGCCGTGTCGGCCGTCTCCGCGCGCTTTCTTGCGAAGCCCGATGCCTCGACGCTGGCGATTCTCGGAACCGGCGTGCAGGCGCGAAGCCATCTCGAAGCCTACGCAGAGGTGCGCGGCTTGAAGGACGTGCGCGTCTGGTCGCCGAAGGAACGCAGCCGCGAACGCTTCGTGTCTGACATGAGCGGGCATGTGGCGGCACCGATCCGGGCCATGGCCACCGCCGAACACGCGGTCCGCGGCGCGGACCTGATCGTGCTCGTCACCTCGTCGCCAACGCCCGTGATCGAGTCGGCGTGGGTCGGTCCCGGCGCCCACGTCGTTTCGGTGGGCGCCTGCCGCCCGGATCAGCGCGAAATGGACCCGGCGCTGGTCGCGCGCGCGCGGCTCTACGTCGACTCCCGGGCCGCCGCTCTCGTGGAATCGGGCGATGTGGTGATGGGAATCTCGGAAGGCCGATTCACCGTATCTCACGTACAGGGCGAGCTGGGAGAGGTCGTCCTGGGGCGGGTCCCGGGAAGGACCGCGGACGATCAGATCACCGTCTTCAAGTCGCTCGGCATGGCGGTCGAAGACGTGGTGGCCGCTGACCTCGTGCTCAGGCGCGCGGCGGAAACCGGCGCCGGGACGGAGCTGACGTTATGAGCGAGATGGACCAACTGCCACAAAAGCCGAAGCGCCGGTGGATTCCCATCCTCATCGGCGTGGTCCTGTTCGTGTTCATCCTCGGCCTTGCCGGAGTCATCTTCAGCGTGGCGTGGTTTCGGCAGAACTTTCAGGTGACCGAGGTGTCGCGGACCAACGCGACGCAGGAATTCGACGCCATCCGCGCCAAGTTCCCCGGCCAGCGTCCGCTGTTGGAAATCCGCAACGGCGAACCGGCGTACGTCGAGGAACGGCGAAACGAGCCGCGCTCGAACGTCCAACTCACGACGCTCCACATCATGGCCTGGGATGACGACGACGAAGAGCTGGTGACGTTCTCGTTGCCGTTCTGGCTGCTGCGGATGAAGTCAGGGCCGATCGGGTTCAGCGCGTACACGTCGGGGTTCGACCGCGTCAGCCTGCGCCCGGAAGACATCGAGCGTCACGGCCCGGGGCTCGTGCTCGACTTCACGATGCAGCGCGAGGGACGGGTTCTGGTGTGGGCGGAGTAAGCACAGTCGCAGGGTGCGTTCGGTGCCTGAACTGGCGGCCTCCTACTTGTCTGCTTTGATTCGAGGTAGTGAAATGTCGCCGCCTTTGACGACCCGATTCGCTGGTACCTCGGGCAACTTTGGGGTCGCGTTCTGAGGCTGGGGATTCGGCGTTGGTTTGTCGCTCACTTGTTACCTCGGTCTTCGTTTCGGCAGGTCGCCTTCGCGAATTTCGCGGTTTGGCGGAACCGTCGGAAGCTGCGGGGCGGAACTGGCTGGGGCCGGCCGGGCCGGTGCCGGTCTCGTATCAGATTGCCGTGGCATAGTAAAAACTCACTTGGTCGATCACATACGGAATTCCGGCAGCGGCGGTCAGGACCAAGACAGCGTAAAGGGCCAATCGCGCTCGGTGAAGCAGACCGCTTCGTTCGTCGCTCGTCTGAGTGTTCCTGTCCGCTGCCTCGATCATACGCTGTCGCATCTGGGTCTCAAATGCCTCGATGACTTCCGCCTCGCCTCCGGCCATCGCCGGAGCAAATTCGAGAAACTCTTCGCGAGACTTGTCAATCTCACCCAGCATTGGCAGGAATACGTAGGTCTGGCGATGGTAGGCGCGGGCCAGGTATGCCAAGCACGCCACAAAGGCGAAGCCTTCTGCAGCCAGAATGGTCCCGAACGACCATGTGAGGAGCGGTTCCAGATACGAAAACGACCGCGCCATTGCGACAATTGCTCCGCCCAAGGCGGACAGCACCGCGACGGGCAACGTGAGCGCTGCGGTCAACTGCTCCTTCCGCTGCAGTTCGTAGTCGTAGCGATTCCTGAGGAAGTCGAAGTCGAATCGGAACCCCGGCATCGCGCCTGAGATTATAGCCGCCTAATCTTAACTCGACGTGCCACGTTTTCGGTCGTGCAGATCCTGTCTTATCGACGTGCACTCTTGGAAGCAGACCTTGATCCAGCCAGCATTGGTTGCTCACGCACTGAGAAATTTCTTCATTCTCTCCAGCAGGGTCCGTGGCCCGGCTTGAGGCACGGTGGCCGCCGCGCTCGCGCGGGCTTCGTCCAATCCAACTTGGCGGCTGCCGATCACGGTCGTGATGTGTTCGAGCACCTGCGGGTTGGCAGCGGCCAATGGCCCGAACGCAGGCGCCGCGATCTCGAGCACCACCGAATCCTCCGCCGCACGTACGGTGGCCGTACGCGGATCGCCCGTGAGCAGCGACATCTCGCCAAAGAACCCGCCGGCCGGAATGATCGCCACTTCCTGGCCCGACGGCTCGATCGTCACGCGCACGCGGCCCTTCAGCACGACGAACATCGAATCGCCGGGCGCGTTGTGGCGGACGATCGCTTCGCCCGCCGCGAAGATGTGTTGCCGAGAGGCGGCCGACAGCGACCGGCATGCTTCGGGCGTGAGCGAGGCGAACAGATCGATGACCCCCAACCGCTCCGCGGCGTCGACGACGTCGGCCTCGGTGCGGACCGGCTGCTCCTCCCTGGAATACTCGATCTGAATCGGCCACGGGATCTCGATGTCATAGCGCCGGAAGGTGTACCAGATGTTGGTACGGACCTGGTCCCGGGCCGCGCGATCGACCGCGTAGTCTCCGATCCAGAACTGCGCCAGGTAATCGATGGATGAGGCGCCAAAGCCCTTGATCACCACTTGCGGTTCCGGCGACCGCATCGCCAGCGGCGCGTTGGCGATGGCCTCGTGGATCGCGCGCTTCACGTCGTTGGGCGGTGCGAGGTAGCTGGCGCCGACTTCCACATCGATTCGCGTGGGAACCGTGGGCTCCGAGAAATTCAGCACCGGTTCCTTCGCCATCACGCTGTTCGGCACGACCAGGAACTGTCCAGCCTTGGTGCGGAGCTTGGTGGCGCGCCAGGTGACCTCCTCGACCTGTCCCTCGCGCTCGCCGACCTGCACCCAGTGGCCGACGCGGAAGGGCTTCTCGATCTGGATGGCGAGGCCGGCAAACAGGTTGCCGAGCGTGTCCTGCAGCGCGAAGCCGACCACCACGGCGCCGACCGCGGAGGTGGTGAGCAGCTGCTCGCGCATGATCACCGTGGCGATCGCCATGAAGAGCGCGATCACCGAGACGTCCTGCACGATGCCGGGGAATCGCTCGCTCGGACGGTCGTCGCGCCACTTGTTGGCAACGAGCGCGACCGTCACGATGACGATCGCGAGGACGAGGGTCAGCCGCGCCAGGGTCGACAGCAGCTCGACATCGCCGAGCCCCTGGCGCACGGCCACCTCGAGCAGGACGAAGCCGATGAGCAGCCAGAGTGCAAAGCGCAGCCGGCCGCGAACGTAGCGCCCTACGGCAGACCCCCTTCTTTCTTGAACGCCGCGATGTCGGCGGCCGCGATCTTCACGGGCACCGGCTTCGGATTGGATCCGCCCTTCGAGTCCTTCTCAGGATCGACTCCGCGGGCGCCGCCGGAAGCGGTGACCTGGGCCTGCTTCTTTTCGCCGCCGCCGCTGGGCAGCATGCGGCCCAGCCCGAACCCGCGCTTCTTCGGCTCTGCTTTCTTCTCCTCGGCCTTCTTGTCGTCGGCCTTCTTCTCGTCGCCGGCCAGGCCCGCCGCGCCTGCTTCGATCGTGGCGATAGCGGTTACCGGCATGGGCTTGTAGCTGATGTTCTTGGCATACCGCGCCTGCAGCGTCGCGGTGGCCGCCAGCTTCTGCGAGGCAATCTGTTTCGTGAGGCGATCGAGCCGCTCCTGCATCTCGGGGTGCGAGGCGAAGAGGCCCCGCTTCTCGGTGGACGCCTTGTTGCGCTCCTTCAGCGTGACGAGAAACGACCCCAGGCCCTGCGGCGCGTAGCCCGTCTTGTTGGCCAGCGCGATGCCCTTCTCGTCCGACTCGTTCTCTTCGGCCCGGCCGAAGCCGCGCTCGACGATGTTGTCGTAGGTGGCGGTGACGGCGCGCTCCATCAGGCCGGCGCTGCCCGACAGGGTTTCCGCCGCGCCCATCTGGACGGCCTTGCTCTTCTGGATCGCGCGGATGGTGTGCTTCTCGGTGACGTGCACGATCTCGTGCGCGAGCACGCCGGCCAGCTCGGCTTCGGTCTTGATCAGCGCGAGGGCGCCGCGCGTGATGTGGACGTAGACGCCGGGGGCCGCGAAGGCGTTGACGCCGTCGGTGTCGAGCACGACGAACGTCCACGGCAGCGCCGGACGCGTGCTGCCCTGCGCCAGCGCACCCCCGACCAGGGCGAGATAGCGATGCACGGCCGCGTCCTGGGCGACGCCGTAGCGCGTGCGAATGCGCTCGCTCACGGCCGCGCCGAGCTCCTGCTCCTCCTGATCGGTCATCTGCAGGTCGCGGAGGTCTTGCGCCTTTTTCGCGATCGCAAGGCCTTTACCGATTTGACCCAGCTGCCGTCCGCCTTCGCCTTCGGCTTCGGCGAGACTCGGCCCGCCGCCAACGGCCCCGCGGGCCTCGGCCCCGACCGACAGCAAACAGGCACTTGCGAGCAGGGCAGGCAGCATGCGCATCATGATGGTTTGACCTCGAAAATCGCGACGGGTTTGGTTTTGCCTTTCACGATCACGTCGCCGAGGGGATGAATATCATACCGCCCTTTGAGGGCCGCCCGGGTGGCCTCGCTGATGATGATCCGGGTGCCGTAGTCCTTGTTGAGCGACTCCAGCCGGGCGCCCAGGTTCACGGCGTCACCGATCACCGTGTAGCTCATGATCGTCGTCGATCCGATGTTGCCCGCCACCATGTCGCCGGTATTGATGCCGATGCCGATGTCCAGCGTGGCGCGGCCGGCGCGCTGCCACTCGCCGTTGAGCGCGTCGAGCGCGCGCGACATGGCCAGCGCGGTCTGCACCGCGTGGTCGGCGTGATCCGGGTCTGCCAGCGGCGCGCCGAACAGGCCCATCACCATGTCGCCGACGAACTTGTCCAGCGTGCCGCGGTGCTCGAACAGCACCTCGGTCATCCGCGAGAAGTACTCGTTCAACTGGCCGACCACTGTTTCGGGCGTGCCCTTCTCCGACAGCGTCGTGAACCCGCGCACGTCCGAGAACAGCACCGTCATGTGCCGCCGCGCCCCGCCCAGGGCCGCCAGCGACGGATCGGCCAGCAGCTGCTCGTAGACGTCCTTCGCCACGTAGCGTGAGAACAGCTTCTTGACCTGCCGCTTCTCGCGGCCTTCGACGATGTACTTCCAGGCGAGGTCGCCGACGAACGCGAACACGATCGCGAGGCCGGGAACGGTCACGGGAATCCACGCCCCGCGTGAGAACTGCGCCACCGCGATCCAGCCCAGGGCCAGCGCCACGGCCGCGGCCGCCACGCCGGTGATCCACGCCTGCGGCGCGAAAAACCCCGCGAGCGCCACCAGGAACGCCGCGCCCACTGTGAGCGCCACTGCCTGCCAGCGCGGCGCCGGCGCCATCGTCCAGTTGTTGAGCAACCCGTCGATCACATTGGCGTGCACCTCGGGCCCGGGGATCTTTCCTTCCGCGAACGGCGTGGTGAACACGTCACCAAGGCCCTGCGCGGTGGCGCCGACGATGACGATTTGACCTTTGAAGGCGGCGGGATCGACCTCGGGCGTCACGCCTTCGAGGATCTCCTGCTGCGAGCGGAACAAGGCGTAGAACGAGAAGGCGCCGAATGTGGGATGGCCGGCCGCGTTCTGTGCGGGCCCGCGCCATGGAATCAAGGCGCGGCACGCCTGCAGGTCCTGGCGCTCGTAGTCGGGGATCGATGCCACGACCAGCGGCACGCGGCTGTCGCCGGCGACGAGGGAGCCGACGACGACGCCGACCGATTCCGGCGGGATGCCGCGCGCAACCATGGTGGCAGCCAGCGGCAGTGACGCGAACGCGCGCTCGCCGACGCGGACGAGCGGCGGGGTGCGGCGCAACGGGCCGTCCGCATCGAGCACGAGCAGCGTGTGGCCGATGCCGCGGGAAACCGCGGCCAGCGCCGGAAACGGCGGCGTCAGCACCGGCCGCTGCTCGATGCACGGGTCGGTTCGGAACGGCTGGTTGAGCGCCGGCGCATCGAGCGCCGGCGCGACCGCCTTCGACGGATCGATCAGCTCCGCACTCGCCACTTCCGCGGCATGCACGACGTTGCCGGCCTTCGCCGTGGACTCGACCAGCGCCGCGTCTGATTCCTCGCCGGTCCACTCCGTGTCGCCGACCATGAAGCGGCGCTGGTCGCGCTCGGCAAACAGGATGTCGTAGGCGATCACCTTGGCGCCGCCGGCGGCGAGGTAATCGATCACAGTGGCATGCACCAGCCGCGGCCACGGCCAGCGGCCCACGATCGGCTCCATCCGCTTGATGCTGTCGTCGTCTATCGTGACGAGGGTGATCGCATCCGACGGCGCCTCCGGGCGCGCGGTCGAGGCGACGCGCATGTCGTAGGTCTTGAGCTCGATGGTCCGGACAAGATCGAGAAAACCGAGCGCCAACGCCAGCAGGGCGGCGGCTCCGGTAATTCCTGCAAACGAAACCGGGTTTCGTTTTCGAGGTGTGGGCATCGTAGGGGGTACCGCTACGGGGTTACGCGAAAGGTTGGAACATCCCATTCGCGGGTAGCACCGCGTGATTGTTCGCGTGCGATTCGCATAGTCTATCGATGTTAGGCCTCGTGGCCGATGACGCGTATCATAGCCGTATGGACTTCCAATTCACGGCGGTGTTTCGAAGAGTCCCCGAGGGGTACATCGGATTCGTCGAAGAACTGCCTGGTGCGAACACCCAGGGAGCGACGCTCGAAGAAGCGCGCGCCAATCTTCACGAAGCCGTCGCGATGGTGCTCCAGGCGAATCGTGAGCTGATTGAGGGAGCCGCAGCCGGCGGCGAGGTTATCCGCGAGGCTTTCAAGGTTGGGGCGTGAAACGGACTGGCGTTCGATAAACTTTAGCTACCCGCCTCGTCCATCACGATCTCCACGGCACTCGATTGAAGGGGGAGCTTAGTTTAGTTCGGAGCCTTGCTTGCCGTCCGGGAAGCAGGGCCATCAAACGAATGTGGTACCGCTACGGGGTTCTGCGAAAGGTTGGAATATTTCATTCAACGGCACCGCCGCATGATCTTTCCGTTGCGATTCGCGTAGTTTCCCTTGTCCCGCGAGGCCGTTCTGTGTACTGTATCGATAGAGCATACAGTTGACGGCACTGCGCCTCAGCCCAACGTCCGGAACACCGCTCTACGTGCAGCTCGTGGAACGCCTGAAGCACTCGATCGCCACGGGCGCCATCAAAGCCGGCGAGCAGCTGCCGAGCGTTCGCAAGATGGCGGAAGACCTGTTGATCAATCCCAACACGGTTGTCCGCGCCTACAGAGACCTTGAAAGCGAGGGCATCGTCGAGTTGCGCCATGGGTCTGGCGTGTTCGTTCGCGAGTCGGTCGAAGCCCGCGCCGACGTGATGCGAAAGGCTGAACCGATCATGCGATCGGCCCTGGACCGTCTCGAGTCCCTCGACCTTCGAGAAGACGAGATTCGCCGGGTGATCGAGAACGAACTCGGGCTTCGTCGAGCGGCGAAGGAGGCGCGCAAGCGCCGTGCCTGAGACCGTGGCCGCCGTCAGTCACCTGACGCGGAGCTTCGGCGCCAAGAAGGCGTTGAACGAGGTTTCCCTGAGCGTACCCAAAGGCGCCGTCTTCGGTCTCGTTGGCGAGAACGGGGCCGGCAAATCGACGCTGATCAAGCATCTGCTGGGGTTGTGGCGCGCGGAAACCGGCTCCGTGAGGGTGTTCGGCTTGGATCCCGTTTCAGACACCGTCGCGGTCCTCGGACGGATCGGTTATCTGTCCGAGGAGCCGGACCTGCCGGGATGGATGCGCGTGGGGGAGCTCCTGCGATACACGCAGGCCTTCTACCCGCGCTGGGACACGGCGTACGCCGAGCAGCTACGTGACCGGTTCGCACTGGATCCCGAAGCGCGCATCAAGAGCCTTTCGAAGGGGCAGCGCGCGAGACTCGGTCTGCTCGCGGCCGAAGCCCATCGTCCAGACTTGCTCATCCTCGATGAGCCCAGCTCCGGGCTGGATCCGATCGTGCGTCGGGACATCCTCGAAGCGATCATCCGATCGGTCACGGATGAAGGCCGGACCGTCCTGTTCTCGTCGCATCTTCTGGACGAAGTCGACCGTGTCTCCGACCATCTCGCCATGCTGCATCGCGGGACACTGCGATTCTGCGCCCCGCTCGAGGACATCAAAGCGCGACATCGGAGAATCTCGCTCCATTTCGAGCGGCCACCGGCCGAGCCACCGAACGTGTCCGCGGCGATACGTGTGGACGGCGCCGGCAGGGAGTGGACAGTCATTTGTGATGCCGGGAGAATTCACGCGGCCGCGCTGGCCCAGCATCTCGGTGCCACTCTTGTGGAAGACACGGCGGCGTCTCTCGACGAAATATTCGTCGCCCACGCTGCACACTGACGATGAGATCGCCGACCATCGCGCTGTTGTGGGAGATCTGGCGGCGACACTGGTCGACCGTCGCTGTGATCGGCGGGTTGACAGTCGTGGGCCGCCTCGTCGATGTCCTTGAAAGCCGGCGCAACGCTGGCGCCGAGTCGTCGCCACTAACAACCTTGCTGGCAATGGTGGCGTTCCTGCTCCTCGTTGCAGTCTTCAACTACACAGAGTCCGGTGGCGTCCGGGGAGTCGGACAGTTTCCACGTCGGCTGTTCACGCTACCGGTGACATCGCTGCATCTCGTTGCGGTTCCGATGCTGGCGGGAATCACGTCGATCGAGCTCCTGTATCTGCTGTGGATGGAGCCGCTGTCAAGGGATGGATCCGCAAGGGCTCCGTTAGTCGCCATTCTGCTCGCCGCGTTCGTCGTGTTTTACCTGTGCGCCCTCTGGACGCTCGAACGCGCTGGATCACTGAGACTCGTCATGCTCGGCGTCATCGCGATTGCCGTCTTCGCCATTGGAATCCTGCCGTCGTTTCCGCCGAACCCGCCTCCATGGTGGCGTTTGGAGATTGTCCTCGCCGGGCTCGTTGCGGGCCTTGCCGTCATCGCTTTTCTGCTGGCGTGGCGGCACGTTGCTCGACTTCGGGATGGCGGCGGCCGAAGCGCACATCGAGCCGGGTCTCTTTTCAACTGGATTGCCGAGGCAACGCCGACGCGGAGGACAGCGTTCGCGAACCCCGCGGCTGCGCACTTCTGGTTTGAGTGGCGGACGTCGGGATTGGTCTTGCCGGCGCTCGTCGGCGGCGTCTTGCTCGTCGTCGTCATTCCGATGTCGTGGCTGATGCGCAGCAACGCGGGAGACACGTTTCGTCTTCTGCTCGCGGCGCTGGCAGCGCCGGTCGTGCTGGCAGTTCCAGTGGGCATCGCATTTTCGAAACCGACATTCTGGTCGGAGGATCTTGCCGTTCCCGCATTCGTCGCGGCTCTCCCTCTGAGTTCGGAGGATCTCGTCGCGATAAAGGTGAGAGTCGCGGCGATGAGCGCGGTCCTCTCCTGGCTCGTGGTGCTCGTCCATCTAACGGTATGGCTCTCGTCGTGGGGCAATCTCGATGCCTTGAGCCTTCTCGCCCTTCAGCTATGGGCGTTCCATGGACAGTCTGTCGCGGCGGTGTATGGAATTGCGGTCCTCGTCGCATTCGCGGGGATGTTCCTCACGTGGAGATTCCTGGTGAGTCGCTTGTGGAGCGGCCTGTCCGGGAGGCGTCCGTTGTTCGTGGCCTCCGTCGTCGCCATCGTCGTCCTCGTGATCGCCGGCCTCGTGTTCGACGCGGACCGGTTGCCGCGATGGCTGCTTGACGATCCCGCGCGTCTCGCACCGGTCGTATGGATCGCGGCAATTGCCGTCATCGCCAAATACTGGATTGCGGCGTACGCCTGGCGCGTCGTGACTCCGCGCTACCTTCGCGTTTATTTGCTGATCTGGCTTGCGGGGACGGCATCGTTCCTGGCGTTTGGCATCGTGGTGTGGGGAGTCGTGCGAATCTACCTGCCGGTCGATGTCGACCGCCTGCGCAGCCTCGTAATTCTCGTGGCCTTGCTGGCTGTACCCCTCGCGCGTGTGGGGCTGGCACCAGCATCGCTCACCCACAATCGGCACCGGTCATGAAGAGATCGCTAGCGGTCATAGCGGCTTTGCTCAGCGTGCTCGCTCTCTATCTGTCGACGCGAACCCAGGCGTTTACTGGGGGCATCGTCGATGGCCGCAATATCCGGATGCTGATAGCCGGCGGCGGCGACGCCACGGTGGTGTTCGAGAACGGAGCTGGTGCGCCTCTGGAGATGTGGGGGAAAGTGCAGCCCGACGTGAGCCGGTTTGCGAGAACAGTGAGCTACGACCGCGCCGGCACCGGCCTGTCGGAGAAAGGCCCGCTGCCGCGGGATGGCCGGCGCATTGCCGCCGAACTGCGCCTCGCGCTTCTTTCGGCGGCCGTCGCGCCGCCCTACATCCTGGTTGGCGCGTCGTTCGGCGGTCCCTACATCAGGGTGTTCGCCGGAATGTACCCAGATGATGTGGCAGGCATGGTGCTTGTCGATCCGACAGCGGACAATCAACGGTTTGATGACGCG
>Ga0156330_1215_pt2 | contig 16231 bp, 14 predicted proteins | sample RifCSPlowO2_12_FD_107978 | JGI IMG/M metagenome (GOLD analysis project Ga0156330, IMG submission 107978) | Acidobacteria bacterium RIFCSPLOWO2_12_FULL_67_14b | reverse complement strand
CCCGCGGCCTCCGGCGTGACAGGCCGGCGTTCTAACCAGCTGAACTACCACCCCAAATTGCGTCGTCCCGTTCGCCACATGCGTGAGGTCCACCTTCGCGCTCCGCGCTACGGTGGACAACCTTCGCATGGCTTGCCAACCGTAGCTCACTCGCCGTTGGCAAGCGTGAGCGAAGGTTGGTGGGCGGTACAGGACTCGAACCTGTGACAGCCGGCGTGTAAAGCCGGTGCTCTACCAACTGAGCTAACCGCCCGCCTTCACTACGTTACGGCGGGCAAGCCCGCTTCACTAGTTTCGGCGAGACAGGCCCGACACCCGGCAAACACCAGATTGTAGTCAGTCGTTCCCGGATGCGTCAACCGGTCCGGGCCGAAAACCCGTGGGTGCGCGGTATCATTCGAACGCATGCGACTTTCCGGCGTGGCCGGCCACAAGCGGCTGACCGCCCTCATTTCCCGAGCGATCGACCGCGACACGCTGCCGCCGACGCTGCTGTTCGCCGGCCCGTCCGGCGTCGGCAAGTGGCTGGTGGCGCAGGCCACCGCCCAGGCGGTGAATTGCCTGGAACCGGTCCGCAACGGCCGCGAGGATCTGCCGATCGACGCCTGCGGGACGTGCCGCGCGTGCGATCGGATGGCCCGCGGCGTTCACGTCGACGTGATCGCCATCGAACCCGACGAGCGCGGGTCGATCAAGATCGACGTCGTCCGCGACGTCCTCAGCCGCACCGGTTTCCGGCCGTTCGAAGGCAAGCGGCGCGCCGTGCTGGTGCGCGAGGCCGACACGCTCGAGCCCGCGGCGCAGAACGCGCTGCTCAAGTCGCTGGAAGAACCGCCGCCCGGGACCATGTTCATCCTGACCACGGCGGTGCCGGGCGTGCTGCTGCCGACCGTGCGGTCGCGGTGCATGCGCCTCCGGTTCGGACGCCTGACCGCCGCCGAGGTCGCCGCGGTCCTGGTCCGCGATCACGGGCTGACCGACGCCGAGGCCCGCGTGGCCGCGCCGCTCGCCGACGGCAGCGTCGGCCAGGCGCTCGCGCTGTCGGACACCGACCTCACCGCGATGCGGGACTCCGCCATGCTGCTGCTGCAGCGGACCTCCGGGCGCTCGGACGTGCAGGCGCGCCTGCAGGCGGCCACCGATCTCGTCGGGCAGAAGAGCCAGGAGCGTGACCGCGGGCAGCTGGCCGTCGTGCTGCGGCTGGCGGCGTCGATGCTGCGCGACATCGAGGCCATCAACGCGGGCGCGGATGCGCGGGTGCTGGCCAACCCGCAATTGACCGGCGACCTGTCGGCGCTCGCGCGCGCGTTCGCGGGCGACCGCGCCCGCAGCGCGTTCGGCGCCGTCGACCGCGCCCTGACCGCCCTCGACCGCAACGCCGGCACGAAGGTCGTGGCGGAATGGCTCGCGGTGCAGTTGTAGCTCGCGCCTTGCGGCGCTCGCCCTTCGGACTCGGCCGCTTCGCGGCCTCGTGGGAGTCGCTCGCTACGCTCGCTCCTGGGTGTCGGCGCTTCGCGCCTCCTGGGACTCGGCCGCTTCGCGGCCTCGTAGGAGCGAGCGTGAGCGAGCGACTCCTACGAGCGCCGAAGGCGCGAGTCCGAGGAGGGCGCGACCTGTCCGCCGTAGCGCCTAAGGCGCGAAGGTGGAAGCGCCCGACTCCTACGAGGGGCGCAGCCCCGAGTCCTCTGAGGGATACTAGGAGCGTGGTACTTCCGCGGATTGCACTGACGGTGGGCGATCCGGCCGGCATCGGCCCCGAGATCGCGGCGAAGGCCGCGGCCGATCCCTCCGTGCGCGCGCTGTGCGAGCCGGTGATCTTCGCGCCCTTCGACGGAGCTCAGGGCAGGCCGCCCCAGTCGGACGACATTCGCATGGGCGAGGTCTCGGCCGCGGCCGGCCGCGCCGCCTACGAGACCATCGTCCGCGCGGTCGAGGCCGCGAAACGGGGCGAGGTCGACGCGATCGCGACCGCGCCGATCAACAAGCTCGCCTTTGCACAAGCCGGGCTGCCCTGGAAGGGCCACACCGACCTGCTCGCCGAGTTGTGCGGCGCCCGGCGCGTGGCCATGATGTTCCATTCGCCGCGGCTCAAGGTGGTGCTGGCCACGGTCCACGTGCCCCTGAGCGCCGTGCCGGCGCTAATCACCCGCGAGACCATCGACGCCGTGCTGTCGCTCACGGCGGAATCGCTGCCGCGGTTTGGCATCAAAGCGCCGCGAATTGCGGTCGCCGGACTCAATCCGCACGCCGGCGAGGCGGGCGTGCTTGGCCCCGAAGACGCCGCGGTGCTGGCCCCGGCGGTGGTGGCGGCGCGCGCGCGCGGCATCGACGCCTACGGCCCGCTTCCCGCCGACACCGTGTTCGTGCGCGCCTCGCGCGGGGAGTTCGATTGCGTGGTGGCGTGCTACCACGATCAAGGCTTGATTCCCGTGAAGCTCCTGTCCTTCGGCCGGGCGGTCAACGTCACGATCGGCCTGCCGATCATCCGCACCTCGGTCGATCACGGCACGGCCTTCGACATCGCGGGCCAGGGCGTCGCCGATGCCGGCAGCATGATCGCGGCGGTGACGCTCGCGGCCCAACTGGCAAAGTCCCGGGAGAGCTCCGGCTAAGGCCGGAGGCGACACACACGATCCACATGACCGCCAGAAAGGTCGAACCCCGCGAGGCGAAGGACCAGCCCGATCAGCTGATCGCCGACAACCGGAAGGCGTTCTACGACTATCACATCCTCGAGACGTTCGAGGCCGGCATCGCGCTGCTCGGCACCGAGGTCAAGGGCATTCGTGAGGGCCACGCCAACCTGCGCGACAGCTACGCCAGGGTCGACAAGGGCGAGGTCTGGCTGCACAACGTGCACATCAACCCGTACAGCCATCGCGGCTACGTCGATCACGACCCCAGGCGGAAGCGGCGCCTCTTGCTTCACAAGTCCGAGATCAGAAAACTGATTGGCAAGACGGTGGAGAAAGGCCTGACGCTGGTGCCGACGCGGCTGTATTTCAAGAACGGCAAGGTGAAGGTGGCCATCGCGCTGGCGCGCGGCAAGCAGGATCACGACAAGCGCGAGACGCTGCGGCGCCGCGAGACCGATCGCGAGACCCGGGCGGCCGTGAAGGAGCGGACCCGCCGATGAAGACGCTCGTGATCGGCGCGGCCGGCCAGCTCGGGCTGGCCGTGGTGGCCCGGCTGGCGCGCGAGCACGAGGTCACGCCCGCCACCCGCGCCGACGTCGACCTGCGGAACCCCCGCGCCCTCCACGCGTTCGTCCTCGATCGTCGTCCGCAGGCCGTGATCAACTGCGCCGCCTTCAACAACGTCGATGCCTCGGAAGAGGACCAGGAGGCCGCGCTGGACATCAACGCGTTTGCCGTCGGCACCCTGTCGCGCGCCACCGCCGAGCTGGGCGCCGTGCTCGTGCACTTCAGCACGGACTTCGTGTTTGCGGGGACGGCGGCGACGCCGTACACCGAAGACGACCTGCCGGAGCCGCAGAGCGTGTACGCCCAGTCGAAGCTGCTCGGCGAGTGGGTCGCCGCCGACAATCCCCGCCACTACGTGTTCCGCGTCGAGAGCCTGTTCGGCGGCCCCCGCACCCGCAGCAGCGTCGATCGGATCGTCGACGCGGTGCGCGCCGGGGAGCCCGCCCCGGTCTTCGTCGATCGTGTCGTCTCGCCGAGTTTCGTCGACGACGTGGTTGATGCGTGCAGCCATGTGCTGCGAACCGGGGCCGCGTTCGGCGTGTATCACTGCGTGAACAGCGGGGCCGCGACCTGGCTGGACGTCGGCCGCGAAATCGCGCGGCTGCTCGACCGCCCCGAAACCGCGCTCAAGCCGATCTCCGTGCGCGACGTGCCCTTGCGGGCCCGGCGTCCGCAATACGCCGCGCTCAGCAACGCGAAGCTCGCGCGCGCGGGCTACCCGATGCCGTCGTGGCAGGACGCGCTCGGGCGTTACCTGAATCGGCGGTACGCGGCATGAACCGCATCGCGGTGGCCGCCCGATCGTTGTGCCGGAACCCGGTCCTCAGGGCCGAACTCGAGGCGCGCTACCCGGCGGTGACCTTCGGCCACTCGCCCACGCTGCTGGCCGGCGCGGAACTGGTGACGCTGCTGCGCGGGCACGACCGCGCCATCATCGGCCTCGAGCGGATCGACGACGCCGTGCTGAATCAGGTGCCCGAGCTGCGCGTGATCAGCAAGTACGGCGTCGGCCTGGATGGTCTCGACCTCGACGCCATCGCCCGGCACGGCGTGAAGCTCGGCTGGACCGGCGGCGTGAACCGCCGATCCGTCTCGGAGCTGACGCTCGGCTTCGTGCTGGCGCTGCTTCACCGCGTGCCCGAGTGCAGCCTGGGGCTGCGGGCCGGCGCCTGGCAGAAGCTGGTCGGCCGCCAGCTCACCGGCCGGACGGTCGGCATCATCGGCTGCGGATTCGTCGGCCAGGACCTGGTGCGGCTGTTGGCGCCGTTTGACTGTCGCGTGCTCGCGAACGACATTCGCGATTACGCCGCGTTCTATGCTGCACACGGCGTCACGCCCGTCGGCCTGCACCCGCTGCTGGCCGAATCGGACGTCGTCACGCTGCACGTGCCGCTCGATGCCTCGACGCGCGGCATGATCGGCGCCGCGGAACTGGCGCGCATGCGCAAGGGCGCGTTCCTGATCAACGCCGCCCGCGGCGGCCTGGTCGACGAGGCGGCGCTCGAGGCCGCGCTCGCGAGCGGGCACCTGGCCGGCGCGGCGTGCGACGTCTTCGAGAGGGAACCCGAGGCCAACCCGCGGCTGCTCGCCCTGCCCACATTCCTCGGGGTGCCGCACATCGGCGGCAGCACCGAAGAGGCGCAACTGGCCATGGGCCGGGCGGCCATCGACGGCCTCGAGACGGCGCGGTTCATCGGGGAAGGCTGGCCGGTCTAGGCTCTCAGCCTTCAGCCTTCAGCCTTCGGCCTTCAGCCTTCGGCCTTCAGCCTTCAGCCTTCAGCTTTCAAGCGAGCGAATGTCCTAGAATACGAAGATGCGCATCTTGATCACGGGCGGGGCGGGCTTCATCGGCTCGCATCTGGCCGAGGCCCTGCTCGATGGCGGGCACGAAGTGTTTGTCCTGGACGATCTGTCGACGGGGTCGATCGACAACATCGCGCACCTCAAGGGCCGCCCGGGTTTCCACTACACCATCGACACCGTCTTCAACGATTCGCTGGTGGCCGAGATGGTCGATCGGGCGGACGTGGTCTTCCACCTGGCCGCCGCCGTGGGCGTCAAGCTGATCGTCGAGCGGCCCGTGCACACGATCGAAACCAACGTGCACGGCACCGAGGTCATCCTCCGCCATGCCGCCAAGAAGAAGAAGCTCGTCTTCATCGCGTCGACGTCGGAGGTCTACGGCAAGAGCGTGCACGTCCCGTTCCGCGAGGACGCGGACCTGGTGATGGGGGCGACGACGAGGCACCGGTGGGCGTATGCGTGCAGCAAGGCGCTCGACGAGTTCCTGGCGCTGGCCTACTGGAAAGAGAAGAAGCAGCCGGTGATCGTGATGCGGTTCTTCAACACCGTGGGCCCCCGCCAGACGGGGCAGTACGGGATGGTGGTGCCGACCTTCGTGCGCCAGGCGCTCAACGGCGAACCGATCACGGTGTTTGGCGACGGCACCCAGCAGCGGAGCTTCACGTATGTCGGCGACGTGGTGGGCGCGCTGCTCAAGCTGATGGTCACGCCCGAGGCGATTGGCCAGGTCTTCAACGTCGGGAACACGGAAGAGGTGACCATCCGCGCGCTGGCGGAGCGGATCAAGGCGGCGACGGCGAGCCCGTCGGCGATCGTGACGATTCCGTACGACCAGGCGTACGAAGAGGGCTTCGAAGACATGCCCCGCCGGGTGCCCGACCTGACGAAGATCCACCAGGCCATCGGCTACGTGCCGCGGGTGGGGCTCGACGAGATCATCACCCGGGTGGTGGCCGAGAAGCGCGGCTACGCCGGATCGAACCGCACGATGCGCTAGAGTGCCGTCGCGTTCACCTTTTGAACGTGGCCCTCGACAAACCGTTCATTTCATGAACGAGACGTGTATAATACCCGTTCAGATCGTGAACACGGGCCGTCGCCCACGGGCGGCGGCGCGACCACTCGGGCCAGAAGCGACGCCTTTCCTGTGACCGAGCACGCCGGAGGCCTCGCGACGGCCCCGTCTCAAAGTCTATAAACAATTGAAAAACAACGAGTTACGGGATCAGTTGTTCCGCGGCCTCTTCGACCTCACCGGCCAGGTCGCGCTCGTCACCGGCGGGCTGGGCCGTTTGGGCCGCGCCTACGTCCGCACCCTGGCCCACGCCGGCGCCCGCGTCGCGGCGCTCGACATCGCCGGCGCGCCAGACGCGTTCGCCGGGCTGGCGGCCGAGGGCTGCGAGGTGCGGGTCGACCTGGTCGACCTCACGCAGCGCGCCGGCGTCGAGGCCGCCGTGGCGCGCATCGCCAATGCGCTCGGCACGCCGACGATCCTCGTCAACAACGCCGGCATGGGGTCGTCGCCCGCCGCCCTCGGCGCCGAAAACGGCCGCTTTGAGGACTACCCCGAGGTGGCCTGGGACACGATGATCGACTCGCACCTGAAGAGCGCGCTGTTCGCGTCGCAGGCGTTCGTCCGTCACTTCCGCCCTTCGCGCGAAGCGCTACGGGCGGCAAGCCCCGCTCTGCCCACAGGGAGCATCATCAACGTCTCGTCGACCTACGGTGTCGTCGCGCCCGACCAGGCGATCTACGCCTACAAGCGGACCGGCGGCGTCGAGTTCTTCAAGCCGGTCGGCTACAGCGTGGCGAAGTCGGGCGTGCTGAACTTCACGCGCTGGCTGGCCGAGTACGGCGCGCCCCTCGGCATCCGCGCCAACACGCTGGTGCCGGGAGGCGTCCGCGAAGTCGGCCACGCGCCGGAGTTCGTGGCCGAATACGAAAAACGGACGCCGCTCGGCCGCATGGCCACGGAAGACGACTACAACGGCGCGGTGCTGTTTCTCGCCTCGCGCGCCTCGTCGTACATGACCGGCGCCACGATCGTCGTCGACGGCGGCTGGACGGCACGCTAGCGCGCTCGGCTTACGGCTCTCGGCTTACGGCTCTCGGCTTACGGCTGACAGATCAACGTTATGGGCGAAAAAGACTTTTCCGATCGCGCGCTCACCCTCGTGGGAGACGACTCGCTGTCCTACGTCTCGCGGGAGGCGTTCCGGGCGGTGCGGCAGGCCGTCACGGATCCGATCGCGCGCGCCGGGCTGATCGCGGATCTCTGCCGCATCAACACGTTGTTCATGATCATGCAGGCGGGCTCGGGTCACATCGGCTCGAGCTACAGCTCGACCGACATCATCACCTGGCTCTGGACCGAGTACCTGCGCGATCCGAACGGCCCGAGCGCCGACGCCGACACCTACTTCTCGTCGAAGGGCCACGACGCGCCGGCGCTCTACTCGCTGCTGATCGCGATGGGGAAGCTCGGCTTCGACTTGTTGCCGAAGCTGCGCCAGCTGAACGGGCTCCCCGGCCATCCCGACGTCAGCACGCCGTTCATCGCCGCCAACACCGGCTCGCTCGGCATGGGCATTTCGAAGGCCTACGGCATGGCCCGCGCGAACCGGTTCACCGGGCGCGGCGGCCGCATTGTCGTGATGACCGGCGACGGCGAGCTCCAGGAAGGGCAGATCTGGGAGTCACTTCAGCCCGTGGCCAACGAGCGCCTCGCCGAGATTACCGTGATCGTCGATCACAACAAGCTGCAGTCGGATTCCGCGGTGGCCGCGGTCAGCGACCTCGGACCCATCGAAGACAAGTTCCGGGCGTTCGGCTGGGAGGTGCGGCGCGGTGACGGCCACGACTTTACGGTGCTGCGCGACACGCTCGCCTATTTCGACACCGTCACCGACAAGCCCAAGGTGTTCATCGCCGACACCATCAAGGGCAAGGGCGTCTCGTTCATGGAAGGCCTGGCGTGCGGCGACCAGACGTATCACTTCCATGCCGGCGCCCCCTCGCTGAAGGACTACGGGGCGGCCGCCCGCGAGCTGATTGCGCGCGTGAACGCCCGCCTCGCCGATCTCGGGCAGGCGGAAGTGACGTTGACCTCCGCGCCGGTGCCGGTCCGCATCGCGCCGAAGCAGCCCGAACGGCTCGTCCTGGCCTACGGCGACGAACTGCTCGCCATGGCGCGGCAGCGGCCCGAGATCGTGGTGATGGACGCCGACCTGCTGTCGGACTGCGGCATCGAGGCGTTCAAGGCGGAGCTGCCCGGGCGCTTCATCGAGTGCGGCATCGCCGAGCAGCACATGGTGTCGGCGGCGGGCGGCCTGGCGCTTGGCGGCATGCTGCCGGTGGTGCACTCGTTCGCGTGCTTCCTGTCGTCGCGGGCCAACGAGCACATCTACAACAACGCCACCGAGAAGAAGAAGGTCATCTACACCGCCACGCTCGCGGGCCTCGTCCCCGGCGGCCCGGGCCACTCCCACCAGTCCGTGCGCGACATCTCGGCCATCGGCGCCGTGCCCGGGCTCGTCGCCTTCGAGCCGTGCAGCGAGCGCGAGGCGCGCCTCGCCATCCGCTGGGCCGTCGAGCAGAACCCCGGCAGCACCTACCTGCGATTCGTCAACGTGCCGCTCGACCTGCCGTACGCGGTCCCGGCCGACTACACCTTGCAGGCCGGCCGCGGTGCGGTGCTTCGCCCCGGCACCGACGTGGTGATCGTCGGATACGGCCCGGTGTTGCTGACCAACGCCTGGAAGGCCGCCGACGAACTGGCGGCCCAGGGCGTGTCGGCCGCGGTGATCGACCTGCCCTGGCTCAACCGCATCGACGAGGACTGGGTGCGCGAAACGCTGGGCCGCTTCCCGACGATCGTGACGCTCGACAATCACTATCTCGAGTTCGGGCAGGGCGTGATGGTGGCGGCGGCGCTGGCCCGAACCGGCGTTCGCGCCGCCGTGGTGTCGATCGGCATCACCGAAGTACCGGCTTGCGGGGCCAATGCCGACGTGCTCGCGTATCACGGCCTGGATGGCCCGTCGATCGCGCGAACAGTAATGCAGGCCCAAGCCCCCCGCCTTCGCCAAGGCTTCGGCGGGGCAGGCAAGCCCCAAGCCTCAAGCCCCAAGCCCCAAGCCTAGAACGTGACCTATCCACCCTTCGTTCCGCATTGGATCGCCGATGTCGAGGTCCCCTCGACCGGCGGCGCCGTGTTCGAGAAGCGCTCGCCGATCGACGATCGCGTGGTCGCCCGCGTGGCACGCGGCGGCGCGGCGGAAGTGGCGCACGCCGTGTCGGCCGCGGCCGGCGCCGCCGACGCGTGGGCACGAACGCCGGCGCCGAAGCGTGGCGCCATCCTCGGTCGCGCGGCGCAGTTGCTGCGCGAGCGCGAGCAGCTCTTCGGCGCCATCATCCAGGTCGAGACCGGCAAGCCGTGGAAGAACGCCGTCGCCGAAGTCGCCTCGTCCGCGGACCTCGCCGTCTTCATGGAAGGCGAGGGCAGCCGCTTCTACGGCAAGACCATGCCGAGCCCGATCTCGAACCGGACGGTGCAGACCCTGCGGCAGCCGATCGGCATTTGCGCGGCCATCATGCCGTTCAACAGTCCGCTGGCCGGCATCGCCTGGAAGGCGTTTCCCGCGCTGCTGTGCGGCAACGCGGTGGTGGCCAAGTCTCACGAGCTCACGCCCCACACCGCGGTGGAGTTCGGAAGACTCCTGAAAGACGCGGGCCTGCCCGTGGGCTTGTATTCCGCCGTGCAAGGCTTTGGTCCGGATGCCGGCGCCCCGCTCGTCCAGGACTCGCGCGTCGGCGTCGTCAGCTTCACCGGCTCGTCGGCCACGGGCAAGCTGATTCAGAAAATGGTGAGCGAGCGCGCGGTGCTCGCGAAGGTGTGCCTCGAGCTCGGCGGCAAGAACCCGTTCGTGGTGTGTGACGACGCGGATCTCGAACTGGCAGCGGAGCTGGCGGTGGCCTCGGCGTTCGTCGATGCGGGACAGCGATGCGCCTCGGGCAGCCGCATCATCGTGTTCGACCGGATCTACGACGCCTTCCGCAAGGCGCTGCTGGCGCGGGTGGCGAAGGTCAGGGTGGGTTCCGGCGCCGATGATGAATGCGGCCCCGTGATCTCGCGCGCCAGTCTCGATCGCCTGCTTCAGCAAGTGGCCGAGGCGGTGTCGAGGGGCGCCACGCTCGCCGCCGGCGGCAGCGCGCTGGCGTCCCTGGCGCCCGGGTACTACATGGCGCCGACCGTGCTCGAGAACGCCGCGCCGGACGATGAGGTGTCCCAGCAGGAGCTGTTCGGACCGGTCACCTGCCTTTATCGTGTGAACGGTTTTGAGGACTCCGTGCAGCTCGCCAATCGGACCACCTACGGCCTGACCGGCGCCATTCACACCGCGAGCGTGCATCGCGCGCAGGAGTTCATCACGCGCTATCGCGGCGGCCTCGTCTCGGTGAACGGCGCCACCTACGGCGCCGGGCCCCACATGCCGTTTGGCGGCGTCAAGAATTCCGGCAACGGGTTCCGCGAGCCTGGAACGGAGTCGCTCGACGTGTATACCGAGTTGAAGACCGTGGTGATCAACCACAGCCCTTCGGGCGTGTAAAGGCTGAAGGCAGAAGGCAGAAGGCAGAAGGCAGAAAGACGAATGCCCGGCTCGAAACGCAAGATCTGTTTTCCGATCACCAACCGCGCCTATTACGGGCGCAGCCAGCTGCTGATCCGGAAGCTCCACGCCCACCCCGACCTCGACCTGAAGCTGATGCTCGGCGGCTCGATCCTGCTCGACAAGTACAGCCGGCACATCGCCGACGACATCGCGGCCGGCGGCTTCGACATCGCGGCGTCGCTGTTCAACGTGATCGAGGGCGGCAACCACGTGGCCATGGCGAAGACGGCGTGCCTGACGGCGCTCGAGTTCACCAACAGCCTTTATACCCTCGAGCCCGACGTCGTGGTGATCTGCGGCGATCGCTTCGAGCAGCTCGCCATTGCAATGGCGGCGGCGTACCTGAACATCACCATCGCGCACATCGAGGGCGGCGACGTCACCGGCAGCATCGACGAGAGCGTGCGGCACGCCATCACGAAGCTGGCCCACCTCCACTTCGTGACCAATGCCGACGCCGAGCGGCGGGTTTTGGCGATGGGCGAGGACCCGCGCTACGTCTTCAACACCGGATCGCTCGACGTCGAGCTGGCCGCGCACGCGGCCACGACGATCACCAGCGAGCGCGTCAACGGGTTCGGCGTGGGCCACGCGATCGACATGACCCAGCCGTACCTGATGGTCGTGCAGCACCCGGTGACCACCGAGCGCGACAACCGCGAGCACCTGGAAACGACGCTGCGCGCGGTGGCGTCGCTCGACATGCCGGCCATCTGGTTCTGGCCCAATCCCGACGCCGGCACCGGCGAGATGGCGGATCGCCTGCGGCACCTGCGGGAGATCCACTCGGCGCTCACCGAGAAGATGCGGTTCATCACCAACGTCGCCGCCGAAGACTTCGTCGCCATGCTGGCGCAGGCGTCGTGCCTGGTCGGCAACTCGTCGGCCGGCATCAAGGAGGGCTCGTTTCTCGGCACGCCGGTGGTGAACGTGGGCCTGCGCCAGCAGGGCCGGCTGGCGGCCGAGCACGTGACGCACGTGGGTTACGACACGGCGGCGATCGCCGCCGCCATTCGCGCGCAGCTCGCGCACGGGCGCTACGCGCCGTCGCACATCTATTACCGCCCCGACGCCAGCCAGGCGATTGTCGACGTGCTGGCCAGCGCGGAGCTGTACACGCAGAAGCGGTTCTTCGAGAGTGGGCAAGCCCCCCACCTACGCCAAGGCTTCGGTGGGCAGGCAAGCCCCAAGCCTCAAGCCCCGTGAAAGTTCTCGGCATCGTCACCGCCCGCGGCGGCTCCAAGGGCATTCCCGGCAAGAACCTCAAGTTGCTGGCGGGCAAGCCGCTGCTCGCGTACACGATCGAGGCGGCGCGCACGTCGGGCGTGCTCGACCGGCTCATCCTCTCGACCGAGGATCAGGCCATCGCGGACGCGGCCCGCTCGATGTGGTGCGACGTGCCGTTTCTGCGGCCGGCCGAACTCGCCCAGGACGACACGCCCCACCTGCCGGTGATCCAGCATGCCGTCAGGTGGATGGACACGCGCGCCGGCTATCGCCCCGATGCGGTGATGATCCTCCAGCCCACCTCGCCGCTGCGCCTCGCCGCGGACATCGCCGCCGCGGCGGCGCTGCTGGACGAGAGCGGCGCCGACTCGGTGCTGAGCGTGAGCGCGGTGCCGGCCCACTCGCATCCGATGCGCACCCTCCGCATCGACGCCAGCGGCCGCGCGGTCCTCTTCGCCACCGGCGAGCCGGTCCGCAACCGCATCAACCGCCGCCAGGATCTCCCGGAAGCGTGGGCGATGAACGGCGCGATCTACGCCTGCCGCACGCCCGTGTTGTTCGCGCCGGAGCCGAGCCTCTACGGCGATCACGTCGTCGCCTACAAGATGCCGGCCGACCGGTCGATCAGCATCGACGACATGGACGATTGGGCCGCCGCCGAACGCGCGCTGCAACCCAGCTCTCCCCGCAAGTGAACGGCATGGACTTTGAAGCACATCGCGCCTTAAGGCTGCTCGAGGCGGTCCAGCAGAACTCGCGCGTCACCCAGCGCGGCCTGGCGGGCAAACTGGGCATCGCCCTCGGTTTGGCCAACATCTACCTCCGGCGGATGGTGCACAAGGGTTTCATCAAGGTGGTGAACGTCCAGCCCAACCGCATCACCTACCTGATCACGCCGCGCGGCATCGCCGAGAAGGCGCGGCTGACCTACGAGTTCATGGACTATTCGCTGCATCTGTATGGCGAGGTCCGCCAGCACTTGCGGACGGCGCTGCAGGCGTGCGCGGCCGAAGGCAAGCGGGTGGCGATCTGCGGCAGCGGCGAGGCGGCCGAGCTCGCCTACCTCTCGCTCAAGGAATCGGGGCTCGAGCCCGTGGCGGTGTTCGATGCCGACGGCGGGCGCGAATTCCTCGGCATGCCCGTGCTGCCGATCACCGACCATGCCACGATCGAGTACGACCTGATCATCGTCGCCACGCTGGATCGATCCGGCCGCCAGCTGCAGGACCTGCTCGCGGTCGGCGTGCCCCGCGACAAGCTGTTCCCCTTGCGCCAGGAACCGGCCACGCCGAAGCGCAAGGCCGTCTCCGTTCGTAACCGTTCGGCCAACGGCAAGCTCTGATCAGCCTTCAGCCTTCAGCCTTCAGCTTTCAGCCTTCAGCTTTCAGCCTTCAGCTTTCAGCTTTCAGCCCCTGAGGACCGTGCTCACATGGCATTGAAGAACAAGAAGATCTGCGTGACCGGCGGCGCCGGTTTCATCGGCTCCCACCTGGTCTCGCTGCTCGTCGACGACAACGAGATCGTCGTCTACGACAACCTGCATCGCAACGCCCTGCAGTTCGCCCATCTCGAAGGGCACAAGCACCTGCACTTCATCAAGGGCGACGTGCTCGACTACGACGCCACGCGCCAGGCCGTGGACGGCTGCCAGATCGTGATTCACTGCGCCGCCATCGCCGGCGTCTACACCGTCGACCGCAGTGCCGTGCGGACGATGGAAGTGAACATGCTGGGGACGCACCAGGTGGTGAAGGCGTCGCTGGACGTCGGCGTCGAGCGCTTCGTCGAGTTCTCGACGAGCGAGGTCTACGGCCCGTTCGTGCACAAGGGCAAGGAAGACGACGTCACGCAGATCGGCCCGATCGGCGAGAGCCGGTGGGTGTATGCCGCGAGCAAGCTGGCGTCGGAGCACCTGTCCTACGCGCACTACCGCGAAGACCACCTGCCGCTGGTGATCGTGCGCCCGTTCAACGTCTACGGGCCGCGACAGGTGGGTGACGGCGCGATCCGCGGCATCACGCTGCAGGCGCTGCGCAACCTGCCGATCACGCTCTACAACGACGGCACGCAGATCCGGTCCTGGTGTTTCGTCTCGGACTTCGTCGACGGCGTGTTGCGCTGCGCCGAGAACCCGGCCGCGATCGGCCAGGCGTTCAACCTCGGCAACCCGCAAGGCACGGCGACCAACTTCGAGCTGGCGCACCTGATCATCCGCCTGACCAATTCGAAGTCCGAGATCGTGTTCAAGCCGCATCCCGGCCCGGAAGTCGACCTGCGCGTGCCCTCGATCGATAAGGCGATGCGGCTGCTGGGCTACAAGCCGACGGTGTCGCTCGAGGCCGGCGTGTCGCAGGCCATCGCCTGGTACCGCGAGAACTACGACGCGGTCAGCGGCAAGAGCTGATGCGGCTGCTCGTCACCGGCGCCAGCGGATTCATCGGCCACAACGTGCTGTTGCGCGCGCCGCGCGACTGGGACATCGTCGCCGTGTATCACCGCACGCCCGGCCTCGAGGCGTTCGTCAAGGCCCACGGGCTCAGCCACGTGCGGCCGGTGCAGTGCGATCTGCTGAACGAGCAGGAGGTGCGCGCGCTGGCGAAGACCGTGGGCGGCAGGCCCGATGCGATGTTGCACCTGGCGGCCAACGGCGATCCGGCGGCGTCGGCCGAGCGTCCGCGCTGGGACCTGGAATGCAACACCGTGGCCTTCGTGACCTGTCTCGAACACTGCCCGGCCGATCACGTGGTCAACGTCTCGTCGGGCGCCGTCTACGACGGCCTGGTTGGCGCCGTGTCGCCGGCCACGCCGGTGTCGCCGCGGCTGCCCTACGCGATCTCGAAGCTGGCCTCCGAGCAATACCTGAGATTCTTCGCCGAGCGCCGCGACCAGGTAACGAGCTACATCAACGTGCGGTTCTTCGGCGCCTACGGTCCGTACGAAGCGGCGCGGAAGATCACCACCCGCTGGCTCACCGCCATGGCCGCCGGCCAGCGCGAGTTCGTCGTGCGCGGTGATGGCGAGAACCTGATCGACTTCATGTACGTGGACGATGCGGTGGCGGGGTTCCTGGCGCTGGTCAAGGCGCGGGGCACCAGCGCCACCGTGGATTTCGCCTCGGGCACGCCGGTGAGCGTGAACCAGGTCGTGCGCACGATGGCGCGCCTGCTCGGCGCCGAGGTGACGGTTCGTCACGAAGGCCGCGTGGCCGAGTACATCGAGTTCCGATCCGTCGATACCGCCATGCGCGATCGGTTCGGCGTCCAGCCGTCGCGGTCGTTCGAGCAAGGCCTGCAAGAGTTGCGGCAGTTTCTGATCGGTCGAGCGTGAGGAGCGGATGAGCGGAAAGCAGCGCGTGGTGGTGTTGGGGGCCGGGCCGGCCGGGATCACGGCGGCGTGGCGGCTGTCTGAGCTGGGCTATCCGGTCACCGTCCTGGATCGCGATGACGCCGTCGGCGGCATGGCGCGGACGATCACGGTCGGCAACTACGCCGTCGACTTCGGCCCGCATACGTTCCACATTCGCGAGACCGAAGAAAGCCGCACCGTGTTGCAGTCGATCAAGCGGTTCTTCGGCGACGACCCGCTGATCCTCACGCGCGGCACGCGCGTGCTGCTGCGCGGCCGGGAATACGTCTACCCGCTCGAGATGCTGCAGGTGCTGACCGGCGTGAGCCCGTTCCTGTCGGCGCGGATCGTCTTCGACTACCTGGTCGCGACGCTGACCTCGACGTTCTCGCCCGCGAAGAAGGAAGACTCGTTCGAGGAGTGGGGCGTCCGCAACCTGGGCCGCACGCTCTACGACCTGTGCTTCGGCATCTACTCCGCGCGCGTCTGGGGCCTGCCGACCTCGCAGATCTCGTCGAAGCAGGCGCAGCGCGTCGCCAAGCTCAACCTCAAGAACATCATCCTGCGCACGCTCGGGATCAAGGCCGACCCGGCGACCTACTTCACGAAGTACATGTATCCGCGCAAAGGGATCAGCCTGTTGTACGAAGGCATGGCCGCGGAGGTCCGCGCCGCGGGCAACACCATCCTCCTCAACTCGCCGGTGGTGCGTCTCGAGCGCGACGCCGATCGCGTCGCCCGCGTCGTCTACTCGTCCGGCGGCCGGGAGCACACGATCGAGGCCGACGTCGTGCTGTCGACGCTGCCGCTGCCGGCGCTGGTCGGCATGACGGCCCCGGCGCTGCCGGCCGCGGTGATCGAGCACGCGTCGAAGCTGCGCTACCGCAGCCTGAAGCTGATCTACATCGCGCTCAAGCGCGCGCGGATGACCGACTACCACTGGGTCTACCTGCTCGACGAGCACTTCCGCGTCAACCGTCT
>Ga0156330_1044_pt1 | contig 16255 bp, 12 predicted proteins | sample RifCSPlowO2_12_FD_107978 | JGI IMG/M metagenome (GOLD analysis project Ga0156330, IMG submission 107978) | Acidobacteria bacterium RIFCSPLOWO2_12_FULL_67_14b | reverse complement strand
CGGCCCCTACACGACGCTCGCCAAGCGGATCGGCGTCAAGCCGGTGCTCGTCGAGATCCCCTCGCCGCCGCAGAGCGTGGATCAGATCGTCGGTCTCTACGAGAAGGCCATCACCCCGCGGACGAAGGTGATCATGGTGAGCCACATGACCTACGTCACCGGCCTGGTGACGCCCGTCAAGGAGCTCGCGGAGCTGGCGCAGCGCCGCGGCCTGCTGATTTCAGTGGACGGCGCGCACCCGCTCGGCATGATGGACCTGGACCTCAACGCGATGAACGTCCACCACTACGCGGCCGCGGGCCAGAAGTGGATGATGTGCGGCACGGGCACGGGTGTGTGCTACATCCGGCGCGACGTGCAGGATCGGATCTGGCCGCTGATGGGGCCGCCGGGTGATCCCAAGGCCGGCGCGAAGAAGTACGAGGCGTTCGGCCAGCGCGACGTGCCCTCGGCGCTCGGCATGACCGCGGCCGTGGATCTGCAGATGGCGATCGGCAAGAAGAACGTCGAGGCGCGGGTGCGGGCGCTCAGCACGCGCTTCCGCGCGGGGCTCAAGACCATTCCCGGCGTGAAGATGTGGACCTCCGAGGATCCGCAGTTCTCGGCGGGGCTGACGTTGTTCAGCGTGCGCGACATTCCGATGGCGAACGTGCAACAGGCGATCCTGAACCGCGATCGCATCTACATCCGGACGATGACCACGGGCAACCTGAACGCCTGCCGCGCGGCCACGCACATCTACAACATGCCGGACGAAGTCGATCGCCTGCTCGCGAGCGTCAAGCACGTAGCTGAGAACGCGAGCCGCTACATGACGACGACCGCGGCGCAGTAGCTCACAAATGTGTCACATGGACGAGTAGAAACACGGAAACACAGAAGTTCAAGAGATCAGGAGGCTCTCATTTTCCCGGAAAAGAGAGCCTTCCGTGTTTCAGAGTTCCTTGCCCTCCCGACAAAGAGTGCCCTCCCGGCATGAAGTGTCCGCCCGACAGAAGTGCCCGTTGACTTGCCGGCACGACGGGCGTAGCCTGCCCGCCCAGTGGTCCGCGCGTTTCATTTCGCATACCGCAGGAGGTAAGGGATGTCTCAACGCCTTTTCGGCGCCTTGGCCGTCGCGCTGTTCGTCGGGGTGACCCTGGCCGAAGCTCAAACCGGTGACGGCAGCCTCCGAGGTTACGTGAGGGACGAGCAAAGTGCTGTGCTGCCAGGCGTGACGGTGACCGCGACGAGCTCGACGCTGCTGGTGCCGGTCACCGGTGTGACCGACAGCGGCGGCTACTATCGCCTGCTGAACCTGCCGCCCGGCACCTACGCCATTACGGCGGAGCTCTCGGGCTTCTCGACCTCGCGCCGTGAAGGCATCATCATGCGGGCGGGGATCACGCTGACCGTCGACGTGCAGCTGGCGGTCGGCGCCCTCAGCGAGACGATCACGGTCACGGGCGATTCGCCGATGATCGAAACGGGCCGGCCGACGAGCGTGCTCAACATCGACGGCGACCTCGTCCGCTCGGCGCCCATTACGTCGCGCCGGCTGTTCAGCGACGCGCTTGACCTGGCACCCGGCGTCGGGTCGCGCAATGTCGACGACGGCGTGGGGCGGCGGGCCTACTACTTCCGCGGGTCGCACATCTATGCGCACGCCTTTCAACTCGAAGGCGCGCCGGCGTCGGCCTACATCGACTCCGCCGCTCATTCCATGGGGATGGGCGGCGACACGGTGCAGGACGTCGAGATCAAGCTGGGAGGCGCCGACGCGTCCACGCCGCTCAGCACCGGCGTGGTGATGAACGTCGTGACGCCGCGCGGCCAGAACCAGCTCAAAGGGTCGGCGAGCTTCAGCTTTCAGCCGCTCGGCTGGAACGGCGACAACACCAAGGGCGGCGCCGCGCCCGGCGGCCTGCCGACGTTCCAGGAAGTCAACCAGTGGGACGTCTCCCTGGGCGGCCGCATTGTCCGAGACAAGGTCTGGTTCTTCGGCACGTATCGCTACGCGGACCTCAAGAACGGCATCAGCCGGACCGACCAGGACCTCGCCTTCCTGCGGGCGTTCAGACCGGACTTCGAGCCGTTCGACAACTTTTCGGTGAGCAAACAGCCCTTCATCAAGCTGACGACACAGCTGGGCAAGAACGAGCTGTCGGGTTTCTGGCAATACGACCGCAATCGCTTCAGCAGCGATCGCGAGCGGAACACGCACCCGATCAGCCCCCGTGGCACGGGAGGGTCGCTGTATCAGGTGAAGCTGAATTCGGTGTGGGGCAATCGCCTCCAGACGTCCGTCTCGGCGTCGTACAACAACAAGGGCGGCGCGGAGGAAGACACCTACAAAGATTTCCCGGGCTTCGGGCCGTCGATCCACGTGCACCGGACCCTGAGCACGTCCGGCGGCGTGCCGACCGGCAGCGGCATCCTGGTCACCATGAACAATACCGAGACGCTGACCATCGCGCCCTCGTCCATGGTCAACTTCAGGGGCGATCTGACGTTTTACCAAGAGGGGTTCGGCGGTTCGCACGAGGTCAAGACTGGTATCTGGGGCGCCCCCAGCCTGTCGCGCGACGTCCTGAGCCGCACCGTCAACGAGGGCTTCACGCTCGAGCGCGTGGTTCAGCGCGATCCGAACAATCCGGCCGCCGGCGTTCGCCCGTTTTTCCGCCGCTTCCAGTCGCCCAGCGAGGTGTTGACAACCAAAGCGCGGGATCGTGACATTGCGTTCTACGTGCAGGACACCTGGAAGCCGCATCCTCGCATCACGACGAATTTCGGCGTCCGGGTGGATTGGGTTCGGCGCTTCGACGAGATCTTCAGTGTCGAGCGCATGAAGAGCACCAATATCGGCCCGCGGGTCGGCGCCGCGGTGCTCCTGACGGAAGATGCGCGCAATGTCGTGCGGGCGTTTTTCGGACGCGTGCATGAACAGGTCAACGGCCGCGATCCGATCACGACGTTTGGACCGACGTCGCGGCGATTCCAGCGGGAAATGTTCGACGCGAACGGCGATGGCAACTTCGAGATCGAGACCATTACGCCGGCCGCGACCGCGCAAATCAATCGCCTGGCCTTCGATCCCGAACTGCATCAGCCATTCGTCGACGAATATGCGATCGGCTATGCCAAGCAGTTCCCCGGCCAGATCAGCTTCGACGTGTCGTTCAACCGCCGCTACTTCAAGGACGCCTACGCGGAAACCGACATCAACGGCATGTATCCGAGCGGGCCCAATCAGCCGTTCCGTGGCTTTGGCCTGGTCGATCCCAATCAGGGGATCATCATGCAGCAGACCAACGCGACGTGGAGCAAAGTCGTGGTCACCAACGTCGAAGTCATCCTCGCGAAAAACCTGTCTAACAGCTTCCAGGTGATGGGCACCGCGACCCGGCAGTGGCAGCACCTGGACGGCACCTGGAATCCGACCGATCCGGCGCGGTTCATCCAACCCGATGCCTTTGCGAACAATCGCGATCTGTCACGGCATCTGTTTGGCAACGGCGACGACAACAGCCTCGATGGTGGCGGTGCGGAGTCTGGTGTCGCCTATCGGCCGTACTCGGTGCGGATGGCGGGCCAATACTTCGCGCCCTGGGATGTCAAGGTCGCAGCGAGCTACGTCATCCAGGCCGGTGGCTATCTTGGCCCGGTGGTGATTCAGAATGCGACCGGTGATCCGATCTTCGGGCCCGGCCGGGTTACCTTGGCGAACGGCACCACGCAGCCGAACCCGCTTTCGACGTCGTGGCGCTTTGCCTATGCGACGCGCAGCGAGGGCCAGTTGGCGAATGAAACCACGCGCTACCTGCAGCTCAATGCCGGCCGCGCATTCAAGTTCGGGCGGCAGAGCGTTGATGCCGGGCTCGGGATCTTCAACGTGTTCAATACCGGCGCCCACACACAGTGGAATACCGGCGCCAATCGGCTGAACAACTCGCTGTACCTGACACGCTTCAACCGGCACCCGCCGCGTGCGTTCCAGATGACGTTGTCGTACAAGTTCTAACGAGGCCTGAGACTTGAGACTTGAGACTTGAGACTTGAGACTTGACGACGCCCAAGCCCCAAGGCCCAAGCCTCAAGCCTGAGGCGCCAGAGCCAGGAGCATCACTTATGTCACGTACCTCGAGCCGAACGGTCCTGGCCGCAGCGATGGCCCTGGCGGCCTGCAGCGCCTTCCTGGCGACCGGCTACGCGCAGCAAGCCGCCCAGGTGAGCGCCGACCTTTATAGCCGGATGCACTGGCGGTTCATCGGCCCCGAAGGAAACCGATTCTCGGCGGCCGCGGGCGTGCCCGGTGATGCGCACGTCTACTACGTCGGTGCCGCGTCGGGAGGCATCTACAAAACCATCGACGGCGGCGTGACCTGGCAGCCGATGTTCGACAGCCAGCCCGTGCAGTCGATCGGTTCGCTGGCCGTCGCCGCATCCGATTCCAATACCGTCTGGGCGGGCACTGGCGAAGGCAAGATCCGGAGCCACATCTCGGTCGGCCAGGGCATCTACAAGTCCCTCGATGCCGGCAAGACATGGACGCTCATGGGGCTCGAACAGACCGGTCGCGTCCCGCGCCTGGTGATCGACCCCAAGGACCCGAAGATCGTCATGGCCTGCGCGCTCGGCCACGCCTACGGACCGCAGCCGGAGCGGGGCGTGTTCCGGACCGCGGACGGAGGTCAGACGTGGACCAAGGTGCTGTTTGTCGACGAGAACACGGGCTGTTCCGACATCGCGATGGATCCGAAGAACCCCCGCGTGCTGTTTGCCGGCATGTGGCAATTGGAGATTCACACCTGGGGACGAGAGAGCGGAGGCCCCGGGAGCGGGCTGTACCGCTCGCAGGACGGCGGGCTGACATGGAAGAGGCTGTCGGGCAGTGCATTGCCCACACGGCCGGTCGGCAAGGTCGCGGTCGCGATCGCGCACTCGAACCCGAATCGCGTCTACGCCATGATCGAAACCGGAGACGGCGTGCCCTGGAACGGCCAGCCGACCGACACCGGCCAGGTGTGGCGCTCCGACGATGGCGGCGACACGTGGAGGCTGGTGAGCTACGACCACCTGGCGATGGGCCGCGCGCACTACTACTCGCGCATGGCCGTCGCCCCGGACGACGAGGACGAGGCGTACTTTCTGACGGCGTCCTTCGCCAAGTCGATCGACGGCGCGCAAACCCTCTTCCTGCTGCCGCGTGCCCCCGGCGGCGATCACCACGACATCTGGATTGATCCGACGAATGCGAATCGGATGATTGTGGCGCACGATCAGGGCCTGTCGATCTCGATCAACCGCGGACGGACGTGGTTCCGCCAGCGCCTGACCAACGCGCAGATGTACCACGTCACGGTCGACAACGAGATTCCCTACAACGTGCTTGGCAACAAGCAGGACGAGCCGTCGTATCGCGGGCCGAGCAACAGCCGGCTGCAGGGCGGGGGTGGCGACGGCCTGATCCCGCGAGCGATGTGGCATTCGGTGAGTGGAGGGGAGAGCGGGTGGGCGACGCCGGATCCGGTCGATTCCAAGCTGGTGTGGTCCTCCGCGTCCGGCTCCGGCTCGGTGGGCGGCATCGTGGTCCGTTTCGACGAGAACCGCCGGCAGTTTCGCAACGTCGAGGTGTGGCCGCACCAGTCCAACGGGCCTGCAGAGGGGGTGCGGTATCGCTTCGTGTGGGACGCGCCGCTGCACATTTCGCCGCACGACCGCCACACGATCTACGTCGGCAGCCAGCACGTGCACCGGACGACCGACGGCGGACAGAGTTGGACCGCGATTAGTCCCGATCTCACGCTCAACGACAGGACCCGGATGGGAAGCTCCGGCGGCCTGACGCCCGACAACATCGGGGTCGAGTATGCGGGCGTGGTCTATGGGATCGCCGAATCACCAAAGGAACGCGGTCTGATCTGGGCGGGCACCAACGACGGCCTGGTGCAGCTGACGCGCGACGGCGGCAAGACGTGGACCAACGTCACGAAGAACCTGCCGAACCTGCCCCCTTGGGGCAGCGTGCGCAGCATCGTCCCCTCACGCTATGACGCGCCCACGGCGTACCTGACGGTGGATTTTCACCAGGTGAACAACCGCGACCCGTTCGTCTACAAGACCGCCGACTACGGACGGACGTGGCGGTCGATCACCACTGGCATTCCGCGGAGCATGCTGAGCTACGCCAGGGTCATCCAGGAGGATCCGGTACGACGCGGATTGCTGTACCTCGGTACGGAGAACGCCATCTACGTGTCGTTCGACGACGGCGAGAACTGGCAGCCACTGCAAAACGACTTGCCTCACGCGCCGGTCTCGGGGATCGTCGTCCAGGAGCATTTCAACGACCTGGTCATCTCGACCTACGGGCGCGGGTTCTTCATCCTCGACGACATCACGCCCCTGCAGCAGCTCACGCCCTCCGTGCTGGCCTCGGAGATGCACCTGTTTCCGCCGCGTGCCGCCTATCGCTTCCGGCCGATCACGGCGCCGTCGACGACTTACGACGACCCAACGGTTGGCGAGAACCCGAAATACGGGGCGTCGATCAACTACTACTTCAAGACGCCGCCGGCGGGGGCCGTGACGATCAGCGTTCTCGACGCAAAGGGCCAGGTCGTGCGAACGTTCGCCGGGCCGAAGGACGCCGGACTCAATCGCGCCCACTGGGACCTGCGCTCCGAGCCGACGAATGAAGTGCGCATGCGGACGAGCCCGATGTACGCACCACATGTTCGAGTCGGGGCCGACGGAACGCGCCCGGCTCCGGGCGCAGCTCGGAACACCATGCTGATGCCTCCGGGCGTCTACACCGTGAAGCTGTCGGCTGGCGGACGTGAACTGACGCAGTCGCTGACCGTTCGCAAAGATCCAAACTCGGGCGGGACCGAGGAAGACATCGCGGCACAGACGCGCCTGCTCGCCGACCTTCGCGATCACCTGAATACGGCGGCGGACATGATCAACGTGATTGAGGGCCTTCGTAGCCAGATCGAGGGCGTCGATCGAGTCACCGGCGATCCGGCGATCAAGAAGGCGGCCGAGGAGGTGAACTCACAGCTGATGGCCGTCGAGATGAACCTGATCGACCTGCGCCTCACCGGCGGCCAGGACGGGGTCCGCTACGCGTCGAAACTGATCGGCAAACTCAACTACCTCGCCAACGGCCTGGCCAGCGGCGATTTCAAGCCGACCAATCAGCAGATCGAGGTGCAAAAGCTGATCGAAGGCCAGCTGAAGGACCTTCGCACGCAGGTTGAAGGACTCCGCTCACGAATTGTCAGTGGCTTCAACGAGCAGCTGCGAAGCAAGAATCTGCCGATCATCGTCGTGCCGTTGCCGAGGTGAGCTGAGGGGCCCGCCCTCATTCGTTCCGAGTGGCGGGCAACCCTCGCGAATGTTCCTCACAGGGCCTGCCAACCGAAGCTCGAACCAAAAGCGGAAAGGCCCACCTTCGCGCTCAGCGCTACGGTGGGCAACCTTCGCGTAGAACCAGAGCGAATGTGGTGGCCAGGGACGGAATTGAACCGCCGACACTGCGATTTTCAGTCGCATGCTCTACCAACTGAGCTACCTGGCCTCAGGAGAGACTTCCGAGTATATCGCGGGCGTTTTCAGTGGCGCAAGGTCGGAGCGCGGCCTCCCAGTACGAACCAGCCGCACCCGACGCCGACGATCAAACCCACCAGCACGTCGCTCGGCCAGTGGACGCCGACGTACACGCGCGAGACCGCGACGAGAATTCCGAACGGCCACAAGACCCATCCCGCGCCGGGCAGCATGCGCGAACCGGCGATCGCGGCGGCCACGGCCCTGGCGGCGTGACCGGAGGGAAATGACGGCGACATCGGCTTGCCGACGATGACCTGCAGCGCAGGGTCGGTCTCGAACGGACGCGGCCGATCGACGATCGGCTTCACGACGTAGTCGGTGATGAGCAGCGTGAACCCGATGGTGAGGAGCAGTCGCCACGCGTCCGCCCGATAGCGGGGGAACACGGCGGCGGTGAGGGCGAGGACCACCCACAGGAATCCGCCGGCGGCCAGGGCGCTGGCAAGAACCATCACGTCATCCAGCCACGGGCGTCGCAGCTGAATGACGTAATGGAGGAGAGAGGTGTCGAGGTCCACGTGGTGCAGGCGGGTCTAAAGACCCGCCTCTACACGGCCACGGCGGCTGGTTCCGGTTCGCGCGACATGCCAAGGACCTTCCGGACCTTCTCTTCGATGGCCGTGCGAATATCGATGTGCTCCTTGAGGAACGTCTTGACGTTCTCGCGGCCCTGGCCGAGGCGCTCGCCGCCGTAGGCGAACCACGCGCCGCTCTTCTCGATGATCTTGTGCTCGACCGCAATGTCGATGAGGTCGCCTTCGCGCGACACGCCCTCGCCGTACATGATGTCGAACTCGGCTTCGCGGAAGGGCGCCGCCATCTTGTTCTTGACGATCTTGACGCGCGTGCGCCCGCCGACGACGTTTTCGCCGTCCTTGATGGCGCCGATGCGGCGGATGTCGATGCGGACCGACGCATAGAACTTGAGCGCGCGGCCGCCCGTGGTCGTTTCGGGGTTGCCGAACATGACGCCGATCTTCTCGCGCAGCTGGTTGATGAAGATGAGCGAGGTCTTCGACTTCGACACCGCGCCGGTCAGCTTGCGCAGCGCCTGCGACATCAGCCGCGCCTGCAGGCCCATCTGCGCCTCGCCCATTTCCCCTTCGATTTCGGCCCGCGGCACGAGCGCCGCCACCGAGTCGACGACGACCACGTCGACGCTGTTGGAGCGGATCAGCACTTCCACGATCTCGAGGGCCTGCTCGCCGTTGTCGGGCTGCGAGACCAGCAGGTTGTCGATGTCGACGCCCAGCTTCTTGGCATAGGCCGCGTCGAGCGCGTGTTCGGCGTCGACAAACGCCGCGAGGCCGCCGGTCTTCTGCGCTTCCGCGATCACCTGCAGCGCCAGCGTGGTCTTGCCCGATGACTCGGGTCCGAAGATCTCGATCACGCGCCCGCGCGGCACGCCGCCGATGCCGAGCGCGTAGTCGATGCTGATGGCGCCGGTCGAGATCACGTCCACCGGGGCCACGGCCTTGTTCTGGCCGAGCCGCATGATCGAGCCCTTGCCAAACTGCTTTTCAATCTGGCCAACGGCCATGTCGAGGGCTTTGATGCGTTCCTGTCGTTCGTCTAATGCCATGTGAATGGGGTCCTTTCGGGACAGGATTGATCCTAGAAACGCGCCAAGCGAAAGTCAAGCGTAAATCTGTGCACGGATTGACTCCTGTTGGTTCATTTTCAACACTTTAGGGGAATTGACCACTTTCGCCTGTTTTCGGGCCGGATCGCAGGGATTGCCATGTCTCCGTTTGACCCGTATCGCAGAAAGCTCGTACGGTGGACGGATGCCCAGCCCGGTCGGACATGCGCTTGCAGGCCTGATGGTTGGCTTGGCCATGAGGCCTGTCACCCTTGGCACCCTTCCCCTAGGCACCTTAGGCACCGTACGCACCCTAGGCACCCTCGCTTGTGCGGCCGTTTTGCCGGACATCGATTTTCTGTGGGGACGACACAACATGGAGACCCACAGCCTGGGTGCGGCGGCGATCGCGGGGCTGGGTGTGCTGGCCTGGACCAGAGGCCGCAACCCTCGGCTGGCCCTGGCCGTCACGCTGGCCTGGGCCTCGCACGTCCTGTTTGACTGGCTCGGTTCCGACGACACGGCGCCGCTGGGCGTGATGGCGCTGTGGCCGGTTTCGTCGGCGTTCTATTTCGCGGATGCGTACGTGTTCGAGGCGATCTCGCGCCGCTATTGGCTGCCGAATTTCCTCACGCATAACGCCTGGGCGGTGGCCAAGGAACTGCTCATCCTCGGCCCGCCGCTCCTCGCGCTTACAGCATTTCGATCGCGAGCGCGACGCCGTTGCCGCCACCCAGGCACAGCGTCGCGACCCCGCGCTTGAGGCCGCGGTCCTTCAACGCGTAGATCAGCGTGGTCAGGATGCGCGCGCCTGAGGCGCCGATGGGATGGCCGAGCGCCACCGCGCCGCCGTTGACGTTGACCCTTGCCGAGTCGATGCCGAGCTCCTGCATCACGGCCACGGCCTGAACGGCAAACGCCTCGTTCAGTTCCATCAGGTCGACGTCGCCGATGGACCAGCCGGCCTTCCTCAGCACCTTCCGCGTGGCTTCCACGGGGGTCATCAACAGCATCTTCGGCGCGAGCCCGCTCGTGGCCTGTGCGACGATGCGCGCCAGAGGCCTGGCGCCGAGGGCTTTCACCTTGTCTCCCGCCATCACCACGAGGGCCGCGGCGCCGTCGTTCACCGGCGGCGCGTTGCCGGCCGTGACCGAGCCGTCCTTCTTGAATGCCGGCTTGAGGGCGCGCAGCACCTCGGCGGTCGTGTCGCCGCGCACCGACTCGTCTTTCGAGAAGACGACCGGGTCGCCTTTCTTCTGGGGAATCGTGACCGGAAGGATCTCCGCGCTGAACTTGCCGGCCGCCTGTGCCGCCGCCGCCTTCTTGTGGCTGTCGGCCGAGTACTGATCCTGCTGCTCGCGCGTGACCTTGTAGAGGTCAGCGACGGTTTCGCCGGCGTTGCCCATGTGCCAGTTCTCGAACGGGCACCACAGGCCGTCGTGGATCATCAGGTCCACCAGCTGGCCGTTGCCCATGCGCAGCCCCTCGCGCGCCTTGGGCACGATGTAGGGGCAGTTGCTCATCGACTCCATGCCGCCTGCCACCGCCACGTCGATGTCGCCGGTCTGGATGCCTTGGTGCGCGAGCATCACGGCCTTGAGGCCCGAGCCGCAGACCTTGTTGATGGTGAGCGCGGCCACGTGATCGTGCAGGCCGCCCTTGAGCGCCGCCTGCCGCGCGGGCGCCTGCCCGACGCCGCCCGACACGACGTTGCCCATGATGCACTCGTCGACGATGGCGGGATCGATGCCCGCGCGTGACACCGCCTCGCGAACCACCAGGGCGCCCAGTTCGGGAGCCGCGAGGTCCTTCAGCGTGCCGAGGAATTTGCCGGTGGGAATCCGGACCGCACTAACGATGAGAGCTTCGCGCATGTCCTGATCCTATCAGGTGGCGACAAACCTTCAGGTTTACCTGAAGGTTTGTTGCCACCTACGAGAACTCGACCTTCTTCACCGTGTCTTCGCCGAGCAGGTCGGTCATCCGGATGTGGATGAGCGAGGTCGACTTGCGGACGGCGGCGAGCCACGCCGGGCTCTCGGCGCGCACGTAGAGGATGCCGTTGTCGGCCAGCCGCACGGTCGTGGCCTTGTCGATCGCCGGGCCCACGGCCAGGCGCCACGCGAAGGCGACCTTCTCGGGCGTCAGCGGCGCTTTACGGACGACCTCGGCCACGACGGCCGGCATCACCTGGTTCGCACGAATCACGACCTTCCGAGAATAGCATCTGCGCGATCACGACAAACCTAAAGGTTGGTCGCCACGCAACACGACAAACCTGTTGACAACTCCCGGTCAATGGCGATGATGAACCGCATGAAACTGTCACAGGTTAGCGTCGCGGGAACGGTGCTGGTGGCAATCGCGGCGGCCACCCTTTCCGGCGCGCCCGCGGCGGGCCCGGTCGAGTTCGTCCCGCACGACATCGACGTCAAGCTGCCCGGCGCCTATGCGGTCAACACCGCGGATTTCAACAACGACGGCAAGCTCGACGTGATCGCCAACTCGCTGGGCGCCCGCGAGCTGGCGTGGTACGAGAACCCGACCTGGGAACGCCACGTGATCGTGCAGGACACGCCGCAGATCGTGAACCAGGCGCCCGCCGACATCAACGGCGACGGCATCCCCGAAATCGCGTTCCAGAGCTCGTTCGCCATGCAGGCGGGCAAGAGCGAAGGCCGTAACTGGATCGCGCGCTCGAGCGGCGCAGGGCAGCCGTGGAAGGCCGAGCAGTTCGATGCGTTCCCCACCTCCCACCACGTGGTGTGGGCGGACCTGGATGGCGACGGCAAGAAGGAGCTGATCAACGCGCCGCTGATCGGCGCCAACAGCCTCGCGCCCACCTACGATCAGGACAAGACGCCGGTCTTCTGGTACAGCCAGCGCGATTGGAAGCGCCACATCATCACCGAGAGCGTGCCGGGCATCATTCACCGCGTGCGGCCGGTGATGTGGGACAACAACAAGCGCGAGCAAATTCTCGTCGCCAGTTTTGAAGGCATCGTCCTCTATCGCGCCACCGGCAGCGGCGATGCGCTGAAGTTCGAAAAGGTCGTTCTGTCCGCGGGCCACGATTCCGAGAAGGCGCCGCGCCTGGGGGCCAGCGACGTGGGCGTCGGCACGCAGGGCGGCAAGCGCTTTCTCGCCTCGGTCGAACCCTGGCACGGCAACGAAGTGGTCGTCTATACCGACAACGCCGGCCGGTGGGCTCGCCGCGTGATCTTCGACCAGGTCAGGTCGGGTCACGAAGTCGCCGTCGTCGATCTCAACGGCGATGGCCGCGATGATGTCGTGGCCAACGACAACAGCCGCGGCCCGACGCAGAACAACCCCAACGCGGCCCCCGGCGGGGTTCACGTGTTCTACGCACCAGACGACGCGGCCAAGGGCGAGTGGAAGTACCAGCGCCTGGAAGACAAGCTGGGCATGAACAGCTGCGTCGGCGTCGACATCAACAAGGACCGGAAGAACGATCTGGTCTGCGGCGGCGCCGGCGGCGTCGTCCGCTGGTACGAGAACACGGGCCGCTGAAGATCATTCTCGCAAGCCGATCGCCGAGACGCGCGGAGTTGCTGGCCGCGGCCGGCTTCGCGTTCGACGTCTACGCGGTGGAGGTCGACGAGCGGCCGCGCGCCGGCGAAGCGCCCGCGGCGTACGTCGAGCGCCTGGCCATCGAAAAGGCACGCGCGGTCTTCGCACTCCATCCGTCCGACAGCGTGCTGGGCGCCGACACGACCGTCGTCGTCGACGGCCGCATCCTGGGCAAGCCCGAGGATCGTGACGACGCCGTCCGCATGCTCCGCGCCCTCAGCGGGCGTATGCATGAGGTTCTCACCGGCGTCGCGCTGGTGAGCCCTCGCGGCGTGTCGTCCGGAGTCGACTCCACGCGGGTCTGGTTCGACGCGGTGACAGACGAAGACATTTCGTGGTACGTCGACAGCGGCGAGCCCATGGATCGGGCGGGCGCGTACGCGATCCAGGGCCTCGCCTCGCGGTTTATCCCCAGAATCGAAGGCTCGTACACCAACGTTGTGGGGTTGCCGGTGGCGCTCGTCTCTAGTATCCTGAAGCAGGAGTGAGGCCAATCCGGCTAAGTCTTTAGTTATGAAACACAAAGCGGTCAAAATCGGCCTGACGACCTTCGTGCTCGCCATCACTTTCGGCGGCCTGTTGTACACGACGATGGCCGAAGGGACGGAGTACTACAAGCACGTCGACGAAGTGATGGCGCAGCCCGGCAGCTGGTACGGCAAGAAGCTGCAGCTCCACGGCTTCGTGGTGCCCGACTCGATCATGAAGCGCAAGAACAGCCTGGACTATCAATTCCAGGTCCAGTCCAACGGCCAGATCGTCAGCGCCACCTATACGGGCATCGTGCCCGACACGTTCAAGAGCGATTCCGAAGTCGTGCTCAAGGGGACGCTGTCGGCGGAAGGCTTTCACGTGCAGCCCAATGGCGTGATGGCGAAGTGCCCGTCGAAGTACGAAGCCAAGCCTGGAGGGGCCAAGCCCTCCGGCACCTACTGAAGGGCCGCCATGGCCTCACTCGGCGAATACCTGCTCCTGCTCACGTTCGTGATCGCGGCATACGCGGTCGCCGCGTCGGTGGCCGGCGCGCGGCGCCGCAGCACGCGCCTCATCGAAAGCGGCATCGGGGCCTTCTACACGGTCGCCGCGCTGATGACCGTCGCCTCGGGCGTGATCATCTACGCGTTTGTCGCGGGCGACTATTCCATTCGCTACGTCCAGCGCTACTCCGACAGCGTGCAGCCGCTGTTCTACAAGATCACCTCGTACTGGGGCGGGCTCGACGGCTCGGTCATGTTCTGGGTGTTCCTGCTGTCGATCTTCGGGTCGGTGGCCGTCAGGGTGAATCGCCAGCGCCATCGCGAGCTCATCCCGTACGTCGTGGCCGTGATCGCGACGGTGGAGATGTTCTTCCTCTTCCTGATGATCATCCACAACAACCCGTTTGCGACCTACCTCACCGAGTCGCCGACCGACGGCCGCGGGCTCAACCCGCTGCTGCAGAACTTCTACATGGCCATCCACCCGCCGACGATGTACCTCGGCTTCGTGGGGCTCACGATCCCGTTCGCGTTCGGCATGGCGGCGTTGTTCACGGGCTACCTGGACGACTCGTGGCTGCGCGCGGTGCGCCGCTGGACGATGTTCTCGTGGTTCTTCCTGTCGCTCGGGCTCACCCTCGGGATGCTGTGGGCCTACGAAGAGCTCGGCTGGGGCGGGTATTGGGGATGGGACCCGGTGGAGAACGCCGGCATGCTCCCCTGGTTCACGGCCACGGCGTTTCTCCACTCGGTGATGGTGCAGGAACGGCGCGGCATGCTGCGGGTCTGGAACGTCTCGCTGGTCATCATCACGTTCCTGCTGACCATTGTCGGGACCTTCCTCACGCGGTCGGGCGTGGTGCAGTCGATTCACGCGTTCGGCGAGGACCCGGAGCTGGCCCGGTACTTCGTCGCCTTCATGGTCTCGACCACGGTGTTCAGCTTCGGCTGGGTGATCTACCGCTTGCCGCTGCTGAAGGCGCGTCACGAGCTCGACTCGTGGGCGTCGAAGGAAGCGGCGTTCCTGGCCAATAACTGGGTGCTGCTGTTCTCGGCGCTGTTCGTGCTGTTCGCCACGCTCTTCCCGACGATCACCGAGGCGATCAACGGCGAGCGGCTCACCGTGGGCCCGCCGTTCTTCAATCGCTGGATGGTGCCTATCGGGCTGATCCTGCTGCTGCTGACCGGCGTGGGCCCGCTGCTGGCGTGGCGCAAGACCACCCTCACGAACCTGAGGGATCAGTTCCTCTGGCCGGTCGTGTCGGCGCTCGTCGTTGCCGGTACCATGCTGGCGCTCGGCGTGCGCGTGTGGAGCTCAGGCCTCTGCTTCGCGCTGTCGGCGTTCGTGATGGGCACCATCACGCAAGAGATGGTCCGCGGCGCGAACGTGCGGCGCGGCATGACGGGCACCGACATCCTGACCGCGATGATCGGCCTGGTGGGCCGCAACAAGCGGCGCTACGGCGGCTACATCGTCCACGTCGGCATCGTGCTGATGTTCCTCGGGTTTGCCGGCGAGGGCTTCAGCCGCGATCAGCAGTTGCTGCTCAAGCCCGGCGAAGAGGCCACGGTCGGCGGCTACACGCTGCACCTCGACGCCATTCGCGTCACCGACGATGGCCAGAAGCAGATGGTGACGGGCCACGTCACGGTGAAGGACGCGTCGGGCGCCGTGATCGAGCAGATGCGCCCGGCCAAGTGGTTCTTCCGCAAGCACGAGGAGGAGCCGACCACGGAAGTGGCGATCCGCCGATCGTTCGCCGAAGACCTCTACATCGTGATGCCGGCCTTCGAGATCGAAGAGCAGACGGCCAGCGTCGAGGTGCACATCAACCCGCTGGTGAACTGGGTGTGGTTCGGCTTCGGCATCCTGGCGCTCGGCACCGGCATCGCGCTGCTGCCCGAAACCGCGGTGACCTTTGCGGTGGCCCGGCTGCCCGCCGAGGCGGTAACGGCCTCGCTGCTGATCCTCTCGTTGCTGCTGTCGGGCGGGGTGGCCCGCGCGCAGCACGTGGAAACCGGCCAGGACCCGCGCTTGCAGCTCACCTCGCCGGAGGCGCGTGAGATCAGCCAGAAGCTCGCGTGCTGGTGCGGCGGCTGTTCCAAGCTGCCGGTCGGGCAATGCTCCTGCGGGCATTGCGCGATCGAGCGCGCGAAGATCGACGTCATGCTGAAGGAAGGCAAGACCGAACAGCAGATCCTCGACCACTACGTCACCACGTACGGGGGCAACCAGATCCTGAGCGAACCCCCCAACAGTGGGTCCGGCCGCGTGGCGTGGCTGATGCCCATCGTTGTGGGCGGCGGCGGGTTCCTGATGGCTGCCTTCCTCGCGCTCCGCTGGTCGCGCCGGCCGTCGCTGGCGGGCGTTCCTGCGGGCATCGAAGACCCCGAGATGGCGGCGCGGCTCGACGAAGAGTTGCGCAACCTCGATTGATGGCCCGTCGCGAAGCGGCCAACGACAAACCTAAAGGTTTGTCGCCACCCGAAGGTTTGTCGCCACCCGAAGACT